>Ga0209415_10000895_pt1 | contig 56718 bp, 39 predicted proteins | sample PeaSoiSIISIP2007_FD_187696 | JGI IMG/M metagenome (GOLD analysis project Ga0209415, IMG submission 187696) | Peat soil microbial communities from Weissenstadt, Germany - SII-SIP-2007 (SPAdes) (version 2) | ecosystem: Environmental > Terrestrial > Soil > Wetlands > Peat | place: Germany... | reverse complement strand
CATAAGACCTCCTTATGAGCTACGTGACGGAGCACACCCCGAATTTCAATGCTCGACACTATAGCACGAGGGGGCCGCGCCGAGAGAAAAAGGTGGACCTCACGTAAAGACACCTGCGCCAATGTCTACGGTTTGCCTATCTGTGCGGTTTAGTAGTGATCGCGATCAATGGTCGTGGTCATGATCGTCCCAGTCGCGATCGGTGTGCCAGCGATGGCCATCTTCATCCCACCACTTGTGATACCTGCTCCAGCAACGCTCGCGGGCCTCGTGCAGCTCGTGGCGCGCGCTCTCCGCTTGTTTGCTGTGCCAGCCATGATGCTCACCAGCTTCGTGCAGCTTGTGATCGGCCTTGGCAATGCGATGCTGGCATTGATCGTTATCGGCGATAGCGCGCGGAGTTCCAGCGAGGAGCAGGAATCCGCCCAGTGCGGCCGTGGCCAGTACAGTGTTCCCGAACCGCTTGATTTTTCTCGTCATAAAAGTCTTCATTGATCATCCCTCCTGTGTCCGCGCTCGAGTTCATTTCATCAACCCTTGTCGTTGCGAACGCTTGTTCGCAGTCTCTTCAGTTCGTCAAGACAGGAAGCCCTCTCCGCCATGGGCCGATACAACCATCAATAGGAATACTCTTTTCATGGAATCCTCCTAAGATTCTCGCCTTGCGGCAGTCCGAGGTTTCACTTGGGATTTTGATTTTGCTGTCGGTCCTTGCGCGAGAAGACTCGTGCGTTGTGCACCGGTTGAGTTCCGGCCCGGGAACCTGGAGCATCCGGAGTGGAACAGCACAAACCCTATCTGGTGTAGACGTGACTGTCTGGTCACAACCGCTCACATTCGATGGAACGGCACTCCGCAAGAAAAGTGCGGGTCGAACGGGCAATCCCGCGTGGATCCGTGGCCCAGACCTCAGGAAAATCCGTGACCTTCTTTGCTTCGTCCGCCACTTGGACGAGTAGTCTCGGACTCGAAAATTATCCCATCGGCCAAACGGCCTTGTAGTCGCTGCCAAATCGGAAACTGACCTTGGCTCGCAGCGACTGTCCCTTCCATCAACGAAGTGTCTGCCTCCCGAGGATGAGCATTCTTGCTCAGACGAATGCCACGTGGAGTGCTAACGTCGAGGTGTGATTCCAGCCGAATCGCCGAGGAGCCGGAAAGTCGCTTGCCGCTTTGCAGGAGCGAGCTATGGTGAAGCGAATTGCACCAATCCTGATCATTTCTTTCTTTCTGTTGGCTACTTGCGAGGCGTTATGCCAGAGCGAACGTCCTTCAGCTGATTTGCTTCATTGGGACGGCTCAAACTCACCCGAAGTGCAGCATCAGGAGATGCGTACGTGGAGATCGCTTCCTGATGCTCCGTCCGTCCAGCGTCCAACACAAGCAGAGAAAGTTCACACGTTCGTCAATGGACACGTTACATCCGGACAACAGCCCAGCTTAACCGTTCTCTATAAAGTAGTGTCTATGCAAAGAGAGTCCAGCGCCTTTTTCGGTGAGTACCTGTATCCGTCGTTGCTCAAGCGGAACCTGCGTTATCAGCCGTCGACCAGCGGCAGCTTTATGGGCCGGGCCTCGTACGCAGCTTGGCGCATTTTTATCACGCGTGACGACTCCGGAAAGAGGAGGCTGAACGGCTCGTATTTCCTCGGGGTACTGAGTTCGGTCGCTATCCACACTGCCTACCGTCCATATTGGATGCGGTCCGCTTCGGCGCCGTTCAACGATGTTGGTTCGACGATTGGCAGCGACGCGGGGATCAGCCTCTTCCACGAGTTTGGGCCTGGCATCCGGCAAACGATGAAGGGTCACACGCCGAGGTTCGTGTCTAGGATCGAGGAGCGCATCACCCGCGACCAGAACCCGCAGGAAGCCGTCTCCACCCCGGCCAGATAATGTCCTGTCGGTCAGCCCATTTCACTGCTGGCCGGGGATAGCGCCAGGCGGAAACGTCTTTGTCAGTGCAGCGGATCCGACGAGTCTGGGCGAGTTGTTTGAATGCTAAGTCCGGCGGGGAAGGACGTGGTGTACAAAAGGCTGAACTCAACGGGACGTTGATGCAGAGAACAACCACGGAACCGTACCCGAGAAGCGATCTGAAAAGCACCGGCATCTGGTGCAGGGCTCACTGTTGATATTCTTCATGCGGCTCCATTCATGCGTACATGCATAATGCGTTAGGAGAGCGACATGGTTGCTATCGGGTTAGTCATAACTGGTCTAGCATTTCTTGTCAGCATTGGCTTCAACTTGCTTCAACTTAAATGGCGCAACGAAGAACGAGCGGCGGCGCGTGCCAAGGACAAGGCTGAACAAAAACGCAATGGCGACGATAGGGAAGCCGAGCAACGACTGAGGGGCCAGGCTGCCCCGCTGTTTTCTAACTTTGACGGAACTCCCGGGCCGATATTGGTCACGGGAAGTCAGCATTCGTCGCAAGGGCCGTTCATCTACTTATGGGGTCTTGTGACCGTCGTGAATCGCACTCAGGTGCCTATGAAGATCACCCCGCTCCGGCTCCTCATTGCAGGAGAGGAATGGCCTGTTCAAAGCATTTCCTTCCACCTGAAATCCAATACCAAAGACAGATCAGACCAAATTAGCTTGAGAGGGAACGACAAAGAAGACTACGAATTGCATTTCAGGTTTCCAGACGACAAATGCGCCACTGGTAGTGGGGAACTTTGGTTTGTAAGCGACAACCGGCCCGGAGAGTTTCCGGTACCAGTTAGGTTCCAGCAATAAACGGGCGGGACGAGCGGCGGTTCGACAAATATGCTTTAGCGACCAAACAAAGCGCCCCGGCTGCTTTGCAATCGCGCTGGGATTGCGCTAGGCAGCGTCCGAGTGCTCGCATGACATTGGACCACGCCCTCAGTCCTCAAGCGTTAAGGTTCCAGCTTTCAATCAGCGCGTGCTTTGGCAAGAATGTCCTTGTGATAGCTGATCTTGAACTTCAAGTAATGACCACGGTTTCCCCCACCTTTGTTGAGGAGGGGCAGTCCTGCTTTTGTCGCGGCGCGCCGGTCTTCCCTTTTCCAGCGCATGACGTGGACATGGCAGCGAGGAGAGGCAGTACTCAGATTGCGCAACCTGGTTGCACAGATGGCCAGCGGAGCCGGAGAGTGAATCCACTCCAGTCCACAGTAACGCAGGGGCAGGGAAGATTGGACGCGAAGGAACAACTATGAAACGCCGGGATTTCGTACAGGAACTTGCCGCAGTCGGTCTTACGGTTTTGGCTCCCCGGGTTCTGTATGCGTTTCAGACTTCGGAATCGAATTTAGGCGGCACAGACGTCAAACGAGTGCTGGTCATGTTCAAGTGCCATCTGGATGTCGGCTTCATTGATACGCAAGCCAACGTTGTGCACAAGTATTTCGCTCAGTACTATCCGCAAGCGATCGAAACAGCGGCCACGATGCGGCAATCGGGAGAGGACCGCTACGTTTGGACGACTGGATCCTGGCTTCTCTACGAGTATCTCGAGGGAGCAACCGGTCCGGAGCGGAAGCGGATGGAGCAAGCGGTTTCAGCAGGAGATATCGTGTGGCATGCGCTTCCGTTCACATGGCACAGTACCTTCTTCACAGTTGGCAGAGTTGAGACAGTCGTGGATGTCGCAACCATCGGACAAATTCTAACGAAGAAGATTTCATTGAGTATCCCAGATCAGTGGTGGTTGTTCAAAGATGGCGAACAGTAGTACGCTTACCGATGGCGTGCATCATCAGACTGAATTCCCGCTGCCGGCTGATCTGCCTCGACCGCTGGATGACGGCGCCGCAGACCATCTCGTGGGTATGACGATGCCCAGGGTCGGCCTTCGCTCCACAGCTGGCCGAGTGGTTGACCTTTCGGAATTGCTCCCGCCTCGGACCGCGATCTATTGCTATCCCATGACCGGAGTACCAGGCAAGCCGCTGCCCGAAGGTTGGGACGCAATTCCAGGCGCCCGTGGCTGCACTCCCCAGGCCTGCAATTTTCGCGATCATCATCAGGAATTATTCCAGCTTGGGACCGAGGTGTTCGGCTTAAGCACGCAGACGACCGAGTATCAGCGTGAGATGGCCGAGCGCCTGCACCTTCCATTTGAGGTTCTGAGTGATGCTGCGTTCGAGTTGTGTGACGCGCTGCGTTTACCAACGTTTGCAGTGGCTGGCAAGCGCCTTCTGAAACGTCTGACGTTGATCGTTCGGGATGGGCGCATCGAGCACGTCTTGTATCCGGTGTTTCCGACGAATGAAAGCGCCGATCAAGTCCTGCGCTGGCTCAAGGAGCATCCGCTGGCAAGGTAATTCCGTGCACATTGCGCGCTGGAGTCACATTCAAAGCCGCTGACCGGGATGTCTGGGGTTCCGAACTGCTTACCCTCCGGGTTGAGCCCCCCGTTTTCGCTGTACTCTTCAAAACAGTCTGCCGATGGAGAAGTTCACGCGGCTCTGTCCGGTGGGGCTGATGCTGCCGAAGACGGCGATGGGGCCGACGATGGTGTTGGCCATAACCCCACCGTTCAGGCTGCCGCGCACCACCACCGGACCGGATTCCAAGAAGGCGGAGCCGGCGTCGTACCAAGCGCCCCAATAGATTCTCCCTCCCACCAGCTGCGGCAAACTGTAGAACTCACGGCGAAAGCCGACGGAGGCGAGCGCGTAATGGTTGCCGATGAACTCATCGGGCAGATAGGCGCCGAGGCGGAATGGTCCGCCCAGGGTGAAGAGTTGCAAAGGACAACCCAGGCTGCCGGGAGGACTGGCGCAGCCGGATGCGGCGTGGAACGTAGTGCCGCCGGAAACGTTGAAGAACAGAGATGTCTTGGGAGGAGCGCCGGGCTCATCGGGATCGGGATGGCCGATGGGAATGAAAGTGGAAGTCTGCAGGTCGATTTGATCGATGGACCGCAAAAGGTTCGGGCTTTGCAGCGTGCGCGAAAGATTGGCGACGATGCGAGTGCCGCGGCTGGGGACCGAAGGATTGTCCTGGCCGTCCCAAACATAGCGCAGGCGGAGCTGGCCGGTGCTGCCCCTGACGATCGGCAGGCCGGCGCTGCCGATCAGGGGATCGAGCTTGCCCTCGAAGATTTCATAGCCGAAGCGGATTTCGCTGTGGCGGTTGACGTTGAAGCCGAGGTCGAGGCCGCCGCCGGCGCGCTCGTCGCCGAAAACGGCGGTGCGGGTCTGTCCGCTGAAGGCGTTGCGCGCCAGCTTGGAGGCGAACGCGTAGGGCGCGACAAACAGACGAGTTCCGCCTAGGGGCTGGTAGAACTCGGTGGCGGCGAGATTGCTGGAGCCGAGCAGAAGATCGCTGCGCCACTCGGCATCGTGGTGGCCCACGTCCATGAAGGTGAGGCGCCCGCCGGCGGAAAAACCGAATGCGCCGACGCCGGAGCCCTCGGCATTCACGGCGAGATCGATGAACGGCGGGCCGTAAGGCTTTTCATGTGCGGTGACGCGTAGTGCAGGCACGCCGTTTTGCGTGAAGCCTTCGTAGCCGAGGCGGTCAAACTCGCCCTCTCCGGCAATGCGGGTGAGCTGGGTTTCGAGCTTGGGCAGACCGAGCGCGCCCTGGGTGACGGATCGCAAATGGTGGGCGATTCTTTGGTCCTGGTCGCGGTCTGGGCCTTCGACGTCGACCACTTGCACCTGTTTGGGCGGTGAGCGCTTGCGCGCGGCGCGCGCGGCGAGATATTGCTGCCACTCGGCTTCGTCGGTGATGGCATAGGGCAGCAATTCGGCGGCGGCGTTGTTCGCGCTCTGGTAGCCGAGTTGGATGCGCTCTTTGACGCGATCATATTCGCCGGAGGAAAAGTTGCCGGTCTCGACGGTGATGGTTGTGTTGGCTTGAGCGAGAGAACGGCGCTCATTCTGCAAAATCATGACCGAGAGCGCGCGGGCGAGCACGCCGGTGAGGCTTTCGAGTTCCTCGTCGGTTCCGCCGGGGAGGTGGAGATCGACGGCGATGACTCTATCGGCCTGCATCTCGCGCACGGCCTCGACGGGAATGTTTTCGACCATGCCGCCATCGGCCAGCACCTGGCCCTCGAGTTCCACCGGCGTGAACACGCCGGGAATGGCCATGCTGGCGCGCACGGCCTGAGCCAGCGAGCCACCGTGCAGCACGACGCGGTCGCCGGTGAGCATGTTCGTGGCGATGCAGCGAAAAGGTATGGGCAAATCGTCGAAGCTGGCGATGCCGGACTCGGGAAAGGCGATGCGATCGAGCAGCAGGCCGACGCCGTGGCCGGGATTGAAACCGTTGGGGCCGCTGAGGCCGTGCTTTAGGCCGAGCGCGGCACTAACTTGATAATTGCGGCGGTCCTGCTTGCGGCGATAGGCGAGGTCGCTGAAGGTGGGCTCGGACTGAAGCGTCTGGTCCCAGTCGACGTGTTCGGCGAAGTCTTCGATTTCGGCGGCCGACATGCCCGAGGCGTACATCGCGGCGATGATGCTGCCTATGCTGGTGCCGGCGATGCGGTCGACGGGTATGTGATGCTCGTCGAACCACTTGAGCACGCCGATTTCAGTGAGACCGAGCGCGCCTCCGCCGGAGAGCGCAAGACCGATGCGCGGGCGATAGGATCGCTGGGCCGCCGGCGGAGCTGACGTTAGTTCCTGGGCCGGTTGCTGGGCTGAGAGTGGGAAAGTTGCAGCCAGAAAGGTGATTCCAAGCAGGCACGGACGAATGTAGCAAGGGAGCGGAGACGACATGGGTTCGATCCTCCCGGGAGAGGGTTGCGAGTGTGGTCCTTAGGAAAAATTTACATTAGCAGTTTAGCGGCAAAGGATTGCTGGTTTTTAACGCTGGATTAAGAGGCAGTTGGGGCGCGGGGCGTCGTCGCTTCGAAGTCGCAGCCGTTTTGCCCGTACCCACGGCTTGAGTTTTACTGCCGCTCAGTGGGACGCAGAATCAGGGGCTTGGCCTTTTGTAGATGACCCCGCCTTTCATCACAAAATCAACATGCCGCAGGGTGCTGATGTCGTTCAGGGGGTTGCCGGGAACCGCGATGATATCGGACAAGTAGCCCGGCTTGAGCGCGCCAATCTGTCCCTCCCAGTCCAGCAGCTTTGCCCCGTTGATCAGATCAGCTTGCAAGGCCGCCAGCGGTTCCATACCGTATTTCACCATCAGCACAAACTCCCGCGCCTGGGTGCCGTGCGGAAACGGCCCTACATCGGATCCCAGGGCGATCGGCACACCAGCCGCGAGCTGTTTGCGAAATTCCCGCACGTGTAGATCGAGCAGCTCTTGCTCATGCTGCTCGGCCTGCATAGTTGCAGCGTGGGCGGAGAAGTATTCTGAGATCGCGAATGTGGGCACTGCGAAGATATGCTTCTCCCGCATCAACCGCATGGTCTCATCGCCGAGTTGATAGGCGTGATCAATGGACGCGACTCCGGCCTGCGCTGCATACAAGGTCCCGGGCTCGCCCGTGGCATGCACCGCAACACGCCTACCCATGCGGGCTGCCTCGCGAACTGCCGCGCTGAGTTCGGCTTCGGTGTACTGGTAAGGAGTGGAGAGGCGGCCATCGCGAACCGAGTCCGCCCCAGTTTCATAGACTTTTATGAAATCCGCGCCCTCCTTAAGTTGCTCCCGCATCACCTCGACAAGTTGATCCGGGTTGTTGGCGTACGTAGCATTGGGCAGGACGTGCTGCTCTGGGTTGTAGCCGATCGCGTCCTCGTGTCCTCCTAAGACGTTGATCGCGTTCCCGCTGATTCGCAGCCGTGGCCCAGGAATTTGCCCCCGGTCAATCGCATCGCGCACCGCAGTGTCCGCTGAGCCTGCGCCCTCGGTTCCCATATCTCGCTCGGCCGTGAAACCTGCCATCAGATCATCTCGAGCTGCGAGTGTGGCCATGATGGTGCGCTGTGGCACGGACTCTAGAATTGTCTGCAGGTCTTCTGCGCCGGGGTGCAGAAACAGATGCACGTGCGCATCAATCAGCCCAGGCAGCAACGTTCGATCACCCAGGTCGACGATCTCTGCGCCCGCGGGATGTTTCACTGTCATGCCAACCTCGACAATCCGTTCGCCATCGACCAGCACTTCGCCGGGAGTCAACACTCGTCCATTCTCAATGTCGAGGACGCGAGCGGCGTGGAGCACGATTGCCTGGGGCGGTTGTGAGGTTTGTGCCCAGCCTGCACGGCTTTGCACGGGTACTAGAAGCCAGAGGAGCAGAATTCCAAAACCGTAGCGGATCATAGCAAGATACGCGATCGTATCACCATCCGAGAGAGGAATCGCGTGACTCTCGTAAACAGGCTGGAAGTCCTATGGCAAGCGCTCGGCACCCGAGGGCAAACCAATGTTGCATGTTTCCGCGGCGCATCTTTCCCATCGGCATTTTTTGAATTCACTGCGCTGCACGACAAAACCGGTATCCGACGGGACCGCGAAGCAAGTTCCTGGTGTCGCATGAATGCCCGCCGTTCTAGTTGCGCGACAGTCTCTTCCCGCTGCGGCAAGGCTATGAGTAGAAAAACAAGCCGGTAAGCAGGGTAACCAACCACGCCTACGTGCGAGGATGCACTCGCTCACGTGGAAGTGTGACGGAAATCATAAGACTCTATGGCCGACAGTAACTTTATCGCCTCAGTGTGGTTGCTTACTCTCTTGTCGGTGGAGACGTTCGGACACCGCCGACGCAATGGATTTGACGGCAGGTAGAACGTCCTCTCCAGTTGACCATCAGGGTTACAGGCACGTTGATTGTGCTTCCGCCGCCAAGCCAACTGTGTTTTCATTTTCATAATTGTAGCGACCGAAACCTCTGCTCGTGATCTGCCGCCCCATGTTCGTGAAAATGAGTGGCTCCATGAACGGTCCGTGGTGTCGCGCGCCAAGGATGATCTTTCCGGTCGCCTTGCTCGTTGTTCTCATGGGGATAAATCAGGCGGCTAGCGCACAGGCCGCTCCTGTTATCACGGGAATTAATCCAGCCTCGGTCATAACGGGAAGTCCAAACTTCACCTTGACAGTAACCGGCAGCGGTTTCCTCACAAATTCAGTGGTTCAGATCAATGGGAGCAACCGCCCCACCGTGTACAAGAGCTCGCTGCAGCTCACGGCCACAATTTTCGCCTCCGATATTGCCACCCCGGCAACCCTGCTGGTCACGGTGTTAAACCCATTTAACACGGCCGTGCTGACCTCCAATGCCGTGCAACTCGCGGTGAGCAACGCGCCTTCCCCCAGCCTCATTAGCGTTTCTCCGGAGTTCACGGGCCAAGGCGCGGACCACTTGAGGATGACCCTGGTGGGAGCGAATTTCCGGCCGGGAGCGACGGTCGTAATCTCGCCGCCGCTGGCCGCAGTAACTGCCTCCAACGGGCATACTCGCGCCAGCGATGTGGCCGTCCTCAGCGTCTCTGTTGTGAATCCGGGTCTCATGACCGCGCTCGTCAGCGTCAGTCCGCGGGCGCTCGTCGGCCTGCGAGCAGTGGATGTGCTGAACCTCGATGGGACCAGCACCGCCGGTGGGGTCTTCACGAACGGGATCGGGGGAACGTCTCAGCCCGTCGGCGTGCAATCGTCCAATTCTTTGGGGGCGCCCCTTTCAGTCTTGAATATGGCGTTGACTCACCCGCGCGACGGAACGGTTGTGATGCAAGGGCAAGAGCTGAACGCCGAAGCCATTCTCGCGGGGACGGGAACTGGAACCGTGATCGGCCAGTGGGTTTGGGACGGAAATGTGGTGGAGCAGTTTTCGGCCTCGATTGTGGGCGGCCAGAGCACGACCATACGCACTCGCCAATCGCTGCCGACTTGGTTCCTGGGTTCACACACCTTGCAGTTGCGGATGGTGGAACCCAATCAAATCGCCAGTCGTCCAATCGTGGTGGTGGTGAATCCCGGCGACTGGAAACTCGAGCAAATTATTCAGCCCGAATACGGCGCTGCCTTTGCATCAGACAATCCGCCGGCTTTGTTATGGGCTCCGGTTCCCGGGGCGGCAAAATATCAGGTGGGCTTTTCCAGCCAGCCTTATCTGGGAACCATCCGCAACTGGTTCGATGTGGTGGACAATCGCTGGGAAGTTCCAATGCGCACTTGGCAAAGTCTGCCCGAAGGTGAAGTCTACTGGACGGTGCGCACGATCGAGTCGTCGGGCGAGCCGCGCAAGCCTTTGCCGATGCGAAGCATCTACCGTATCCCGGAAGGCGGGTTGACCTCGCCAAGTACGGTGCCTGCGCGCACTCCTGCCGGCAATACGCTTTTGGAATGGAAGCCTGCGCAGAAGGGTGGTTTCTATTTCGTCACCATCAGCAGTGACTCCGCAGCCACCCATGTTATTCGCCAATACCTCACCGCCGACCCGAAGTTGGATCTGCGAGCCGCGGACCGGCAACTGGTTCCAGGGACGACGTACTTCTGGCAGGTGGATGCGATCGCGCCCAACGGGAAGCTGATCATGTCAGGCCCGGTGCAGAGTTTTGTAGCTGAGGCCGCGCCGAAGGCGAGCCTGGGCGGAGACAGCCGCCTGGTGCAGTTGGCGTCTCTGGGAGCTCCCGAGGCGTTGCCGGCTCCGCCCGATCTCGCGGCCGAAATTTCCGGCAGAACGCCCACTCCCGATAGCAGCACCAACCAATTGCAGCCGACGATTTCGGTGAGCTTCCAATCTCCAGTCAATCCCACAGACGTGAGCTTGATGGTGGATGATGTGGATATCACTTCGATGGCGCAGGTGACGGAGGCAAAAGTTGCTTTCACGCCGCCCTTGGCCCTCACCGGTGGAGATCACAACGTGAACCTGAGTGTGGGAAACGAAGCCACAGCGTGGAAATTCACGGTCATGGCCCCGTCTGCTCCTGCACCGCCGAGCGTCCCCGCGCCTGCCACACTGCAGCCCGGGACGGATGCGGAACTTCCTCCGGCGGTGCACGCAGCTTTGCCCGCACCGGCCATGATAGCGGCGGCGCACCAGGCCGAGAAGCAGCGTTCGGTAGAACTTCTTAAAAAGCCGCGACCCACGGAGGACGGCCAGATCAGTTCGACCACGCAGTGGGCTTCGGGATCGAACCCGCCCGACTCCAACACCTTTTCGGTGGCAGAACGCATGACGTACAGCGACGGGCCGTGGCACGTGGAAGTCAACGGCAGCGGGCTGCTGAATTCAATCCTGAATCCCGAGGCGCAGCGCACCAGCCAGGGACGGGTGAATGACTACGTCATTCAACTTGGCTACAAGAAAGGCGATTGGGCGGCGAATCTGCGCTTCGGCATCGTCTCGCCAGTCTTGTATACGGACGCGCAATTCGTCACCGCCGCCACTCCACGGCAAGGGGCCGAGGCTACGCTGAAGACGCCTGCCGGCACTTTCGGATATTTCGTGAACACAAATGATGAAGCCCTCGGCGGCGGCGCGGGAATTAATTTTCACCAGCAGATGATGGGAGCCAGTTGGCAGGCGCCCCTACCGAAGTGGGCGGAATTCCGCCTGATGTGGCTCAGCGCGCAAGACATTGGTGCGCCCACCAGCGTGTCTTTTGATTCGCAAGGGAACCCGATCATCCTTCCCAATCCCATCGCTACAAAGTCGAGTGGAGATGTGTATGGCGCTCTGCTCAATATTCACCTCACTCAGAAATGGTTGTGGGCGTCTGAGTACGCCTTCAGCCGCGACAATCCCAACACCGCCGATCCGACATCCAAAGCCGAATTTGGCCGGGCATGGCGCACCGGGGTTTCCGGGCAGACCGGCAAAACGAATATCAACGTGGCGTACCGCGACGTCGGTGAGGATTTTGGCAACCCGGCGAACCCGAGCCTGACGCAGGCCAGCCAGCCCGATTTGCGCGGCGTGGATTCTGCGATTACGCAGACTACCGCCAAAGCCGGAACCTTCGGATTGGACTATACGTTCCTGGCGAACAACGTTCATCCCACCACCAGCGACGAATTGTTCCTGCATAGCTTTGACGAATCCTGGAGCAAACCCTTCGGAGTGAAAACCAATCTGGTCGTGGATGCGCGCCAATCGTTAACCCAAACCGGTACGGTCCCCCTATCGCTGCAGGGCTTGCCCCCTGACCAAACCGGGGCGCAGGATCAGCGCGACGTTTCCGGAAACATCAACCTGAGCCGGCAAATAGGTACCGTCACCATATCCGCGGGCGGCACGCGGGACTGGAATCACAACAATCTGTTCCCCGATGCCAGCACCATTACTTCCTCGCTCAATTTCGGCACCAACCTGGTTACGCGCAGTTTCTTCCAGTTGAATTCGCAAGTGAATGCGAACTGGGTCGCGGCCGATGGTTTGACGGTGGGGACGACACGCAACGTCACCGTGTACGTCCAACCCGCGTTCACTTGGAGGAAACCGTCGCTGCAGGTTTCTCCGCTGGTTACCCTAACCAAGGGCCGAACGATTCTGCTCAATGGCACGCTCACCAGTGATACGCTCACCGGACAATACGGCGGCAGAATTTCCTGGACTTTGCCCGGTGTGCTGAAGTTCAGCACCCTTTCCGCGCAAGGGAACTACAACCAGAATCGCAATGCGATTATGAGTATCGACCAAAGAACCACGCAGTTGCTGGTCTTGTGGACGGCGACCTGGGGCCATAAGCACACTTTCTGATAGGGAGCAAAGCAACGCGCTCATGAGGCTCCGGCGACGAAACTCGAATCTGGTTCACCTGTCGGTGCTGTGCTTCACACTTTGCGGATTCGGCTACGCGCAGGCGAAGCCGCCTTCACCGCCTTCGCTGGTCAGCTTCAATCCCACTCAAGCTACCGCCGGTTCTACGGTCACAATTACGTTCAGCGGCACGAACTTTGTTGCGCGGGCTATGAATCTGGTGTTCTCGCCGTCGCAGGGAATCACGGTGAGCAAGCTGCAGGTTCTTTCTCCCACGCAGATTTCGGCGCAAGTGCAGATCGACGCCGCTGCTCAACCCGGTAGCCGTCAAGTCATTCTCATTGATGCCGACCACAGTCTTCGCTCGCCGTCGCCCTTCACGATTACAGCAGCACAGAATTGCCCTCCGGGAATCGCCGCCTGCGGTTCTACGCAACCCAGTGGGCCCGCGCTTCGTGGATTCTCTCCTCTGCAGGGAACCCAGGGGACTTCGGTGGCGATTACCTTCACCGGAATCAATTTTTCCGCGCCTGCCTCGGTGCAGTTCATGCCCGGCAGCGGCATCACAGTTCAGTCAACAACGGTTACGGACTCCAATGAAGTTCAGGCGCAAATTAGCATTGCCCCGAATGCCTCCCTGGGAGCTCGGGGAGTGGTCCTGGTGGTAGGCGGAAAAACCCGGCTTGCGGCGTCCAACACATTCACTGTTGTTTCCGGCGCCAGCCTTGGTCACGTGCTCCCCATGCAGATTCTGCGGGTGGTTCCAAACCAGATCGCGGCGGGAAGTCAGAATGTTGACCTGACTCTGCAAGGCATCAATTTTGTTCCCGGCACGCAGGTGACGTTCACGGTGGGTGCTGGAGTGCCTGCGGCGGTTTTTGCCAATGGCCCGGCCCGTTACCTCAACAGCACCGAAATGCATGTGACGGTGAACGCACTGCCGTCGGCTCTCCCCGGGGGACGCGAAATCAATCTGCAAACGCCGAGCCTACAGACCGTCGTTGGCAAGGGCATGCTGAATGTGCTGGCGGTCAAGCCATCCGGGCCGCCCACGGTTCTAAAAATCGCGCCGATCACGCTGCAGAATTTCCCCTTGGGCGTAATCAAGTTGGACGCGCCGCTCGGAGCCGGTACGCAGAGCGACCAATATGTGACCTACACGGTTCCTCTGCTGGATGACGCTTCCGTTTTCAAATGGCACGAGCAGAACCCCGGGCTCGCCGACTATTACGAGCTGCGTATCTACGCCAAGGACGGAAAGACTCTGCTGGCGACGGAGAAGATTACCGGCAAGAAAGTCATCGCGCTGAATGGATGGCTCAACATTGTGCCAACTTACTTCCGCCCTGATCCGGCGTTTCTGAAAGCGCTCTTGGACCCGGTGCGGAGACTTATTTACTCCAACTTGGCGACTGGAAGTTTAGTGAATCAGCCGACATCCGGTGCACATACGCCGATTGTTTCGGTGGTGAATTCTCGCGCCAACTCTTCCGCACCCTCAGCATCTGGCGTCAGTTCCACTCCATCCTTTCCTCCGGACCAGTTAAGCGGCCAACTCAGCCAAGGCGATCTGCAATGGGAAGTAGCGGGGTTCCACACCTACAACAAAAGCGGAGTGGCTCCGACTCCCCAGGCCAGCGGCACAAACATCAGGCAGAGCAGCGCATTAGCGCAGGGGCAGAATTCTCCGCAGAATTCCGCAAACTCGCCGCCCTCCAGCGGGACGGTTGACCTGGAAGTGGAAATCTCCAACCGCTGGCCGCTGAAGGCTCCACGCGCGCCCACGGGATTGGCCTGCAGCGGGACCGGGATGGGCACCGGCCTGCAAGTCACGAACGTGGCCGACAAAAATGTCTACGGCCCAAACGGGAAACCGACTGGAATTGATCCCAACGACTACATCGGTGACCCGTTCGTGCTCAGTGGAAACTTCAATTTGGCTGGCTCACCGTTTGCCACGACTCCGGCGCTTCACCAACTGCCGCATCCCGGCCAACTGTTCGGGACCATCGATGAGGTGCAGTTCGACAATCTTTTCGTGGATTGGGGCGATGGCAGCGTCGAACCTCTAAGCCCGCAGCCCGGGAATACCGGGATGACCAATTGGGACCCAAGCCAGCCGCTTACCTTGCCGCCCAACGCGACCAGCCCCTACGCGATGCGGCATACCTACCAGTCGACCGGCGATTACACGGTGCGTGTGTTCCAGCTTTCAGAGGAAGACTTGCAGCATGTAAGCGTCGCCTCGGTCTCAGCCAGCGTGGATGGTCCGACAACCCCATTCATGCAGACTGCGTTGCTCTCGAAGCTGGCGGGGCAGGGCGCAGTGAAGGGCGGGAGCCTTACGCTCACTAGTGTGCAATCTGGTTTTCAGCAGATTCTCCAGCAGGGAAGCAGCAGCCCGGCCGCTCAAGTGGCGAGCGACGCCTACATGATCTATTGCCATCCCGTGAAAATCACCGTTCCGGAGGACTTGGCGGCAGATGGTCCACTTCACCTGATGGGAATCGCTGACCCCGATTTCGGCGCGTACGACATTGTCAAGCCGGTGATGGCCAGCGGTGCGTTGGCGAATCGAGTTTCTCCAGGTGCTCAAGCTGGGAGAAATAGTCAATCCATAAGCAGCGAAAAAGTCGTTCTGCAACCAGCCAACAAAACCCCCGCGGAGCCAGCCAAGCTCACCCTGCTGCCTCTTGTTCCAGGGAGTGCGCCAGTAGCGGCCGTCTGCAGCACTTGCGACGACGGCATGGACGCCACCACCTACCTGAAGTACTACGGACGCGGAGAAGTGCGCGTAACTTGGATGGTGGATGGCACGCAGTCGCAGCAGACCATGGCCATTGACAAATCTGAATCGCGCAAGAATCTGACCCGGCAGGGGTTCACCACGATTCAGATCGGCGCCATCGTCATACCGATCCCGATCCCCGAGCCTCCCATCATTGTCTCTAACAGCAAACCTATCGTTTCGCCCGCATTGCAGGTGCAGCCGCTTGGTAATCACAGCGTGGTGGTCGAGGCCGACGTCATGCCCCAGCCGACCATGCCCAATCTTTCCATCGCGGTGGGCAAAGCGCTGGGTTCGCTGATGCCGATTGGACTGTCGCCGTCCGCGACAGCGAGCGGAAGCAGCGGCGACAAAGCGGCTGCACCAAACGTCGCCGAGGCGCAGTCATTGCTCAACACTCTGGCGGCGCCGGCGGGCAGCAACTTGCCGCCGCTGAAAGTCGGCATCCTTTCGCCATCCAAGCAGAGTTCCGCCGGGCTGGGGGCAGTGCAATATGTGAATGGTCCGTTGCAGCAAGTTGTGTCGCAAATGACGAACACGGTTCCGGACCAGCACGTGGCTTCGAATGCCAAGACCTACGAGGTTGTCGCCTCCGATCCCAAGAAGCCCTGCAAGTTCCTCTTCCCCGTGAGAAGCGGTGGAGCGTTCGAGATCACCGGGCTGCAGAATCACGTTACCCAGCAAGGCACAACCTACAACGGGACCGGCAATCTGATTATTCATCTTGCCAATGCCAGCAGCGGCGGCTATGACGAGTATCCGCCCATCCCGGTGAAGATCAGCAATTGGAGCGTGCCCGACGGCCTGCATATCCAGACCGGAAGCATCGATGTTTCTCCCAATGTGACGTTGGCGGCGAGCGTGCCCGCGCTGCAAGGAACCATTGAGTCGCTTTCCGGGCAGGCGGGCGGTGAACTCGACGCCACCATGAACGTCACGCTGAGCGATGACACGTTGCGTCTTCCCGGTGAGCAGCCCGTTTCGTGGAGCGGAGTGAAAGCTGAACTGCATTCCAGCGGCGACTGGATGAAAGACGGCCTCACCTTGCCCACCACATTGATTGGCTGGAGCGCATTCACCATGCAATCCAGCAGCGTGCGGCTTGACCTGAGTCATCATGACGGCGACGCGGCGGGCTCTCTCTGTGGCCCGCTCAGCGAAGGCGATTGGGTGGGTGTGCGCTTCCCCAGCCTTGCCATCACGCCTTACACGATGGATCTGGTCTCGGGCTCAGCTCTGCAGCCCGTGGTCACCGATTGGGGTGTGGTCGGCAGCGTGCACGGCAGCGGCCTCTGTGGCAGGCTCTCCACCGGTCCGTTCACCGCGAGCCTGGGCGCAGGTTCCATCAGCTTTGCATCCATCAATGCGACCGCCTTCAACGGAACCTTCAACGCGCAATACAAGGGCATGGATATCTACGTGCCCTGGCTCGACACTCACTTGAAAGGCGACGCCTCCTTGCAATCCGGCGGCGGCAAACAGGCTAGCATTTCATTCCCCTTCAGCAGTCCGCCCGTCACGAAGAAGTACGGGAACTTCGCTTTCACCGCCAGCAATTTGCAGTTCACCGAGCAACAGAATATCGGCTGGGTTGTACAAGCGAACACGCATTTCGTTTTCTCCGCCGAGAACAAGCAGTTCGCCGCCTTCGACCAGGTTTTCTATTTCGGGATGGATGGGCGCGGCTACTTCGCGCAAGGGAATCAGTCGAAGGATGTCCCGCTCGGAGGCAGCTCGCAACTTGGACAAACGCCAGTCGATCTGGTTTCGGTTCATCTGACTACGCCTCCCTCCGGTGGCGAAGTCCTGGCAGCTTTGTTCAACACCAACGTTCATCTTTCCGAAGTCATGGCGGCTGCCGCAGTCCAGGTGAATTACTCGGTGGACAAGTCGGGAACTAACTACTCGACAAACGGGCCAACCAACGCACCTTTCACCATCGACGTGCCGTATCCCGCGGGCCAGCCAAGCTCGGACGCTCAGGTTCATCCTGTCTATTCTGGAGCGAGTGGCAGCGAATACTCCGGTACGGTGGATCTATCCGAGCTAGGCGGCCCGCCGATTAAAGGCGAATTTCGCCTCGGTTATCAGGGCGGGCATGACTACTGGTTGACTCGCGTCAGCTTTGCGCTGAGCCCGGAAGGAGTGCCGTTGGTTCCGGTGCCGCCGGTGATGAACCTTTACCGGGTACAGGGCGGGATCGGCCACAATTTCCCCATCAGCGTCTTCGAAGATACCGGCTCGCTCGGCGCCGCGACTCCTTCCATGGATAACTCTTTCCTCTTCATGGCGGGAATCCGCGTGGGCATGCCCGACCAGTTCACCTACACGCTGGATGGTGATCTGGTCATCAAATCGGGCGGACAGGACGCGGGCGCCCGCATGGATTTCCACGCCTGGCTGCTCAAAATGGCCGACAGCGGAAGCGGCGGCTTTCAAGGATTTCTCCAATATGCGGGCAGCAATTTTGATGGACGACTGTGGGGCCACTTGAACTTCATGGGCGGCTTGGCGTCAGTGGACTTGGGCAATGGCCCGAACAACGCCGCCGTCGATATTCACTTCGGTCAAGGCCCATGGCACATCGACGCCGGCAAAAAAGAAGGTCCGCGGATTGACGGTCATCTGTTGGTCACAGATGCGAACATGTACGTCATGCTCTCCGACGCTGGCCTGGCAATCGGCGGCGGCGAGAGCATCAATCTGAATGTGGGCGATAACTCGGTCGCATCCGCCTACATTAACGGCAACGTGGACATGGGCTTAGCGATTACTCCGCAACCCCACATTTCCGGCGACTTCTCCGCGAATGTCAACGCGGGGGTTTGCGTTGACGACGTTTGCGTCTCGGCGGGTGTTTCGGCGCAAGTGCACGCCGAGGCTTTGCCACTCGAAATGCAGGCCAGCGCAAGCATCGGGCTGCCATGGCCGCTAGGATCGATCGGGTTCTCGGTGCACTTGTAAGTAGCGCCGGCATCTTGCCGGCTGTCGCGAGGGCATCCTGCCCTCGCAGGTGGGGGCGGGACGCCCCACGACAGACGCCGAGACGGCGGCGCTAGATGATCCGGTACAAGAAAATGACGGCGCGCTTAAAATCCTCGTTCCTGGTCACGGTCGCACTCGTGCTGATCGTAGCCGTTCGCCTCAGTGTCGCTCAGGAGGCTTCAGGAGCATTGTTCGCGGCCTCTGACGGCAAGGGACAGATCTCCTTGCTCTGGTTTCCTCCCCCTTCCACGTGGCCGGCCGGCGGGTGGAAGCTGTCCGATTCCACCGCACAAGTCCTGGCCCCGCAAATCAACATGGGCGATGCCACCGCTCTGCAGTCCCTTTCCGTGGAGGACGCCGACGCGATCCGCAAATTACCTGCTGTCCTGGCAAAGCCGGATTCCACCCCGAAGCGGGCACAGTTAATCAATATCATCGGCCTACGCGTGTTCAGCGAGCCGGGCTATGCGCGGGCGCTCGGTCTTTCCTGGACTCTGCAGAACGTTGCCTCCGGCAGCCGCACCTATAAGATCGAAGGCCTCGACGGCGCTGGAAAACCGACCGGCCTGCAACTCATCAGCGCTCCGGTTGATTCGTCGGTGGCGACAGGATTGCCGACTGTCCCTGCCGGGGTACAAGTCAAAGTTGACGAACGCGGCGTCTCTCTGTTCTGGGCGGCGCCAACGGAGAACCGTCAACTGCCAGTCATCGCCTATGCCATCGAGCGCGATGGTGGTGGCCAGTCGAGCGCTGCTGTCACCGCCAAGCCGGTGATTCCCGGATTGCGCTGGGATCCAAATATCCCGCTGGTCCTCGACCGAAATGCGCCTGCGAACGAAATGTTGACCTACCGGGTCTTCAGCGTGGATGCCTTCGGCCGGCGCAGCACGGGAAGTTCCATCCGCATTTTCTACCCGGACTTCCGCGCGCTCGAACCGCCGGAACCGGTGACGGCGACTGGTGCAGTCGGAAAAATTGTTGTGAGTTGGCCCGCCCAGCAGAAGCCCAATCTTGCCGGATATATCGTGGAGCGCGCGTTTCTTTCCGCCGGGCCTTACGAAACTCTCGCGGCACAGGCGCTTCCGCCCGGCACCGCGCAATACGAAGATGCCACGGTTCGAGGAGGGACGACTTATTACTATCGCGTGTGCGCGGTCAATTCTCGCGGAGACCTGGGAAATCCCTCAAGCGCCGCTGCGGCGCAACCCCAAAACCCCGGAGTCCCGCCGAAAGTGGATGGACTCGCCGCCGATGCCGGCCAAACTCGAGTCCGCCTCACGTGGAAGCCAGTTGATTTTCCCGTGGCAGGATATTTTGTCGAGCGTCGCGCCGTGACGGGAGCGGCGGGTGTCGAGAACTGGGCGCGCCTCAATTCCCACATCACGCCCGAGCCGCTGTATGACGATTATCTTGGCCTGAGTTCCGATGCCAAGATGGAATACCACGTCCTGGCTGTGGCCTTCGATAACGCGGAAGGTCCGGCCAGCGCTTCCGTGCAGGTTGTGCTCGCCGATCGCTCGCTCCCAGAAGCGCCTTCCATCACCGGTTCGAGCGGGGCAGACGGCAAAGCTCTGCTCAACTTTGTGCCTGCTTTGCCTCCGGAGAGGACAGCGCAGGTCTTAGTGTTGCGTTCCGGGCGCGAGGGAGATCTGGGAGTTGTGATCGGCGATCCGCTTCCCGGTGATGCCCGCCAGTTCACCGATCTTTACGTGAGCCCCGGTGAAAAATACTGGTACCGGCTGGTGGCGGTGGACAAGAACGGAAATCGCAGCGACCCCACCCGCCCGGTCGCGATTCGCGTTGGCTCTCCGCAAATTCCCACGCCTCCGGTTCCCACCGCGCAGTACTTGACCTCCCCGTATCCTCACGTGGTTTTGCAGTTCCAGTCGCCGCCCTCCGGTCTCAGTTTGATCGTCGAGCGGCAGGTTCAAACGGACAGTGCTCAGACGAATGGCTGGATTCGCATTGCAGGCCCCATGACCGCACCGACTGCCACCGACAACAATGTGCCCGCGGGAAGCGTGGGTTACCGTATCTCTTACGCAGCGGCCGACGGCACGATCGGTCCCGCTAGCGCCCCGGTGACAATCTCGAACTCGGGTAAATGACCTGCCGCTGAGGGTGTGTTTCTTGTCACATCGCGATCAGCCGGCGGTCATCGTTCGCCAAAACTCTTTCCGGCTGGTTCGCCTGTAGGCGATTTTCTGGGGGTGCCAGCCTCCACCACCTCTCGTGTTTGACGCATATTTTGTTCGAGGGCAGTGCCGAAGGTTCAAAGCGTCGATCCGATCGTGTGGGACTCAACCGTCGTCATTCGAAGCCTGGAGACAGCAACCGCGTCATCTTCTCGCTAACGGGTGAGTTTGCAGAAGGCTTCGAGCGCGGCGCCCATCCGCTCCAGGCCCCCGCGCAAGGTTTCGGTCGTCCCGCATAACCCAATTCGGAAGTGCTGCGGCTGCTCGAAAAATTCTCCTGGCACCACGCTGGTCTCGAACTGCCCGCGCAGCATGCCGACGAAATCGGTGGCAAGGCCCGTCTTGAGCCGGGGAAACACGGTGGTGCCGAAGCGGCTGGGCTCACAATCAAGTTCCGGATGTCCCGCCAGAAATTCGTTGAGCAGCGCCCGATTCGTTTCCAGCAGCGCGCGGGCGCGATCGCGAACGCGGCCGAGATTATCGAGCGCGATGACTGCGAGGAGCTCCGCCGGATGCACCGGGCTTCCGTAGGTGAAGTCAACGACCTGCCACATCCGCTGCACCAGTTCCGGCTGCGCCAGAATCCATCCGCAGCGGATGCCGCTCAAACCGTAGGCTTTGGTCAGGCTGCTGGTAACCACGAAGTTCGGCCCCAGGTGAAACGAGGAGCGCCAGGGCCGGTCGAACAAGCTCTCGAGATAGACTTCGTCCACCAGGACGCGCGCGCCCACCTTGGCCGCCATTTCACCTGTCTGCCGTAACGTGGCGTCGTCGCTGAGGGCGCTGCTTGGGTTGTGCAGGTTGCAGAGAACCACCAAACGCGTTTCCGGAGTGAGCCGGCGTTCCAGTTCTCCCAGCCCTAGCCGGAACCCCTTCTCTGCGCGCCGTTCGAAGCGGCACACCTTCGCTCCAATGTGATCGAGAATGGTCAACAGCGGATCGTAAGTAGGCCGCTCCACCAGCACCTCGTCCCCCGGGCGCACGAGCGCCGTCAGCGCTATGTAGTTTGCCATCGATGTACCCAGCGTGTAGACGACACACTCCTCGGGCACGCCCGCCTTCGCGGCCAACTGTTCCATCAGCGGTTTGTAGCCGTATGAGTCCGTGCCGCCGATCTCCAGGTCCTCAATGCGCACCGGCAACTCTGCGAGCGGATAATCCACCATCCCACTGACTGCCAGATTGAAGCGCGCATACGAGTGCAGCTTGGCCCATGCCAAGTAGCGTGAGACTGCGTCCGCCCGCGAACCGTTCATGTCTTGCTCTCCTAATGCAGAAAGGGCCAGCTAAACCTGCCCCGACCGTGACGAAAGCCGCCGGCTCCAGAACCAGTACACGGGAATGCCCGCCAGCAGCAGGGCAAAGCCGATGAGGCTGTTTCCGGGATAGCGGTAGATCGTATTCGCCACTACCCACCAGCATACCGCGACGAATACAGTCGTTGTCACTGGGTGGCCGGGCATGCGATAGCCGACGCTGGCATTCATCGCTCCGCGCGCCGCCCGGCGGCGGAACACGAAGATCGTAGTCGCGGTCAGCCCGAAAAACAGAAAGTCCATCGCAATGACATAGTTGAGGATTTGCTCATAACGGCCGGAGAGCGCGATGACGATGGTCCACACACTCTGCAAGACGATGGCGATCACCGGCACGCGCGTGCGTGGATCGAGCCACGCCACCGCCCGGAAGAACAGGCCGTCATCGGCCATCGCAAAGTATACGCGAGGTGCGGTCAAGATCGACTGGCTCAGAAACCCCAGCGTCGAGATGGCAATCGCCGCCGCAATGAAGGTCGCGCCCCGCTGGCCCAATGCCAGCCGCATCACAGCCGTAGCGGGCGTGCTGGTCCTGGCCAGCGCTCCCGGTCCCAGAGCTCGCAAGCAAACCCAGTTCACTGCGGTGTACAGCGCCAGTACACCCAACATTCCGATCAGCAGACCGCGCGGCAGATTTTTCTTCGGCTCTTTGACTTCGGCCGCAATAAAGTTCGCCGTCTGCCATCCGCCGTACGCGAACAGCACCGGCACCATGGCGCCGCCAAACGATGTCAGCGACCAAACCCGCTCCGCTGCGGTCGTCGAGGTCACATGCTTGCCCGCTAAGGCCAGCCCGCCGATCACCAAGGCAGCAATGGCGGCAATCTTCATCACCATGAGCACGCTCTGGGTTCGTCCGCCGGTCTTTACGCCGAGGCAATTGATGACCGTCAGGATGCCGAGCGCCGCCGTCGCGATGACCCAGTCCTGGGTGTGGACGCCGGTAAGTTCGCGAAAGTATCGCGCGAAAGTGATCGATACTGCCGCCATGCCGCCGGTCTGGATCACCAGCAGCAGCACCCATCCGTAGAGAAACGCGACCGCCGGATGATAGGCTTCGCGCAGGTAGGCGTACTGCCCGCCCACTTCCGGCAGCGTGGCGGCCAATTCCGCCCAAATGAAGGCGCCGCCCACGCCGATGATGCCGCCAAAAATCCACGCTCCAAGGATCAGCGCCGGGGTGTGCACCTGCTGCGCCACCACGTAGGGATTAATAAAGATGCCAGCGCCTACGATACCGCCCATGACCAGCATGGTGGCGTCGAACAGGCCAAGCTGCCGGGCCAAGGCTGGTTTGAGGCTGGGGGCGCGATCCGGGGTTGGAAGATCAATCACGTTGTCGGTTTACCGCCGCAGCCGGGCGTTCTGTTTTGACTGGAGACATAGGCGGGGGCCTCGAATTCCTCACGCCATTCTGCTGCGCCGGACGTCACAATCGCTCTCTTCCCTCGGACTTACTCGCGTATCTAAGGAATACGCTGAAGCAACAAAATATCCGAGCCGTAACCCTGCTGCTCGGTAAATTTACTGTTGGCACCCGCTCAGCCGGGGGCCGGTAGGGACTTTTCGTGTCACACGCGGAGGATCATGACCTCGGTCGCCTTAATGAGAGCGGCCGCAGTCTGGCCGGGCTTGAGATTCATGTCGCGGGCGGAGCTTGCAGTGATGATCGAAGTGATTTGCTGATCGCCGATGGAAATCTTCACCTCCGCCATGAGCCCGCTGATCCGAACCCCGTCGATGCGCCCCACTAGCTGATTTCTTCCACTCACGCGACGCATGACAAGCGTTCGTTCCGGGCCTGTTTTCCCCGTGGTCCGAAACAGCAGGCGGTCTACCTCACTCTGCGGAATACGGTGGTGCCCCCCCGCCGTCTTGACGCTGCGTATTTTGCGCTTGTAAATCCATTGCTTGATTGTTGGGAAACTGATGCGAAGTTCCAGAGCTGCTTCGCGCAGCTTCAGCAACTCCCCACCTTTTTCTCTCGAATGTCGAGTCTTGGAGCTCCTGGCCATTTGAACCGGAATCCTACAGTCAAGCTATGCCTCCGTCAATCAATCGGACTCAGAACGAGTGGGCGTCTCCGCAAAGGATACACAACCGCATACGATTAGACATAAGAACCGTTGTGAATATACACTTTACGGTTCTCGACCAACATTTCTTCTGGGGGAGAGGGGTAGTAATGCATAAGGATATTTTGAGGATGCCCTGCCTGCACCATGGTTCACGTCCACGATCGCATGTGTTCAATGCGGGTATCTGGCGAGTTGCCCGAATGGCCCGTCTTTCAACGCTGGTCCTGCTGCTGCAGTGCCTATGCGTCCCGTTTGCCTCGGCGCAGGTGTCCGCGACCTTGTCCGGAATGGTAACGGACCAGACGGGCGCGGCCGTCTCAGCGGCGGCTGTTACAGCGCGAAACCTGGATACAGGGCTTTCGCGGAGCACGGTTACGGACCAGACGGGCCGCTATCAATTGTTCGCTCTTCCTGTTGGGCAATACGAAGTTCGAGTCAAGAAGGACGGGTTTGCGGAGGCAATCCGGACGGGGATTCGTCTCGTGATAGGGCAGGATGCGAGGGCCGATCTGAATCTGCGGCTGGGAGCAGTGACCGAAGAAGTGAAAGTGACCGGGGACGCAGCCCTGGTGAGCGTCACGACCCAAGACATCTCCGGGTTGGTCGGAGAGCAACAGGTGAAAGACCTTCCCCTGAATGGGCGAAGCTACGATTTGCTGCTCATGCTGAATCCAGGCGTGGTTAATTTCACCGGGGAGAAGACAGGTGGGATCGGAGTGTCGAATTCGACGACCGAGAACAACTTTGCAGTTTCCGGGAATCGGCCCCAGCAAAACCTGTTTCTGCTGAATGGGGTTGAGTATACGGGCGCCGCAGAAAACAACATGCAGCCGGGAGGAACGAGCCAGCAGTTGTTAGGCGTCGACGCAGTGCGCGAATTCAATGTGCTGCGCGACTCCTATGGTGCCGAATACGGCAAACGACCGGGCGGCCAAGTGATCATCGTGACCCAGTCGGGCGGTAATCAGATACACGGGGCGGCCTATGAGTTCTTGCGCAATAACGCACTCGATGCGCCCAACTACTTCGACCAGGGGTCGGCTCCGCCTTTCCAGCGCAACCAGTTTGGCGGCTCTCTGGGCGGCCCGATCCGAACCGGCAAGACATTCCTGTTCGGCAACTACGAAGGGTTGCGCCAGAACCTGCACCAGACGTCGGCGGCGTTTGTTCCCGACGCCGCGTCACGCGCGGCCGCCGTGCCGAGCGTTCAGCCCTTGCTCAACTTGTGGCCGATCGCTCCCGCGGGCGCACCGGACTTCAGCGGGATCGCGCAAGTCTTCAGCAGCCCCTTGCAAACCATTCGAGAGGATTTTGGAACGGCTCGACTGGATCATATTGTTTCCTCGCGGGATACGCTGGCAGCGGTTTACACCATCGATGATGGTGCCGATCTCACTGCGACCATGCTCGATCCCTACAGCAGCGACGTGGTCAGCCTTCGTGAGCAAGTCCTCAGCTTAGAGGAGACGCACACTTTTTCAGCATCCACTTTGAATGTCGCACGGGTAGGCTTTTCGCGGGCAGGGTATTTTTTTACGGGAGAACCGACTCCTGGCACGCCAGCAGCCAGCGTACCCGGTTTTCTGCTCGGACATCCGGTGGGTGCGGTAGTCGTCGGCGGCAGCGCAGCGTCCAACCCGCAGGCTCAGGTCGGCTTGGCCGGCAGCAACAACGGAAGCAATCTGCGGATCGCGCGGAACCTGTTCACCTTCGAAGACCGTGTGACCCTCACCCGGGGACGGCACCAATTCAGTTTTGGCGCCTGGTTCCAACCTTTCCAGTCGAATGAGACGATCGCGCTCAGCCAGTTCGGTCAGGCTACGTTCACCAGCCTGCAGACATTCCTGCAAGGAACGACATCCAGCTTCCTCTATGATCCGGCGCCAACCGAGATGAACTGGCGGTCGTTGCTGGGCGCCTGGTACGTCGAAGATGTAATTCGCTTGACCCCAAAGCTGACCGTCTCGCTGGGCTTGCGCGATGAATTCACCACTGGCTGGAACGAAGCTCATGGCCGCGCCGCCGACTACACGTTCAGCAACGGCGTCATTTCCACCCAACCGCATATCGGGGACTCGCTCTTCACTGTCAACAACGGAAAGTTTCTGCCACAACCCCGGGTCGGAGTGGCATGGAGTCCCTTCAGCTCAAGAACTGTATTTCGTGCCGGCTTCGGGATGTACAACGAGCTTCAAGATGCGCTGGGATACCGCACCGATCAAAATGCTCCGTTCAACCCTACTTACAGCATCGCGTCGCTGCCGGTCTCGCAGCTTCCCGTTAATCCCGCTGCCCCGGTGCCTAGCAAGGCGCTGTTGGTAGCCGGAGGCGTTCAGCCGGATATGAATACGCCAACGCTGATCTCGTGGTCCTTTAGAGTTCAACAGGAGCTGTCTTCCAACACTGTATTGAATCTGAGCTACGTGGGCTCTCACGGCTATCACGAGATTATTGGGGTGGATGCCAACGAGCCATTCCCGACCATATGTCCCGCTTCGCCATGCCCCGCCAACTACCCAAGCAACTTCCCCGGGGCTTTGGCGAACGCTCCCGTCCCGGCTGGGACCTACTATATTCGTGCCGGAACGCCCAAGGCGAATCCCGCTTTAGCGAACACGTGGACGTGGTTTTCGCGCGGAGACAGCAATTACAACGCGCTGCAGCTCGATGCCAATCACCGATTCAGCCACGGCGTTTCCTTGCGCGGGGTCTACACCTGGTCGAAGGCGCTTGACGACGGAGATTCTCTGAACGCCACAGCCGCGGGCAACGCGCCTGGACTGGTCTCGAATCCGTTCAACTTGCGCGCAGATTATGGCCTTGCTACCTACGACGTAAGAAATCTAGCGGTGATCAACGCCATTTATGTTTTGCCCTTCGGGCACGGCCAGGCACGGGCAAGCGGTTTGGAAGGCTGGCCCAACGCATTGGTGAGCGGTTGGTCGGTGAACAGCGTGGTCACGCTTCAATCCGGGTTTCCGTTCACACCGCAACTCAGCTACAACCCGTCGAATAACGGAGATACGCGGAACCCGGTGCGCCCGTTTGTGAATCCGGACTTCAGCGGACCGGTGATTCTCGGCAAGCCCAATCAGTGGTTCAACCCGAGTGCCTTTCTCCAGCCGCCGGCAAACAGCGGATTCTATGGCAATCTCGGCAGGGACACGTTGATCGGTCCGGGGCTTGCCACCTGGGACTTCTCGGCGATGAAAGAAACTCGCATTCGCGAACGACTGAATCTGCAATTTCGCGCCGAGATTTTTAACCTTCTGAATCGAGCCAATTTCAATACCCCAAATCTGATCGTGTTCACTCCCTCCGGTGTTTCGGGCACCGCAGGAGCGATCACCAGCACCTCGACCACCTCGCGACAGGTGCAATTCGGATTGAAGCTGATTTGGTAGGAAATGCTTTTCCGGTGACTGGGGTCGCCAGTTGCGCCGAAGATGCCTTGCGGCGCGACCCCGGTGCCCGAACTGCTGCTCATAGCTCACCTGTGTGGAAACCTCTCTGGATCTCCCCATACTCAATACTTGTAAACATGCAATTTAGAAAGACTCGCCATTCGTGACTTCCTCTTCTCGGTATAATGCCGCCGGGACAAAAGCGGTTGCATCTACCCTTTCGGCATAAGCCCCAAACGATCGCGCGAGCGGCCCGAAATCCGAAGGCAGCAGGTCAAGTCGGGTTGGCTAGCCGCGAGGAGACTGTGAGCCATTTGAAAAATTCTAAGTCACTAAGAAGCTATCGCTGGTATGGCCCAGATGATCTGCGTTCGTTTGGACACCGCTCGCGAGCTGCCTCGATGGGATGTGTTCCAGCGGATTATGCGGGGAAACCCGTAATCGCAATCATCAACACCTGGAGCGACCTCAATCCCTGCCACAGTCATCTTAGGGAGCGTGCCAATGACGTAAAGCGTGGCGTATGGCAAGCCGGAGGATTCCCCGTGGAAATGCCGGCCATGACTCTGGGGGAGACCTTTCAGAAACCCACAACCATGCTCTATCGCAATTTTCTGGCGATGGAGACAGAGGAATTGCTGCGCTCCTATCCGATCGACGGTTGCGTGCTGCTTGGGGGGTGCGACAAGACGACTCCGGCGCTATTGATGGGCGCCATCAGCATGAATGTGCCCGCGGTCTTTGTTCCCGCTGGACCAATGCTGCGTGGCAATTGGCGGGGCCAGGTGTTGGGGAGTGGGTCCGATGTTTGGAAATACTGGGCGGAGCGGCGCGCGGGCAACATCGATCAGCGGGCTTGGCAGGAGGTGGAGCAGGGAATCGCGCGCTCGGCCGGGACTTGCATGACCATGGGCACGGCATCAACCATGACTAGTTTGGCGGAAGTGCTCGGGTTTTCTCTCCCGGGCGCCAGCTCGATCCCTGCGGTTGATTCGAACCATGCCAAGATGGCGAATCTGTCGGGCCGGCGCGTCGTCGAAATGGTATGGGAGGATTTAAAGCCGCGGGATATCCTGACTCCGGCGTCGTTCGACAACGCCATTACCGCCTTGCTGGCGCTTGGAGGCTCGACCAACGGGGTCATCCATTTGCTGGCCATGGCTGGACGAGCGGGGATCCAGCTCTCACTCCGGCGCTTCGATGAACTCTCCAAGACTACACCGCTGTTGGCGAATCTGCGGCCCAGCGGTCAATATCTAATGGAAGACTTCTACTACAGCGGAGGCTTGTCCGCGCTATTGGCTGCGCTCGCCCCGAAGTTAGATTTGAACTGTCTTAGCATTACCGGCAAGACGCTGGGCGAGAATATCGCCGGCGCCGAAATCTATAACCCGGATGTGATTCGTTCTCTGGACAATCCAGTTCTGGCTTCGGGTGGACTGGCGGTGCTGCATGGCAATCTCGCTCCCAACGGAGCCCTGATCAAGGCGTCCGCCGCGGAACCGGCTCTCCTAAAGCATGCCGGACCAGCCATCGTCTTCGATTCCTACGACGAGCTGAGCGCCCGGATCGATGATCCGGGCCTCAATGTGAACCCGGGCAGTGTGCTGGTACTGCGAAACGCCGGACCCAAAGGCGCGCCAGGCATGCCGGAATGGGGCCAGCTTCCGATTCCCCAAAGCATTCTGAAGCTCGGCATACGCGACATGGTCCGCATTTCCGACGCCCGAATGAGCGGTACAAGTTATGGCACATGCGTTCTACATGTCTCTCCCGAATCGTTTGTTGGCGGGCCGCTTGCGCTGGTGAAGGAGGGAGATATCATCGAGCTGGACGTTGCGGCGCGCCAGTTGAACCTGCGCGTAAATCAGGATGAGCTCGCTCGCCGTCGTGCAGCCTGGCATCCCAGACCTGCAGCTTATCCCCGTGGCTACGGTAAGTTGTTTCTGGAGCACATCCGGCAGGCGGATGAAGGATGCGATTTTGATTTCTTAGAAGGCACAGCGCCCATCCCTGAGCCCGAGATTCATTGAGGCTAAGAAAGAAGCAAGGTCAAATGGTCCCTCTTAACAACGAAATGCCGGTGAATGCATTCAAGCGCGGACTTCTAGCGCGCAGACCTCAAATTGGGCTCTGGAGCAGCCTGTGCAGCAACGTGTCGGTCGAGATCATCGCGGGTTCAGGTTTTGACTGGATCCTGATCGACACCGAACATGCGCCCAACGAGCCGCCCATGGTACTCAGCCAGCTACAGGCAGCGATGGGGGGAACCGCGACTCCAATCGTGCGCGTCGCCTGGAATGATGCCGTCCTGGTCAAACGCCACTTGGACCTCGGAGTACAGACGTTCCTTGTCCCCTTCGTCCAAAACGCGGCGGAAGCCCGCCGCGCCGTAGCTGCCACGCGATTTCCTCAATTTGGCGGCGTGCGGGGTTTTGCCTCGCTCTCTCGGGCCAGTCAGTTTGGGAGAGTCGCTGAGTATCATCAACGAGCGCAGGAGGAGATGTGCGTACTGGTGCAGGTGGAAACCAGGGCGGCGCTGCAAGAAGTCGAGGCAATCGCCGCGGTGGATGGAGTGGATGGCATCTTTGTCGGTCCGGGCGACCTATCCTCGGATATGGGGCACCTCGGCAACCCATCGCATCCGGAAGTCTTGGACGCGATTGCCAGGACCATCGAGCGCATTAACTCCAGCGGCAAAGCCGCCGGAATTTTGTCGCCGGTCGAGGCCGAGGCTCGCCGGTGGCTGGGAATGGGCGCTTTGTTTGTGGCCGTGGGTAGCGATGTCGGTATCCTGGCGCGCGCGAGCGAGGCTCTGGCCGCGAAGTACAAGAACAAGCTCGGCGCCGAATCGGCGCCGCGATCATAAGGAATAGCACGCAGGTTCGGATCACAAGCGCGCCTGGATGAAATTCTGTTCGCTAAAAACATGCCACCTGGCACCCTAGCTTTCGACGTTGCTCAACGGGCCAAGCGTCGTATTGCGCGGCGCATACTACCCTTTTTATTCGTTTTGTACGTGATTGCCTTCCTGGACCGAATGAATGTCGGCGCTGCGGCTCTGCAGATGCCGGGCGATCTTGGCTTTAGCGATCGCGTGGTCGGCCTGGGAGCGGGAGTCTTCTTTCTCGGATACTTCTTGTTGGAAATCCCCGGCGCTTTGATCGCGGAGCGCTGGAGTGCGCGCCGATGGATCGCCCGCATCATGATTAGCTGGGGAATCATAACGGTGCTGATGGCGTTCATCCACACCTCTCGGCAATTCTATGTGGTGCGCTTTTTTGTAGGCGCGGCTGAGGCTGGATTTTTCCCGGCTGTCATTGTGTTCCTGACACATTGGTTTCGCTACCAGGACCGCGCCAAGGCCATCGCGGTCTTCTACGCCGCCAACCCTCTTTCTTACGTCATTGGTTCTCCCCTCACCGCTTGGCTGCTGGGGATATCGTCGCTCGGGCTGAGAGGCTGGAGATGGTTGTTCATCGTAGAAGGAGCCTTGGCTGTAGTGTTCGGAATTATTACGATTTACTACCTGACGGACTGGCCACGGCAGGCTGGCTGGCTGGATGAGGAGGAGCGAAATTGGATTACTGATGCGTTGCGGGAAGAAGCGGACGCCAAAAGGCGAGTTCACTCCTATCGGGTCTGGGAAGCGCTGCGCGATCGCAAAGTTATCCTGCTCGCCCTCTCCTACTTTTGCGCAGTCACGGGAGGGTATGGCATCGCTTTCTGGTTGCCCACCATTCTGAAACGTCTTTCCGGGCAGAGCGACGCCAAAGTAACGCTCCTCGCCGCTTTGCCCTACCTGGCTGGTTTCCTGACTCAGCAATTGAATGGCTGGCATTCCGATCGGACGTGTGAGCGGCGATGGCACTGCGTAGTCCCGATTCTATTTAGCGCCATGGCTCTCCTGTCGGCCGTCGCCTTTGCGTCAAGCCTTACACTCGCAGTCCTGCTATTTTCTCTCGCGGGAGCCGGTTACTATGCCTACCATCCCTGTTTTTGGGCAGTTCCTACACTTTTCTTGAGTGAATCGGCTGCCGCGGCTTCCATCGGCTTGATCAATTCGGTGGGAAATCTCGGAGGCTTCTTTGGCCCGATGGTCATGGGTTATCTGGTCTCCCGCACACATTCCTTCACTGCGGGGCTGTCATACTTGGTGGGAAGTCTTTGTCTCTCGGCCATACTGATGATTTTCACTCGTTTGCGGCCCCCCGAGGCTAGGCCGGCGTCATGACGCTTGGCGGAGAGACGCGCTTGATAATATTTGAATGATGAACGAATGACTGGTCATCACTGACCAACTACTAGGAGAATCTGAATGCCCCATATCGCTTCCGTGTCGGTGTGCACGGCTCGGGTTCCGCTGGATCGGGTCACATCGTTTGCGACCCGCACCGTAAAAGCCCGGGACTATTGCCTGGTGAAAGTGCACTCCAGCGAAGGAGTCGAGGGAATCGGCTTTTGTTATGCGGGCAGCCTCGCCGGAGATGTCACCCGTGTGGCGGTGGAAACTCTACTGGCGCCCATGTTGGTCGGCGAAGAGTCCACCCGCGTGGAAGGATTGTGGGAAGAGATGTATCGGGCCGCTCTGCTCCATGGACGGGCGGGCAGTGTGATGCGCGCCATCAGCATCCTCGACATTGCACTGTGGGATTTGAACGCCCGCGCGGTGAAACTCCCTTTGTACAGTTATTTAGGCTGTTGGGCTAAGGACAAAGTGTTGGCCTATGCCAGTGGGGGATACTACTTGGACGGCAAGACGCCCCGACACCTTGGTAAGGAGCTTGTCTCCTATGTGCGGCAGGGTTTCAAGGCGGTCAAGATCAAAGTCGGCCGCCTGACGCTGGCCGAAGAAGAAGACCGCATCCGCGCCGCGCGCGAGGCGATTGGCCCGGACGTGATTCTGATGTTGGACGCCAACAATGCCTGGGCGGATCTTCCTACCGCGCTTCAGTAGTGCAAACGCTACGAGAAGTACGATCCGTACTGGATCGAGGAGCCATTTAGTCCCGACGACATCGAAAATCACGCCCAGCTCGCCACTCGCACCAGCATGGCGGTCGCCACCGGGGAAATCGAAGCTGGCCGATGGAGGTTTAAGGAGCTCTTGGATAAGCGAGGGGCGGCGATCCTGCAGACCGACGCCGCGGTATGCGGAGGAATCTCGGAATGGCGCCGCATTGCGCACACGGCTGCAAGTTACGGCGTGACGGTATCACCACATTGGTTCCACGATCTCCACGTCCATCTGGTGGCATCGGCCCCGAATGCGCGTTATGTCGAGTATTTTCCGGATGATCAGGTGCTTAACTTTCGCCGGCTCATTAATCGCCAACTGGAGGTTAAAGATGGCGATCTGCTGCTGCCACAGGGCCCGGGCCTCAGCTTCGAGTTTGACGAAAAGGCGGTGAAGAAATATGGATTGAACGCGGCACAGAAATGGACGGTGATTCGATAGATTTCTTCCAGGTAGAGTCCGTGATTAGAACGGTTGCACGGAATCTCCCTAGCCAAAGTTGTCCGACTTCGTCCATCAAACCTAGCGCGCCACCTTCGGTGGCATTGGTGGCCCCACTTGTTGACAGATGTCGTCCGCTGAGACCTTCTTTAGCCTTGGAGACAGCCACAGAACTCTTCGACGAAACCCGATTCACTCCATATTCACAAAACGTTAATCTCTTGTTAACAATCGGCCGATAACATTCCCAGGTCATCCCCAGCCGGTTGTGTGTTCGCGCGCAGGCGCCCCCCATCGGACTCCGGAAAGGGGTGCATGCACTTTAATCTCTCATGGAGGAAAGATAATGAAGCAGTTCATGGCTTTGGCCTTGTCGCTTGCACTCACAACGAGTGCACTTGCGGCCCCGGCCCCGCAGGATACGCCTACGGCCAAAACAAGAATGACCAAGAAGAAAGCCCCGGCTAGGCCCGCCGCGGACGTGTCCCGCCGCCTGGATGAAATGCAGCAGGCGATAAGCGCACAACAGCAGCAGATCCAACAACTTGGGCAGGCGGTGCAATCGCGCGACGCCGCAATCCAGCAACTGCAGCAGCGTCTGGAACAGAGCCAGGCGGCTGTATCCCAGGCGCAGGGCAAGGCCGATGCTGCCGCCGCGCAAGCCGCGCAGCAGGCTGATACCGTGACCGGCCTGAAGAGTGATGTCTCTGATATCAAACAGAACTTCACCAACTCCGCTCTGACCTTGCAGGAGACCCAGAAGACGATCTCAGGCCTGGAGAGCCCGTTGGCGCTTCACTACAAAGGAATCACCATCACTCCGGGCGGCTTCCTGGCGGCTGAAACCGTGTGGCGCCGGGCAGCAACCGGTTCTGATGTCAACACCCCGTTCAACTCGATTGCTTTTCCGGGCAGTTCGCTAACTCACCTTTCGGAATTCTATGCATCCGGCCGGCAGTCGCGGGTTTCCATGCTGGCAGAGGGCAAACTGAACAGCGCCAAGCTAACCGGCTATGTGGAGACGGACTTCCTCTCTGCCGGTATTACTTCGAACAGTAATCAAAGCAATAGCTACAGCTTGCGGCAACGCCAAATATGGGGCCAAGCCGCGCTCAACAACGGCTGGAGCTTTACCGGCGGACAGATGTGGAGCTTGGTCACCGAAACGAAGAACGGAGTCGACAACCGCACCGAAGTGCTGCCCATGACGATCGACGCGGCATATAACATCGGTTTCAGTTGGACACGGCAATTCGGGTTCCGGGTATCTAAGAATTTTGGCAACAAGATGTGGCTGGCGTTCTCAGCGGAGAATGCCCAGACCACGGTTGGCGGCGAGGGCAGCAAGTGTACGACGGCCGCTCCCCTGGTCTGCAACTATCTCATCGGGGCTGCGGGGACGAGTGGAGGTCTCTACAATCCCTCGGCCACTTATTCGTTCAATCAAATGCCTGATTTTGTCGGCAAAGTTGTATTCCAACCGACTAAAGTCTCGCACATCGAAGTCTTTGGCGTCATCAGCCGCTTCCGTGATCGTGTCTTCCCAGGTGCCACTCTGGCTACACCCAGCGCCGCTGGTGCCTACAATGACTCGAGCATGGGCGGTGGAGCGGGCGCTAATATCCGTGCCGATCTGTTCGATAAGCACGTGGATGTTGGCGTACACTTCCTCGGCGGAGAAGGCGTGGGGCGTTACGGTAGCGGCGGGCTGCCGGATGTGCTGGTTCGCGCCGATGGCGTGCTGGTTCCTATCCGCAGCTATCAGGCTTTAGGCACGCTTGAGTATCACGGCAAGAAGCTGGATGTTTACACCAACGTGGGTGGCGAGTATGCCGGCCGCAACTCCTTAAGCGCAACCAGCGCCCTCGGTTACGGTTCGCCCTTGCGAGCTTCCACTGGTTGCTACGCGGAGACGGTCCCGGTATCGAGCACGGGCGGCCAGTTTCCGGTATCCACAAACGGATTCCTTCCCGGCGCACTTGGCAACTGCAACGTCGACACCCGCGACCTGATCGAAGGCACGATTGGATTCTGGTATCGCATTTACGCTGGCCCCAAAGGCCGCATTCAGTGGGGCCCGCAATTCTCCTACCTGGTTAGGAACACCTGGGCGTCTGAGATACCTAAGGGCGGCGGCGGCCCAAGTGCCACCGAGCCGATGGTATTTACCTCCTTCCGCTACTACCTGCCCTAGATTCCTGGCGTCTCCGGCACCGCACGGTGCCGGAGACGCTTGTTCTCTTCTCGCCGCCCACCCCAAAATCTCCTCCGCGATTGATATCAACTTGAAAACCATCGAAGTCCCTGCGGGCGAGGGGCGGGTGTGGAGGGCTGTTTCGCGGTAATATAGTTTAAATTCACAACCCACTCGAAAATGGAGAAACTAGAAGAAGCCACAGCGGTGCGAACCGAGGGGCGGGCTGCTCTGCTTCCTGTGAGCGTAATCGTTCCGGTACGAAACGAAGCTGGCAATCTGCCGCGCTGCCTGGAATCCCTGCGCGAAGCCGGCGAAGTCTACGTGATCGACTCCCAGAGTAGCGACGCCACGGTTGAAATCGCGAGCTCCTACGGCGCGAAGGTAGTGCAGTTCCAGTATCACGGAGGCTGGCCGAAAAAGCGTCAGTGGGCGATGGACACGCTTCCCTTCGCCTACGACTGGATTTTCCTAGTGGACGCCGACGAAGCTCTTACCCCGGAACTGGCGGAGGAAATTGCCCAGGCCATCCGCAACCCTGGGATCGACGGCTACTACATTGCCTTGCAGACATACTTCCTGGGACGCGTTCTGCGCCACGGCGGAACCGGTCTGTATAAGCTGTCGCTCTTCCGCCGCGGCAAGGGACGCTTCGAATGCCGCTTGAAAGATCAGGATGCTTCCATGGCCGACATGGAGGTGCACGAGCACGTAGTGCTTGAGGGCAAGAGTGCAAAGCTGAAGCATCCGCTCCTGCATCACAACGTGCAGTCGCTTTCGCACTATATTCAGAAACACAACGAGTACTCCAACTGGGAGGCCCGGGTGTGGCTACAGGGCGAAGAGAGCTATCGCGATCTTCCTCCCTCGTTGTTCGGAACCCAGGCGCAGCGCCGCCGCTGGCTGAGGAAGAAGTTCTTCCGTTTCCCGGGTTCTCCTTGGTTGTTTTTCATTTACCGATATGTATTCCAGCTGGGTTTTATGGACGGCGTGCCGGGACTGATTTACAGTGGTCTGCAAGGCGTCCAATTTTTTCATATCAAAGCCAAGATCTACGAATTGCGCACCAAGAAGGGCTAGCGCTCGCCTATGTGTGGCATCAGCGGACTGGTCAACTGCGGAGACAAGGAAACGCTGGCGCGCATGACGTCGGTCCAGATCCACCGCGGTCCCGATGACGGCGGACTTTGGGAACAGCATTTTCAAGATGGTTCCTACGTTGGATTGGGCAGCCGGCGGCTCGCGATTATCGATCTTTCCGCCAGCGGTCACATGCCGATGTGCAACGAAGACCGCACCGTCTGGATTACCTACAACGGCGAAATTTACAACTTCGTCGAGTTACGCCGCGAGTTGCTGAACCAAGGACATCGCTTCGCGTCTGATACCGACACCGAAGTCATCATTCACCTCTATGAAGAAGAAGGTCCGGACTGCGTAAAGCGCCTGAACGGCATGTTCGCTTTCGCCATCTGCGATCTCCGCTCCGGCAAGCCCACTGTATTTCTGGCGCGGGACCACTTCGGAGTCAAGCCCTTCTACTACGCTCATCACGCACGCCGCCTGGCGTTTGCTTCTGAGATTAAGGCATTACTGGAAGTTCCGGGGATCGAAGCTGAGTTGGACCGTGAATCGCTCCACCAGTACCTGACCTTCCTCTGGGTTCCCGATCCCAACACCATGTTTCGTGGGATTCACAAGTTGCCGGCGGGCCACAGCGCCATCTTCCGCGACGGCGAGCTGAGCATCTCGCAGTATTGGGATCTGCGCTTTCCGCCCGCCACCGCGGCCTATCCTCGCTCGGAAAATGATCTGGCGGAAGAAATTCGCGAGCGCTTCCGCCGTTCGGTGGAATCGCAGATGGTCAGCGACGTTCCCATCGGCGCGTTTCTCAGCGCCGGTCTGGATTCGTCGAGCATTGCGGCCATCATGACGCGCGCCGCCCGGCAACCGGTTCGAACCTATACCATTACATTTCCGCCAAAGTACCGCATCGGCGAGACCGCGCTGGACGATCCTGCTGTTCCCGCTCGCCTGGCCCGCCGCTTGGGTTGCGACAACCAGCGCATCGTGGTCGAACCGGACGTTGCCGATTTGCTCCCCCGGCTCACTTGGCACATGGATGAGCCCACCGCCGATCCGGCCATTATTCCGGCGTACCTGGTTTGTCGCGAGGCACGCAAGCAGGTTACGGTTCTGCTCTCCGGCGTCGGGGGCGATGAGCTTTTTGCCGGCTACCGCAAGCACTCCGCTCACTATTGGTCGCAGGCGTACCAACGCATCCCGTCTCCCGCGCGTCGCCTGCTGGAAGGCGCCGTTGGCAGCTTGCCAGGTCTGCGGGGCACGCCGCTGAAGGGAATGGTGCGCTTGGCAAAGAAAATGGCCCGCAGCGCCGCGTTGCCTCCGGCCGAGCGCTTCGTGATGAACTGTACGTACGTCGACAGCCAGCAGAAAGCGTCCATCTATAGCCCAGGGCTATGGGACGAAGTCGGCGCCCTTGATCCATCCGTCCGCCATCGCGCCCGCTTCGAGCAGGTGCAGGATGCCGACTTCCTCAACCAGATGCTCTACCTCGACAGCAAGATTTTCATGGTCAGCCTGAACCTGACCTACAACGATAAGATGAGCATGGCCTCTTCGGTCGAGGCGCGTGTGCCTTTCCTTGACCGCGAACTCGCCGAGTTTGTGGCGTGGAATGTGCCCCCGCACCTGAAGCTGAAGGGCTTTTTCCGGCCGACGACAAAATACATCTTCCGCAAGGCCATGCAGGACGTTTTGCCTCGAGAAGTCTTGCAGCAGCCCAAAGCCGGCTTCGCCGCTCCGGTGGACTACTGGCTGGCGAACGACTTGAAAGAAATGGTAGATGATTTGCTCTCCCAGCGCCGGATTGGCGAGCGCGGCCTGTTCCGCCCCGAGGCGGTGCGCGCGCTGGTAGACCAGCATCGCAGCGGCGCGCAGGATTGGTCCCCGCAAATCTGGCAGTTCCTGACGCTTGAGCTGTGGATGCAGACCTTTCTGGATGGCGGCGCCAAGCATAGAGCCGCGGAGGCGATTCAGGCGCCGCAGGTGGCGACCGCATGAAGCAAGTCTTGCAGCACGCCCGAACCGGCGAAATTGAGGTAACGGAAGTGCCCGCGCCTAAGTTGCTTCCCGGATGCGTTCTGGTGCGCATCGCGGCCTCTCTGGTCTCGGCCGGAACGGAGCGCGCTTCCTCCGAATTTGCCAGCAAGAATCTGCTGCAGAAAGCGCAGGCCCGACCGGACCTGGTGCGCGAAGTCATCGGCAAGATGCAGCGCGACGGACTCTTTTCCGCCGTCGCCGCTGTCCGCAGCCGTCTCGAGCAGCCGAGTGCTCTTGGTTACAGCAGCGCGGGAACGGTGGTCGGCGTCGGCGAAGGCGTTACCGACATCCATGTCGGCGATCGGGTCGCCTGTGCCGGCGTGGGCTACGCCGTCCACGCAGAGTTCGCCTGTGTGCCTCGGCTGCTGGTGGCGAGGATTCCTTCCATTTCCGCCGTGAGTTTTGAGGAAGCAGCGTTCACCACCGTAGGCGCGGTCGCCTTGCACGGTGTCCGCATTGCCGAAGCGAAGCTGGGGGACATTGTCGCGGTCATCGGCTTGGGCCTGCTCGGGCAGTTAGCCGTGCAAGTGCTGAAGGCCGCCGGCTGCCGCGTGCTGGGCATGGACATTGTTCCGGAGCGTGCCGCGCTGGCCTCTCGTATGGGAGCCGACGCGGTCAGCACTTCCGACTTCGCCTTTAGAGATTTGTGCGTAGAGCATTCTGCCGGACATGGCGCGGATGTAGTCCTCATCACTGCCGAGACTCCAAGCAGCGGACCAGTCAATCTTGCTGCCGGGCTGGCCCGCGACCGGGCGGTCATCGTCGCCGTCGGCGCGGTCGGCATGGAGATCGAGCGGCGTCTCTACTACGAGAAAGAACTCGATTTTCGTATTGCGCGTTCCTACGGTCCGGGCCGCTACGATGCGGCCTACGAGCAGAAGGGCTGGGATTATCCCATCGGCTACGTTCGCTGGACCGAAACCCGCAACATGGAAGCCTTCGTGCAACTTTTGAACGAAGGCAAGCTCGATCTGAAATCCCTGATTACTCATCGTTTTCCGATTGAGCATGCCCACGGCGCGTACGACCTGATCACAGGCAAGAGTGGAGAGCCGTCTCTAGGCGTCCTGATCACTTATCCCGATGACTCCCAGGAAACTCATCATCTCAAACTGGCTAACGCGTCAGCAGCGCCGGCCGTTGCGGGCGAGAAATCGGTGAGCATTGGGGTGTTAGGCGCGGGCGCGTTTGCCATGGCCACGCTGTTGCCTGCAATCAAACCGATCAGCGGAGTGAACTTCATCGGTGTATGCGCCGCCAATGGGAGCCACGCTCGCCATGCCGCGGAAAAATTTAGCTTCCGCTACTGTGCAACCGACGAGAAGAAGATACTCAACGATCCTGCCGTGAATACGGTGGTCGTTGCCACTCGCCATCACCTGCATGCCACCCAGGTTCTGGACGCTTTGAAAGCCGGCAAACATGTCTTCTGCGAAAAGCCGCTGTGCTTGAGTGAAGACGAACTGGCCGAGGTTGTCCGCGTTTACTCCGCCGGGACTGCCAGGCAACTGCTCATGGTTGGTTTCAATCGCCGCTTTGCTCCCATGGCGGTCCGGATGAAATCTTTCCTCGCGGGCATCAACCAGCCGCTGGCGCTGCACTATCGCGTGAATGCGGGCTACATTCCTTCCGACCACTGGCTGAATGATCCTGAGCAAGGCGGAGGGCGCGTTCGGGGCGAGGCCTGCCATTTTATAGATTTCCTGACTTTTCTGGCCGCTGCTCCCGTGGTTGAAGTGCAAACACGCAGCCTTGCCAACCTCGGCCAGTATTCCGGCGACAATGTGGTCATCTCGCTGCAGTTCGCCAACGGCTCGCAAGGGACCATCAGTTATTTCGCCAACGGCGACAAGTCTTACTCCAAGGAGCGCGTGGAGGTTTTTGGCGGCGGCGGGGTGGCCGTGCTCGAGGATTTCCGCCGTCTGGAACTGGTTCGTCACGGCCGCAAACAGGTATTTCGCTCGCACTTGCGTCAGGACAAAGGCCATCGCGGCGAGTGGGAGGCTCTTGCCGCCGCCATCCGCGATGGAAGCGCATCGCCGATTCCGTTCGACCAGATTGTGGCCAGCACCCTGGCGACGCTGCGCGCGGTGGATTCGGGTTCTTCCGGGCTGCCGGTGCCGACCGATGCAGCAGGTTTCATCCGCGCCCAGGCCCACTCGCTCCGCGCCGAGTCATGAGCCGCTCCTCGAGCCAGGATGGCCGCGCCGCAACCGACAGAACCAGCAAGGCTTTGAACGAAGCCGCCGGCCTGCTGCGTGGTCCCCACCGCATTTTCCCGCTTCTCCTGAAACTCACTTCCGACGGCGTGCGCAAAAAATTCCAGCAGCAACACCTTTACTCCTACGCGAGCACCGCCAGGCCAACTGCCGAGAGTCTGCAATCCCTGATTCGCTGGATCATCAACGCACAACGTTCAGACGGCGGCATTCCCGCGTTCTATAGCCTGCTCAGCGGCTACTCCGAATCGTATCCCGAGGTGACCGGTTACATCATTCCTACCTTGTATGATTTTGCCCATCTGGCCGGCGACCAGGACGCGCTGCATACCGCCGAACGCGCAACACGCGCCACACGCTGGTTGCTATCGCTGCAAATGCCGTCTGGCGCCTTCCCCAGCGGACTGCGCGCTGGTGACGCTCAGCCGTCGGTATTCAACACTGGCCAAATTCTGCAGGGCCTGGTGCGCGCCTACGCGGAGACCAAAGATAACGGCATCCTCACCTGCGCCATTGCCGCGGGGGATTGGTTGACGAAGATACAGCAGGCGGATGGTTCCTGGTCCGGCCCCGGCGCCTATCAGGAAGCGGCTCACACCTACTACAGCATGGTCTCCTGGGCGTTGGTGCAGTTGTGCGACAGTGCTGGCGTTAACCGCTACGCGATTGCGGCGGACAAGAATATTGACTGGGCGCTGACCCATGCCAAGTCGAGCGGCTGGATCGACGGAATCAATCTGCGGGGGTATCCCACTTTCCTGCACTTTATCGCCTACGCGATCCAGGGAGTGCTCGAGTGCGGAATTTTGCGCCGGCGCAACGACTGGATTCTGGCAGCCTCGAAACCGGCATGGCTGCTGCTGCGTAAGTTTGAGACCACCAAGCGTCTGCTGGGAACTTACGAGCCGGATTTCAGGAGCGGCCGGAATTTCACTTGTGTGACAGGGAATGGGCAGATGTCCTGCGTCTGGTTACGCCTGTTTGAGGCAACCGATGATCTCCGCTATCTGAATGCCGCGCTCAAGATGAATGAGATGCTGAAGCAGTTGCTCCCGGTTCGCGGACGCCGCGGAGTGGTGGGCGGAGTCGCCGGCTCTTATCCAATTTGGGGCGCATACCAGCCTCTGCGCTACATCAGTTGGGGGTGCAAGTTCCTGGCCGACGCGCTCACGCTGGAAGGGCGCCTGACGCGGTCCTTCGAGGCATCGGAATGCGCATCGTAGTGCTTTGTTCCAGCCCGTACAGCGAAACCGGGTGCGCCATGGCGGCCCGGCTGGCGCAACTCGGCCACACTCCGGTGGGCGCGATCACTCTGCCGTCGTGGGACCGAGCCACGTTGGTGCGCAAGCTTGGGCAGTGGGGTTTTCGAGATTCCGCGCGCTACGCCTGGTCGAAGCTGTCGCCGGCGAAGGCCACGACCCGGAAGCAAACCCGGAACCCATACCTTGAAACTGCGCTTGGCCACGGAAATAAGATTTTCCGCAATCTGCATGACGTTGCCGGCGCTCACGGTTTCCCCGTGGTGGTCTGCGCCAGCCAGAATTCGCGGAAGGCGATTGCGCAAATGCGGCAGTGGGCGCCAGACCTGGCAATCTTCACCGGCGGCGACATCTTGCGGAAACCGTTGCTGGAAACACCGCGGCTGGGCGTCATCAACGCGCATCTCGCGCTGCTTCCGGAAATCCGCGGCATGAGCAGTCCCGAGTGGTCCCTGCTTCGCGGGGTGCCCCTCGGCGTGACCATCCATTTCATCGACGCCGGCATCGATACCGGGCCGATCCTCCTGCGCCGGGAATTTCAAGGCGCCGCCGAGTGCGAGTCGATGACTGATCTGCGTAATCGCATGATCGCTTACGGCATCGAGTTGGTGGGCGAAGCCGTCGCAGCTCTCGATCAAGGCACGATCTCAGCCGTCGCTCAGTCCGACCGCGAGAAAGACAATCAGTTCTTCGTCATGCACGAATGGCTGAAGACCCAGGCCGCGCGGCGCTTAAATAAAAACAGTCTGGCCACCGCTACGAGTAAGACCGATGAGTAAACTTGGCACCTTGGTGCAGATCGGGCGCACCTTCGGCGTGCGCGATGGCATGCTCCGCTTGGGATACGAGCTGCGCCGCGGCAGCGGCCTGCTGTCGCATCACCTGCAATCCGTCCAGGGCTGGAGCTCTTGGGAGCTGGAGCGAATCGCGCCGGGTACATCGGCGAAAGACTTGCTGCATGCCCGCCGCGACGGAAGCCGCCCGTTTTTCTTCGCGGATTCGCGCGCCCTGGGACTAGCTCTTAGAGCCGTGGTTGGACCGGATGGTGAGAAGTCCATCCTGGCCGAAGCGCAAAACATTCTCAATGGAAACCTGCCGTATTTCGGCCGTCTATCATTCGCCTCAGGCTTCCCACCCTACTGGTTCCAAAACCCCGCCACCGGGCAGCGCGTTTCCCCCGATCGGCCGTGGACGACCATGCGATTTGCATCCCCCGACTACGGCGATCTCAAATTCATCCTGGAACCATCGAGATTCCTGTTCATTTATCCGCTGGCTCGTGCATACGCCTTGAGCGGCGACGCACGGCTCGCCGAAGCTTTTTGGAGTGCCGTCGAGGACTGGGCCGAGCACAATCCGCCGATGTCTGGTCCCCTGTGGATCTGCGGGCAGGAATCCTCGTTGCGCATTCTCGCGTGGTCATTCGGGTTGCATGCCTTCATCCATGCGCCCGCCACCACCCCGGAACGCATGGCTCGATTACTGTCGATGATCGCCGCCCATGCTTGGCGTACCGAGCAGACTCTGGGCTATGCGCGTTCCCAACGCAGCAATCATCTGGTGAGCGAAGCGGTCGGACTCTGGACTGCCGGCACGCTTTACCCGGAGTTGAAAGACGCCTCCGCTTGGCGGAATGTCGGCGCGCAACTGCTGCGGGAAGCCGTTCTCGACCAGATCACACCCGAAGGCGCGTACTTACAGGATTCGTTCAACTATCAACGGATGGTGCTCCATCTGCTGCTGTGGACACTGCGGCTGGCGGAAATTCATTCCATTCAACTTCACCCAGACATCCGCGAGCGTACCACGGCAGCCTTCGAGTTTCTGCGCGCGTTCGTTGATCCCGACTCCGGATACGCTCCCAATCACGGCTCCAACGATGGCAGCCTCATTCTGCCGCTCGCGCTCTGCGATTACGGCGACTTTCGTCCCTTGCTGCAACTTGGTGCTTGTGTTCTCGGCCACGAAGCCGCTCTGTCGCCGGGACCGTGGGATGAGGCCGCACTGTGGCTTTGCGGCAAGACTCCCGTGGCGGTCGAAAGCAAGCGCTCTCAAACACCTCCATCCCGCACCGGCTTTCACCGCCTGGGTACCGGAAACTCCTGGGCAATGGTGCGCGCTGGCCACTACAGTCGCCGCCCATTCCAAGCCGATCAGCTACATGTTGATTTGTGGTGGCGCGGTCTCAACTTGGCGCGCGATGCCGGAACCTATCTCTACAACGGCGACCCGCCGTGGAACAATGGCTTGGCGGGCACCGCGGTCCACAATACCGTGATGCTCGATCATCACGACCAGATGCGGCGCGCCGGCCGTTTTCTCTGGCTGGATTGGGCGCAGGCATCCGGCCGGTCGTTCTCCACTTCGAATGCCGCCTACCCGGATTACTTCGAAGGCGAGCACGACGGCTACCGTCGCTTCGGCGTAACCCATCGCCGGATGGTGCAATATCTAGCCGATGCCGGCTGGGTGATTGTCGATGACCTGCTTGGCTCGGGTGAGCACGACGTGCGTTTGCATTGGCTGCTACCGGATCAGCCGCTCGAGCTTGTCTCCAATTCGCCATTGCAAGCGGTGCTCACCACGAAGCACGCTCGGGTTCAATGGAATATTTCTTGCAGTTCTCCGGGGAAGGCCGCGATGGTCAAAGCAGGGAAGAGTTCCGCACCCGACGTGACCGCTGCCGACACACGATTGCTTGGTTGGGAGTCTCCTACTTACGGCGAGCTTCGTCCCGCGGTTTCGCTGATCTATCACACGCAGGCGCGAATGCCGGTTCGGCTCATCACCGTCGTTCTCGCCGGCGAAGAAGCCCGGCTTCAGCACGACTCCGACCAATGGATTGTTTGGCGCGGGAACTCCGAGATCTATCGAATCGGCCTCGCGCCCCGAACGCTGACGTCTAAATGAATTTCTTGCATTTGGCGGACCCACAGCGGCAAGCCAGCCTTCCATCGTGATGCGAATCTCCGTAGTCGCACGTGAGTTCCTCTCCAACCCGGATGTTCCGTTTCGCATAGAACTCCGCTCGGTTGTAGGCAATGCGGATAAACACGTTTGGGTTGCAGGAATGGTTGATGAACTGGAAGGGGCCCCCGCCGATGCTGCCATCGATGGCTCTGGTGGCGCTGATCTCTACAATGGCTATTCTTTTGGCTTCTCGTGAACGCCTTCTGGCTTCTCGCACTGAGATGCCCTCCCCGGTAAACTCCCCCAACTTTTTTCTGGCGCGGATGGGCTGGCCGGCGAAGAGCCCTTTCCCCTGGATGGAACTCCTGCGGATCAACAACATTTCCTGGGTAGAACCTGCTGGCGGAAAGCGTTTTTCGGAATGAGGTTTCGGCATTGGATGATGATGATGGAGTTGAGTGGTCTTCGTGAATTCGGGCCAGCGCTGGGAGCCGGTCAAGTGAGATTCTACAACGGACGGCATGCCTGGCCGTGGATCGGTGTGTGCTGTGGTTCAACCCCGATTCATTTGGGCGGGGACGTGTGCGTTCCTGCCCTATGCTACAAAGGTGGATTCAGTTTCCGATACTTGACTCACGGCTCATGAAGATTCTTTACGTCTCGCAATATTTTCCGCCCGAGATGGGCGCCCCCGGCGCGCGGGCCGCGGAATTGTCCCGTCATTGGGTCAGGGCGGGACATGAGGTCACGGTTCTCACCGGCTTTCCCAACCATCCCACCGGAGTCGTGCCCCCGGAATACCGCGGCAAACTCCGACGTTTGGTGATGCGCGAAAGAATCGATGGAGTGAGCGTCGTCCGCACTTGGCTGCTGCCGTTCCCGAATCGGAAGGCATATGAGCGGATGCTGAACTACAGTTCTTTCTGCGTGTCGGCCGCCATCACCGGCCTGTTTGTGCCCCGTCCCGAAGTGGTGATTGCCACCTCGCCGCAACTTCTGGTGGGACTGGCGGGCTGGTGGCTGGCCCGCGCCAAGCGTGCTCCTTTCGTTTTTGAAGTTCGCGACCTGTGGCCGGAGTCTCTGGCCGCCGTCGGCATGGGCGATCCCAACTCATTTCTCCATCGCTTGCTGGGACGCATTGCAGGCTTTTTGTACCGCCATTGCGACCATGTAGTCGTCGTCACCGCCGCATTCAAAGATCATCTGATCAAGCATTGGCGGATTCCGCCGGCAAAAATCTCCATCGTGGAAAATGGAGTCGAGACCGGCCTGTTCAGTCCGGGGGACTCGGACCAGGGGTTGCGAAGGGAACTCGGCGCGGAGGGAAAATTTGTCGCCTGCTACATCGGCACGATGGGCATGGCTCACGGATTGGAAACCATGGTCGAAGCCGCGGGCCGCCTGCGAGACTCCGCTCCCCAGGTTCTTTTCCTGTTGGTGGGGGAAGGCGCGGAGAAGGAACATATCATCTCCCTGGCGCGCTCGCGAGGCTTGACCAACCTGCGTTTTATCGATCAGCAGCCACGAGAAAAGATACCGGCATACATCCGAGCCTCGGATGTTTGTCTGGTCCTGCTCAGAAAGACGGAACTCTTCAAGACCGTCATACCCACCAAGATGCTGGAATTCATGGCATGCGCCCGTCCAGTGATTCTGGGAGTGGACGGCCAGGCGCGAAAAATTCTTGACGAAGCGCAGGCGGGGCTCTTCATGGAACCGGAAAATTCGGCTGCGCTGGTGCAGGCCATCCTGCGTCTTGCCGCCGATCCAGCACTGCGTGAATCTTTCGGCCGCAACGGCCTGCGCCACATCTTGCAACACTTCTCCCGCCAGCAAACGGCGGACGACTACCTCACCGTGCTCCAAGATGTGGTGAATGAAGGGCAGGCAAGACGCCGCCTGTAGCCCTGAAAGAGCCGACCATGGGCGGATGAGCCGCGCATCGGGCCGGCGCCTGTGGGATATACTTTTTCTGCAGGATGGACCGACCGTCGGCCGTTGCCCAACCCTTCCACGACGATGACCATGAAGCTGGCGGAAGCCCTAACGATGGTGCAGGCGACCCCACCCCATGCTCCTCCGCTGGAGATAGCGCTGCTGTGCGGGTTTACTCCGCTGCATCTGGAAACATTCCTGCGCGCTCAGCTTTGCCGGCTGTTTCCTGGACGCTTTCCTCGCGTGCAGATAGGGCTCTACGGTGATCTGCTGGGGAACCTCGAGCGTGTGGCCAATGTTGCCGCGGCAATTGTTGTCATCGAATGGTCCGACCTGGATCCGCGGCTCGGCTTGCGCCGGCTGGGCGGCTGGGAACCCTCACGAATGCCGGACATTCTGAACGAAGTCCGTCGAAGCTGCGACCTGCTTCAACAGTGCATGGCAGCGGTCGCACAAAATATTCCGCTGATCGCCTGTTTCCCCACCCTGCCTTTGCCTCCAGTTTCTTTTACGCCAGCGGCGCGAGCCAGCGAATTCACCCTGGAGCTTCGCAGTCGAGTGGCCTCCCTCGGCGCGGCGGTGTCCCACGATCCGGCCGTCAGAATTGTTGATCCACAGCGATTGAACGCGCTGTCTCCTGCGCAGCGGCTGGATGTCAACGCGGATCTCTCGACTGGTTTTCCCTACACCCTGGCTCATGCGTCTGTGCTGGCAGAACTGCTGGCTGGGTTGGTCCAGAATCCGCTTCCCAAGAAGGGTCTGATCACCGATCTCGACGACACTCTCTGGCGTGGTATTCTCGGCGAAGTGGGCGTGGAAGGAATCTCGTGGGACTTGGACCATCACAGCCAGATTCATGGGCTCTACCAGCAGTTGCTGCGTTCGCTGGCCGCATCTGGAACTTTGATTGCTGTTGCCAGCAAGAACGAGCGTGCTCTGGTGCAGCAGGCGTTTGCCGGCAGGGACTTCATCGTGCGAGAGAGCGATGTATTCCCCTTCGAAGTTCACTGGGATGCCAAATCTGAATCCGTGGCTCGCATCCTGAGCACCTGGAACATCTCGGCCGACGATGTAGTGTTCGTTGACGACAGTCCCATGGATTTGGCGGAGGTCAAGGCGGCACATCCGGGGGTGGAATGTCTTCGCTTTCCCCGGGAGAATCCTCAGGCAGCCTACGAGTTGTTGGAGCGGCTGCGCGACCTGTTCGGGAAGGAACGGATTACTTCCGAGGATTCGCTTCGCGCCGCGAGCCTGCGATCCAACGCCACCTTGCAGCATGGCGTGAACCAATCTTCGGCCGGCGCTTCCGAGGAATTTCTGCGTCACATCGGCGGCAAGTTGACGTTCAGCCGGCAAAAACAGCCGCTCGATTCCCGCGCCTTCGAACTGGTGAGCAAGACCAACCAATTCAACCTGAACGGACGGCGGTTTCAAGAGACGGAATGGCAGGAGTGGTTGAAAGCGAAGGACACGGTGATGATTGCAGCCAGCTATCAGGACAAGTACGGTCCGCTGGGAAAGATAGCCGTCATCGCGGGCGATCTCTCGAACTCTGATTCTTCCGGTAAGCGAAAGTTGCGCGTCCGAACCTGGGTGATGAGCTGCCGCGCTTTTTCCCGGCTGATTGAATATGAATGCCTCCAGTGGCTCTTTTCAAAATTGGACGTGGAAGAGATTGAGTTCGACTTCTTGCCGACGGCGCGCAACGCGCCCATACAAACTTTTCTGCAGCGGGTTCGCGGCGCGCCGGCTGAACCGGGTTGCCGCCTGTTACGCAGCCAATTCATGGAAACTTGCCCTGCGCTTCATCATGCCGTCGAGGAATTGCCGAATGGCTGAGCTCGAAAGCCGTCTGGTCAATTGTTTCGCGGTCGTTTTTCCTGAGCTGACTCCGCAGGAAATTCCTTCGGTGAGTATGGGTTCGCTGGCAAGCTGGGATTCCGTCGCAGGGATCACGCTGCTTTCCGTGATTGAGGAGGAATTCAATCTCAGCATATCGCCGGATGATGTTGCCGGCCTGGTTTCATTCGAGTTGATCCTGGACTATGTTCGGAGGGTGGCGAGTGGCGCTCGAGCCTAAAGCGATCGCGGCCGATGATCTGAGGGTTGGACTTGCGGCCGAGTACGAACGCGAGATTGGAGAATCGGATGTGCTCGGGTTTGCGGCAAGCTCGGGCGACTTCAACCCCCTGCATGTTGATTCGGAATTTGCCCGGCAAAGCCGTTTCTCGCAGTGCATTGTTCACGGCGCTTTTCAGATCGGCCTGGCGTCGGCCTTGGTCGGCATGCATTTGCCTGGCCGCGATGTGCTTTTGGGATCAGTCAACGCGCGTTTTCTTTCGCCCCTCTATTTTCCATGCCGTGTCCGGGTGAACGGGGAAATCACCGCGTGGAATCTTGAGTCTCGCGCGGGCAGCGTCCGCGTGACCGTGCGCGATGTTTCCTCCCACCTGCCAGTATCGGAAGTTACGATGGCTTTCACGCTGCAGGCAGGGAGTCAGCCTCGGTCCACCGTGGCGGCGCACCCGTCGCGCCCTCCTGCGCCAGCGCTCTCAGCCGGAAAGAAAATTGTGATACTCACGGGAGCCTCGGGAGGGATTGGTGCCACCCTGCTCAACGCGCTGGCGGAAGAATACGCGGTGGTCGCGATGGTTCACAGTCACGGGTTGCAAGAACCGCCAGCCAGCGTGTCGGAAGTGCAAGCCGATTTCAGCGTTCCCGGGTGGGAGCAGACCCTTGAGGAGTGCCTCGGTGGCCGGCCTCTGTACGCCATCGTCCACTGCGCCTGGGCCGGCATGCCCCGAGGCGGACTGCTGAATAGTGACCTTCGGCTCATCGAGCAGCAGCTGGCTTTTGGAACCGCCCACGTGGTGCGGCTGGCGCGTTTGCTGTTCCGTCTGGCCGATGCTGAAGGCGGACGAATGGTAGCGCTTGGGTCGGCAGCCGGACATCACAAACCTGCCTTGGGGTTGGGAGCCTATTCGCTGGCCAAGGCGGCTTTGGAAGATACACTCCGGCTTTTGGCTCCCGAGTTGGCGCGCCGACAAATTTCCATCAATGCCGTGTGTCCTGCCTTTGTGCCTGCCGGCATGAACGCTCAGGCCGATGACCTACAGATGAAGCGAGAGGCCGCACTCATTCCCATGGGCCGGCTTTGCCAGCCGCGAGACATTGTGGAGGCAGTCCGCTATTTGCTCTCGCCGGCTGCGTCGTTTATCTCAGGACAATCGATTCTGCTCTCAGGAGCTCAGCTCTAGATCGCGAGTCGCTGCGAAAACACCAGGCGGAAACTGTGGCCAAACAAGCTTTCACGCTGCATGAGATTACTCCCTCGGACTTGGAGGCAGTGGCTCGATTCATCAGCAGCGAGTCTGGATCCGATGTGCCGCTCGATCGTGCTGTGCAGCGGCTGTCGTGGATCCTGCTGGAAAATCCCGCCCGCGAATCAGGTCATCCCCTGGGATGGTGCCTGCGCGCCCCGTCCGGGGCAATCGTTGGCTGCATGTGTTGCGCTCCGCAGAAGTTTTGCCTCGGCCAGAGAACCTTCACCCTGATGATGGCCAATTCGTTCTATGTCAGCGACCAACATCGGGGTGGCGGCATATCTATTTTCTTGAAGTATTTGCAGCTCGGCCGTAGTTACCCGTTGTTCGTCAGTTCGGCCAATGCTACGGTCGCCGAAATGTGGCAGAAGCTCGATGGCTACCCGCTCGGCGACTCGGATCACGAAGTCCTGGGCATTCTTCGCTGGCAGCCGGTGCTCGCGGAAAGCATCCACCGCAGAACGGCAAATGATTTCTTGGCGGGAATCACAGCAACCGTGGCATCGCCATTCGTGCATGCTGTGCGGCGCTTGCGCACCGGAGCCGCGAAGAACGAGCTCGTACCCATTGGCAGTCCCGAGGAAGCAGCTAGCCTTTGCACGGATCGTCCGCATGACCGCATCACCAATGAGCGAGGCGCTGCTTTCTTGAAATGGCGTTACTTTTCTCGCGTCGACCCGACCACCCGCTTGTTTGCCTTTCGTGCGGCCGATACTGCAAAGCAACACCTGGTTGGAGTCAATCGCCAGAATCGTGGATACAAGCAACAGATCAGGGCGCTTCACGTGTTGGATATCTGGGGTGAAGCTTCTCCGGCAGCCTGCTGCGCGATCGCGGCCGGTTTAGCCCGGGAGTATGATCAGCAGATTGACCTGATCGTGTTCCGCTGCCTGAATCCGGCGCAGCAACGGGCTTTGACGGCCTGCGGCTTCATCGCCCGTCCATTTGCCGCGCCCATCGCTTGGTGCATCGACAAATTTGGATTACTGCCAACCAAGGACTGGTATTTCGTCCCCGCGGATGGCGACATGTTTCTGTGAGAGGACCGTTTGCCTACCAGGGCTTTTCTGCGTTCTGCGTTCATCAGAGCTGCCGTCGCACTGCAAGTGGACGAAGTCGCGCTCGGCCTGCAGCGCTGGCTCGTCCGCCGGGGTCAATCTCCTCGCATGCTGGTGATTGAAATGCACGAAACTCCTGCGCGGGATGAGGCTCTGTTCCGCAAACAGCTAGAATGGGTGGCGCGGCATTTTACATTGGTCGGCCTGAATACGTTTGCCCAGCTATGGCAAGAGTATCGGAAGAACCCGAGTGCCTACCGCAAGCCGCCTGTGTTGTTCACCTTCGATGATGGCCGGCTGGATAACTACACGGTTGCGGCGTCAGTTCTCGAGTCTTTCGGAGCTCGCGGTGTTTTCTTTGTGGTGCCGCAGTTTGTGCAGTGCAGCCAGCAAGAAGCGCGTGATTTTTACTATTCCCGCATCGACACCCGATCGCTGCGGCCCCGCGCCCTCGAGGAAGACTGGCGTCCCATGACGCCTGAGCAGATCGCGGATCTTTCGCGACGGGGGCATTCCATCGGCAATCACACCTACTCTCACCTAAATCTGGCTGGTTTGTCAGACATTCAGTTGAGCCACGAGATCGTCGAGAGCGGCAACCAAATCGCCGCCTGGACGGGGCGGCCCGTCGACGCCTTTGCTTGGACGTTCTCCTGGGACGCGATCAGTCTCGAGGCTTGGAAGTTGATCCAACGGCATCACCGTTTCTGCTTTGCCCCCTGCCCCGGTTCGGTCGACTGCCGCGCCGACACCGAGCGCCTGATCTGGCGTACCGAAGTCGAAGTGAATTATTCTCCTGCGGACTTTCGTTTCATGTATTCCGGCTTGGCGCATCCACTATGGCGACGCAAGCGCGCGCACTTGAAGGCTATGTTAGGGAATGGGAACGGGACCTAGCGGGCCCGAGAGGGGGGACAAGAGCGTCTCGAAAATTCCTCGAGCCGGCTATTGTCGAAGAGCTTAGAAGAGCTTAATGGACCATTACAAGACCCAGGGAGGCTGCCTGCATTGCGACGGACACATTGTCCTGCAGAGCGAGTTTGAGGGTACTGCTCGGGATAAACAGGATATCGTCGGGATTCATGGACACATCGGGAGCCTTGGCTTCCAGAATTTTCTTCAAGGGAACATGAGTTTCAGTCATTCCGTCGGGCCCCTTGTGAATAATCCGGGTGCCATTCAATCTTGACGTTCTGGTTGTACCCCCTGCCAGAGCAATGGCCTGCATCACAGTTAAACTTCCACGGTCGATGAGTAACCCGCTCGGCCTGGCCACGTCTCCCACCACATACACGACGTCGGCTTTGCGCACCACGATTGTGTCGCCCGGCGACACGACGATATTGGTCTCCGGCTTGTCATTGAGGTTTCTCGCCAGTGCCACCGTAACGGGCTTATTGGGCTCACTGCGGTGGGTGACCGTAAGACTGCGTCCTGCCCTGTCTGTCAATCCCCCCGCGGCCGAAATGAGATCGAACAGGTGCTGCTGCCCCAGCACTGGATACACGCCCGGCTTCATGACCTCACCCAACACACTGGCGCCTTGCGAAGCGGATTCGTCCACGAATATGCTGACGTGCGGATTCTTGACGAATCCTCCGTCGGAAAGCTTTTTCTCGATGAGTTCCTGGGCCTCATCGAGTGTGAGCCCAGCCACGTGTACGTAGTCGATCAAGGGTAGATAGATATCGCCACCGCTCCCGATTCGAGCTTTGGTGGAAAGCTCTGGGACATTGTAAACGCCGACTTCCAGCAAGTCCGCGGCTCCCAGCCTTTGGGCAGGACCGGCATCGTCGGCGCTTGCTTGGTTTGCAGTTTGTTGAGGCGCTTTTGTCTCCCCTGGAGACGCGCTTTGCCCGACCGTGGTGGCTGGTTTCTGGGCAGCCGTCGCGGGCAGGTCCTGCGCCCCGGCTCCTACTAACAACCCTGACGCCACGATGGCGAACACAAGCAAAATATGATCGAGCGGTCCCGTTAGATTCCGTCTCCCAAACTGCATCTTCGGACCTCTTGCCATGGTGTTGAGAACAAAAGTTTAACACAGCGTGTGAGCTGCCGGCTGCAGAGCGTGTCGCGCTTTGTTTGCTGGGGACAAGAACCGTAACGGCGAAGTTTTCCACAGCTGTACCCGAGAGGACAATTGTAGGCAGATTTCCCGAACTGGTATAGTTCGCCTTACGTTCCCAAATTGATAACAGATTTCAGGGGTGGGTCTTGCCTCTGTTCGCAGGGGGGCCGGTTGACACTTCTTTACCTGGGAATTTTTGCAGCGTCACTGCTGCTGTCATTCACCTTCACAAGATACGTACGCGATGTAGCCATGGCCCGAGGCTGGGTGGATGCCCCGGGTGCGGATCGACATCTTCACGCTAGGCCCCTGCCGCGGTTGGGCGGTGTCGCGATCTTTCTGGCTTTCCTTTCCAGCCTAACCATCGCGGTGGTGATCGGTTGGTGGTATCCCAGACTCGGCCTCGAATTCTCCATTAAGACTCTGTGGAGCGCCTTGCTGCCAGGGGTCGTGGTATTCCTGCTCGGGGTGTACGACGACATCCACCCAGTCAAGGCTTATGTCAAGTTTGCGGTGCAAGCCGTTGCGGGCGGCATGCTCTTTTATTTTGGGCTGCGAATCCTTGATTTGCCGGTGCTCTTCGGCCGCCACCAGTTCCCCTGGTACCTAGGTCTTCCCGTCACCATTCTCTGGGTGTTGGCCGTCACCAACGCATTCAACCTGATTGACGGACTAGACGGGCTTGCCGCCGGGTCGGCACTGTTTTCGACCTTGGTCGTCTTCGTCGTATCCATGTTCAGCCGCTCGCCCATGGTATCTCTGATGACCCTGGCGCTAGCCGGGTCGATTTTGGGTTTTCTACGCTATAACTTCAATCCAGCCACGATTTTTCTGGGAGACTGCGGCAGCCTTTTCATCGGCTTCATGCTCAGCGCCCTGGCCCTCCGGGGTGCGCAGAAGGCGCCTACCATCATTGCGGTTGCAATCCCGGTGGTGTCTTTTGGGCTTCCGATTCTCGAAACTACGCTGTCGGTCCTGCGTCGCCTAATCGCTGGACGCCCGGTGTTTACCGCGGACCGCGAGCATATTCATCACAAGCTCTTGGAGCGCGGCCTTTCCCACCGGCAAGTTGTAATTGTCCTTTACGCGGTCTCGGCGATCTTCGCGCTGCTCAGCCTGTTCCTGTTGTGGCCGACTGGTAGTTCGCTGGGACTGGTCTTGGCTGTTCTGGGCACTGGCATCTGGCTGGGAGTGCAGCGTCTCGGCTACCTGGAGTTCGGGGAGCTACGCCGGGTGGCACAACGAACCATCGAGCAACGGCAGATTTTCATCAATAACCTCGCTATTCGCAGGGCTACGGAAGAGTTGAAGGTGGCGCGCGACTATGAGCAGCTTTGCCACATTCTTGTCGCCGCTTTCAGTGGCAATGATTTCGACGCTTTCGAGTTGCAATGGCATTCCTTACCCAGCGAATCGCCTGAGATCCACGGATTGCGGGTAGTCCTCGGCGGCAACGGACAACCGTCTCTTCGCTGGAGGCGGGCCAGCGAGCGGCTTGCTGCCAACCCCGAGAGTGGGTGGAGCCTAACCGTGGACTTGGCGGCCAGCGGCATTCGCCATCGTGGCTCCTTGACCATGTACCGCCTCTACAGCGGACGGGACTTGCAACTCGATGTCAATCTGCTCACCTCCCCGTTCCCTCTGGTCCTTGCGGAAGCGTTGGACCGGGCCCTGAGCCGTGCTGCCGACGAAGCCCGCACTCCCGCGAAAGATTCGGGGGTCATGGCGGCACAAGCTGGCTGAGTTTTCGTTCCGACTCGTGACGGAGACACCAAGTACAATCTAGCCCTTCGGTAGATCTGGCCGTTGCCATGCACATTCTCCACGTTGTAGGCGCTCGTCCCAACTTCATGAAGGCAGCTCCCGTACTGGCGGCACTCGCCGGGTACAACGGAGTGCGCCAGACTTTGATTCACACGGGGCAACACTATGACGCGAACATGTCGGACATTTTCTTCGAGCAATTGGACATGCCCGTTCCGGACTTGGACTTGGGCGTCGGTTCCGGCAGCCACGCTCGCCAGACCGCCGAAATCATCACCCGCTTTGAGCCGGTCGTTACCGATCGCAGGCCCGACCTTGTACTTGTCTATGGCGACGTGAATTCCACCATGGCGGCCGCGATTGTGTGCTCCAAGCTCCTGGTTCCGGTCGGCCATGTGGAAGCTGGGCTTCGCTCCCGAGACCGCAGCATGCCGGAAGAAATCAACCGCCTCATCACCGACCAACTCTCAGATCTGCTTTTCACCCCCTCTCCCGACGGGGACCAGAACCTATTGAGAGAAGGCATCGATCACGCCAAGATTCATCGCGTCGGCAATGTCATGATCGATACCCTGGTGCGGCTGCTTCCGCGTGCATTGTCGCACCGTCCGGTCGGCCTGCCTGAGCGCTATGTGCTGGTCACTCTGCACCGGCCGTCGAATGTAGACGATCTTTCCTGGCTCGGCTTAGTGTTAACCGGCCTAGCCGAGCTTGGCCGGGAACTGGACCTGGCCGTCGTGTTCCCCTTGCATCCGCGCACTCGCCAGCGCCTCTCCGGCTTGGACCTGCCGGCACTCTCTGGCAACCATTTTCGTTTGCTTGATCCCCAGCCTTATCTCAGCTTTCTGGCGCTTCAGCAAGCAGCTGCCGTGGTGGTCACTGATTCTGGAGGAGTGCAAGAGGAGACCAGCTATCTTGGCGTTCCTTGCTTAACGATGCGTGAAAACACGGAGCGCCCTATTACGGTTTCGATGGGAACGAACCATTTGATCGGACGCGACATAGGCCGCCTGCGCACAGAAGTCAGTCGCATTCGAGCCGGTGAAAGAAAGCCAACCGGGCCCATTCCTCTGTGGGACGGGCATGCCGCCGAGCGGATTGCTCGCGTCGTCACCGAACGGCTGTGAGAGAAAAGTAGGTTCTTCAGAAGAGGGACTGATCGGCTCCTACCCAACCTGCGCCTGATTCTTGCTTAGAAAAGTGAACCCTTGCGCGGAAGGCGTTGGATTTTGACCGCCGACCGAGCCTTCAGAACCCTCGCCTACGGTTTCGCCCGGCGATTCCAAAGTTAAGATCCTGCCGTGTTTTCACGGCAGGATCGGTCAGAAAGCGGTTCAGAAAGCGGTCGTCCTGGGTTAGGTTAAGCCTTCATCTTACGGCGGATCGCCCCTAGCAGGCCTATCATGCCGGCGCCCAGCAGGGACATCTCTCCTGGCTCGGGAACGGCTAGGCTGGTATAGGTGCTACTCGACTGACCTGAGGTAGCAATGCCCTCAAAATAGGCCGTGCCGGTGTTGAAGTTGAACGTCATTTGTCCCGTCGCAGTGTTGCTGTTTCCGTCTGTTCCATTCACCCCAGCACTGTAGGTGTACTGGTGAGTGCCATCGGGCAGTGTCGTCAGGGTCCAATTCGAGGCTTGGAATGAGCCCATGAACAGCGTGCCGTTGGTAACCCCGTCGGTGCCATTGCCGGTGACGGTAATGGTCCCACCTGCGAGAATATTCCCACCGCTGGTTACGTCGGCGTTGCCAAGAACGCCCGTAGTAAATGTCACGCTACCCAGGTCAGCCCCGCTGATAGTTGAGCCCCCAGGCAAAGTGACATCCGTCAGCAAAGCCCCAGTTAGCGTTATTCCTGAGCTGTCTCCTGTGAGGCTGCCGCCGGTGCTGGTGAAAGTTTCGGTGTTATCGGCAAAGGCTGCCAGAGGCAGGACCAGAGCCAAAACCATGAGCATAAGCATTTGCTTCTTCATAAATTGTTAACCGCCCTCCTAAAACGTTGAGTACTGGTTGCACGGGCCTCGGAGGGGAGTAGTCCGAAGGTCTTAACCTGTAA
>Ga0209415_10000893_pt1 | contig 56757 bp, 46 predicted proteins | sample PeaSoiSIISIP2007_FD_187696 | JGI IMG/M metagenome (GOLD analysis project Ga0209415, IMG submission 187696) | Peat soil microbial communities from Weissenstadt, Germany - SII-SIP-2007 (SPAdes) (version 2) | ecosystem: Environmental > Terrestrial > Soil > Wetlands > Peat | place: Germany... | reverse complement strand
CGCCGCCTCAGATCTGCCTGCTCGCAACCCAGCCGCCGAACAAGTAACTCTGGAAAAATCTGGCAACGTCGCAGAAACCTGCCTCCGTCAAAATCGCGCGCAATTCTCTCTCCGGCGTGAAGACGATATTGTTGAAGATATGCTGCAGGTCCGCAGACAACTTTTCGGCGACAGCGCCGCGCGAAACGTAGTACAGCAGCCAGGCCTTCATGAGCTGCACGAACTCGGGCGAACCCTTGTCGCCAAAGAGGTCGGCAAGCAGAAACAATGCCCCAGGCTTGAGATTGGCAGCGATGGAGCGAAAGTACGCGAGCTTTTCGTTCGGTCCCTTGATGAAGTGGGTTACGAAGATTGACGATGCGGCATCGAATAGCACTGGCCCCTGGTACTCTTCCATGCGACCGGCATGAAGGACTATCCGTTCGGCGATCCCCGCGCTCGCTGTTCGACGCCGACATTCATCGAGCATGGGCGCAGACACGTCGACGCCGACAAAGCGCCACCGGCCAAATCGCGCCGCCAGGGCAATGATTTCCGCGCCCGTGCCCGCACCGGCGCAAAGAAACCTCGAATCCTCGGGAAGCAGCTGCAGCAGAGGCACCAGCATCCGATGCAATGCATCATAACTTGGGCAAGAGAGGCGGATTCCCTGATCGTACCGAGCAGCAATGTCGCGATCGAAATAACTTGCCGGATCAAAGGTGGGAATCGAATCGGTCATCGTTGCGCCGTGGACGGATTTGTCAACATAGCACGCGGGCCGTCAACCATCGGGAGGTCTGGCGGCCCGGATTGTCCTTGGCCCTCGCGTTCCGGTGTGATGCCAGGGGACACAAGCTGCTTGCGGGGGACAAACGGCGCGACAAACCGGTATTTCATCGATTCTCATCTTTGACTGGCCGAGGCACCGACAGCTCCCAAGCTTGCAATCGGGGCATTCGTCATCCGCCCCCCGTTTCCGCTCCCAGAACCCGCAGTCGTGCGAGGCCTGCCCTAGTCATTTCGCTTGGGCGAGCGAATCGTGCCTACGAATGAAAACCGGCGCTACACGAGTGCCGGTTCAAGAGCGCATCGATGGTGCGCACCTACCGCCCGGTAAACGTCAAATTTACCGTATTGCCCCCTGCAGTCGAGGAAACCTCCTCGGACGCGAGCGTTATTCCACCGGAGGCCGTTACCCGGAAATTCACTTGCGTAGTAGCAGTGAGAACATTGCTCGTGTTATACGTTTGCTCGATGAAATCGACAATGCAATTATCGCCATTTGTCGGGTCGGCTTGAACAACGTAACTCTCCACAACGGTCCCGGTAGGCAACGTCAATACGCTGTCCGAATACGTGTTCCAAGTACCGAGGATTGCGGCATTGCCGATCGAAACGGTCGTGGGGACATCTGCCAAAGCGCCGGCGGGAACGGCGTATTCGGGTACGCTTGGCGCCTCCCGTTCGATGAGTTGGTATGAGGTTGTTTCGTAGAGTACATCCGACGCCTCATAAGGCACGGTTTTTTCGCCCTCCGTCAACGACGCCATAATCAACGACGCCGTAATTGTCGCTGTCACGCTGTACGCATTCTGATTGTTGAACGTGGTTGCGGTGGCCGCGGATTCGCTAATCATAGCTGTCCCACCTACGGCATTGCCGTTGACCGTTCCCGAAACGGTTGAATTGCTTGTTATGCCATTGGCCCGAAGACTCGCCTCTGCCGTCCCCAACGGCCACGATGTCGGTGCCGCAGGTGCCGAACTACCCCCACCCCCGCAACCAGCAAGCATCAGCGCAGTCGCAGCGGCGACCAAATAGTGCCTTTGCACGGAAGTCACGTTCAAGTTGAAACTACTTGACCTTGCACGCGATCCGCATCGTGCGTTCGTTCGTTTTGACCGCCGATCCGCCGTAGCCACTTGAGTTACTACCCGCGGCAGCCATCGCGACATCCTCGCTCGATCGGTCGCGAATGTCATATCCGGCTGCGCCACAAGCCTCATTCGCAGCCGTGTAGGTCAATTTGCAATTTCGGCCGGTTCCGCTGCAATTGAGCGCGTACGACCTAACATCGTCAGGCGCATACCGTTGTTGCACGGCGGTACATCCCGTAAGCACCGCCACGCAGGTCGCGGCGGCGGCAACTGAAAGGTTCACGGTTGATTCTCCGGAGTAATTGTGCAGGCCGACCCATGTTATTAGGCGCTCGGTTTCCACACTATTCCGAGAATTGGCGAGCCTTATAGACGCAAGTCATGGCGACGTCACTTTTGCCCCCGCCTCCCGTTCCCAGAACGCGGAGTCGTGCGAGGCGTACCTATACCTTGCGAGGCACTTGTAAGGGGATTCGGAAGTCGCGGAGAATTTCAACCAACTCCGCATGAATCGGCGCGATCTTCTGACGTTCCAGGAGCGCGGGTATCGCGCCAGTTACTTGAAAGTCCCATTTGTCGGGATCGGCAAGATCGAATATAGCCGCAAGGCTGGCGAGGACTGCGAATTTCTCGTCATGATTCAAAACGAGACTGGTGTAGCAAACACCGGGGAACCTAGCGTAACTACTGTTCTTATTCGCCAACTCTGGTTTCTTCGGAACCAGATCCCTAGGGCGAGGTTGCTACCGAGGGGAAACTGGGGATTTTGGGGGGCTGCCAGAGGTGCCGGGTGGCGGAGGCGGTGAGATTCGAACTCACGGAAGGTTTCCCTTCGCCGGTTTTCAAGACCGGTGCCTTAAACCGCTCGGCCACGCCTCCGACGCCGCCATTGTGCCGGGATTTGGACCGGGGCTGCCACTGGCCGAACGCCGGTCCCGATGATGAACCCGCGCGTGACGAACAGCGGCGAGGTACCGCGCCGAGCTCGGCACCGCTCCTGCGACAATCCGTCGCAGTTACAAAACACGATCTCTTGTCTAGCATCGGCCGTTACGGTGCGGCATCGGCGCAGGCATCAGGCCGCGCGCGCCCCACCGTGAACCAGGGGCCGATCCAACCATCATGAAGTCGATCTTCGAGCGCGGCCAGTTGCTGCCACCCGGCGCAGCGCGCCTGCCCGTTCTGTCCGCGTCGATCCTGGCCTCGCTGTGCCTTTGCCTGGCAACCGAGAAGGCTTCCGCATGCGCCTGCGGCTGCGGGGCCTTCGACATCGGCGCCAATGCCGCGTTTCCCAACAGCTCGGATTCCGGGCTCAGCGCGTGGTTTCGCTACAACTTCATGAACCAGAACAAGAACTGGGAGGGCAGCTCGAGCGCACCGGCGGCCGACAACCTGGACAAGGACATCAAGACCAGCTTCTTTACCTTCGGCGGCCAGTACATGATCAACCGCGACTGGGGCGTGATGGTCGAGCTGCCGGTGTTCAAACGCTCGTTCACGTCGACCGGCGATGGAACGGCATACCCGGCAGGCTCGATTTTCACCAGCGACTTGACCGATCTGGGCGACGTCATGGTACAGGGCGTATACGCCGGCTTTTCGCCCGACATGTCGACCGGGGTGACGTTCGGCGTAAAACTCCCGACCGGCAACTACACGGGCCCGGCCCTGGGACCCGGCCAGTCGGCGAACGGCCAATTTGATCTGATATACGACCGGGACACCCTGCCGGGCTCGGGAAGCACGGACCTGCTCTTCGGCGCCTACCATGTGGGCGGGCTCACGCAGGACAACAAGCTGGCGTATTTCACGCAGGCGCGCTACCAGTTCGCGGTCATGGAGCGTGCCGGCGCAACGGGCACGTACCGGCCGGGCAACGAGCTCGACCTGGGCGCAGGCCTGACCTATAGCCTGGGCGCGATGGGAAGCTTCAAGAACGTGGCACCGGTGCTGCAACTCATCGCCAGCGACCGCAGCTCCGACGGCGGCACCGGATCCTCGTTCAATAGCGGCTACCGCCGCCTGATGATCGCGCCCGGAATCGACTTGCGGATCGATAAGTTCAAGATCTATGCGGACGTCTCGTTGCCGCTCGTGCAGAACGTCAACACCGACATCCCCTCGTCCGGCAACGTCGGTCAGCTCACCGCTTCGACGATCTGGCGCCTGCAGATCGGGTACGATTTCTGATGTGAAGCACCGACTCCTCACCGCGCTCCTGAGCTTGGCCTGCGCGAGCTTGCTCGCGGCGCCGGTACTCGCCGCTACGCCGGCAAGTCCGGCGCTTGCGGTCAAGACGCTGGCCGGGGAGGACTTCGATCTGGCCAAGCTGCAGGGCCATGTGGTGCTGATCCATTTCTGGGCCACCTGGTGCCCCCCGTGCATCAAGGAGATGCCGGCGCTAGAAGCCTTCTACGAGCGCTACCGTGCCCGCGGCGTCGAGGTGATCGCGATGAGCGAGGACCGCACCCGCGACATCGATGCAGTGCATCACATGGTGCACCACATGAGCATGAGCTACCCGGTAGCAATGGCGCACCAGGCGAGCGCGAACAGCTTCGGCGACCCGAGCGCACTGCCGGTAACGTTTGTCGTCGACGCCAAGGGGGTCGTGCGCGCCGAGATGCGTCCCGACACCCAGCCGGTCACGGAGGAAAACCTGATCCGGATCGTCGATCCCCTGCTCACCACGCCCTGATCGGCCGCGCGCGGTGCGCGGGGGCGTCGCTTCTCAGCCGGCCTTTTTCACTAGGCGTGGCTCGCGCAGCAGGTCCGCGAACCGCGCGCGAATCGCCGCCTCGATGCCGTCGGCATCGAGGCCCTCGCCAGCCAGCAGCCGCGCATGGTCGCCATGGTCGATGAAATGGTCCGGCAGCCCCAGGCACAGCAGCGGGGTCGCGCGCTGCAGGCTCCCGAGCGCTTCGGCGCAGGCACTTCCAGCGCCGCCTTGCAAGACGTTTTCCTCGACGCTTACCAGCGCATCGTGCGCGTCGGCCAGCCGGCGCACCAGGTCCACGTCCAGGGGTTTGACGAAGCGCATGTCGGCCACGGTCGCATCGATGGCCGTTGCGGCGGCCGCCAGCGCGGGATGCAGCAGCGGCCCGAAGGCCAGAATAGCGATCCGGCGCCCGGGCCGCGCGCTCGATTCGCGCACGACCTCGCCGCGCCCGATCGGCACCGTTTCGAGCGTTGTCTCGATCGTCGCCCCGGTACCTGCGCCGCGCGGATAGCGCACCGCGGCCGGGCCGTCGTGGTGAAACGCGGTGCTGAGCATCTTGCGGCAAAGATTCTCGTCGCTAGGCGTCATCACCACCATGTTCGGTATGCAGCGCAGATAGGAGAGGTCGAAGACTCCGTGGTGCGTCGCACCGTCGGCGCCGACCAGACCGCCGCGATCGAGCGCGAACACGACCGGCAGATTCTGCAGCGCGACGTCGTGGATGAGCTGGTCGTAGGCGCGCTGCAGAAACGTCGAGTAGATTGCGACAACCGGTTTGATTCCCTCGCACGCAAGGCCGGCCGCGAAGGTGACCGCGTGCTGCTCCGCAATGCCGACGTCGAAATACCGATCGGGGAACTCGCGCTCGAATCGCACCATGCCCGAGCCCTCGCGCATTGCCGGGGTGATGCCGACCAGACGCTTGTCGGCAGCCGCCATGTCGCACAGCCAGTCGCCGAACACCTGGGTGTAGGTGATACGCGCGGGAGCGGCCTTGCTCACGCCAACGTCCGGATCGAATTTCCCCGGTCCGTGATACAAAATGGGATCGGCTTCGGCGCGCGCATAGCCGTGCCCCTTGCGGGTTACCACGTGCAGGAACTGCGGCCCGCGGAGCCCGCGTAAGTTCTGCAGCGTCGGGATCAGCGCATCGAGGTCGTGTCCGTCGATCGGCCCGATGTAATTGAAACCGAATTCCTCGAACATCGTCCCGGGAACCACCATGCCCTTGGCGTGCTCCTCGAGCTTGCGCGCCAGCTCGAGCATGGGGGGCAGGTGCTTGAGCACCTGCTTGCCGGCACTCTTGGCCGCCACGTAGAAACGCCCACTCATCAGGCGCGCCAGGTGCCGGTTGAGCGCGCCAACGGCAGGCGAAATCGACATGTCGTTGTCATTGAGAACAACGAGCAGGCGCACGTCTCCGGCAACACCCGCGTTGTTAAGCGCCTCGAAGGCTTCGCCCGCGGACATGGCACCGTCGCCGATCACGGCAACGCTATGGCGATCCTCCCCGCGGTAGCGAGCGGCCACGGCCATCCCCAGCGCGGCGGAGATCGACGTCGAGGAGTGCGCCGTGCCGAAGGCGTCGTACGGTGATTCCGCGCGCCGCGGAAAGCCCGATATTCCTCCTTCCTGGCGCAAGGTCTTCATCGCATCGCGGCGGCCCGTCAGGATCTTGTGGGCATACGTTTGATGACCAACGTCCCAGACGAGGCGGTCCTCGGGCGTCTGGAATACGTAATGCAAGGCTACCGCCAGCTCGACGGTGCCCAGGTTCGAGCTCAAGTGCCCGCCGGTGCCGGCTACCGAACGCAGCAGGAAGTCGCGCAGCTCGTCCGCCAGGGGCCGAAGCTGCGAGCGATCCAAGCGGCGCAGGTCCGCTGGGGAATCGATCTGGGAAAGTAGCGCCTGTGGCGGCAGCGGGCTCATCGGATCGGCGACGTTCGCGGATATCAGCTGCGCCGGGCGACGATCATGTCGGCCAGCTGCAGCAGCCGGCCGGTACGCGCCGGCGCCAACCCTGTTTGCTGCAAGGCCGCTGCGGCCTCCTGGCGCAGCTGGGCGGCGCGCTCCTTGGCCGCCGCCAGACCCAGCACCGAGACGTACGTCGCTTTGTTCTGGGCCTGGTCCTTGCCGGCCGTCTTGCCCAGTTCGGCGGAGCTCGACTCCACGTCGAGGATATCGTCGACGATCTGAAAGGCCAGACCCACGGCCCGGGCGTAGCGCTCCAGCGCGACCATGGCCGGGGCTTCCACGTGCCCGGCGCGCGCTCCCATGAGGACCGAAGCGCGCAGCAAGGCGCCGGTCTTCATGCGGTGCATCTGCTCGAGCTGCGGCGCATCGAGCGCGCGACCCGCGGCACCCAGGTCAATTGCCTGCCCGCCGCACATGCCATCGGTGCCTGCCGCGTGCGCCAGCTCCTGGACCAGGGCCAAGCGTGCCGCGGCGGCGAGCGGTGCCTCGGCCAGGATGCGAAACGCCTCCGCCTGCAGCGCGTCGCCGGCAAGCATCGCCGTGGCCTCGTCGAAGGCCACATGCACGGTGGGCTTGCCGCGCCGCAAGATGTCGTTGTCCATGCAGGGCATGTCGTCATGCACCAGGGAGTACGCGTGGACATACTCGACCGCCAGGGCGACGTGATCCGCGGCGGCAAGTTCGGCTTGCGCCAGTTCCCCCGCCGCGTAGGCGAGCAAGGGTCGAATGCGCTTGCCCCCGTCGAGCACCGCGTAGCGCATGGCGCGATGCAGCCGCTGCGGCTCCCGGGTAGCCGCTGGCAGGCGGCTCGCGGCCTGGGCCTCGAACCGATCCTGATGTTCGCCCATCCACTGCGCCAGCGCCACCGGTTGGCCGACTCGGCCGGCCGTACCGGCAGAATCGGCGACCAAGGAAGAGGCGGTGTCCGCCTTCACGATTCGGTCCCCCGCAATTCCTCCGGAGCCAGGGTCTTCAAGACGTCGTTGTCGAGCTTGCGTATCTCCTGCTCGGCGGCGCTCAATCGTGTCTGGCAGTGACGAGCCAGTTCAGCGCCACGGCGGTACGCAGCGATGGAGTCATCCAGACCCAGCTCGCCCGACTCCATCTTGCGAACCAGGCCGTCGAGCTCCTCGAGCGCCTGCTCGAAGCTCAGTTCCTCCGCAGCTTTGGGATCAGCGACTTTTTTCATGCGCCCGACGATAGACGGCAAGTAGCAAAAATGGACAAAGGACCCGGACGCGGCCCGTTGGCGCAGCGCGAGGATCGCGAAAGGCTCATTCTAACGGTTCGAGGCTTTCGCGGTCCAAGCGCGCCCCGCCCCTGGAGGTCTTGCGGCAAAGCCGCGCAGGTACACTTGCCCCAGACCAGTGGCGGTCGGATTGCAGGAAACGGGGGCACCCATGGAGCCAGCCCAGAACGCACCTCGAACGGGTTGGAACGGGATCATCGACGTTGCGTCCCTGCGTGGCGCGCTGGGCGCGCCCAACGTTCGCATACTCGACTGTCGCCATGACCTGGCGCAGCCCGATCTGGGCCAGAAACAGTACCGGCAAGGCCATATCCCGGGAGCCGTTTTCGCCCATCTGGACCGCGACCTCGCCGGCGCAAGGACCGCCAGCAGTGGACGCCATCCCCTGCCGGATGCCGCCGCAATGGCGGCACGCCTGCGGTCCTGGGGCATACGAAACGCCAGCCGGGTCATTGCCTATGACGCCAGCGAGGGCTCCTATGCGGCGCGGGCGTGGTGGCTGCTGCGCTGGCTGGGACACTCCGACGTTGCGGTCCTTGACGGGGGATGGCCTGCGTGGGTCGCGGCCGGCTACCCGACGAGCGATCAGGAGCCGGCCCTGGAGCCCGGGGACTTCTCGGTGCGGCCGAGCCTTCAGGCCGTCATCGGGGTCGATGCCGTTGCCGCGCGCTGCGCGGCCGCGGCACCCGGCTCGCCAGCTCTGCTGCTCGATGCGCGTGCCCCCGACCGCTACGAGGGCCGCAACGAGACCGTCGACCCGGTAGCCGGCCACATACCCGGCGCCGTCAACCGCTTCTGGAAACGGAACCTGACCGAAGGTGGACGATTTAAGCAGCCGGCCCAGCTGCGAGCCGAATACCAGGCGATCCTGGGCGGCCGGACGCCCGACGCGGTGAGCGTCCAGTGCGGCTCGGGCGTGACCGCCTGCCATGATCTGCTCGCGCTGCACCTGGCGGGGCTGGAGGGCGCCGCATTGTTTTCCGGATCCTGGAGCCAATGGATCGCCGATCCCACGCGCCCGATTAGGACGGGCCCCGCTCCTTAGCGCGGCGGCCCCGGCGGCGGTCGGCCGCACGCTAGCTGTCGAGCCGCATGGCCGCCAGAGCGATCAGCACCCCGAGAAAGACAAAACCGACCTCGGGCAGCGATTTGCCCAGCGACGAACGTCGCATCAACTCCGGCAGCAGATCCGACAGCGCGATATAGACGAAGCTGGCGGCCGCGATCGCCAGCGCGTACGGCAGCAAGGCCTGGACGGCCGCGAGCACGAAATAGCCGATGACGCCGCCCACGACCGCCGAGCAGCCCGACAGCAGCATGAAGAAAAAGGATCGGCGCCGGGAAAAACCCGCATTGAGCAAGATCATGAAGTCCCCGATTTCATGCGGGATCTCGTGCGCCAGCACGGCCAGCGCGGTGACCAGGCCCGCCCGCGTATCGACGAGGAACGCAGCGGCAATCACCACGCCATCGGTGAAGTTGTGGAGCGCGTCGGCGATCAGTATCGGGTAGGCACCGCGCCCGACTTGCTGCGCATCGTGACCGTGGTCATGGTGATGCTTGTCGCCCTCGTGGTGGTGGGTGTGGTGGACCAGCGTCATCTTCTCGAGCACGAACAGGCCGAGGATGCCGACGAGCACCGTCCATCCCAGCCGGACCGGGGCCAGGCCGCCCGCCAATGCTTCCGGAACGATGTGCACCAGGGCGGTAGCGAGCAGCAGTCCGATCGAGACGTGCACCATCCGGTCGACCAGCCCCGCCAGCCAGCGGAAGCTGAGCACGGCAGCGAACACCAGCGACGCGGCCGTCGATGCCAGGTTCGCGGCGATGATGAACAGCAATGTCGGCATCAGTGCGCCTCGTCCCAGTTTCCTCCCACTCCCACGTCGAGCTCCAGCGGAACCCGCCACTGCACCACCCCCGTCATGATGGCGGGAAGCGCGCCGCGCACGGCATCGACTTCGCCTTGCGGAACCTCGAACACCAGTTCGTCGTGGACCTGCATCACGAGCCGGGTCGCAAGGCGCTCGCGCGCAAGCCAGCGGTCGGCGGCGATCATCGCCAGCTTGATTAGGTCCGCCGCGGTCCCTTGCATCGGCGCATTGATGGCGGCGCGCTCGGCCGCCTGGCGGCGCGGTCCATTGGCTCCCTTGATCTCCGGCAACCACAGGCGCCGGCCGAAGACCGTCTGCACGTAGCCGAGCTCGCGGGCACTGGCGCGCGTGGACTCCATATAGCGGGCCACGCCCGGGTAGCGTGCGAAATAGCGGTCGATGTAGAGCTTGGCCGAGTCCTTGGAAATTCCCAGATTCGCGGCCAGCCCGAAGGAGCTCATCCCGTAGATCAGGCCGAAGTTGATGACCTTGGCGGTGCGCCGCTGGTCATCGTTGACCCGGTCGGGCTCCACGCCGAAAACCTCTGCGGCCGTGGCGCGGTGGACGTCATCGCCACGCTCGAATGCGGCGATCAGCCCAGGATCGCCACAGATGTGCGCCATGATGCGCAGCTCGATCTGCGAGTAGTCGGCAGAGACGATGCGCGATCCAGCGGGCGCGACGAAGGCCTCGCGGATACGGCGTCCTTCAACTGTGCGTGCCGGGATGTTCTGCAGGTTCGGATCGGAGGAGGCCAGGCGACCGGTGACCGCGATCGCCTGTCCGTAGGTCGTGTGCACTCGCCCCGTCTGCGGGTTGATCATGGCCGGCAGTTTGTCGCAATAGGTCGAGCGCAACTTGGAAAGGGCGCGGTGCTCGAGCAGTGTCTTGGGCAAGGGGTAGTCGGCGGCGAGCTTCTCGAGCACCTCTTCATCGGTGCTCGGGGTGCCCGTGGCGGTCTTCTTGCGCACCGGCAACCCGAGTCGGCCAAAGAGGATCTCCCCGACCTGCTTGGGGGAGCCCAGATTGAAGGTCTGACCCGCCAGTTCGAAGGCCTCGCGCTCCAACTCGACGATACGCACACCGAGCTCGCGACTCTGGTTCCTGAGCAGAACCGGGTCGACCAGCACCCCGGTCCGCTCCATGGAGAACAGCACCCGGGAAACCGGTATCTCGATCGACTCGTAGACGTAGCGCGAACCAGGTTCGCCGGCGAGCTTGGGCCAGAGCACCGCGTGCACGGCCAGCGTGACCTCGGCGTCTTCGGCCGCGTACTCGGTGGCGCGCTCGACGGCAACCTGGTCAAAACCGATCTGCTTGGCCCCCTTGCCGCAGACCTCCTCGTACGAAATTGTCGGGCGTCCGAGATGGCGCGCCGCCAGGGACTCCAGATCATGCGTTCGGTGGGCCTCGATCACGTAGGACTGCAGCAGCGTGTCGTGGGCAATGCCCGCCAGCCGCAGGCCGGCGTTGGCAAAGACGTGGGCGTCGTACTTGCTGTGCTGGCCGAGTTTGGGATGGGCATCGCTCTCGAGCCAGGAGCGCAGCCGCTCCAGCACGGCCGACCGCTCCAGCTGTACGGGCGCACCGGGGTAGCGGTGCCCCAGGGGGATATAGCAGGCTTCGCCGGCGCGCACCGCCAGGGATATGCCCACGAGTTGGGCGGCCATCGGGTCGAGCGAGGTCGTTTCGGTGTCGATGCTGGTCAGTTCGGCGCTCTCGATGCGCCCTAGCCACGTCGTGAGCTGCTCCTGGGTGAGCACGCACTCGTACGACATTGCGCTCGCCGCCTCGCCGCCGGCCGGCCGATCGGGCGCTGCAGCGCCGGGCGGCGCAGCCGGTGGCTGCGGCACCGGGCTCGCCGCCCCGCCGTCGGGATTCGCTGCGGGAAAGGTTGCGTCAAAATCGCGCTGCCAGCCGCGGAATTCACAGCGCGCGAAGAGCTCGCGCAGCCGCTCCCGGTCCGGCGCACGAACCTGCAGCTGCTCGAGCGACTCGACCTGCGGCGCGAGGTCCACGTCCGTCCGGACCGTCACCAGGGCACGGGCGGTCGGCAACCAGCCCAGGGCCTGCCGCAGTTTCTCGCCGACCACGCCGCCGATCGTCGCCGCATGGGCGATCACCTCGTCGAGCGAACCGTACTGCTGCAGCCATTTGGTCGCGGTCTTTGGCCCGACCTGCTCCACCCCCGGGACGTTGTCCACCGGGTCGCCAACCAGGGCCAGGTAATCGACGATCTGCCCGGGGGCCACGCCGAATTTTTCCACCACCTGCGCACGATCGAGCCGCCTTGGCGGCCCCCCGTCGCGGCTCATGGTATCGATCAACTGCACCGAGTCGTCAACGAGTTGCGTTAGGTCCTTGTCCCCACTGGCGATCACGGTACGCAAGCCCTGTGCCCGGGCCTGCGCGGCCAGGGTCCCGATCACGTCGTCGGCCTCCACGCCGCTGATCTGCAGGATCGGCCAGCCGAGCGCGCCCGTGGCCTCGTGGACGGTCGGTATTTGCGCCGCCAGTTCGCTCGGCATCGGGGGGCGATGCGCCTTGTATTCCGGGAATAGCTCGTCGCGGAAGGTCTTACCCTTGGCATCGAACACGCAGGCGCAGTAGTCGCAGGGAACGGCCGCGCGCAGGGTTCGCAGCATGGCGATGAAGCCGCGGACCGCTCCGGTGGGTTCCCCGCCCGAAGTGCGAAGATCTGGCATGGCGTGAAAGGCGCGGTACAGATAGCCGGTGCCATCCACGAGCAACAGTGTTTTCATAGGAGTCTTTTATGCTCGACCATCAGAAGAATATCCCGACACTGCGCGCCATAACCGCGCAGGAGCAGGCCACCAAGGTCAAGGCGCGTGAATCCTGGCACCTGTGGGGCATTATCTCGGAGTTTGTCGAGGCTGCGGAACGACTTGCGGACGTGCGGCCCGCGGTATCGATCTTCGGCAGCGCGCGCCTGACACCGGACTCCCCCTTGTACCAGCAAACCGTGGCTATCGCCCGCGCACTCTCCGATGCCGGCTTCGCCGTCATTAGCGGCGGCGGGCCGGGCGCCATGGAGGCGGCCAACCGGGGCGCCTTCGCGGGCCGATCCCCCAGCGTGGGCTTGAATATCGAGTTGCCCTTCGAACAGCACGGCAACGAGTTCCAGGACATCTCCCTGCGATTTCGGCATTTCTTCGCCCGCAAGGTTGCGTTCGTCAAGTACGCCAGCGCGTACGTCGTCATGCCGGGCGGCTTTGGCACGCTCGACGAGCTGACCGAGGCGCTGACACTCATTCAGACCGGTATGGGGCGGCAGATCCCGATCATCCTGGTCGGCAGCGCGTTTTGGGGCGGTTTGCTCCAATGGATGCGCGAGCGCCTGGTCGCCGACGGCATGATCGCCGCCAAGGACATGGATCTGATGCAGATCGTGGACGATCCGGCCGTCGTAACGGAGCGCATCTTCGACTTCTACGAGCAGCGCGGCTTTGCGCAAAGCGGCGACGAGCGCGAGCAGCTGCTGTACCTGTAGTAGGCGATCGAGAAGCAGGCAGTTCGCAGCGGTGCGCCCGCGTCGACGGGTCACGTAAAATGGCCGCAACATGGCCGTATTCACCGACCTGACGCGCGAAGAAATCCTTGCCGTACTGGACAACTATCCGCTGGGGAAATTTGTCGACATCCAGGGCATCCCCAGCGGCATCGAGAACACCAACTACTTTCTCACCACCGAGACCGGCAGGTACGTACTGACGATCTTCGAGCGCCTGGATTTCTCGCAGCTGCCCTTTTACCTGGGTTTGATGCAGCACCTGGCGCGACGCCAGCTCCCCGTTCCGGAGCCCTGCGAGACCTCCGAGGGCACGCTGCTCACGCAAGTGCGCGGCAAGCCGGTCGCCATCGTCGCGCGGCTGCCGGGCAAGGCGATCAAGTCCCCGCAACCGGAGCATTGCGCCCTGGTGGGGCAGCTGCTGGCGCGCATGCACCTCGAAGCGCGCGACTATCCGGTCTTTCAGCCCAATCTGCGCGGCATCGGCTGGTGGAAGGAGGCGGCCGCTTCCTTGGAGCCGTACCTGCCCGATGATGTCTTTCCCGAGCTGGTCGAGGAGGTCATCTACCAGGACAGCGTTCACCGGCGTGCCGACTTCGAGCAGCTGCCGGCCGGGCCCATCCATGCCGACCTGTTCCGCGACAACGTGCTGTTCGATGGCGGTAAGATCGGCGGCGTGATCGACTTTTACTTTGCGGGTTGCGGTCCGTGGCTGTTCGACCTGGCGGTCGCGGTCAACGACTGGTGCGTCGATCTCGACAGCGGCGCATTGGACCGGCGCAATGCGGCGTCCCTGCTGCAGGCTTACCACGCGGCACGCCCGCTCGGTGAATCGGAGCATGCTCTCTGGCGGGCCATGTTGCGCGCCGCCGCGCTTCGGTTTTGGATTTCGCGTCTGTACGACCAGCACCTGCCGCGGCCGGCGGCGGTGCTGCGGCCGCACGATCCGAGCCGCTTTGAGCGGATACTGAAATTACGCGTGCAGGAGCGCGACCTACCCTGGCCGAGTGCCGCTTGCGGGCAACCATAGGCCCGCAATGGCGGAATTGACCATTCGAACGCGCACCGCCGCCGCCGGCCTGGCATGGGTGCGCGCGGGCCTGCGTCTTTTCGCGCGTCGGCCGCTGGTGATCGTCGTGCTGGTCGCATTCGGACCGCTGCTGAACTGGACCTTGGGGCTGCTGCCCATTGTCGGGACGCCGTTTGCCCTCATCTTGTTCCCCACGATCTCCATCGGGATGCTGGCGGTGTGCCGCGCCGTCGACGAAGGCGCGATGCCCGGATTGGCGAGCTATACCGCGGCCCTGCGCGACCCGTTCGCGCGTTTCCAGTTGCTCAAGATCGGGGTCTACTACGCGCTGGTCATCGGTACCTTGCTGACAGTGTGGTCGTTGCTCCCGGCCGATCCAGCTTCCGCGACGGAGAGTCCGCCGCCGGTCGCAACGGCGCCAGCGATCGTCCCCGACGGATCGGCCGCGCCGGGCGCGCTGCCTGCCCCGGCCGCTCCTGCCGCCGCCAACGAGCCGCCGGCACCGGACCTGGCGCTGACGCCGGCGCGCGCGGTGATGCTCCTGACCGGCCTGGCGATACTGGTGCCGCTGCAGATGACGATCTGGTTCGCGCCCGCCCTGGTCGCCTGGCACCGCATGCCGGCCAGCAAGGCACTGTTCTTCAGTTTCTTCGCCTGCTGGCGCAATCGCGCCCCTCTGCTGGTATTTCTGCTCGCGCTCTTCGGCCTGGCCTGCATCGCAGTACTGGCCTTCGCGGCGCTCATCGGCCTGCTGAATGCCAAGGACGGCCTGGCGCAGTATCTGCTTGCGCCCCCGCCCCTGTTACTCCTGGCGATTACCCAGACCTCGACGCTAGCGATGTACCGCGACGTGGTTGTCGACGATTCGGACCTGCGTGGCCAGGAAGCAGGGTCGCAGGAACCGGGAGCGACCGCCTAGCGATGGTCAACTGGTCTGCAGCTTGGCCACTGCCAGCAGCAGTTCTTTGACGCCGAAAGCGCCGAAGTTAATCTGTGCGCGCGCGTCGCTGCCCGATCCTTGCAGGCGAACGACCACGCCGTCGCCGAACCTGGCGTGGCGCACACCCTGCCCGATACGCAAGCCGGTGCCCTGTTCCGCGCCGGCGCCATGCCCGGAACCGTTCCCGGCGGCGCCCGCCGGCCAATCGCTTCGCCGCCAGGCGCTGCCGCGAGTCTCGTAGGGTCCGGCTTCGGCGGCGGTGGCAAAACCCGCGCGCAAGCGTGGCGTGAGGGCCGTGATGGTCTTGGCCGGCAGTTCATCGACAAAACGCGAGCGCAAGCCGTAGCGCGTCTGGCCGTGCAACATGCGGCTTTGCGCGAAGCTCAGGTTCAGGCGGCGCCGGGCGCGTGTGATGGCCACGTACATGAGGCGCCGCTCTTCCTCCAGGCCATCGGCCTCGCTGAGGCTGTTCTCGTGCGGGAACAGTCCCTCCTCGAGCCCCGTCAGGAATACGGTGTCAAATTCCAGGCCCTTGGCTGCGTGCACCGTCATCAACTGCAGCGCGTCCTGCCCGGCGCCGGCCTGGTTGTCCCCTGCCTCGAGCGCCGCGTGCGCCAGGAACGAATGCAGCGCGGCATCGTGCACGGATGCGCTCGGTTGGGCACCGGCGTCGCCGGCCACGGGCACGCCGGCTCCGGTGTCGGATTCTTGCTCTCGGACGAACCCCGCAGCCGCGTTGACCAGCTCGGCCAGGTTCTCGGCGCGGTCGGCCCCGTCCTTCTCGCCGCGGTAGTGTGCCATCAGCCCGCTTCGCTCGATCGTCTCCTCGACGAGCTCGGCCAGGCTCTGCCCGGCCGCGGCCGCGCGCAGCTCGCCGATGAGCTTCGAGAACTGCGCAAAGCTTGCCCCGGCGCGTCCGCCGACCGCCGCGATCGCGCCGAAAAGGCTCGTGCCCGCGGCGCGCGCCGCCTGCTGCAGTTGCTCGACGCTGCGCGCGCCGATTCCGCGCGGGGGAAAGTTGACGACGCGGGCAAAAGACACGTCGTCGTCGGAATTGGCGATCAGGCGCAGGTAGGCAAGGGCATGCTTGACCTCGGCTCGCTCGAAGAAGCGCAGGCCGCCATAAACGCGATAGGCCAGGCCGGAGTTAAAGAGCGCATGCTCGATCACGCGCGACTGCGCATTGGCGCGATACAGGATTGCAATGTCGAGCAGCCGGGCGCCATGGCGCTGCAGATCGCGCACCTCCTCGACGATCCAGGCCGCCTCCAGCCCATCGGAGCCGGCCTCGAACAGGCGCAACTTCTCGCCCGGTCCGGCATCGGTCCAAAGGCGCTTGCCCATGCGCCGCACGTTGTTGCCGATGAGCTGATTGGCCGCATCCAGGATGTTGCCGTGCGAGCGATAGTTCTGCTCGAGCTTGATCACCTGGCGAACGTCGTATTCGCGCTGGAAATCGGACATGTTGCCGACGTTGGCGCCGCGAAAGCGATAGATCGACTGGTCGTCGTCGCCGACCGCAAAGATCGGCCGGGTCTTCCCGGCCAGCAATTTCAGCCACCGGTACTGCAGCGCATTGGTGTCCTGAAACTCGTCGACCAGTATGTGGCGGAAGCGCTCCTGGTAGTGCTCGCGCAGGGCCTGCTGGCGCGTGAGCAGCTCGACGCTTCGCAGCAGCAGTTCGGCGAAATCAACGCTGCCTTCCCGCTGACACTGCGCGTCGTACGCCGCAAAGAGCTCGATCCAGCGCCGGTCGTGCCCGCCAGCGGAAAGGTCTGCCGCACGGCGGCCCGATTCCTTGGCGCTGTTGATGAAGAACTGCAGCTCGCGCGGTGGACAGCGCTCCTCGTCGACGTTGGCGGCCTTGATCAAGCGCTTGATCGACGAGAGCTGATCTTGCACATCGAGAATCTGGAACGTCTGCGGCAAGCCGGCGTCGCGATGATGGGCGCGCAGCAGCCGGTTGCAAAGTCCATGGAAGGTGCCCACCCACATGCCGCGCGTGTTGATCGGCAGCATCGACTCGATCCGGGTAAGCATCTCCCGCGCCGCCTTGTTCGTGAAGGTGACCGCCAGCACCCCGGCCGGGCCGACGCGGCCGGTCTGGATCAGCCAGGCGATGCGGGTGGTCAAGACGCGCGTCTTGCCGCTGCCGGCACCGGCCAGGATCAGTGCCGGCTCGTCGGGCAGGGTCACCGCGGCCAGCTGCTGGGGATTGAGATCGTCGAGGAGGTCCATCAAGTTCGCCACTATACCGACGCATATAATGGACCGCTGCCACACCACCTCATCACCGGAGTCGTCCCGCGCGGTCATGCAAGAAAAATACCTGCCCAAGGACGTCGAAGCCCAAGCGCAGGCCCACTGGCGCGCAATCGACGCACACACCTCGAGGGAGAACGACCCCCGCTTTCCCAGGGGAAAGTTCTACGCCTGCTCGATGCTGCCGTATCCCAGCGGCAAGCTGCACATGGGGCATGTGCGCAACTACACCATCAACGACGTCATGGTCCGCCACCTGCGCATGCGCGGCTACAACGTGCTGATGCCCATGGGATGGGACGCCTTCGGCCTGCCGGCGGAGAACGCGGCGATCGACAAGGGCGTGGCGCCGGCCCGCTGGACCTACGACAACATCGCCGACATGAAGGCGCAGATGGAGCCCCTCGGCTTCGCCTTTGACTGGACGCGGGAGCTGGCAACGTGCAAGCCCGACTACTATCGCTGGAACCAGTGGCTGTTCCTGCGCATGCTCGAGAAGGGGATCGCCTACCGCAGGACCCAGCTCGTCAACTGGGATCCGGTGGATCAGACGGTCCTGGCCAATGAACAGGTCATCGAGGGCCGCGGCTGGCGCTCCGGCGCGCCGATCGAGCGGCGCGAGATTCCCGGCTACTACCTCGCCATCACCCGCTACGCCGATGAGTTGCTCGACCGGCTGCCCACCCTGGACGGCTGGCCCTCGCAGGTGCGCGCCATGCAGGAGAACTGGATCGGGCGCAGCACCGGCGTCAATTTCGGGTTTCCCTACGAACTCGACGGCGTGCAGTCGACCTTGCGCGTGTACACGACCCGCGCCGACACCATCATGGGCGTGACGTTCGTCGCCCTCGCGGCCGAGCACCCCCTGGCGACGTGCCTGGCGCAGGACCAGCCGGATCTGGCGCGTTTTGTCGACGAGTGCCGCCGCGGTGCCGTCGCCGAGGCCGAGCTGGCGACGCTGGAGAAGCGGGGCATGGCCACCGGATTCCACGTTCGCCATCCGCTGACGGGAGAGCCGATCCCGGTCTGGGTGGGCAACTACGTGCTCATCAGCTACGGCGAGGGCGCCGTGATGGGCGTTCCGGCCCACGACGAGCGCGATTTTGCCTTTGCCCACAAGTACGGGCTACCGATCCGGCCGGTGATTGCCGCGCCGGGGCGCACGTTCTCGTCCGATGACTGGCAAGCATGGTACGCCGACAAGCAAGCAGGCGTGTGCGTCAATTCCGGCAAGTACGACGGCCTGGCGCACGAGGCGGCTGTCGCCGCCATCGCCCGCGACCTGCAGGACGCGGGACTCGGAGAAGCGCAGGTGCAGTTCCGCTTGCGCGACTGGGGCATATCGCGCCAGCGCTATTGGGGGACACCGATCCCGATCATTCATTGCGAGCGCTGCGGGCCGGTGCCGGTGCCCGACGCCGACTTGCCGGTCGTCCTGCCCGAAGACCTCGTTCCGGATGGCAGCGGCAATCCGCTGAACCGCTGCGAGGCCTTCTTGCGCTGCACGTGTCCGACGTGCGCCCGCCCGGCACGGCGCGAAACCGACACGATGGATACCTTCGTCGATTCTTCGTGGTATTTCCTCCGGTACTGTTCGCCCGGCGCGAGCTCGGGCATGATCGATGAGCGCAGCCGCTACTGGATGCCGATGGACCAGTACATCGGCGGGATCGAGCACGCGGTGCTGCACCTGCTGTACGCCCGCTTCTGGACCCGGGTGATGCGCGACCTGGGGTTAGTCGCGTTCGACGAGCCTTTTCAGCGGCTCTTTACCCAGGGGATGCTGCTCAACGACTGCTTCTACCGGGAAGACGATTCCAGCCGGCGTCGCTGGTTCTACCCGGCGGAGGTCGAGTTGCGCAGCGACGATCGCGGCCGCGTGATCGGCGCCGTCTCCCGGGAGGACGGCGGGCCGGTCCTGCTCGGTGGCGTCGAAAAGATGTCCAAGAGCAAGAACAACGTGGTGGAACCGCGCGACATCATTGCCCGATTCGGCGCCGATACCGCAAGGGCGTTTGTCATGTTCGCCGGCCCGCCCGACCAGAGCGCGGCCTGGTCCGACGCCGGCGCCGAGGGAACCCACCGGTTCCTGCGTCGCCTGTGGTCGTTCGCCCATTCCGTGCGCGCGGCGCGCGGCTCCGCCGGCGCTGGCGCTGGCACCAAGCCGGCGCAGGCCCGCTTCGAGCTGCACCGGCTGCTGGGGCAGATCAACTACGACTACGAGCGGCTGCAATACAACACGGTCGTGTCGGGTGCGATGAAGCTGCTCCATTTGCTCGAAACGGCCAGTCGGTCGGACGGCTCAGCCGGCTTGATCGACGAGGGCCTGGATATCTTGCTGCGGGTACTCTACCCGGTGACGCCCCACATCGCCCAGGCGCTATGGAGCGCGCTGGGCCTGGAAGCGCGCCGCGGCGAGCTCGTCTACGCGGCCTGGCCCGAACCCGACCCGCTGGCACTGCAGCGCGAACTGGTGGATCTCGTGGTCCAGGTCAACGGCAAGCTGCGCGGTTCGATTCGGGTTGCGGTGGACGCCACGCGCGAGACCATCGAGGAGGTCGTGACCGCAGACGAAGCGCTGGCCAAGTACATCGTTGCCCGGCCCAAGAAGCTCGTGGTCGTACCGGGAAAACTGGTCAATGTGGTCGTCTAGCAAGCGGGTCCGGCAGCAGCGGCCGCTCCGCGCCTTGCTGGGTCCGGTCCTTGTTTGCCTGTGGCTGGGGGCCTGCGGCTTCACGCTGCGCGGGACCCAGCAACTGCCGTTTCCCACGATCGCCCTGAACATCCCGCCCAACTCGCCGCTGGGCACCGAACTGGCACGCAATATCCGCGCGGGCACCAGCACGCAGGTCGTCAACGACCCCACCAAGGCCGCCGCGGTACTCGATCTGATCGGCGAGAGCCGCGACCGCCAGGTGCTGACCCTCAATGCGCAGGGCCGCGCCATCGAGTATTCGCTGCGCGACCGTCTGCGGTTCCGCCTGCGGGACGCCCAGGGGCGCGACGTCATCGAGCCTACCGATCTGCAGGTGCAGCGCGATATCTCCTTCAACGATTCGCAGCGGCTGTCGAAGGAATCGGAGGAGGCCCTGCTGTACCGCGATATGCAGACCGACCTGGTGCAACAGCTGCTGCGACGCATCGCCGCGGCCAAGCCCTATGCAGCTTCGGAGTGAGCTGCTCGAGCAACACCTGCTGCGTGGCCGGCTCGCGCGCTGCTACGTTGTTGCCGGCGACGAGGCCTTGCTCACGCTCGAGGCGCAGGATGCGATCCGGGCAGCGGCCCGGGCCCAGGGATTTGCCGAGCGCCAGGTCCTGCACGCGGACGCGCGCATGGACTGGTCGGCGCTGGACCAGGCCGCAACGGGCCTGTCGCTCTTTTCTGAGCGCCGGCTCCTCGAGATCCGCCTGCCCACGGGTAAGCCCGGCAAGAAGGGCGCCGAAGCGCTGCAAGTGCACGCACGGCGCGATGACGAGAACACGCTCACGATCGTCAGCCTGCCGCGCCTCGACCGCGCCACGCGCAGCTCGGAGTGGGCCAGCGCGCTGCAGTCCGCGGGCGTCTGGATCGACGTCGCCAGCGTGGCGCGCGACCGGCTGGCGGATTGGATCGCCGGCCGTCTGGGCCGGCAGCGTCAGACGGCCAGCCGCGCCGCGCTCGCATTTCTGGCCGATCGGGTCGAAGGAAACCTGCTGGCCGCGCACCAGGAGATCGGGAAACTGCAACTGCTGTACGGGGACGGCGAACTGAGCCTGGAGCAGATTCAGGCGGCCGTCCTCGATGTGGCCCGCTATGAGGGCAATTCGCTTGCCGGGGCAATGCTCGCCGGCGACAAGTCGCGCATCACGCGCCTGGTCGCCGGACTGCGCGCCGAGGGCGAGCCGCTGCCACTGCTGCTGTGGATGGTGGCCGAGGAGCTGCGCAACCTCTTGCGGCTCAAGCAGGCTGCCTCGGCGGGACGGCCCTTTGCGGCCGCCGTGCGCGCGGTACGCCTCAGTGCCGCGCCGGCGCTGGTGGAGCGCGTCCTGCCACAGCTAGCGGTGAGCCGGCTGGCCGAACTGCTGGCGCGCTGTGCCGAACTCGATCGCCTCGCCAAGGGACTGCCGCTGGCGGGCCGCGACGACGATCCTTGGTTAGAATTGACCGAACTGGCGCTCGGCCTGCGGACCTCCTGAGGCAAGCGCCGGACCGAAGGGGGAATCGATGACGTCCTCGCTCGCTCATTCCGGCACCGCCGCGCCCGTCAAGGCGATCGAGGATGTCGCGGCCTACGTGCGCGCGGTATGCCAGGGCGCTCGGGCCGCCTCGGCGCAGCTGGCAAGCGCCCCGACCGCGCTCAAGGATCGGTGCTTGGCCGCGCTGGCCGCCGCCATCCGCGCGCACCGCGCCGAGATCGCCCGCGCCAATGCGCTGGACGTCGCGCGCGCGCGCGACGGCGGGCTTGACAGCGCGGCGCTCGACCGGCTGACGCTCACGCCGGCGACGATCGAGGCCATGGCCGTGGGCGTCGACCAGATCGCCCGACTTGCCGATCCGATCGGGGCGATCGAGGACCTGCGGCCCAGGCCATCGGGCATCAGCGTTGGCCGCATGCGCGTTCCTCTCGGGGTCGTCGGCATCATCTACGAGAGCCGTCCCAACGTCACCATCGATGCCGCCGCGCTGTGCCTCAAGAGCGGCAACGCCACCGTCCTGCGTGGCGGCTCGGAGGCAATCGAATCCAACCGCGCGCTGGCGCGCCTGGTGGGCGATGCGCTCGAGTCCGTCGGGCTGCCGCGCACCGCGGTGCAAGTGATCGACACTACCGACCGGGCTGCCGTCGGCCACCTGGTGACCCTGCCCGAACTGGTAGACGTGATCGTGCCGCGTGGCGGGCGCAGCCTCATCGAGCGCTTGATGCGGGAGAGTCGCGTTCCCATGATCAAGCACCTGGAGGGAATCTGCCACGTGTACATCGACGCGGCCGCCGATCTGCAGCAGGCGGTGCGGATTGCCGACAACGCCAAGACGCAGCGCTACGGGACCTGCAACACGATGGAGACTTTGCTGGTCGCCGCTGACATTGCCCCGGTCATCTTGCCGCAGCTCGGGCGCGTATACGCCCAAAAAGGAGTCGAGCTGCGCTGCTGCCCGCAGTCGCTGGCGATCCTGACGCAGGCAGGCGTCGCTCGGCTGCTGCCGGCAACGGAGCAGGACTGGCGCACCGAGTACCTGGCTCCCGTCCTCTCGATCCGCGTCGTACCCGGAATCGACGCGGCGATCGAGCACATCAATACCTACGGCAGCCGTCACACCGACGCCATCGTGACCACGCACCACGCCAACGCGATGCGCTTCCTGCGCGAGGTCGATTCGGCCTCGGTGATGATCAACGCCTCCACCCGCTTTGCCGACGGCTTCGAGTACGGCCTGGGCGCGGAAATCGGCATCAGCAACGACAAGCTCCATGCCCGGGGCCCGGTTGGGCTCGAGGGCCTGACCTCGCTCAAGTACGTGGTGTTCGGCAATGGCGAGATCCGCAGCTGAGCGCGATGCTCTGGGTCAAGGCGCTGCATGTCTTCTTCGTGGTCGGATGGTTTGCCGGCCTGTTTTACCTGCCGCGGATCTTCGTTAACCTGGCGCAGGTTGCCGCGCCGGGCGCCGAGCGGGACCGTCTCTTGCTCATGGCCGCTAAGCTCTATCGCTTCTCCAACCTGCTCTCGGTCGCGGCCCTGGCCCTGGGCCTGTGGTTATGGCTGGGATTTGGCATCGGTCAAGACCAAGCCTGGCTCCACGCCAAGCTCGCGCTGGTGCTTGCGCTGCTTGCTTTCCAGCATGTTTGCGGACGCCAGCTGGCCAATTTGCGCGCCGGCCGCAACCAGCATTCGCACATCTGGTTTCGCTGGTTCAACGAGATCCCGACCCTGCTGCTGCTTGCCATCGTCGCGCTCGTCGTCGTGAAGCCCTTCTAAGCGACGGACCCGCGTGGCGGAAACATTCTTCGCCGTCTGCCCGCGCGGACTCGAGCCGGTTCTGGCACAGGAACTGCGCACGCTCGGCGCATCGGCAGTGCGCCCAGCGGCCGGCGGCGCGCAGTTTGGCGGTACGCTGGCCACCGCCTACGCCGCCAACCTGCATTGCCGCATCGCCAGCCGGATCCTGTGGCGCGTGGGGCAGGGCAGCTACCGCAATGAGACCGATCTGTATGAACTCGCCCGGCAGATCGCCTGGGAGCGCGAGTTTTCGCCGGGTCAGAGCCTGCGAGTCGATGTCACGGCGAACCGTTCGCCGCTGCGCAGCCTGCAGTTCGTGACGCTGCGGGTCAAGGATGCCATCGTCGACCGCGCGCGCGACCGCAGCGGCGAGCGACCATCGATCGACCGGGCGCACCCCGACGTCCAGGTACTGGCGCACCTGGACGAGCAGACCGTACAGCTGTACATCGATCTTTCCGGCGAATCGCTCTTCAAGCGCGGCTGGCGTGCCGACAAGGGCGAGGCGCCGATCAAGGAGAACCTAGCGGCGGCCTTGCTGCTGCTCGCGGGTTGGACCCCGCAACAGCCGCTGCTCGATCCTTTTTGTGGCAGCGGCACGATCGTCATCGAGGCCGGCTGCATCGCAACGAACCGCGCACCTGGCCTGCAGCGCCGGTTTGGCTTCGAGAACTTGCGCGGGTTTGATCGCGCTGCCTGGTCATCCCTGCAGCAGCAAGCGCGCGCGGCCATCGACGACCGTGCTCCCATGCAACTGGTCGGGCGCGACATCTCGACCCGCGTGATCGCGATCGCCGGCGCCAACGCGCAGCGCGCGGGGCTGGGCGCCGCACTGCAGAACCGCTCCCTGGTATTGGAGGCAACCGACGCGCGCGCCGCCGAGCCAACCGCCGAACGCGGGATGATCGTCACCAACCCACCCTACGGCGAGCAGAGCAATCCCAAGTCGGCCAGCGTCGCGTCGCTGATGTCCGACTTCGCCGGGCAGTTAAAGCGCAAGTTTCCCGGCTGGCAGGCCTGGCTGCTGAGTTCCGACCGCAAATTGCCGCAGCAGATGCGCCTGCGCGAGTCCAGCAAGACGGTGCTCTTCAACGGCGCGCTCGAGTGTCGCCTGTTTCGCTTTGACATGGTTGCCGGCAGCATGCGCCGAGAGCGCGCCGCGGACCGAGGCGATGCGGGACCCGCGGTCGAGGACGGGCACGGCGCCGGCTAGTGCCGCCGTGCTTCCGCCCTGCGTTGGGATCGCCAGGCGGCACCACATCGTCGCCGACGCGGCGTCCGGCAACCCTCGAGGAGGAACCGGTGCTCCTCCTTGAGCACGTGCTAGCGCGGGATACGCCCGGCGTCCCGCTTCGAGGATCTCCACGCACACGCCGCTGCGCGCGCCACCGTCTGATTGCCGCAACGGCTGGCAGCCGATGCCAAAGAGCGTGTCCCGGGAAAACACCTCCCAGGGCAGGTGTGCCGCCGCGAAGGGTTCGAAGGGTCCCGCGGCAGCGTAGGCCGAACGTGGCATCTCCCCCCTGGGTTGGCCCCGGCAATTGGCCGTATACTGTTATTTTATACACTATCGACCCGGGGCAGACGTGAAACCTGTTCGATCGGCGCTGCTCACCGGCGCTTTTGCCGAGCTCAAGGGACGCGGCGCCCGCAGCAACCGGGATTCGCGTTTTGCCGACGCCACGCACGAGCTCGACCCCGAGTATCTCGAACAGTCGCGCACCGCGGAACGGGGCGAGCTCCCGCCGGTCGCGGCCGAACCTGATCCGGACGACGCGCCGCCAGCGGCGGCAGCGATCAAGACCTGCGTCACGCACGAGCGGGCACGCACGATCATCAGCCGCAACCAATCACCGGACATCCCCTTCGATCGATCGGTCAATCCCTATCGCGGCTGCGAGCACGGCTGCGTGTACTGTTACGCGCGCCCCACGCACAGCTACCTGGGCCTATCCCCGGGCCTGGACTTCGAGACGCGCCTTTTTGCCAAACAAAACGCTGCCGAACTGCTCGAGCGCGAGCTGCGCCGACCCGGCTACACGCCGGCCATGCTGGCGCTGGGCGCCAACACCGATCCGTACCAACCCATCGAGAAGGATCTTCGCATCACCCGCTCCGTGCTCGAGGTCCTGGCGGCCTTTGGTCACCCCGTCGCGATCACGACCAAGTCGGCCCTGGTGCTGCGCGACCTTGACCTGCTCGGGCCAATGGCGCAGCAAGGGCTCGTGCGCGTCCTGATCTCGATCGGTACGCTCGACCGCACGATCGCGCGCACGCTGGAGCCGCGCGCCAGCACGCCGGCGCGTCGTCTCGAGGCGATCCGGACCCTGGCACAAGCGGGAATTCCGGCAGGCGTGATCGTTGCGCCGGTCATTCCGGCCCTCACCGAGCAGGACATGGAGGCGGTACTCGAGGCAGCGGCCGCTGCCGGCGCGCGCCATGCCTCCTACGTGAGCCTGCGCTTGCCGCTCGAGGTCCGCGATCTGTTCCTCGAATGGCTGCGCGAGTTCGCGCCGCTACGCGCCGCACATGTCATGAGCCGGGTCCGCCAGATGCGCGGCGGCCGCGACAACCAGTCCGAATTCGGCACGCGCATGGAGGGCACCGGGATCTTCGCCACGCTGTTGCGCCAACGTTTCGCCTTGGCCTGCCGCAAGTGGCAGCTCGAGCGGGACTACCCGCCGCTCGACTGCAGTCGCTTCCGCGTTCCGCAGTCGCCCGGCCCGCAGCAGCTGCTGTTCTGACTGCCCCCGTTAGGCAAAGTCCTTGCTCAACGATCCCTGGACCTCGGCGGCGATCGGATCGACGCGGGTGCGATAGTTCGGGTGATCGACCCCCACGGCCACGCGGCGGCCGCGCCGAAATCCGGCGATGGCGGCCGGCGCCAGTTCAAAGCGCAGGAAGTGCACGGACGAGGTCTTTTGCTCGTTTTCGCGCACGAGGTCCTCGTCGGCGACGGCGTAGCACGGATCCATGCCCTCCACCTGGAGGTACACGCGGTGCTCGATGCCGATGAGCCGCGCCAGTTCGCGCGCACGCTCCTGCGGATCTTCGTATTCGAGCATCATCGTCGCCTTGAGATTGGTGCCGTCCGGAATCAGCGGGTTATAGGCGTCGAGCTCCTCGCGGATGCCCTGCTCGTCGAACGTCTTTTCGATTCGCAGCATTTCCTGTATCTGGTAGCGGATCGTCGTCTCGTCCTCGAAGATCAAGGTCATGTGCGCTCCCACGTGCACGATCCGGTTCTTCTTGTGCGCCAGCACGCGGTCGCGAAATTCCTTGCGCCGCTTCGAATACGCCTCCAGCGTCAGTAGGCTCGATGGGGAAATTGCGTTCATGGCTCCTTGCTCCTGCGCTCGCTACTCGATGCCGTAGGCCATGCGCACGAGCGTGATCGGATGCGCAAGCTGCGGCTTCTTGCCCGACGCTGCTTCGCCGCCGAGCTCCTCGATTCCCTGCTCGATATGGTGGCCCGCCAACTGGCAGTCCGAGCTGATGAAATCGGGTTTGGCCTGCACCATGGCGCGAAACACCGGCTTGCCGATCTTCATCGCCGTGGCGTGGTACTCCATCTTCACCCCCCAGGTGCCGGCGTGTCCCGAACAGCGTTCCACCGTCGTCACCGTGGTCTGCGGAATCCATTTGAGGACTTCCTCGGTTTTGCGGCCCAGGTTCTGCACGCGGCTGTGGCACGGCACGTGGTAGGAGACCGAACCCAGGGGCCGGCGAAAATCGCTCTTGAGCAGGCCATCCTTGTTGCGTGCCACGAGGTAATCGAACGGGTCCCACATGGCCTCGCTGACCAGCCGCACCTCGGCATCGCCGGGAAACAGCAGCGGCAATTCCTTGGCGAACATCAGCGTGCAGGATGGGATCGCCGCGAGGATCGCGTAGCCCTCGCGCGCCAGGCGCACCAGCACCGGAATGTTGCTCTCCTTTAGACGGCGTACGCCCTCCAGGTCGCCGAGTTCGAGCTTGGGCATCCCGCAGCACGCCTCCTTCTCGACTAAGACATGCGGAATCTCGTTGTGCGCCAAGATCTTGAGCAGGTCGTGGCCAATCCCCGGCTCGTTGTAGTTGACGTAGCAAGTCGCGTAGACGGCGACCTTGCCCGGGGTGCGTGTCCCGTCGCGAACCGGCGGCGAGGCGTCGACCCTTGCCGAGCGGCGGAACTTCGCCGCGGCGTAATCCGGTCGCCAAGCCCGACGATCGACGCCCAGCAATTTCTCGGTGGCGGCCCGCCCGGCGCGACTCTGATTGACCGTGTTGACGGCCTGCGTGACGATCGGAATGCCGGCAAAGTAGCCCAGGCGGTCGGTAGACGAGAGCACCCGGTCGCGCCACTTGCCGCCCGTGCTGCGGAATTGCACCGCCTTGGCGCGCAGCATCAGGTGCGGAAAATCCAGATCCCAGGCGTGCGGCGGAACGTAGGGGCACTTGGTCATGAAGCAAACGTCGCACAGGTAGCACTGGTCGACGACGTCGGCATAGCGCTCCTTGGGCACGGTATCGAGCTCGCCGCTGGCGCCGCCGTCCACCAGGTCGAAGAGCGTGGGAAAGGCACCGCACAGGCTCACGCAGCGTCGGCAGCCGTGGCAGATGTCAAAGACGCGCTCGAGCTCCTTTTCCAGCTTCGCCGCATCCCAGAATTCGGGCTTGTCCCAAGCAATGGGCTTGCGCGTCGGTGCCTCGAGGCTTCCTTCCTTGGCGCTCATGGTTCCTTCTCACTTCATGACAACCGGGGCGTGATGCGCGCGTGGCGCGCATCGCGGTTGCGGCAAAAACCGCGGATCCCGGCAATTAGTCGACGATCGAATCGAGCGTCCGCTGGAACTTGTTCGCGTGCGAGCGCTCCGCCTTGGCCAGCGTTTCGAACCAGTCGGCGATCTCTTCGAAGCCTTCGCCTCGCGCCGTCTTGGCCATCCCCGGATACATGTCGGTGTACTCGTGCGTCTCGCCGGCGATTGCCGCCTTCAGATTGGCGCGCGTCGGCCCAATCGGCAGCCCGGTCGCCGGATCGCCGACTTGCTCGAGATACTCGAGGTGGCCATGCGCATGGCCGGTTTCCCCTTCGGCGGTGGAGCGGAATACCGCTGCCACGTCGTTGTATCCCTCGATGTCGGCCTTCGACGCGAAATACAGGTAGCGCCGGTTCGCCTGGGATTCCCCGGCAAACGCCGCCTTCAGATTGTCCTCGGTCTTCGATCCCTTCAGTGCCATGAAAGCTCTCCTAGTTGATCCATCGCTGCAGCGCGACCCTTCCGAAATCGGTCGGTAGCGCACAATCTACGCGCCGGCAGGCGATTAAACAAATGAATTGTAATTATCCGATCGATAGTCATTGACTATCCATCGACGAAGCGCGCGACGGGCGGCGCCGGGCCGCCACGAGAACGGCTAGAAGTCGGCGGCGTCCAGCGCCAAGGCTCCGGCGCCGCCGGCTTCGATGGCGAGCAGCAGCGCCGATGCGGTCGAAAGCACGTGGTCGGAGAAAAATCGCGCGGTCGCGATCTTGGCGCGATAGAACGGGTCCGGTGCGGCAGCCAAGGTACGCTGGGCGATCAGTGCCGCCCGCGCCAGCTGCCAGCCACCGAGCACGATGCCGGCAAGTTTGAGATACGGCACCGACCCGGCGAATGCGCCGCGCACGTTCTGCTCGAAGCCGCGCAAGAAATACTCGAGGGCGTCGCGATAGGCGTCGACGGCCGAATCGAGGCGCGCCGCGATCACCGCAAAATCCCCGCCGGCCTGCGCCCGGGCCTGCGCCGCCGTCGCGCGCATCTGCTCGATCAGCAGGCGGGCGGTGGCGCCGCCATCGCGCATCGTCTTGCGGCCGAGCAGGTCGTTGGCCTGGATCCCGGTCGTACCCTCGTAGATCGGCAAAATGCGAGCGTCGCGGTAGTGTTGCGCCGCCCCGGTCTCCTCGATGAAACCCATGCCGCCATGGACTTGGATGCCGGTCGACGCCACCTCGACCGCGACCTCCGTGCTCCAGCCCTTGACGATCGGAACCAGGTAGTCATAGAGCGCCTGGGCGCGGGCCCGCTCGCCGCGGTCCGGATGATGGCGGGCGACGTCGCTGTGCGCTGCGGCGACATAGGCAAGCGCGCGTGCCGCCTCGATGTGCGAACGCATGAACATCAGCATCCGGCGCACGTCCGGATGCTCGATGATCGCAACCGGACCGGGCGAACCCTCGACCGCACGGCTTTGCACCCGCTCGCGCGCAAAGGCGCTGGCCTGCTGGTAGGCGCGCTCGGCCACGGCAATTCCCTGCAAGCCGACCTGGAATCGCGCGGCGTTCATCATGATGAACATCATTTCCAGACCGCGGTTCTCCTCCCCCACGAGCTCGGCAATGGCGCCAGGACCGACTTCCCCCCGCCCGTCACCGAAGATGAGCACCGCAGTCGGACTGGCGCGGATGCCGAGCTTGTGTTCGAGCGACGCACAGTACACATCGTTGCGCGCGCCGATGCCGCCGTCCGCCGCGGGCAGGAACTTAGGCACGACAAAAAGCGACAAGCCCTTGACTCCCGGGGGTGCATCGCTGGCGCGGGCCAGGACCAGATGCACGATGTTTTCGGCCAGATCATGCTCGCCGAACGTGATGAAGATCTTCTGGCCGAAGATGCGGTAGCGCCCGTCCGGCTGGCGCTCGGCGCGCGTACGCACCAGCGACAAGTCCGAACCGGCCTGCGGCTCGGTCAGGTTCATCGTGCCGGTCCAGTCGCCGTCGATGAGCCGGGGCACGTAGCGCTGGCGCTGCTCTTCGGACCCCGCCAACAAGAACGCCTCTATGGCGCCATCGGTGAGCAGCGGGCACAGCGCAAAGGACAGGTTCGCCGCCTGCAGCATCTCCAGGCACGGCGTCGCGACCAATTTTGGCAGGCCCTGGCCGCCATGCTCGGTCGGATGCATCACCCCTTGCCAGCCGCCCTCGACGAAGGTGCGAAACGCCTTGCGAAAGCCCGGGGTGGTCGTCACCTCGCCGTTGGACCAGGTCGCCGGCTGCGTGTCGCCCAGGCGGTTGAGCGGGGCAATGACTTCGCCCATGAGCTTGGCGCACTCCTCCAGCACCGCGCCGACGATCTCGTCGCTGGCATCCTCGAACCCGGGCAAGGACTGGACCGCCCGCAGCCCCGCAAGCTCGTGGACAACGAACTGCATCTCCCGCAGCGGCGCCTGGTAGTTCATCGCCCCCTACCCCAGTTTTTCGATCAATTCGGGCACTGCCTGGAACAAGTCCGCGACCAATCCGTAATCGGCCACCTGGAAAATTGGCGCATCCGCGTCCTTGTTGATGGCCACGATCACCTTCGAATCCTTCATTCCCGCCAGGTGCTGGATCGCCCCCGAGATGCCGACCGCGATGTACAGCTGCGGCGCCACGATCTTCCCGGTCTGCCCGACCTGCCAGTCGTTGGGCGCGTAGCCGGCGTCGACCGCCGCGCGCGAGGCTCCCAAGGCCGCGTTCAGGCGCTGTGCCAGCCGTTCGAGCAGCTTGAAATTCTCGGCCGATCCCAGTGCCCGCCCGCCGGAGACGACCACCTTGGCCCCCGCGAGCTCGGGGCGGTCGGACTTGGCAATCTCGCGCCCGACAAACCGCGAAACACCCAGATCGGCGACGGCCGCGACGCTTTCCACCGTCGCGCTGCCGCCGTCGGCCGCACCCGCAAAGCTGGTCGGCCGAACCGTGACGAAGACGATCGGATCGGCGCATTGGACGGTGGCGATCGCGTTGCCCGCGTAGATGGGGCGCGCGAACGTGTCCGGGGCGATCACCGCGATGGCATCGGAAATCTGCGCGCAGTCCAGCTGCGCGGCAGCGCGCGGGAGCACGTTCTTGCCAAAGCTGCTGGCCGGCGCCAGGACGTGGGAGTAGCCCTTGCCGGCCAAGGCGACGAGCTGCGCCGCGACGTTTTCCGCCAGTGCGTCGGCAAAGTGCGGCGCATCGGCCACGAAGACCTTGCCCACGCCGGCAATCGCCTTGGCCTGCTGCGCCACAGGCGCACAGCCGCTGCCGACCACCAAGATGTCGGCCTCGCCCGCCGCCTGAACGGCCGCCGTGACTACGTTGCGCGTGACCGCCCTGAGCGCCGCGTTGTCGTGTTCCGCCAGTATCAATGCTCTCATTTGCCGGCCCCGCAAATCACGAAATCACCTTGGCTTCATCCCGCAGCTTGGTCACCAGCGTGGCGACATCGGGGACGCGGATGCCCGCCTGGCGCTGCGGCGGTTCTTTGACCTTGACGGTCTTCAGACGTGGCGCGACATCGACGCCCAATGCGGCGGGCGAGACGATCTCGAGCGGCTTCTTCTTCGCCTTCATGATGTTGGGCAGCGTCACGTAACGCGGCTCGTTCAAGCGCAGGTCCGTCGTCACCACCGCCGGCAGTCGCACCGAGATGGTCTCCAGGCCCCCGTCGACCTCACGCGTGACCTCCGCCCAGCCATCGGCCAAGCGCAGGCGCGAGGCAAACGTGGCCTGCGGCATGGATCGCAAGGCCGCCAGCATCTGCCCGGTCTGGTTCGCGTCGTCATCGATCGCCTGCTTGCCGAGGATCACCAACTGGGGCTGCTCGCGCTCGACCAGGGCGGCCAGCAGTTTGGCCACCGCCAGGGGCTGCAATTCCGCGTCGGTCTCCACGAGTATGGCGCGGTCGGCACCAATGGCCAGCGCGGTGCGCAGCGTCTCCTGGCACTGGCTCACGCCGCAGGAGACGGCGACGATCTCGGTAGCCAGCGACGCTTCCCTCAGGCGCATCGCCTCCTCGACCGCGATTTCGTCGAATGGATTCATCGACATCTTGACGTTGGCGACGTCGACCCCCGTTTGATCGGACTTGACGCGAACCTTGACGTTGTAGTCGACCACCCGTTTGACGCAGACCAGCACTTTCATCGGCGTTCCGATCGTTTCGTTTTTCGGTCCCACTCGCAGCACGGCCACCACGGTCCCGGCCACTATGCCCCCGGGACCGCCCGTGAATTATACGGAGCGCCCCCAGCGCCCCGGCGCAATATCCCCTGCCAGTCGCGCAGTATCTCGCGCGCCGCGTTGTGCCCGGGCGCGCCTGTCACGCCGCCTCCCGGGTGAGCCCCCGACCCGCAATGGTACAGCGCGCCGATCGGACCACGGTAGCGCGCGTTTCCGATCAGCGGTCGAAAGCAAAACAGCTGATCGAGCGAGAGCTGACCGTGGAAGATGTCGCCGCCGAGCAGGCCATAGTCGCGTTCCAGGTCGAGCGGCGACCAGGCCTTGTAGCCCAGCAGCGCACGCCGGAAATTGGGGCAGTACGCTTCGACCGCCTGGAAAATCGCCTCGACCGCCGCGCCTTTGCGGGTATCCCAGCCACCGGCAGGCGCCGGGTCAAAGTGCTGGCAAAACAAGCTGGCGACGTGCCGCCCCGGCGGCGCCAGCGAGTCGTCGACAACGCTGGGCACCAGCATCTCGATGATCGGTACGCGCGAGTGCCCTTCGCGGACCGCGTCGTGCCAGGCCCGGTCCATGGCGTGCAGGGACGGGCCCAGGAGGATTCCGCTGGCATGGTGCGCCTGCGCATGGGTCCCGGGCTGACAGGCGAAATCGGGCAATTCGGCCAGGGCGACGTTGACGCGGAACGACCCCGAGCCGCAGCGGTACTGCCCGATCGCGGCGCGGAAGTCCTCGGGCAGCGCCGCCTGATCGACCAGCTTCTGGTACAGGAGCTTGGGGTTGACTCCCGCGGCCACCGCACGGGCGGGCAGCTGTCTGCCATCGGCCAGTGCAACGCCGACCGCGCGCCCCTGCTCGACGAGCACGCGCCGCACCTCGCAGTCGCGCTCGATCTCCACGCCCCGGGACTGCGCTTCCTCGGCCATCAGTTGGGTGATCCGACCCATGCCACCGACCGCGTGGCCCCAGGCGCCCGGCTTGCCGTTGACCTCGCCGAACCAGTGATGCAGCAGGACGTAGGCCGAACCCGGCGCATATGGGCTGGCAAAATTGCCGACGATCGAGTCAAACCCGAGCACCGCCTTGAGCGCGTCGCACTCGAACATGGAATCGAGCCAGTGGCCGGCGCTGCGGGTAAAGGCCGTCAACAGGTCGCGCTGCGCCGGAAATCCCAGTTTGCCGATCTCCAGCAGCAGCTGTGCGGCCGCGCGGGCCGAAGCCCAGTCCGACACGACCCAGCGTCCGCCGACCTGGGGCGGCGTGCGCAGCACCCACTGGCGCAGCATGTCGGCGATGCGCTTGAGCCGCGCATAGTGCTCGGGCAGGCGCTCGGCGTCCGCCGGTGACAGTTGCGCCAGATTGCTGCCCAGATGCCGATCTGCGCTCCGGCCCGCGTCGGCCCCGAAGCGCAGCGAACGGCCGTCGGCAAGCGGCACGAAGTTGGCAAAGGGCCGCTCGAGAATGCGCAGACCGCGCTCGTCCAACCGCAGGTCGCGAATGACCCGCGGATGCAGCAGGCTCACGGTGTAGCTAGCCGAGGAGTTGCGAAACCCGGGAAAGAACTCCTCGGTGACCGCTGCACCGCCGACCACGCTGCGCCGCTCGAGCACTTTGACCCGCAAGCCGGCGGCAGCGAGGTAATTGGCGCAGACCAGGCCGTTGTGGCCGGCGCCTAATACAATTACGTCCGTGACCCGGGCGGCCATTTCCCACTCCCCTTATCGGCGGCGCTGCCGCGGCGGCGCAAGTCCGGAGCGCGCCCCCAGAGCTCGGCACGATGGCTTGTTACCACACTTTTTGACGGTTTGGCGTTGTTGATGTCTGCTGCCAGAGTTCCACTTCGACTCGCGCTGTGCGCCGTTTTCGCTGCGCTGGCCGGGTGCCAGACACTGGTCCCGGCTACGGTACCCCAAGCCGAGCAGCCGCCGGCCGCCGTTGCACCCATGGCCCCGCCCGCTGCAACGGACGCCGCGCCGGCCCCCGCGCCACCGGCCGCGCCCGAAGTACCGGCGATCCCGCCGCCGCCGCCACCGCCGCGCCCGATAAAAATCGGCCTGGCGTTGGGCGGGGGAGCAGCACGCGGCTTCGCCCACGTTGGCGTGATCAAGGCGCTCGAAGCCCGGGGAATCGTGCCGGACATCATCGTGGGCACCAGCGTCGGCAGCTTCGTTGCCGCGCTGTACGCTTCCGGATACGATGGCGCACATCTGCAGCGCGTAGCGATGCAGTTCGAGGAATCCACGCTCACCGACTGGTCCCTGCCCTCGCGCGGACTGTTCAAAGGCCAGGCTTTGCAGGACTTCGTCAACGAGCAAGTCGAGCAGCGGCCGATCGAGAGGCTACCGCGAAAGCTCGCCATCGTCGCCACCGATCTGGGCAGCGGACAAATGATGGTCTTCGAGCGAGGTAATGTCGGCATGGCCGTGCGCGCATCGAGCAGCGTGCCCGGGGTGTTCCAGCCGGTCGCCATCGGCAGTCGCGAATACGTCGACGGTGGACTGGTAAGTCCCGTACCGGTGCGCACGACCCGGCGACTGGGAGCCGATGTGGTGATTGCGGTCGACATCTCCAAGAATCCCGCCTACCAAAGCACGACCGGCGCGTTCGATATCTTGATGCAGACGTTCACGATCATGGGCCAGGTGATTGCGCGCGCGGAACTGGCCGACGCGGACATCGTCCTGCAGCCGGCCGTGGGCACGATCGGCAGCACGGATTTCGCGTCGCGCGAGTCCTCGATCCTGGAGGGCGAGCAGGCGGTCGCCGCGCATGCCGGGGCCATTTTGGAGGCTCTGGCGCGGGCGCGACAAAGCGTGGCCGCCTCGGTCATTACGGCCGTGGGCCCTTGATCCGGTCCTCAGCAAGCGCCAGCGCCGCGTGATATGTTGACGATCGACAACATGCGCCGTACTCGGAAGGCGGTAATCGCGTGACCCAGCAAGAATCCGATAGCCAAGGCGCGGCGCAGAACCCGCCGCAAAGCTCCGGCGCGCCGCGCCCGGCCCAGGCCGCCAAGCCCAGAGTGCTTCTTGCCGACGGCGGACGGATTTCGCGCAGCGCGGTCAGCGAGGCGGTTCGGCAACAGTTCGACGTCCGGGAGGTCGCTGACGGCGAAACCGCCTGGCAGGCGGTGCTGCTGGATTCTTCGATTCGCGTCGTGATCGCCGAGATGGCGGCGCCGTCGGTGCGCGGATTCGAGCTCCTTGCTCGATTGCGTGCCTCCAAGGTCCAGCGGATCCGGGAAATACCGGCCATTGCACTGCTGGAGCGCGCCAGCGCTTCGGAGAGCCCGCGGGTCGAGGCGCTGGAGGCGACCGAGCTGATCGTCGGCGATCCGCCGGCACCGAATGCGGCGCACGAATTGCTATCGCGCGTGCGGGTACTCGTCGAACTGGCCAATACGCGCGACGCGCTCGTCGAGAGTCGCTCCGAGCTCGATTCGGCGCGCACAGTTGACCCGGATACCGAACTGCTGACGCTGGTCGCGTTCGACCGGCAGGTCGAGAAACTATTGTCCTATGCGCGCCGCGCGCTATCGGACCTGGCACTCATTTGCATTCGCGTCGACTTGAAGATGCCGCACAACGAGGCCTGGGACGGCGAGATCGAACAGCGCATGAAGCAGGTTGGCCGTGCCCTGGGATCGTCGGTGCGCCTCGAAGACCTGGCAACCCGCTCGGACAAGACTGAGTTTTGTGTGGCGACGCAGAACAACGGCATGACCGACATGCTGCGGTTCGCAGCACGGCTGCGCAAGGTCCTGGAAAACGTCGATGCGGCCGGGCCCGGGGTCGAAGTGTGGACCTGCATCGGCGTGGCAACGCTGTCGGAGGAATTGCGCCGCGGCGCCGCCGACCTGCGTATCCAGGCGCAGCGGCGCGCGCAGATGGCCCAGAGCACCGGGTCGCGGCGCATCATGCTGGGAGCCTCCGAGTCGGCCAAGGCCGGGGGCTTTGACCCCAGCGCCGAGGCCGGCTCCATGGACGTGAACCTGGCCCTGGCGCTGATCGGCTCCGGGCGCGGCGCCGAGGTCGTCGCGCACATACCGCGGCTGCTTGAGCAGCTCAACCCCCTACTTCGGCTGATTCGCCAGCAAAGCCAGCCAAGCGCCAATCCCGATCCAGGTGTGGAGAAGGAACGATGAGCACGTACCGACAGTTTCACGCCCGTTCGCTGCAGCAACCCGAAGCTTTCTGGCGCGAGCAAAGCGCCCTGGTGGACTGGCAAGAACCGGTGCAACGGGTGCTCGATGCCTCCCGCCCGCCGTTCGCGCGCTGGTTCACGGGTGGCCGCACGAACTTGTGCCACAACGCGGTCGACCGCCATCTGCCCGCGCGGGCCGATCAGCCGGCGCTCATATACGTCTCGACGGAAACCAAGACGGAGAAGACCTACACCTTTGCCGAGCTGCACCGCGAGGTGAACCGTTACGCCGCGGTACTGAAGGCGCTGGGCACCGAGCGTGGCGACCGGGTGCTGATTTACATGCCGATGATCCCGGAAGCAATATTTGCCATGCTCGCCAGCGTGCGTATCGGGGCGATTCATTCCGTGGTCTTCGGGGGTTTTGCCTCGCATAGCTTGGCCACCCGCATCGATGACGCCCGGCCCAGGATCATCGTCTCGGCCGACGCCGGTTCGCGCTCCGGCAAGACGGTCCCGTACAAGGGACTGCTCGACCAGGCGATCGCCTTGGCCAGCCATGCCCCGGAACACGTGCTGATGGTCGATCGCGGCCTGGCGCCGATGCCGATGACGCCGGGGCGCGATCTGGATTGCGCCGCGCAGGTGCGCCAGCACTGGGACGCGAAGGTCGACTGCGTCTGGCTCGAATCCAACGAACCCTCGTACATCCTGTACACCTCCGGCACGACCGGTCGGCCCAAGGGGGTGCAGCGCGACACGGGCGGTTACGCCGTGGCACTCGCGGCATCGATGAAGCACGTGTTCGGCGGCGAGGCGGGCGGCACCTACTTTTCGACGAGCGACATCGGCTGGGTCGTCGGCCACAGCTACATCGTTTACGGTCCGCTGATTGCCGGCATGGCCACTGTCGTGTACGAAGGCACGCCGATTCGCCCCGACGGGGCGATCTGGTGGCGCATCATCGAGCAGTACCGGGTGAACATCATGTTCTCGGCGCCGACGGCCATCCGCGTCCTCAAGAAGCAGGATCCGGCCTTGCTGCGGCGACACGATCTTTCCTCGCTCCAGGCGCTGTTCCTTGCCGGCGAGCCGCTGGACGAACCCACGGCGCGCTGGATCTCGGAGGGTCTAGGCAAGCCCGTCGTCGACAACTACTGGCAAACCGAGACGGGCTGGCCGATCATCGCCACGCCACGCGGGGTCGAAGCGCTTCCCGCCAAGTTCGGCAGCCCGGGCGTGGCCTGCTACGGCTACGACGTCCGGCTTTACGACGAGATCACCGGCGCAGAGGTCGGCAACAACACCAAGGGTGTCGTCGCGATCGCGGGCCCTCTGCCGCCCGGATGCATGAGCACGATCTGGGGCGACGACGAGCGCTTTGTCAACACGTATTGGCACAGCGTCCCCGGCCGCAGCGTCTATTCCACTTTCGATTGGGGCATTCGCGACGACGACGGATACTTCTTCATATTGGGTCGCACCGACGACGTGATCAACGTCGCGGGCCATCGCCTGGGTACGCGTGAGATCGAGGAGTCGATCAGTTCGCACGCCGGTATCGCGGAGGTGGCGGTGGTCGGGATCGCCGACGCCCTCAAGGGTCAGGTCGCCATTGCCTTTGCCGTCGCCCGCGATCCGGGTGCCGTCACCGACGCCGCGCAGCGGGCCGCGATGGAGGGCGAGATTCTCAAGCTGGTCGACTCCCAGCTCGGGGCGGTCGCGCGACCGTCAAGGGTGCACTTCGTGGGCGTGCTGCCCAAGACCCGCTCGGGCAAGCTGCTGCGTCGCACCATCCAGGCGATCTGCGAAGGAAGAGAGGCGGGCGATCTCACCACGATCGAGGACGCCTCGGCCCTGGACCAAATCCGCCAGGCCCTGGCGACCAAGGTCTGAGCCCGGGGCCGATCCGGCACCGCCTGCGCGGGGGCCGGGTTGGCGTTAGAACCGACCGACGGATGCCTGCGCCAGGCTCGGTACGCCCCGCGTCATTGGTTGCTGGCGGCCCAGTTCGGCTTGCGCTTGCCCAGGAACGCGTCGATGCCCTCCTGGGCCACCGGTTCGAGCAGGTTGCAGGCCATGGCCTGCACCGCCAGCTGATAGGCCGCGTCGATGCCCATCTCCTGCTGGCGGTAGAACAGTTCCTTGCCCGCGGCGACGACGTGCGCCGGCTTGGCAAGGATCGAGTTCGCGAGCAGCCCGATTTCCTCGTCAAGTCGCTCCAACGGCACGACGCGGTTGACCAGGCCGCGTTCCCGGGCGATGTCGGCGTCGATGAAGTCGCCGGTGAACAGCATCTCGAACGCCGGTTTCTGACCGACGTTGCGGGTCAATGGAACGGCCGGCGTCGCGCAAAACAGTCCGATGTTGATGCCGGAGGTGGCAAATCGGGCCGAAGTGGCCGCAACCGCCAAGTCGCACGAGGCGACCAGCTGGCACCCCCCGGCGGTGGCAATTCCGTGCACTCGGGCGATCACCGGCTGCGGCAGGGCACGAATTTGCCCCATCAGCTGGGCACATTCGGCGAACAGCCATCGGTAGTAGTCGGGACGGGGGTTGCTGCGGATCTGGCGCAGGTCGTGACCCGCACAAAACGCCTTGCCGGCGGCGCCGAGCACGAGCACCCGCACGGAGGCATCGCCAGCGATGTCGGCCAGCGCCTGACGCAGCGCGGCGAGCATCTCCTCGGAAAGCGCGTTGTACTGCTGCGGTCGATTCAGGGTCAGGTGCAGCACCGCGCCGACCTGGGTGCGCGCGAGCAGGGGCGTGGCCGGCGACGAAGAATCTGCAATGATGGCGTTCATCGGTTTCTCCGACTGAGAAGCGAATGGGTCCGCGGCCGCGAGGCCGCAGGAATACGGCACGCTTACAGCTGCGCCAGTACGCGAATATGGGTGGCGGCGCTGCGCCCGAGCGCGCTCAGGTTATACCCGCCCTCGAGCGAACTGACGATGCGCCCTTCGCTGTGACGGCGCGCCAGGTCCATCAGACGCTGCGTGATGTACGCATAGTCGGCCTCCACCAAACTCATCTGGCCGATGTCGTCCTCGCGGTGGGCATCAAATCCGGCGGAAACGAAGACCATCTGGGGACGAAATTGCTCCAGTCGCGGCATCCAGATCTCGTCCACCACGGCGCGTACGCGCGTGCCGTCGGATCCGGCGGGTAGCGGTACATTGACCATGTTTTCCTGCGGATGGTCGGTGCCGGAGTACGGGTAGAACGGATGCTGGAAAAAACTGGTCATCAGCACTCGTTCACCGCCATACTCGATGGCTGACAAAATCTCCTCGGTTCCATTGCCATGGTGTACATCGAAATCGACCACAGCGACCCGCTCCAGGCCATGCACCTCGAGGGCATGCAGCACGCCGATGGCGATGTTGTTCAGGAGGCAAAACCCCATGGCCGTTCCCGGTCGGGCGTGGTGGCCCGGCGGTCGCACTGCGCAAAAAGCATTGTGCAGTCCCCCGCCGATGACCAGGTCGGTGGCCTCGAGCACCGCCCCGGCGGCGCGCCGCGCCGACTCCCAAGAACGCGAACACAGCAGCGTGTCCGGATCGAGGGAGTGATATCCCTCCGCCGGTATGCTGCGTTGCAACATTTCGAGATATGCAGGATCATGAGCCCGGACAAGCGCGCTGATCGGCGCCTCCGGCGCTTCGATGTACTCCAGATGCTGCGCCAGCCCGGTGACGATCAGCCGATCCTGGATCGACGCCAGCCGGGCCGGGCACTCGGGGTGCCAGCTTCCCATTTCATGCGCGGCGCAGGCGCCATGCGACAACAACCCGGTATTCAAGACTTTTTCCCCCTCCCAAGCATCAGCATCCAATGTTAGAGAAATTCCAGGCCTGTGCAGCGCGTATTGCAACCGTTATTGTCGGCAAGGATCTGCAGATCCGCCAGAGCTTGACTTGCCTGCTGGCCGGCGGGCACTTGCTGATCGAGGACGCCCCGGGCGTAGGCAAGACCACCCTGGCGCACGCGATAGCGATATCGCTCGGCTTGCCGTTTCGGCGCATCCAGTTCACCAGTGACTTGCTGCCATCGGACGTCATCGGCGTTTCGGTCTACGAGCGCTCGAGCGCCCAGTTCACGTTCCATCCGGGGCCCATCTTCTCGGAGGTGCTGCTGGCCGACGAAATCAACCGCGCGAGTCCCAAGACGCAGAGTGCGCTGCTCGAAGCGATGGAAGAGAGCCAGGTCTCCATCGACGGGATGGCGCGGCCCCTGCCCCAGCCCTTCTTCGTGATCGCCACCCAGAACCCGCTGCACCAGGTCGGCACGTTTCCCCTGCCCGAATCACAGCTGGACCGTTTCCTGATGTGTATTGCCCTCGGCTACCCGGACCATGCCGCGGAACGCGCCCTGCTTGCCGGCGACTCGCGCCGGGACATGCTCAAGGCAATGCCGGCGATATCGCGTCCCTCGGACTTGCTCGCAGCCCAGCAGGAAGTCAAGCAGGTGTTTTGCTCCGACGCGCTGCTCGACTACGTTCAGGCCCTGCTGGCACACTCGCGCTCGTCCGGAGCCTATGTTGACGGTCTGAGCCCGAGGGCAGGCTTGGCGCTGCTGGCCGCCGCCCGCGCCTGGTCCTGGCTCGACGGGCGCGACCACGTCATTCCGGAAGACGTCCAGAACGTCGTTCCCGGCGTCGTGGGACACCGGCTGCGCGCGGCCACGCGCGACGGCAGCCGGGCGCTGCACGGCCGCGAGCTGGCGACCCACCTGCTGCAAACGGTCGCCGTACCCTGAAACCGACCCCTCCGGGAGCCTCCGCGTGAGCGCAATACTGAGCGGCGTGCGGCCAAGACTGGTGCAGTGGCTGCTGCGCAAGCACCGCGAGCCTATCGGCGACGTCACACTCGACCATAATCGGATATTCATCCTTCCCACGCGCGCAGGTCTGGTATTTTCCGGCGTAGCGATGACCGTCTGGCTCGGGTCGCTGAACTTCAACTTGCAGCTGGGCTTCCTGCTGGCCTTCTTGGTCCTGAGCATCGCGCTGGTGGGCATGTACCAAACACACCGCAATCTCGTGCAACTCGCCGTGCGGGAACAGCGCGTTGCGCCGGTGCACGCCGGCGAAGTCGCCGATTTTGATTTTGTCATCGACAACCCGACCCGCGAAGCCCGCTTCGCGATCAACCTCGCCTTCGTCCTGCCCAGGCGGCGCAGAGCCAAATCGCACCGTCAGCCGGAGCGGGCCATGCCAGGAGTTTGGGTCGATGTGGCGGCATCGAGCAGTGCGCGGGTGAGCATCGGTCTGCCAACGCGCCGACGCGGCCGGCGGCGGTGCCCGCGGGTGCGCATCTCGACCCGCTTCCCCTTCGGTCTTTGGGAGGCGTGGGCCTACGCTTCGCCGCAGATGACGACCGTCGTATACGCCACCCCCGAGACCGATGCGCCGCCGCTTCCCCTGGGCAGCGGTGGCGACCGGGACATTGCCAACGGGGTCGTCGCCGGCAACGATGATTTCGCGGGAGTACGGCCCTACCGGGCGGGAGATCCGCTCAAGTCGATCGCCTGGCGCCTGGCAGCGCGTAGCGACGAATTGTCCGTCAAGCTGTTCGAATCGAGCGCGGGGGAGGAAACCGTGCTCGACTTCGATGTTCTTTCCCGGGCCCTGCCCGTCGAGCAGCGCATTGCACGCCTGACGCGCTGGGTCCTCGTGGCCGACGCCGCCGGCCTGCGCTACAGCCTCAACTTGCCGGGGAGTCACATCCCGACGGCACCCGGCCCGGCGCAGCGTGTGCGCTGCCTCGAGGCTCTCGCGCTGTTCCCGGCCTAAGTCGATGGCGCGGGCGCTTTCGCACACAGCGCAACAAGCCCCTCGTTTGCAGGCGTACGCGCGGCGCGTGCGTGCCTGGCTGCAGCCGCAGGTCTCCAGCGGCGCCCGCGAGCAACGCGACCAGGCCGTGCTGCTGCTCGCGGTCGCCGTCGTTGTCGCGCCCCATTTTGGACATCTGCCGCTGTGGTCCATCGTCGTGATCGGTGCCATGTGGATCTGGCGCGCGGTGCTGACGCAGACGCTCAAACCGGCGCCCGGACGTTTGGTCATGTTGGCGCTGCTGGCGCTGTGCACGACCGCGGTATGGCTCGAGCACGGTACGCTCTTCGGCCGCAACGCCAGCGTCAATTTCCTGCTCGTTTTGATCGGCTTGAAGGTCCTGGAGATGCGGGCGCATCGCGACGTGCTGGTCATCGTCTTTCTTTCCCTGTTCGTCCTGCAAACGCAATTTCTCTTTGACCAGGGTCTGCTCTCGGCCGCGATCATGGTGACATCGGTGGCGATGCTGTTCTTCGTCCTGCTGAGCGTGAACCTGCCGGAGGGGGACATATCGTTCTCCGGCAAGCTGCGCTACCTGGCGCGCATATTCTTCCTTGCACTGCCCCTCACGCTCGCCCTGTTCTTCCTGTTCCCGCGCCTGCCGGCGCCGATTTGGCATGGGGTCGCGAACGAGGTACAGGCCGGAACCGGTCTGTCCGGTTCGATGTCGCCGGGGTCCATAAGCCAATTGCTGCGCAACGACACGGTGGCGTTGCGCGCCAAGTTCGACCGACACGCGCCCGAGCAGCGCAGCCTGTACTGGCGCGGGCCGGTCTTCGGACTCTTCGACGGACGGACCTGGTCGCCGCTGGCGCCCGCACGGTTCTCCCCGGCGAGCGCAGGGAACGTGCGCTACGATCCGACCAGCAGCGTCGACTACACGGTGACCCTGGAGCCGACGCAAACGCACGAGCTAATCGCGCTGGAGTTCATCCAGGCCCTGGACGAGGAATCGACTCCTAGCTCACGCCTGACGCCCACCGACGCACGCCTGACCCCCACCCTGGAGCTGCAGTCGATGGGGCCCGTCACCAGCCGCCGGCGCTATCGAGCCCGCAGTTTTCTTTCGTTCGCCGCCGGGCCGACCAGCTACGACGTTTCGCTATCGGAATGGCTGCAGTTGCCCGCCGGGTACAACCCGCGAACCCTGCGCTGGGCATACGAGCTCAAGACGCGCACCCGCTCCCTGACCGACCTCGACAAGGGCGCCGCAGCCACGCCGCTCGACCGGCGCTTGGTCGATGCCGTCCTAAACCACTTCCGCAACGAGCCCTATCACTACGACATCAACGCGCCGCTGCTCGGCCATGACTCGGTCGACGAGTTTCTCTTCATCACACGCTCCGGATTTTGCGAGCACTACGCCTCGTCCTTTGTCGTGCTGATGCGCGCCATGGGGATTCCCGCACGTGTCGTCACCGGGTATCAGGGCGGCGAGGTCAATCCCATCGATGGCTACCTGACGGTACGCCAATCCGATGCCCATGCCTGGGCCGAGGTCTGGCTGACCAACCACGGATGGCAGCGGATCGACCCGACGGCCGCGGTGGCTCCAGAACGCATAGAGCACACCCTGCGGGAGCGCCGCTCGGAAGAGCAGGCCGGCAGCGGGGACGGGTGGTCATGGCTGAGCGACTGGCGGCTGAACAAGGAAGCGCTGGAGAACGCTTGGAACCAGTGGTTCCTCTCGTACACGGCCGACCGCCAGCGGGCGCTAATGTCCCGGATCGGCTTGACCCCGAGCTTGGAGAACGTTGCGGCCGTGGCCATCGCCGTGCTCGGCACCTTGCTGGCGCTGCTGGCGATCGTGTCCATGCGCCATCGCGCCACCCGCGACCCGCTCGCGGAGTTGGTGCTGCAGTTGCGCGCCAAGCTGGCCCGTGCCGGGGTGGAGATCCCGGCAAACATGGGCCTGCAGACGATGGAGCAACATCTGGCCGAAGAACTCGATCCGGGCTGCCTGCCCGATCTGCGCCGACTGCTGGCCGATATCGGGCGCGCTCGATACGCCCGCCAAGCAACCCGCGCAAAGCCGGTGAGCATCGGTGGGCTGCGCCTGCAACTGCGATTGTGGCGTCCGGTCCGGCTCAAGTCCTGACCGCCTCCGCGGCTAGGCGCTGACAATTTCCAGCGACAGCCGCCCCACGCCATCGACCCCGCCGTCAAGGACGTCTCCCGGCACAACGGCACCCACGCCCGCCGGCGTCCCCGAGAAGATCAAGTCACCCGGCGCCAACGCGAAATAGCGCGAAAGATGCTCGATGATCTCGTTCACGCCCCAGATCATCTTCGAAACGTCGCTCTCCTGCCGCCGCTCTCCATTGACGTCGAGCCAGATTCGCCCGTTATCGACACGGCCGGCATCGCGGCCCGCACGAATCGCCGAGATCGGCGCCGACAGATCGAACGACTTGCTGATCTCCCAGGGCCTGCCCTGCTTCTTCAGGCTTGCCTGCAGGTCCCGGCGCGTCAGGTCAACCCCCACCGCGTAACCCCAGACGAATGCCGCCGCCTCCTGCGCCGAATTCGCCCGGCCATGTCGGCCAAGCGCCACGACCAACTCCACTTCGTACTGCAGATCGGATGTCTCTGGCGGGTAGGGCAATTTCCCGACGGCGCCTTCCGCAATGACCAGGACCGCATCGGCCGGCTTGGCGAAGAAGAAGGGCGGCTCGCGTTCCGAGAACCCCATTTCGCGGGCGTGTTCCGCGTAGTTGCGGCCGACGCAATAGATCCGGTGTACGGGGAACAGGTCCGTCGTTCCCACTACCGGCACCACGGCCTGCCCAGGGGCCGCAAACACGTATCCCATGATGTGGCGTTTCGCAGATTGTCGCAGGCCTAGGCATTGCAACGAGGTGGGAGCCGCCATTTTACGCGCGCGGCGTGCTGGCGAGGATTGGGGTGGTTCGCGTACAGTTCGGCCATGTCTGCGCGCGATCAATCAGCCCCTGCCTGGAATCAGCAGGTCGCCACCAGAGGTGGCGACCAATCGGCCCTGTTGGCCGGCCCCACGGACCGTTCGACGCGAACCCCGTCGATTTCCTGCGTCGTGCCTGCGTTCAACGAGGCGCAGAACCTGCCCCGGCTGCTGCCGGCGCTGATCGAGCAGTTGCGTTCGCTGACCAATTACTGGGAGGTCCTGATCGTCGACGACGGCAGTCGTGACGAAACCCTGGCAGCGCTGGTGCCGTGGCTGGGCAACCCCGGGGTGGTCTGCCTGGCGTTGTCGCGCAACTTCGGCAAGGAGGCCGCCCTGGGTGCCGGGCTCGATCACGCTCGCGGCGACGTGGTCATCACCCTGGACGCCGATCTGCAGCATCCGGTCGAGCTGCTCGCGCCCATGCTCGGCTGCTGGCGCGAGGGTTCGGACATGGTGTACGCGGTGCAAGCGGACCGCAGCAGGGAGTCGGTGTTCAAGCGGCTCGGAGCCAGGGTCTTTTACTACCTGCTGAAGTTGGGCTCGTCGGTGGAGATTCCCCCGCACGCCGGCGACTTTCGCCTGATGGATCGGTGTGTCGTCGACGCCCTGTGCGCGCTGCCCGAGCGCACGCGTTTCATGAAGGGGCTGTATGCCTGGGTTGGCTACCGCTCCCGCGCCATCGAGTTCACACCGCCGGCACGCGTGGCCGGGCACAGCGGTTTCGGGCTCCGGGCGCTGTTTTCCCTGGCGGCCTCGGGCATCACCGCGTTTTCCAACCTGCCGCTTCGCCTGGCGAGCTTGTTCGGCTCGGTGCTCGCGGTCATTGCCATGGGCTACGGCGCCTGGGTCGTTGTCGACCACCTCATCAACGGCAGCGATGTGGCGGGTTGGGCGACTATCGTCGTTGGCCTGATGTTTTTCAGCGGGGTACAGCTGCTATTCATCGGCGTGCTGGGCGAGTACCTCGGGCGGGTGTACGAAGAGGTGAAGCTGCGACCCCGCTACATCGTCGCGCGGCGCCTGGGCGCCAGCCCGATTGAAGCGCCGGCACCGTCGCTCCCGGCGCCACCGCGGTGACCGGCACCGAGCCGCCATCGGGCGGCCCGACGGCGCGCCGATGGATCGCCTGCGCCGATGATTTTGCCCTCGACCCGGGCGCGGTCGACGGTATTGTCGACCTGATCGAGCGCGGTCGCATTACCGCCACCAGCGCGCTGGTCGACTCCCCCCTGTGGCGCTCCGCCGCCGGTGCCTTGCCGTCCGACGTGCGACCCGGCGCGCGCGCGGCATTGCCGAGCGCCGACGTCGGGCTGCACTTGAACCTGACGCAGGCGTTCCCCGCCCGGAGCATGTCGGTCTGGCCGCTGGGCGAGTTGCTGGCGCGCTGCGCCCTTGGCGCCCTGCCGCGCGCGCCGGTGCGCGACTCCATCGAGCACCAGCTCGATGCTTTTGAGGACGCGATGGGCCGGCGCCCGGACTACGTCGATGGTCACCAGCACGTGCACCAGTTTGCCGTCGTGCGCGACGAACTTGTTGCCGCGCTGCTGCGACGATACCGGGCCGACCTGCCCTGGTTGCGCAGCACGCGAGCCCCGCCGACGGTACGCGACTTCAAGGCCCGCAGCATTGCCGCCTTGGGCGACCGGCGCCTGCGCCAGCTCGCCGCCTCGTCGAATCTTGCTACCAGCGCCTACCTTGTCGGCGTCTACCGCTTTCGTGCGGACGAGCGCGCGTATTGGCGGCGGCTGCGGCAATGGGTCCGCAGCGGCCCCGACGGCACGGTCCTGATGAGTCATCCCTCGACCCGCGCGATGCCGGGCGATGCGATCGCGGTGGCCCGGACGATGGAATTTGCCACCCTTGCCAGCGCGCCGTACGGCGCCCTGCTGGCCGAGGCGATGATCACGCTCACGACCGGGAGCCGTTTGCTGAGCGCAAGGACCACTCCGCCGACCCATGCGACGGGGGTGACCGCGGGCCGATGACCGCGCACCCGTGGGGCGCTGGCGGGGAGGAACGCAGCAAGTGCGCGGTTGCGGGGCCTAGCTGCCGCGCCCGATCCGCGCCAGCCCGCGCTGCAGCCAGTCTCCGCGCAGGACCGGCTCGAGCCAGGGCAGGAGTCCCAGATCTCGGCGCTGTAGCAGAGAGTTCTCCGGATCCAGCGCGAAGTGGTGGAAGAGCGGCCCCAGCCCCTGCGTTTGCGGGTCACAGGTCAGGATCCACTCATGCGTGGCCAAGTCGCCACTTTGTGAAAGCCGGCGCACATACCCCAGAGTTTCGAGCTCCCCCAGCAACGCCGCCAGATCCTCCTCGTCGCTTCGCAGCGTGCGGGCCAGATCGCTTGCTCGAATCGCCCGCAGCGGTCCGGCGCCGCGGGCATCGAGCAGCAGCTTGACGAGCGCGATCGCCGTGATCGCGCGGTTGCCAGCGCGCCGGACGTCGACGAAGCGCGTCGCGCGCAGCTGCGCCAGCGTTGCCGCTATGGCAGCACCGAACAAGAATGTCAGCCAGGAGAGGTAGATCCACATCAGGAAGATCGGGACGGCGGCGAATGCACCGTAAATCGACAGCACGCTGCCGTGGATGAGGTACGCGGCAAAGCCGCGACTCATCAATTCGCCGGTGATGGCGGTGACCACGCCGCCGGTAACCGCCTGGCGCCAGGAGACCCGGCGATTGGGTACCAGGGCATAGACGGCGCTGTAGGCCGCCATGGCGATCAGCGGCGAGACAAGCGTAAACAGGTGCCGAAGCCCATGGCCCCAGCGGTCGATGCGAGCGTCCGACATCGAGACGACGTAGGACGTGAGACTGAGGCTGACCCCGAGCAGCAGCGGCCCGACGGACAATACCGCCCCGTACACGAGCAGGCGCTGGGTTAAGGGCCGGTGTCGATGAACCTGCCAGATGTCGTTGAGGACGCGGTCGACGGTGAGAATCATGGAAAGGGCCGGCAGCGCAAGAAACGCGAGCCCTTCGGCACCGACCCCGGCGGCCTTGGCGGCAAAATCGGCCAAGTACCGCAGAATCGTCTGGGCATACGGTTCTGGCAACAGGCCCTTGGGCAGTTCGCGCTCCATCGATTCGCGAAATTCGGTGAACACCGGGAAGGCCGTCAACAACGCAAGGACCACGGCCAGCAGAGGCACCAGCGCCAGCACCGAGGAAAACGTCAGGCTCGCGGCAACCTGCGCCAACCGCGCCTCGCGCGCCTTGTGGATCGCGAATTCGAGAACTTCCCGGGCGCGGGTGAGCCTGGGCCCCCACCCCGCCGGCGGGTCGGCAGTAGGGGGCATCGCCGTTGCCAGTTGCGGATCGGTCGGTACGATTTTTGCAGTCATGCGGTTCCTGTCGTCGCGGCGATCGCCGAAAGATCGAGCGGCGATGCAGATTTTCGTGTCCGGATTATCCTATCGGCGGGACCCCGGAGCGGCCGATCGACAATACGATATCCCGAGCCTTGCGGCAGACGAGATCATGAATTGGATGGAGGAGTTGCGCGCGCTGGTCGGTGCCACGGGCGTTGTCGACCAGGCGCAGGACATGGCCCCCTACCTGACCGATTGGCGGGGCCGCTTCACCGGCCGCGCCGCCGCGGTCGTGCAACCCGCGACGACGCTGCAGACCTCCCAGGTCGTGCAGTTGTGCGCCAGCAGGGGAGTACCGGTAGTGGTGCAAGGCGGGAATACCGGCCTCGTCGGAGGCGCGACGCCCGATGCGACGGGGCAGGCCCTGGTGCTTTGCACGCGGCGGCTCAACCGCGTACGGCGGATCGATACCGCGAACGACACCATGACCGTGGAGGCCGGTTGCTTGCTGCAACACGTCCAGGAAGCGGCGCTGGCGCAGCACCGCCTCTTCCCGCTGAGCCTGGCTTCCCAGGGTAGCTGTACGATCGGCGGGAATCTGGCGACCAATGCGGGCGGGACTCAGGTCCTGCGCTACGGCAACGCGCGCGAGCTGACGCTCGGCCTGGAGGTCGTCTTGGCCAGCGGAGCCGTCTGGGACGGCTTGCGCGGCCTGCGCAAGGACAATTCCGGCTACGACCTCAAGCAGCTGTTCATTGGCTCGGAGGGCACGCTCGGGGTGATCACCGCGGCGACCGTAAAGCTGTTCGCGCTGCCGCGCACCCGCCTCGTGTGCCTGCTCGCGCTGCCCGACCTGACGATGGCCATCGGCCTGCTGCAGCGGGCACGGGACGCGGCCGGTCCAGCGCTGACCGCCTTTGAACTGATGTCTGGCCTTTGCGTGCGCCTCGTCGGCCGCACCCTTGGGCAACAGCGCCCACCGTTTGCCCTGGAGTTTCCCTGGCTGGTGCTGCTCGAGTGGTCGGACCACGAGGACGAAGCGAGCGCGTCGCGACAGTGCGAAAGCCTTTGCGCGGCGGCGATCGAGGCCGGGGAAGCGCTCGACGCGGTCATCTCCCGCTCGCTGAGCGATTGCGCCGCTCTTTGGCAGCTGCGCGAGTCGATCCCCGAGGCCCAGGCGCGCACCGGCGGCAACGTCAAGCATGACATTTCGCTGCCGCTGGGGTCGATGGATCGCTTCGTGACCGAGACCGAGCAGGCGCTGCACGCTCTTTGTCCGGAGCTGCAGGTGCTGGTTTTTGGCCACCTGGGCGATGGAAACCTGCATTTCAACGTCGGAACCCGCGAGGGCAGCCCCGTCTCGATGGCGTTCCAGCGGGAAGAGCAAATCAACGACATCGTGTACGCGGGCGTTGGACGCTATGGCGGATCGATCAGCGCCGAACACGGGCTGGGGCAGCTGCGCCGCACCCTTGCCCAACGGGTAAAGCAGCCGCTGGAACTGGAAATGATGCGGGGCATCAAGCGGGCGCTCGATCCGCAGGGCCTGCTCAACCCAGGTAAGGTCATCTGAGTGGCGCAGACAGTACCCCAATTGCTTCCAGGCAAGTACTATGACGCCAGTATGGTAGGACCCCCGTGGGTCCAGGAGCAGCGATGGCAGCACGCAGACGAGTCGTCACGGTCCTTGGGCTAGGAATCGTGGCGCTAGGCACCCTGGTGATGGACGGCGCCGCGGCGCGCGGCGATTTGCGGCGCTGCGAAGACGAGAAGGGTCACATCACGTACTCCAACGAGCCCTGCCCCACCGGCACGGCCAAGGAGCGGTCGGTCGATGACCGGCCGGCGGTCGAGGTGCCGCACGATCCCGGCAGCGACAAGACGCCTCACAGCGGGAAGGTGAGCAGCGTCGTGCCGTCGAGCAGCGCGGCCGAACCGAAGACCCCCGAGCATGCGGAGGAGGTGGCGCGGGAGCAGCAAAAATCGCTCGTAGCCCGCTGCGACGATCTCGTGCGCCGGATCGAATACACCCAGCAGGATCTGCTGTCAGCGGCGCCCAGCGAGCGCGCTTCCGTCGAATTGGGCTTGCACCGGCTCCAGGACGAGCACGAGGCGAACTGCGTCACGCACTAGTGGCGGGGCCACAGCGGAATCGGGCGCTCACTCGCTTCAGAGCGTTACGGCGTGCGCCTGCCCCGGGGACGGGATTTTCGCGGCCGCCGCACGCAGGGTATCGGCCCCGTGCTGGGCGACGAAGTGTGGATCGGATAGGCGGCGGCGCCATTCGCGCGCGCCTGGGCAGCCGTGGAACAGCCCCAGGGTGTGCCGAATAACGCTCCACGGTGCCGCGCCGCGTTGCACGGCGACCTCGAGGTAGCCGGAGAGCGGCTCGACCAGATCGGCCGGTCTGGCGGGCCGGGCGCCGCCGAACAAATCGTGCTCCACACTCGACAGAAAGTACGGCTGCTGATAGGCGATGCGCCCCAGCATGACGCCATCGAATGTCTCGAGGGCGCTGCCGATCTGCGCCAGCGTCGTCAAGCCGCCATTTAAAACCACGGTGGCGCCGGGAAAGTCGCGCTTGAGGCTGCGCACCGCTTCGTACCGCAGCGGCGGCAGCTCGCGGTTTTCCTTAGGGCTCAGTCCCCGCAGCCAGGCATTTCGGGCATGCACCAGGAACACCCGGCAGCCGGCATCGAAACTGTGCCCGACGAAGTCCCGTACCAGACCATATTCCTCGCTGCGATCAATGCCGATCCGATGCTTGATCGTGACCGGGATCGAGACCGTATCGCGCATTGCCCGCACGCAGTCGGCCACGAGGCGGGGTTCGGCCATGAGACAAGCGCCGAAGGAGCCGCGCCGCACGCGTTCCGACGGGCAACCGCAATTGAGATTGATCTCGTCGTAGCCCCAGGACTGACCCAACCGCGCACAGCGCGCCAACTCCGCGGGATCGGATCCGCCTAGCTGCAGTGCGAGCGGATGCTCGCCCAGATCAAAGTCCAGATGACGCGCAACATCGCCGTGCAGCAGCGCGCCGGCAGTCACCATTTCGCTGTAGAGCCGGGCGTGCGGACTCAGGAGCCGGTGGAAGCTGCGACAGTGCCGGTCCGTCCAGTCGAGCATCGGCGCCACGCACAGGCGCCAGGGACCGTGGCCGGACTCTTCGTCTTGCGCCAGGCGAGTCATGTTTTCCGGTTGCGCACCGCCCGCGATCGCGCCCTTCGCGGAGGCGCTCCTAGGCGGCCTCACGCTGGGCGCGCTTGCGCTCGGTTTCCTTGAGAAAGCGCTTACGCAGGCGGATGGTTAGCGGGGTTACCTCAACGAGCTCGTCGTCGGCAATGAACTCGACGGCGTACTCGAGCGTCAGCTTTATCGGTGGCGTCAGGTCGATGTGTTCGTCCTTGCCCGAGGCACGCACATTGGTGAGTTTCTTCTCGCGAATCGGGTTGACAACCAGATCGTTGTCGCGCGTGTGGATGCCGACGATCATGCCCTCGTAGAGCTTGTCCCCCGGCGATACAAACATGCGTCCGCGCTCCTGCAGTTTCCAGAGCGCGTAGGCGACCGCGTCGCCTTCGTCCTGCGAAATGAGCACTCCGTTGCGGCGCTCGCCCAGATCGGGCGCGCGCACCGGGCCGTAGTCGTCGAAGACGTGACTGATGAGTCCCGTTCCCCGCGTCATCGTCAGAAACTCCCCTTGAAAACCGATCAGTCCACGAGCGGCGATCCGGTATTCCAGCCGCACGCGGCCGCGCCCGTCGGACTGCATGTCCAGCAGGTCGCCGCGGCGCCGGCCGATTTCTTCCATCACCGTCCCCTGGTGCTGCTCCTCGACGTCGACCGTGAGCATCTCGAACGGCTCGCAGCGCTCCCCGCCGATCTCGCGAAAGACTACGCGGGGGCGCGACACCGCCAGCTCATAGCCCTCGCGGCGCATATTCTCGATCAGGATCGTCAGATGCAGCTCGCCGCGCCCTGACACCTCGAACACCGTCTCGTCATCGGTTTCGCGCATGCGCAGCGCAACGTTGGACTTCAATTCGCGCTCCAGGCGCTCGCGCAGCTGGCGGCTGGTAACGAATTTCCCCTCGCGCCCGGCGAGCGGGCTGGTATTGACGCAGAAGTTCATCACGAGGGTCGGTTCGTCGATGCGCAGCAGCGGCAGGGCATCGGGCGCATCCGGCGGGCAGATCGTCGACCCGATATTGAGGGCCTCGATGCCGTTCACCAGGACGATATCGCCGGCAATTGCCTCATCGACCACCTCGCGCTCCAGGCCCTTGAACTTGAGCACCTGGTTGATGCGGCCGCGCGTGGGCAGACCATCGGGGCCGTCGAGCACCAGCACGTCCTGACCCGTGCGGATGCGGCCGCGCCGGATGCGGCCGATGCCGATCTTGCCGACGTAACTCGAATAGTCCAGCGAACAGATCTGCAGCTGCAGAGGGCCATTCGGGTCCTCGTCGCGCACCGGCACGTGCTGCAATATGGCTTCGAACAGCGGCCGCAGTCCGACCTCGCGCTCCTGCACGCCGGGCAGGTCATCGAGCGAATCGACCGCGTAGCCGTTGAGCGCCGACGCGTAGACGACGGGAAAATCGAGTTGTTCTTCGCTTGCTCCCAGCTTGTCGAAAAGATCGAAGGTCGCATTCACGACATAGTCGGGGCGCGCCCCCGGTCGATCGATCTTGTTCACCACAACGATGGGCTTCAGACCCAGTGCCAGCGCCTTGCGCGTCACAAAGCGGGTCTGCGGCATCGGGCCCTCCACCGCGTCGACCAACAGCAGCACGCCGTCCACCATCGACAGCACCCGCTCCACCTCGCCGCCGAAGTCGGCGTGGCCGGGCGTGTCGATGATGTTGATGTGCGTACCCTCGAAGACAACCGCGCAATTCTTGGCAAGGATCGTGATGCCCCGCTCGCGCTCCAGGTCGTTGCTGTCCATCATCCGCTCGGCGACCTGCTGGTTCTCGCGGAACGTGCCCGATTGCACCAGCAGCTTGTCGACCAGGGTGGTCTTGCCGTGGTCGACGTGCGCGATGATGGCGATGTTGCGCAATGCTCTGGGTGTCATGTTGCTTCCTCGATTCCATTTTCTCGTGCAAACCTGTTTCCCGACCGGTCCGCGGGAGCAGTACGGTCCGTGACCAGGCGAATTGCCGTCAGCCAGCCGCCGGAGCAGCTGGCAACGCCCAGCAGCCGATTGCTGCCGTCATAGACCCGCAGCCGCGGCCATTCGCCCCGCTGCGGCACTCGCTGGCCATGGCCGAAGCGCACCGCCGCATCGGCGTCGAGCGAGATTCGCGGCAAGCTCGTCAGCAATGCGTCCACCGCAAGCAGCCGGTCGCGCCGCGCACCCAGCTCCTGTCCTTCGAGCTCCTCCAGCGTCGTGGCCTGTGCCAGCCGCAAGTGGCCCACCCGCGTTCGACGCAAGGAATGCAAGTGGCCGCCGCAGCCCAGCGCTTGGCCGATGTCCTGTGCCAGCGCGCGCACGTACGTCCCCTTGCTGCACTCAAGCTCGATCGCCGGGCGCCGTTCGTCCCAGCACATCAATTGCAGGCGCGATATGACGATCGGCCTTGGCGCGCGCACGACCTCGCGTCCCGCGCGCGCCAGTTCGTACAGCGGCCGCCCATCGCGCTTGAGCGCCGAATGCATCGGCGGAACCTGCTCTTGGCTGCCGACGAAGCGTGCCAGGACGGCCTCCAACTGCTCCCGGCTCACGTGCACCGGGCGCCGCTCCAGCACCTGCCCCTCGGCGTCGCCCGTACTGGTGGTAACGCCCAATGCAATTTGCGCCTGGTACTCCTTGTCGGCGTCCAGCAGATCGGCGGAGAACTTCGTTGCCTCACCGAAGGTCAGCGGCAGTAGTCCGGTCGCGAGCGGGTCCAGCGTGCCCGTGTGCCCGGCCTTGCGCGCCTGCAGCAGCCGTCGCGCCTTTTGCAACGCCAGGTTCGAAGTCAGACCCAGCGGCTTGTCCAGCGCCAGCACGCCGTCTATGCAATCGGCCGCTGCGCGCCGCATCGCGTTGCTCCTTGCTCTTCCTATTTGCGCCGGCCGTCCGCAGCCACGCCCGCCGCGTCGCTTTGCTCGGCGCTGGCCGGGTCCCCGGCGCCGCGCAGCGCCTGCCGGATCAGATCATCCATCTCGAATCCGCGCTCCAGCGAAACGTCGCGCACGAACGTCAGTCGCGGCACGGTATGGATCCGCAGTCGCTTGAACAGCAGGTTGTGCAGGTGGCCCGCGGCGGCGTTCAGGCCAGCGGCGGCATCTGCCGGACTCGAGCCGATAACGGTGAAAAATACCTTGGCGTGGGCGTAATCGGGCGTCAGCTCGACCCCGCTTAGGGTGACCATGCCAACCCGCGGATCCCGGACCTCCCGTGCAATCAGCTCGGCAAGATCGCGCTGGATCTGGTCGGAGACACGCTGGGCCCGGTTGGGCGATTTGATCGGTCGAACCATGTTACCGACGCGCGGCTGCAGTTGCGGCGTATCCCAGGACACCCGCACGCGGGCATGGTGGGATCAGCGCGCTACAGCGACCGTGCGACCTCCTGCACCTCGAAGATCTCGAGCTGGTCGCCTTCCTTGATGTCGTCGTAGCCTTTGAGCGACAGACCGCACTCAAAACCGGCCTTGACTTCCCGCACGTCGTCCTTGAACCGCTTCAGCGACTCGAGCTCGCCGCTCCAGATCACGACATTGTCCCGCAGCAGCCGCGCATGGGCCGTGCGCTTCACCAGACCGTCGAGCACCATGCAGCCGGCAATGGTCCCGACCTTGGAGACCCGGAACACCTGGCGTATCTCCACCAGGCCAAGAACCTGTTCGCGCTGCTCGGGCGCCAGCATGCCCGTGAGGGCCGCCTTCACCTGATCGACGGCATCGTAAATGATGTTGTAGTAGCGGATGTCGATGCCGTTGCTCTCCGCGAGCTTGCGCGCCGACTGCTCGGCGCGCACGTTGAAACCGATGATGACCGCCTTGGAGGCCACCGCCAGGTTGACATCGCTCTCGGAAATGCCACCGACCTGGGAGTGCACGATCTGCACCTTGACCTCGGGGGTCGAGAGCTTGGTGAGCGCATGCACCAGAGCCTCCTGCGAACCCTGGACATCGGCCTTGATGATGAGCGGCAGCAGCTTGGTTGCGCCGTCCTGACCCATGTTCTCGAAGATGTTCTCGAGCTTGGCGGCCTGCTGGCGCGCCAGCTTGGTGTCGCGGAATTTACCCTGGCGGAAGAGCGCGATTTCCCGCGCCTTGCGCTCGTCACCCAGGACGATCATTTCGTCGCCAGCGGCGGGAACATCGGACAGGCCCTGGATTTCCACCGGGATCGACGGTCCGGCCGACGAAATCGGCTTGCCGAACTCATCGAGCATGGCACGCACTCGCCCAAAGCAGCTTCCCGCGAGCACAACGTCCCCGCGGCGCAAGGTGCCGGACTGCACCAGCACCGTGGCCACCGGGCCGCGGCCCTTGTCGAGCTGCGATTCGATGATCAAACCCTTCGCCGGTGCGTCCTTGGGGCACTTGAGCTCAAGCACTTCGGCCTGCAACAGCACCTGCTCGAGCAGTTCGTCAACGCCGCTGCCCGTCTTGGCCGAAACCGGCACGAACGGCGAGTCGCCGCCGTACTCCTCCGGGACCACCTGTTGCGCGACGAGCTCCTGCTTAACCCGGTCGGGATTGGCCTCCGGCTTGTCGATCTTGTTGATGGCGACCACGATCGGAACCGAGGCCGCCTTGGCATGGGCGATCGCCTCTATCGTCTGGGGCATGACCCCATCGTCCGCCGCCACCACGAGGATGACCAGGTCGGTTGCCTTGGCGCCGCGCGCACGCATCGCCGTAAAGGCCTCGTGGCCCGGCGTGTCAAGGAAGGTAATGACCCCGCGCGGCGTCTCGACGTGGTACGCGCCGATGTGCTGCGTGATTCCGCCCGCTTCCCCGGCGGCGACCTTGGTGCGACGGATGTAGTCGAGCAAGGACGTCTTGCCGTGATCGACGTGACCCATCACCGTCACCACCGGCGGGCGCGGCAGCAGCTCCACCTCGACCAAGGGCTCGTCGTGCACCGCGAGCAAGGCTTCCGGGTCATCGAGCTTGGCGGCGAAGGCCTTGTGGCCCATTTCCTCCACCACGATCATGGCCGTTTCCTGGTCCAGGACCTGGTTGATCGTGACCATCTG
>Ga0209415_10000891_pt1 | contig 56763 bp, 57 predicted proteins | sample PeaSoiSIISIP2007_FD_187696 | JGI IMG/M metagenome (GOLD analysis project Ga0209415, IMG submission 187696) | Peat soil microbial communities from Weissenstadt, Germany - SII-SIP-2007 (SPAdes) (version 2) | ecosystem: Environmental > Terrestrial > Soil > Wetlands > Peat | place: Germany... | reverse complement strand
AAATCCACCGGTGCTCCGCACCGGCCAGAACTACTATGCCTTGACAAAGCCTTCGTTCTTATCGAGGGCCACCTGCCAAAACTAGGGTAGTAGTTTACTTGACTCGACCGGCAGTCGGGCAGATCATGACTTTCGCGGGGGTGTGTCACCGAAAGAGTGGTGGGATTGTATGGCTTGGGCTGCGCGAATCCATAGCAAAGGACGGATAGATCGCGCTGGGCGGGCGCTCGCCTCGCCGGAGACTCCGACGGCAGAGGGAGAGTTCACTGATTATGTTAGCCGGTTAGTCCAAAGGGAAGAAGATATTGCCGTTGTTGACAACTGGCGGGCCTGCCATGCCTATCCGTTGCAGGTTGTGAAAATGACTCTCCTGAACCGGGCGAAGAAAATTGACGCGGAGGCTTTAATCGCACAACGATTAAGGCGGCGTCCTTCAATCGAGATCAAGCTAAGGGACAATCCCAACATGAAGCTCTCCCAAATACAGGACATTGGGGGATGCCGCGCCGTGCTAGGCAATGTTCAGCTTGTGAAGGAATTGGTAGCGAAGTACAAGCAGTTTCACGCGAAAAGTCCAAAGAACCGCTCGGACTGGGATGGGTCAGATGATTTTGATTACATCGAGCATCCCAAGGCGGACGGTTATCGAAGCGTGCATCTCGTATTTAGGTTCTACAGTGCTAGTCCTGAACATGCAATTTACAACGGGCAGCGCATCGAAATACAGATTCGCTCAAAATTGCAGCACTTATGGGCTACCGCTGTGGAAACCGCTCAACTATTCACTGGACAGGCCCTCAAATCGAAAGTGAAGAATGCTTCTGAGGATTGGTTGCGATTCTTCGCCCTAACGAGCAGTGCGTTTGCATTGCGAGAAAGATGTCCCGCTGTTCCTAGGACTCCTGGCGCTAGGGTAGAGCTAATTCAGGAACTGCAGGCGATCATTGATCGCGGCGATATAATGCAGAACCTAACCGACTGGAACGAAGTGGTCCATATGATAGAGGTTCCAGATAGACCCCATGCCTATTTCTATTTGCTAACCCTTGATGTTGCGAAGCGCAATCTTAAAGTTTCGTCCTTTCGCAGGGAGCAAGCGGTCGCCGCTCAAGAAGCTTACGATGCAGCCGAGAAGGCCACGGAAAAGGAGTCCAATATTCAGGTAGTGCTTGTTTCGGTGGAAGACGTTGCGGCGCTTAGGAAAGCGTACCCAAGCTATTACGTTGACACTAAGGACTTCATTACTGCCGTTGAAAGAGAATTGAAAAGGAAAAAATGACGCAGGAATCATCAGAATTTGAGAGGTTCACGCGGCGGGTGGCCGGGAGTGGCCCATTCTAGTCGCGTCCTTTGCGACTAGGTCTTTGACTTTGCTGCTCTGAAGTTCTAATGGCAACAGAGATGGTGTTCGCTGCCAAGACCGCCCAGCTTACCCGCCAGAACTGCCCCACTCAAGCCAAAGGAACGGCTTCCATGGGCCGCCTCGCCCGGCTTCCCCTTTATTTTCTTAGCCTTAAGTGTCATCACAGTATTGTATGCCCGGTTCTGTCGTTAACGATGTGTTCCCGCGGGAACATTAGCAGGACGGTTTCTTCCCCCCGCTAGACCGCAAAGGGCTCGGCTAGGATGGGGCGCCCCACGGACGCGCTGACTTCTATTTCACTTCCAGCGGCTGCTCCAGTTTGAAGCTTAAGGCGGACTCCGCGGGCAAAACGATCTCCTTGTTGCCGGTTAAGGCGCCGCCGCCTGCGCCTGCACCCGCGCCCGCCGCCGCGCCGATGGCTGCGCCTTTGCCGCCACCGGCCAGAGCGCCGATCAGCGCGCCTAGACCTGCGCCGCCTCCGACCGCGATCCCGGTGCGTTTGCCTTTGCCTTTCAGAGTGTGAGTTACGGAAGTGGTCTGGATGGGCTGATCCGCGCCGTTCAGGTTCAGCGACGTGAGCCTTAGCTGGAGGCGTGCGCCACCGGCGAAATGGCCGAGTGGCTCAGCGCTCACCACCGTGCCAGTCGCTGGCGTGCCTTGAGGAATGGCGGTTTGGCCGCCAACTACGACGTCCTTCGCCAACGTGGCCGAGAAAGACTGGCCAGACTGGCTGACCTTGGAGCCCACGGTCTGCCCAAGACGCACGGTCAGCACGGTTCCGGCGGGAACAACCACCGGCTGGGCCGGAGCCGCAGCCGGAATGGTTGGGCTGGCGGAATTGGTGGCGTTGTTGGCGGTGGGAGCGCTTGTGCTATTCGGTCCGTTGGCGCCGGTGGGCTTGCTGCTGCAACCGAGGAACGCGGAAGACACATAGAGACTCAAGACCAAGGCTATGCCGCGCAATCGCATGAATTCCTCCCAAAGAATGTTGGCTACAGAGTAAGACGGGCGAGCCGGCTTTCACAAGTGGGTTGGCGGGAACAGAAGTTCATTCAACGTCCGCAACCTAAGGCGCTAAAGCGCGAGCATCTTTAAGCAGCCTGGCGGCACGAGTGAAACTCGTGCCCTTCCCGTTTACGCAGTCCGCGCTCTTCGAGGCCTTCTATATTTTGTCAGGACGGGGCGACGCTGTAGCCGAAGCGGTTGGCTCGGGCGCATCGAGACCCTCCAGCTCCAGCATGTCTTCCGGCGCAATAGTTTCTTCGGAAGGCAACTTGTCTTTCTCGCTTTCGACCTTTTTCCCATCACCGCGCTCGATGAACTTTGCCGAGTTCAGCAGGGAACGGCCGAGCGAGGCGTTGTAACTGGTCCAAGCGCCTTCGGAGCTGGCTTCACGTTCGAAGTGGGCGCGCATGCTTTCCATTTTCGAATCGAGGTCGTCGAGATAGTGCAGCATGAGCGCTTCGGGGAACATGGGCAGTTTGGGCGAGCCGAATTCGTACTGGCCGTGATGGCTGATGATGAGGTGCTCGACCAGCGTTTTCAGTTCGGCGGGAAAATCGGGCAGCAGGGCCAGTTTCGCGTGCAGCATTTCCAGTTCAATGACCATGTGGCCGAGCAACTGGCCGCGGGTGGTGTAGGAAAAAGAGCGATTGTAGGTCAGCTCGTGGATTTTGCCGATATCGTGCAGGAACGCGCCGGTGAGCAGCAGGTCGCGGTTGATCTGCGGATAGTTGCGAGAAACCAAGTCGCACGACTTGCACAGCGAGACCACGTGGTCGAGCAAGCCGCCGATATAGGCGTGGTGCAGCGTCTTGGCGGCGGGGGCATTGCGGTAGGCTTCGGCGAGTTGCGGGTCGGCCATGAAAGATTCAACCAGAGCCTTGAGGTGAGGGTCCTGAAAAGTGGCGACGAAGCCGGCCAGGGCTTGCCATAGCTCGCCGATATCCTTGGTGGTCTTGGGCAGATAGTCGGAGAATTCAATTTCGGCATCGCCCAGGCGGCGCAGCTTATGGATGGTGATCTGGAAGCGGTTTTTATATTTGTTGAGCAGGCCTTTGATTTTGACGAAGTCGTCCTGCTCGAAGGCGTCGATGGCTTCCTCGACGTTGTCCCACATTTTGGCTTCGAGGTGGCCGCTGCGGTCCGCGAGCGTCAAGGCGAGGTAAGGCTCGCCGGTTTTTTTCGGCTTTACCTGCTTGGAAACGACAACGAAGTTCGAGGTGATGATTTTGTTTTCGTGCTGGATGCAGTCGCAGATGAAGAATTCTTTCATAGGGTGAAGGCGCGGGACGTGTTCTCGTAGTGGAAGAAGCGTGACCTCACGGCTAAAGCCTTCGATCACCCTAGTACTCTAATCGCAGCGCTGAAGCGCTGCGCCACCCAAAATCCAATTTTCCAGGCAACCTCTGAAGTCGCGCCCTTTCGCAAACAACTCTCCATCAATCCGTTCCAGATCAATGGATCAGCGGTATTTTCTTTTTCTTTTTCAGTGTCTTGGCCTTGGCATCCGCGGTGGTGGTCTCGACGAACTGGGTTTCGTTAGGGCTGGCGCCGGTATCGACGTAGCCGGGATTGATCTTGATATAGGCATCCTCGCGTAGCTTCAGGAGATACTCGCGGAGCGCGGGCTGGAGCTTGTCCATATAGATGGCGTCCTCGACCCGGGGTTCGATGTCTTTTAGCGGAGGCAAGCCGCCCTCGTGATGTTCGACGACCTTCAGAATGATAAAGCCCTGGTTGGTGCGGGTGACGTCGGAAACCTCGCCGGCCTTCATGGCGAAAGTGGTGTCTTCGAGTTTCTTGTTGAGAGTTCCGCGCTTGAAATACCCGAGATCGCCGCCTTGCGCGGCGGTGGGGCCGTCGGAATTCTTCTTGGCGATGTCTTCAAAGCCGGCGCCTTTGCGAATCTGAGCCAGCAGGTCATCGGCTTTGGCTTTGGCGGCAGCCAATTTGGGATCGTCGGGGGGAGTAGAAGCGTCCAGTTTTGGGGTTGCGACCAGGATTTCGCTCAGGCGAATCTCCTCCGGCTGCTCCAGTTCGCTCTTGTGCGCGTCGTAAAACTGCTGCTCCTCTTCCTTGGTGAGATTAATCTTGTGGCCAACCTCCTGACCAATCACTTGCTGGGTGATGATCTGGTTGCGCATGTTCTCCTTATATTCCTCGAAGGAGATGCCCTGCGATTCGGCGGCCTTTTCCAAATCTTCCATGCTCTCCAGGTGCATCTGCTTGCGCATGTCATCGAGCTTCTTGATCAACTCGGTGTCGGCGGTGATGCCCATGTCCGCGCCTTTGTCGAGCAGCAGTTGCTGGTCAATGAGGTCGCGGAGAACGTCTTTCTGGCGGTCGGCAAAAAGCTTGTCGGCGTTGGCGGCATCCTGCTGCTGCACTTCCTGCTTTAAGTCGTCCAGGCCGCGCTGATACTCCGTGAGGGTGACAATGCGGTTGTTGACGCGGGCCACAATCTCTTCGACGACGGTGTCGGCACCCAAGGCCGGGAGGGCCACCAGGCAGAGCAGCAACGACCAGGGGATCAAGTTTCGCATAGGACTTCTTTGACTCCACGGAACCGGTTTCCGGTCCCTGGATTGACAGGGACGGCACTCGGCATAAAGTGAATTGTACCTCCGGGACCGGGCAAAGTCATGGGCGCCTCGCGATTCGCGGTAGGCAGCCCATGCGGCCCTCACAAGTAATCTTGGGCTGGCCGGCGAGCGTTTGTGGCCTGCTATGATGACTGGTTTCGCGTCCCAAACGACGCCGCCTGACAATGGGAGGTAGCGGTGAAGATCTCCGGGTACGTTTTAGGGATATTTTTGTGTGGGGTGACGACGATTCCAGCTCGAGCACAAAAGAATAACAAAATGGCCGCGCCGGACTTGGCGCAGCTCGAGAAGATAACTGCGCGCTTCGCGCCCACGCCACTGCGGGTGGATACCTCGAGCCTGTCGGCGGGCGACAAGCAGGCTCTGGTCAAGCTGATCGAAGCCGCGCGGATTCTGGATGATGTTTTTTTGCAGCAGTTATGGGGCGGTAACGAGACGCTTTATGCCAAGCTGAAAGCCGACCCGACACCGCTGGGAAAAGCGCGACTGCACTATTTCTGGCTGAACAAAGGGCCGTGGTCGGGCATCGATGAGAATAGGGCATTCCTGCCCGCGGTGCCGCCAGCGAAGCCGCTGGGCGCGAACTTTTATCCGGGAAACGTGAGCAAGCAGCAACTGGAAGACTGGATGGCGAAGCTCACCGGGGACGATCTGGCGCAGGCAAAGAGCTTTTTTACGGTGATCCGGTGGAAGCAAATCTCGGCGAATTCCGCGCCCGAGTTGTTCGCGATTCCTTACAGCTCGGAGTACAAGGACGATCTGACGCGGGCGGCGGGATTGCTGCGCGACGCGGCGCAGTTAACCGACAACGACACGCTGAAGAGATTTCTCAATCTGCGCGCGGATGCGTTTCTGAACGACGACTACTACGAGAGCGACCTGGCCTGGATGGATCTGGATGCGCCGCTCGACATCACCATTGGTCCTTACGAAACTTACAACGACGAAATTTTCGGCTACAAGGCGGCGTTTGAGGCCTACGTCAATCTGCGCGATGAAGCGGAGACGGCCAAGCTCTCCGCGTTCACCCAGCATTTGCAGGAAATCGAAGATCACTTGCCGGTGGATCCGCAGTATCGCAACCCGAAACTGGGCGCGGCGGCGCCCATCCGCGTGGTGGACGAGATTCTGAGCGCGGGCGATGGCGCACACGGGGTGCAGACGGCGGCCTACAATCTGCCGAACGATGATCACGTGGTGCAGCAAAAAGGCAGCAAGCGGGTGATGCTGAAAAATGTGCAGGAGGCTAAGTTTCGCAGCGTGCTGCTGCCGATCGCGCGGCGAACGCTTTCCAAGCCGGCCATGGTGGACGTGAGCTTCGAGTCGTTCTTCACCCACATTCTGGCGCATGAACTCATGCACGGGTTGGGGCCGCACCAGATCAAAGTGCAGGGGCGGGATACGACGCCGCGAGATGAGCTGAAGGAACTCTATGCGCCGATCGAAGAAGCCAAGGCGGATGTGACCGGGCTGTTCGCGCTGCGCTACATGATGGACCACGCCAGCGAGATGGGGATGGCCAAGGTGCTGCCGTCGGACGATGCGGCGCAGCGGCAGTTGTATACAACCTTCTTGGCCTCGGCTTTCCGTAGTTTGCGTTTCGGGCTGAATGAAGCCCACGGCAAAGGGATGGCGATGCAGCTCAATTTTCTAATGGATCGGGGTGCGTTTGTCCAGAACCAGGATGGCACGTTCGCGGTGGATATGGCGAAGATGAAAGATGCGGTGACCGAATTGGATCACGATCTTCTGACATTGGAAGCGGAAGGTGACTACGCGGGCGCGAAAAAAATGCTGGATGAGTTGGGCGTGGTACGGCCGGCGGTTCGGAAAGCGCTGGATCAATTGCATGACGTGCCCACCGACATTGAGCCGATTTTCGTGACGGCCGAGGAATTGGCTCCTTTGGCCAAACAGGCTGTCGGCAAGACCGCGCGCGGGGCAGCGAGAAAGCAGTAGCATTCCGGCGGAGCGGTCAGCTTCGCCTCTCCATACAACCTAGGGAGTTGTCGCCGCGGGAGCGGAGTTACGTCTTAGCGCGGACCAGGGCTAGGGCGGTGACGTCGTTGTGGGTCGGGGGCGTGCCCATGAACTGGCGGACTTTATCCAGAATGGTGATGCAGAGTTCTTTCGCGTTTTCGTCCGGCGCTTTCTGAAGGCCTTCCTTGACTCGATCCAATCCAAATTCTTCGCCGCGATGTTTGCCTTCGATGACGCCGCGAGAAACCAGCAGCATATCGGCGCCGGGTGCGAGCGCGACCATAGGAGAATCGCAGGTCGCGTGCGAGAAGAGCCCCAAAGGCAAACCGGTGGCCACGAGTTCGGAGACCCCGGTGCGGTCGCGCACCAGCCCGGGGGTGTGGCCGGCGTTGAAATAGCAAACGACGCCCAGGCTTTCGTTGTAGCAGCCGACGAATCCCGGGCAGGCGCGCACGCCCTTAGCCGCATTCAAGACGGCGCGATTGATGTGCAGGCAAAGCTCGCTCATGGCATCGGCTTCGTTGACGTCGTCGGGCGCGAAGAGGCTGGCGCCCAGCGCGCGGAATGCCTGCTGGGCCGCGGAAACGATGGCGCGGTTGTCGTTCACGCTGCCGGCAACATCCAGCAAGCCGAACAAAACGCGTTGCGGGTGAACCCGGATAAAGTCGTAGAAGTCGCCGGCCTGCCGCTGGCCATAGTAAAGAGCGGCCAGGGCGGCATCGCGAAGTTCGGGGACCTCGGCGCGGGTGGGCTCGTCGGGCAGCGATTGTGGAACGGTACCAGTAAGGAGAGCGCGCATTTTGCCCTGCAGCCCGGTGAAGTTAACACAGAAAGATGCAGCGAGCCAGCCCATAGTGCCGATTTGCAGCATCGAGGGGACGGGGGCAGAGAGGAACGGCACATTTCCCATAACTGGGCTGCGGCCAGTTGGACAGCCCGAGACGGCTGTCTCTATCGATTCAGTTCCCGTACTTGTCGGCGAGATATTTGGCGACTTCGATCTGCAATTGTCCGTAGTCGGAATGGATGGTGGCGCGCAGGGCGGCTTCGGTGGAACTACCTTCCGCAAGGCGTTGCAGGATACGTGGCAGGTCGCTCATGCCGTAAGTGTCGATAATGTATTGCACGGCGGCCAGGGATTCGTCGTAGGCGAGCGTGGCTTCGAGCGAGGAGTAGCGCATGAAGCTGCCTTCGAGGGCATTGAAGGGAATCTCGCGCTGGGCTTGGAAGAGTTCGGAGAGGCGGCGTCCATTGGCGAGCGGTTTTGGCTCCAGGGCCTGCGCAATGCCCTCGTGCAGCCACTGCGGGCATCGTCCCGCGGAAATCTGATTGATGAAAGAATGCGCAAGTTCGTGCTTGAGGACTCTCGCCAGTTCGGGCGTGACCGTAGTCATGCCCTCGATGGGGATGCGCAGCTTGCCGTCGTTGATGGCGCCGCTCCACGAAGGCGCCTGGGTCACGTCAAAGAATGCTTGGCCGGTGTAGAGAATGACTGGGATGCTGTTGTGCGGCGCGATGCCTAAGACTCCGACTAAATCGTCGTATTCGGACTCGAGGGTAGCGAGCAACTGCCGGCGCAGACCTTCCGAACTTTGCTGGCCTTCATAGCGGAGTGTGAAATGAACGCTGTCGCGCTCGGTATAGTCGGCTTCGGTGGCGGCGTCGCGTTCCGCTTTGGCGAGCATTTGCTGGACGGCTGCGTCGGGACGGAGTTCGAGAGAGCGCTTCCAGGTGCGGACGGCGTCTTTGGCACGATCCGCCGCGTATTGCGCGTACCCCAGGACATCGAGGGCGTCAGGGGAATCGGGAGCAACGCGCACCGCATGCTCGGCATAGGGCAGGGCGGAATTGGCGTTGCCGGTCCTTACCAGCAGGGCAGCTAGATAGTTGAGGATCGTGGGATTTTCGGAATCAAAGCGTAGCGCGGCCTCGAAGTAGCCGCGGGCTTTGGCAAAATCATCGTGATCAAATTCATACTTGCCGGCGATGAAGTACGCGGCGGCCGCGGTAGCGGGGCTGCCGGATTCGAGCGTGTGCAAGGCGTCGAGATCCACTTGGCCGTCATGGATGACTTTGTCATACAGCCCCGGGGTGCCCGCCAAGTTGCCGGCCGGAGCGAATGCAGGAACATCGCGGGGATCTTTGGGCGCGCTGCCGGAGGAGCCGTATTCTGGTGGGACGCCGCCGGCTTCGACGTGGTCCACGAGAGACTTAGGGATAGCGTAGGTGTCATCGCCGAGGTCGTATTCGAGATGGGTGCCGTTTTCACGAACGTGGTCGGCCCAGATCGTGCGTCCGTTCTTGAGGTGAATGACCTCAGCCGGCGCGCAGATCACGGCGCATACCGACACCCAAATCAGCGTCCGAAGGAAGAAGATGACAGAGGGGTACACTGAAGCGCATTCTAGAGTACTGGGAGCCGAAGGGCGTAGGTGACAAAGGTAATTACAGGGGTTCGCAGGGCGTTGCCTCCAATCGCGCTGGTCATCGCCATCGCGTTTGGACTGAATGCGTTGGGGCCGCCGGCGACGGGGCAAACCGCACCGGCGAGTCCGGCAACCTCTAGCGCGGCCCAGCCGAACTCTGCGCAGGCGCTATACATGCAGTTGCGCAACGTGGGACTGGACACATCCCGCGTGTTCCGGGTGCGAAACGTTTCCTTCAACCGGGACGCCATTCAAGTCAGCTTTCACGATGGAATGATCGCCTTCTCCGAAGACGTGGATGGCCGCGTTACGGGAGCGTTTTTCGAAGGAGATGGGGAAGTGCTGCTGATGCCGCCCAACCAGGTGGAGCGCGCGTCCATGGCGCTGTTCACCGGCGCCACCATTCTGGAAGAAGAATTTGATACCGCCTATTTTCGCTTCAATGACGACACCTACGCGGAACTGCAGCCACAGCTTCGGCCCACGGCCCGCGGCGATGAATTTGCAGCGCGGTGGAACGAGACGGCCCGCAACCTGGCGTCGGTGGACGCGTTGCGCTTGCTTATGAGCTTCAGCCGGTTGCTTCCCCCGAGCGGGACGGCTTCGGCGGGACCAGGGGAAGCCACCTCCGCGGCCCAGCCAAGCGACCGCATGCTGCATGCTCGGGTGCATGGAGAGAAACTGGGCGCGTTCGATCTCTACTACGACTCGACCTTGCCGGAGCAGGTGCAAGCCGGACAACTGCAGACGGCGCAAGGCGAAAGCTTCTACGATGTCTGGACCGCCTTTTCCAGCCAGCCCGCAAGCCGCGCGACGCCCACGGATTCTGATGGGGTTCCGGGCGAAAAGGAGGGCGCGCTCCCCGCGATTGACATTTCCAGCTACAAGATCAAGGCCGAAGTGAAACCGCCCACGGAGTTGGACGCAGAGGCTATTCTGCAAATCAATGTGCGCCAAGGTGGACAGCGCGCTCTCTTGTTCGAGTTGTCACGATTTCTTGCGATCAAGCAGGTCGACGTGGATGGGCATCCGATTGAATTCGTCCAGAACCCGGCACTCGAGGGCAGTCAGCTGGCGCGCCGCGGAAATGACTTGGTTGCCGTGGTCTTTCCTCAGCCACTGCAAACCGGCGAACGAATGGAGTTACACTTCGCCTATTGGGGTGAAGTGCTTTCCGAAGTGGGAGCCGGGTTGCTATCGGTTGGAGCGCGCGGCACCTGGTATCCCAACCGCGGACCGGCGAGGTCGCGCTTCGATCTGGAATTCCGTTATCCCACCGGCTGGACGCTGGTCGCCACGGGGATGCGGCGTGACCAAGCAGATTCGCCAGCGAGTGAGGATGGCAAGGCGGCACCCTCGAATGCCGTGTCCGGAGAGCAATCCGCTCATTGGCTTTCTGAACAGCCGATACCGTTTGCGGGATTCGACCTCGGAAAATATACGCGGGCGGTTGCCCACGCCGGCGACGTGGTGGTGGAAGCCTACGCAACTACAGGCGTCGAGCGGGAGTTTCCACAAGCGGCGGCAACGGAAGTGCCCGCGATTCCGGGCTTTCCCCGAACCCCAAAAGCTCCCGAGGTGGTTCTACCGCCTCCGCTTCCCTCTCCCGCGCGGAATGAGCAACAGGTCGCGGACGAGTCAGCCAAGGCGGTGGATTTCTTCTCCCATCGCTTTGGACCTTACGCCTATGGAAAGCTGGCCCTCACCCAGATGCCGGGGACGGTAAGCCAGGGCTGGCCGGGGCTGATCTTCCTCTCCAGTTTCGCCTTCCTCACTTCGGAGCAGAGATCCGACCTGCATTGGAGTTCGTTGGAAAGCACGCGTGCCCGGGCGGTGATCGCGCACGAGACGGCGCATCAGTGGTGGGGCGATCTGGTGGGATGGAAGACCTATCGCGACCAGTGGATCATGGAAGCGCTGGCGGAATATAGCTCGCTGTTGCTGCTCGAGTCGGAGGATCCCGGGAAGTTTCGAGAAGTAATGGACTACTACCGGGACAACCTGCTGCTGAAGAATAAAGATGGCGTTCCGCTGATGAATGCCGGCCCGGTCACCCTGGGGGCCCGGCTGTCCAGCTCCCACTTCCCGGAGGGCTATGAGGCGATTAGCTACGGCCGCGGCGTTTGGCTTCTGCATATGCTTCACGGCATGATGCGCGACGCCGACACGAGAAGCCGGGGGCGTGGTTCGAATGGGCGTCAAGCCCCGGAAGACTCTTTCATTCGAGTCCTCCGCAAGTTGAGAGAGCAATATGAGGGCAAGTCTATTTCGACTCAGACTTTGTTGCGGGTGTTCGAAGAGCAGTTGCCGCCGTCGCTGTGGTACGAAGGGCGGAAGTCCCTGGATTGGTTTTACCAGGGATGGATCAACGGGACCGCGATCCCGCGGCTCCGGTTGCGAGGATTGAAATACGCCGATGCCGGAAGCTCGACCATCGTCAGCGGGACCATCCTGCAAAGCGAAGCCCCGGACGATCTAGTGACTTCGGTTCCTCTTTATGGGTCGGTCGCGGGCAAGGGCGTGCTGCTCGGGCGAGTTTTTGCAGACGGAGCGGAAACTGAATTTCGCGTGAGCGCACCGCTTGGTACTCGAAAGGTCGTACTCGATCCCAATCAGACGATACTGTCACAACCGCGGTAAAACGCCTGCATGCAACCGTATGGTTGATAGCCGATTTGGCACTGCTTTCCCGTAGTTCCATGCCATTTTTCCCGAAACGAGTTTGTGGCGCTCAGGTGAGGCCGTCTTCACCGGAGTTGCAGTTCGATTCCAGCAGCAACTTCTTCACGGCGCTCTGTGATTTGCCGAACCGCAAAAAAATTGATTTAGGCTGCAGTTCGGCGGCTAAGCCACGTCCCTGCGGATATTTGGCGCAAGGACAGTGCCCGAGATGCGGCCTGCGAGCCAACATCTCGACGCAATCTCGTCTGCGATCGGGGAGGATGGGGTCACGGGCGAGGCCGAACGGCGCGGATGGAAGGGCAAATGCAATGACCCTAGCGATCGGAGGTGGTGGTGGCCAGTACTATCACGGAGCCGGACATGCCGTCGGAAGTTGCTCCGATCTTGGCGCGTGCGCAGGCGGCCACCAAACACGTCACTATCCTGCTGGTGGAAGATGAAGACTTCGTACGCCACGTCACCAGCGAAGTGCTGGCGTTTGCCGGGTATCGGATGCTGTGCGCCCGGCACGCGGCGGAAGCCGTGCGCATTTTTCGGCAGCATGAGGAAGATGTGCAACTCTTGCTGACCGATGTGGTATTGCCCGGGCGGAACGGGCACGATCTGGCCCGGAATCTGCGTAGCGTCCGCCCTTGTCTGAAGATCATGTTCATCTCCGGCTATCCGGAAGATGAAGCGGCAAGATACGGACCACAAGAGCCCGGCGTGATCCACCTATCCAAGCCGTTTTCCGTGGAGTCGCTGATGCGAACGGTCGAGCAGATTCTAACTGAGGATGGAATCGCCGAGATAGGTAGAGCCAAAACTGCCTGCGCAAGTGAATAAGCTGGTTTTTGGGCGCTGGCTCGCCGATGCCCTCACACGATTCGATCCCCGCATTGCGGTCTTCGTAATCCCTGATCAGTGCATCGGCGTACTGGGCGACGGCTTGGAGGCGGGGCCGGGCGTTTGCCGCGCACTCTGGGGCGGCGGCTTCTCTCCCAATACCACGATATCGACGCGGCGGTTCTGGGCTTGCCCCTGGGGCGTGTCGTTGCTGGCGATCGGATGGTATTCGGCGTAACCGGCGGCAGAGAGCTGCGCTGGCGCGAATCCATACTTCACAATCAACAAACGCACCAATTCCGTGGCGCGGGCCGTTGAGAGTTCCCAATTGGAGGGAAACTGGGACGTGTGAATCGGAATATTGTCGGTGTGCCCTTCGATGCGGATGCGATAGGGATGCAACTCGAGCTGGGTGGCGATGCGGCCAAACGCGACCTGCGAGCCCGATTTGACTCCGGCCGAGCCACTGTCAAAGAAGCCGACTTCTCGCAAGCTGATGACCAAGCCGTCCGGACCAGCCCGCAAGGCGACTTCGCCCTTGGCGATTTCCGCCGCCAGCATTTCTTTCAATTCCTTTTCGAGATTAGCCAGGTCGCCCGTCTCTTCGGCGCTAAGAGGCGGGTTGGTGGGCGGCGCGGGCGTGATGGCAATCTGCAGGTTTTCCAGCGGCAGATTGCCGCCGGCCGCCGGAAACGCGCCCATTTGCTGGAAAGCTGTTTCAATGGCGGCGGACAGTTGGACCACCTTCTTTTTGTCTACTTGCGCGGCGGAATACAGGACCACGAAAAATGCAAAGAGCAGAGTAATGAAATCCGCATAGGACACCAGCCAGCGATCGTGGCTGACGCGGTCTCGGTGTCTCCTTCGTCTGTGGATCACGCCGAGGCCCCCATCGATTGCGCGGGCGCCGGCGTCTCGGATTTCCCGTCGGTCAAGAACCCGAGTAGCCGAGTTTCCAGCATGCGCGGATTCATGCCTTCGAGGATTGAAACCACTCCCTCAATGGTCATCTCGCGGGTAATCTGTTCTTCGCGTATGCGGATCCTCAGCTTACCGGCGGAGGGTAGCAGAACCAAGTTGGCCGCGCCGACACCGTAGATGGTCGCCACGAAGGCCACGGCGATACCCCGGCCCACTTCATCAATTTTGTCCAAATGCTGCATGACTTGAATGAGCCCCAACACCGCGCCAATAATGCCGATGGTGGGAGAAAATCCTCCCGCCGATTCGAACACCTGGGGGATCTTCTCCTCGTATTCGGACTGATGGTCAAGTTCTAGTTCCATCATCTTGCGCAGTTCCTGCGGTTCGGTGCCGTCCACCGCCAGCATCAGGCACTTCTTCATGAAAAGGTCTTGGATGTCCTCCAACTCCGCGTCGAGAGAGACAATGCCGTTGCGGCGAGCCTGGTTGGCATAATGCACCAGTTGCCGCACCGCTTCCCGAGGATCGCGGTTGGGCTCGAAAAAAACATGGGCCAAGCGACGAAACGCGCTAAACACCACGGGCAGCGGAAACTGCAGAAGGATAGCGCCCAGGGTGCCGCCGAATACGATCATCGCGGCAGTGGGCTGAAGAATCTGGGAGACGCTTCCTCCTTCCAGCAACAAACCGCCAACAATGCCGATTAGGCCGAGAAGAACGCCGCTCCAGCTTGCTTTGTCCACGGGCGTTTATCTCCGCTGTTCTTCCGGCTCGTCGGTGGAGGGCTGGGCCAGCGGAAGGATGACCGTGGCATGGTCCAGGCCGGGCGAGATTCCCCGCAGCACGGTTCGGCGGAACGCGACGATTCGGCCGCAGACGTCTTCCGCGCTTTCGCGCACCAGAAGTTTCTCTCCATTTAAGAGAGTAATGACGGTGTCCGGAGATTGCTCTACGAACTTGATCAAGTCCGAGTTGACGATCAAGGAGCTGTTATTGAGCCGTGTCAGTTGAATCATTCCGCGCTCGTTTCTCAACGGACGCACCCATCGAAGAGGAGTCCTTAGTACTCTTCATCGTCAGCGGGCCATGATGAACTTAGAGCCGGACCGCAGATGGCACATTACGGAGGTGCTACACACCTTTTATGCCACGCCCACTAAAGCAAAGTTCTCAACTGCCGATGTTGGGTGTGAAAGCAAGATGGGTTCCGAAGTAGGGAACGGGAACAGGGCGTCCGCAGAACTCCTGAGGAGCCTGGTTCCAGAGAGACGGAACCAACTCAACTACAAGGAGAAATTCAAATGGCTCTCGGTATTTTGAACAATATTCCGTCCCTGGCGGCGGAAAACTCACTGACACTGACCAGCACCGCCCTGAACACCACGCTGGAACAGTTGTCTTCAGGGTCGCGCATCAATACCGGCGCCGATGACCCCGCCGGCCTGGCCATCGCCAATGGCTTGCAGGCCAACATCAGCGCTCTGACACAGTCCGTGTCCAACGCAAACGACGGCGTCGGCGAATTGCAACTGGCAGACGGCGCTCTGGCCCAGGTCACCACCTTGCTCAACACTGCCGTCACGCTGGCTACCGAATCCGCCACCGGCACGGTCTCCGACGCGCAGCGCACTGCCATTCAGGCGCAATATTCGTCGGTGCTGGCGGAAATCAACCGCATCGGCACCAGCACGACCTTCAATAGCCAGGCGGTATTTCAAAATGGCTCGCAGGTCAACCTCAACGCCCAAGCCAGTCCTACTGCGGGCGCTTTGCTGGCGACCACCACGCTGACACCGGGAGCGACGACTACGGTCAGCGCGGGCGGGACCACCTTCACCTACGCAGCGCCCGCCGCGGGCAACAACCCCAACCAGCAGGTGAGCGCCGGCACCGCACTCACTTTGGGTACCGTCCTGGTGACGGGAATCGGAGTCCTGTCGGTTGTGCATGGCGGCGCAACCACAACGTTCACCACGAACGCCACCACGACCGCAACCGTGGGCGATTTGATCAATGATATCAACGCCAACGCTAACGGTGCCGATATCGGTACCGGAGGCGGCGCCAACGGTACTATCACTGTTGCCGGATCCGGGCCGGCGGGCAGCTTACATGCCGCACTGGTCGGCGGACAACTGCAAATCACCGACACCGTCGGCAATAACAACCTCGCGGTCACGGGTGGAGCTTCAATCCTAGCTGCGGGCACCACCGGCTTTGCCGATACCACCAACCCCACGGTGCAGACGCTGATCAACGCGATCAACAACGACACCACGGTGGGCGCGAAGGCAGTCCTGACCGGCGGCAACCTGGTGATCACTGATCCGGCGAATCGCAATGACCTCGCAGTCACCACTACCGACACGATTCTTGGCGCCGCGATTGCGGGCGCTCCCACCGCTTTCTCGACCCAGAATACGACCGGAACCAGCACCACCAATCTCAATGAACTCGTTGGCAGCACCGCGGGCTTGACGGATGCCTCGGCGGTAGCCAATGGCGTCACCACAATCACCGCCGGGGGTAAGACTTTTACCTATACTGCGGCGGGCGGCACCGGAACCGTTGGTCTTCTGCTCAACGCAATCAACACGCCCTCCACCGATCCAGCGGGTCTGACGGCTTACCTCAACTCGACCGGCAACCTGGTAATCGTCGATCCCAACAACAACAACGACCTGGCGCCCGGCTCGACCATCGCCGCAGCCGTGGGCACGCTCAGCAACCCAACTTCCACCACCGCAGTGACGCCGACCAACATCTTCTTGAGTGATGCGACGGCGGTTGGATCCAGCCAAATCTCGGTGACCATTGGGTCTTTGACCACTAACGGGATCACTAACGGCACCGGCGGAAACTCGGTGAACTTGACGAATACCGATTTGAGCCACCAGGCCGATGCGCAAACCGCTTTGACGGCGATTGATGGAGCTATTGCCAACATCGCCAGCGTTCGCGGCACGTTGGGTGCGAGCGTCAACCGGCTCACCGCGGCCAGCAACGTCATCAACAGCCAGGTGCAGAACCTGACGGCGGCGGAAAACACCATCACGGCGGCTGACATTCCGACTGCCGTGGCCAACCTCACCAAGTATTCCATTCTGGAGCAGACCGGAATTTCCGCTCTGGCCCAGGCCAACCAGCAACAGCAACTCGTACTCAAACTGCTGCAGTAAGCGGCCTATCGAGAGGAGGCGGCGAGCTCGCCTCCTCTCGATCCTCCGACCCAAGGTAGCTCGGCATGAGCAGTATCGGCCCCGTAGGAAGTTCCGCACCCGCTTCTGAGCCCCAGGGCTCAGAGCAAGACCTGCGTGCCAGCCCGAAGACGAATTCCACTTCGGCAAACGCACCATCGCGGGAAACTTCGGCGGCGAGAAATGCACCCGCCGCGCCCGTGATTGCTCAAGATGAAGTCCGCGTGCAATGGGATAAGCCGATGGCGGACTACATCGAGATTTACCAGTTTGTGAATCAGCAGTCCGGGAGCCTGATCCTGCAAGAGCCCAACCAGGAAATGCTCAGCCTGATCCATCAGATCCGGGAGATGCTCCAGAGCACGGAGCAGCAAGCGGCCAAGGGCGCGAGTGCGCCCCTAAAGCCGATGGGATGAGCACGTAAGGAGGATTATGGGAGCGATCAGTCTAAATCCGTCGACTTTGCTCTCCGGGCAAGGCATTGATGTGAGTTCGTTGGTGCAGCAGATCATCAATGCCCAGAGCGGTCCCGTAACGGAGTGGCAAAGCGAAAACACGACGCTGGCCACGCAGGCGGGCCTGCTCTTGGGGATTAACAATAACCTCACTAGCCTGGCAAGTGCGGTGCAAGGGCTGACCGATCCCACGACCGGGCTGGCGGCGATTACGGCAACTTCCTCGCAGCCCGGAATCCTGACCGCGACCGCCCAGAGTACGGCGACCGCCGCCACCCACGAGATCACGGTAGGGAACTTGGCCAGTCAATCGCTGGCTTACAGCGCGCCCGTCGCCAATGACAGTTTGGCCGCAGGCAGCCTTAGCATTCAGGTGGGGAGCGGAACAGCTACAAGCGTGCCCATTACGGCCAATGAAACCCTGGAGCAACTGGCCACCTACATCAACGGGCAAAATCTGGGCGTCACCGCCAACGTAATTGACGATGCCAATGGTTCACGCCTATCGTTGCTGAGCAATACCCCGGGTCAACCGGGTACCTTGACGGTGGGGTCAGTCGGGGCGACTGGGACTCCGGCATACACCGGGACAGGGAACGGAACCATCTCCGGGGTGACTGGAGGATCGTCGAGCGTCGCGCAAACCATTACCATTGCAGCGACCGACGCGACTCACTTCTCGGTCACAGGTTCCGTGTCCGGCGGGCTGGGGACGGCGACCGTTGGAACCCCGTTTACCTCGAGCGGCATCAACTTCACCATTGCCGCCGGATCGACTGCTTTCCAGAGCGGAGACACTTTCACGGTCGCCACCACGCCTCCACCGTTGAGCTTCACCCAAGTGGCGGGAGTTAACGCACAGCTTACGGTCGACGGCATACCCATCAGCAGCGCCAGCAATACGGTCGCCGGCGCCATTGCCGGGGTCACGTTAAACTTGGCGAGCGCGGCGCCCAGTAGTCCGGTCGAACTCACCGTGGGGACGGATCCGAATCAAGCGGCGACGGCGATCAACAACTTCATTTCCGCCTACAACACCCTGATTGGCAGCATCAACACTCAATACACGGTCGACCCCACAACCAATACCGAAGGGCCGTTGGGCGGCGATATCTCTCTGCGCTCCTTGCAATCCAGCCTGCTCAACGACGCGGCCTATTCCATCTCCGGGAACGACGGGTTGGTCAATCTGGCCTCGCTGGGCATTACCACCAATAACGACGGCACCCTCAGCTTGGGAACCACGCCCTCGAGCGTAAACTCCTCCGGCCAGACGGTTCCGGGTCAGACGCCCAGCCAAGTACTCGCCGCCAATCCCACGGCGTTCCAGAATTTTTTTACCAACTCGTCAGGCACCGGTTTCGCCGATAGCTTTAACAACGACCTAAAGAATCTGACCGACCCAACCAACGGCATCCTGAATATCGATATCGCGCAGAATTCGGCCACGCAGCAATCGATCACCTCCGATATCAATAATTTTGATACCCAGATCACAGCGGAGCAGACACAACTGACCGCCCAGTACGACCAAGTTAACGCCAGCCTGCAAGCCTATCCCCTGCTACTGCAGGAGGTTACCGAAATCATTGGTTCCACGAGCATCAACAGCACCACGGGCCTGAGTGATCTTCCCACTCTGACGTCTGGACTATAGGCGAACCATGGACGCTCGACATTCATATCGTGAAGCCTCAGGCCGCGGCGCTACCGGTGTCCGGTTGGTCATTTTGCTCTACGAGCAGGTGATTCAAGACCTGGGGCGGGCGGTAAAGGCGATCCAAGAAAACAACATCGAACGGCGTACGCGTGAAATCAATCACGCACTCCAGGTGATCGGCCACTTGCAATACACGCTGGATATCGAATTGGGAGGCACGGTGGCCCGCAACCTGGCACGCTTCTATTGCACCGTGCGCGCCGGACTCGTCGAAGCGCATGCCCGCGTCTCGCGCGAGATTCTGCAGCAGCAGATTGCCTACCTATTGGACATGCGGGAAGCCTGGATCGAAGTCGACCGGGCTACCACTCCCGCCTCTTCCTCAAGGCTGTTAGGCGGCACGGCAAGCACGGCCGCTGACTGGAAGGGCTGATGCCCGCCTCGACCGCCGAGAGCCTGCGCTTGATAAACGACAAGCTTTGCGCCGTCCTCAGCGTCTGGCAATCGAAACCTGGCGAACCCAGCACCTTTACCCCGACCGTATTCACCGCCTTGCTTGCCGAACTCCACCGCGCCGCGGAATTGCTCGGCGGCGTTTCCTCCTCTGCCGCGCCCGATCCACAACTTGAAGACGAGATCTCGGACTATCGCCGCAATGTGCAACAGCTAGAGATCGCGCTGCCCAAAATCCAGGGAAGGCTGCTGATCGAGAAGGCGCGCCTGGAAAATGCGCGTTCCCATCTGGCAGCGGCCTCGGCCTGGGCCGAGGCTCGCAAGAAAACGCTGTGAGCAAACGGTTCTAGCGAAACGGGGCCAGAGTATTCGTCAGCGGTTGGACGGCTCCACTCACTTCAAGTAGTCAAACAGGCTGGTGGCTGGAGTTCGGCCAATCGAAGACAGCGTGGCGTCAACCGCCACTTGATCCTGGGTTAGTTGGGTCGCCACTGCAGCCACGTCGGCAGAGGAAATAGTGTTTGTCTGTTGAGTGAGACCGAGCGTTTCTGTGCTTAGGTATGTTTGCTGGGATTGAGTCTGGCTCAATGCGTTGCCGTAAAACACCCGCTGCGCCGTCACGTGGTCGAAAGCGCTGCTCACTTCGTTCACGGCCGCCGGGATTGCGGTGTTGGTGTTCAAAGCTGTAATTAAGTCTTGGATGGAATGAAAAACATCCGCTCCCGTTCCGTTGAAGATCTGAGAACCGGGCAGGTTGACCTGCAATTGGTAGCCTGTCCCTATGGTCACGCTATTTACTCCGCTATTGCCGGCATAGGTCACGCCCGAGGGTGCGCTGGCATCGGCCACGAAGGGCTGGTTGGTGGCGGTGCCGGAGAAAAGATATTGGCCCTGATAGGTCGTGTTGGCCAGACTGACCAGTTGGCTTTGGATTCCAGTCAATTGGGTTACCACATCCGCCCGCTCGGAATCGGAAAGCGTTCCGTTGGCGCCCTCGACTCCCAGAGTGATGGCTTGCTGCAAGGTCGTCACCACCGAGTTGAGGGTGGAATCCGCGGTCGAAAGCTGGCCGCTGATGCTACTGATACTGCGCTGGAAGGAGTCCACCTGGCTGCTCAATGCGTTGATTTGCACCAACTGGGCGGAACCGGCGGGATCGTCGGAGGGCACATTGATCTTGCTGCCGGTTGCCAGTTCCAGGTTTGCCGTGTTGGTCTGTTGCTGCAACTGCTGCAGAGCGGCCAGCAGATCGGGCATCGGATTGGGATTCGTGCGTATGGCGCTCATCCAGTTAATGTCCCCATATTGATGACGGTGTAGAGCATGTCGTTAACGGTTGTGACAACCTCGGCGGCCGCGTCGAAGGCGCGCTGGTACTGCACCATGTTGCTGGCTTCTTCGTTGAGGTCGACGCCGGAAAGGCTGCCGCGCTGATCCTGCAGCTGCTGCAAAATCGCTTGCGAGGAGGTAAGTTCGGCGGTGGCATTGGAAACGTCGTTGCCCACCGCGAAGACGATGTTGGAGTAGTACTGCGTCGGAGTCTGACCGGTAGAGATGTTGGGTGTGCGGAGAGCTGTGGGAGCCCCCGCAATGGTGGCGCCAAGCACGCTGTCGGTGGTGGTGACCGCAATGTCTCCCCGGCCCTGCGGGTCGGTGATCTCCAGCGTGCCGCCGACCAGAGCGGCCTTCGCGCCGACCGTGTGGTCGCCATTGATGGCGTTGATGAGATCTTGCACCGCGGAAGTGGCGGCGGCCGTGGGAGTGAAAGGCGCGCCCGAGCTGACCACGGCATGACCTGTCTCGACTACACCCAGGTCGTTGTTGCCCTGCAGGTCGACGACGTGCAAAGCTCCGCCGACGAGAGCACCTTGATAGCCGGAGTGCACACTGTCGGTGCCATCGACGGTGATGGTCGCGCTGGAAACGCCCGAGTTGATCGCTTGGACCAGATCGCCCACGGTCGCTCCGGCACCGGCAGTGTAGGTAGTGGTGAGTTGGCCGCCGCCCCGCGTCGCCGTCACAACGTCGCCAGCGATAAGCGGAGTGGCCGCGGTCAGCGTAGCAACGTCTCCCGTGACTTCGTTGAGATTTGCTCCGGCGGTGGGGCCGGCAGTGTAGGTGAACGTGGTTCCACCCGCCGTGACCGAGGTTTGACCGCCTACGGTCAACACGTCGCCGGCGCTCAGGGTGGCGGGACTATCCTGTTCGTTGAGGTTCGGGGTGGCGAGTTCGGCAATCGGCTGGTTGGCCACGGCGGAGAGCGCAGCGACGTTGCCGTTGCTGCCCGCGCTGCCATCGGAACTGGCGGCAATCAGCAAGGGATCGGTGATCTGTACCGCGATGTTGGTGGCGTAGCCCGCGCCGGATGCCGGAGGCGCCACGAAGATGTCGCCGCCGGCGGCGCCGTTGAGGTCGTAGCCCCCTTGGTTCGCCGTGTTCAGGCCGTTGGCGATGCCGGACGCCAGGGTATCGAGGTTCGAGAGCAAGCCGGGAATCGTCTGGTCGCGCGCTTGTATCGCTCCCGCCAGGTCCCCGGAGGTGAGCTGGGAAGTAATGTCGTTGCCCTGGGAAAAAACGTCCTGAAATCCCGCGGCGTTGGTTTGCGTGCTCAGCGCAAAACTCTGGCCGCCGACGACCAGCGGCGCTCCGTTGCCGGTCGTCAGCGTTACACCGTTGTCGCTTCGGATCTCGGAAACATCCACCAGGTTAGACAATTGACCGATTAGCACATCGCGCTGATCGACGAAGGAGCTGGCATCCTGATTCAATCCCTGCAAATCGCTGATCTGGGTGTTCAACTGCGCGATTTGCGTGGTCAACGTGTTCACCTGGGTGACATCCTGACTCACATTCAGGTCCAAGCTGGATTGTTGCTGGGTCAGGTTCTGCGCCGTGTTGTTGAAGGTGGTGGCCAGGTTTCCCGCCGCCGTCAGCACCCCTTGGCGCAAGGAGAGGTTGGTGGGATCGGTGGAGAGCTGGTTCAGACTGCTGAACAGGTTGGATATTTGGGTGCCAATATCGCTGCTGCTGCTGGTGAAGTTGACCTGCAATTGCTGCAAGCTGGAGACCAGGGAATTGAACTGTCCCTGTTGTTGGGTTTCCTCCTGAATGCGCAGCTGAAGAATCGGATCCCGCACCGCCTGCAGTTTTTGCAGGGAAACGCCCTCCCCGTAGGTTAGCGACCCGGCGACCACCGGCGGGTTTTCGACCAGCACCGGGATCACTCGGGAGTAACCTGGGGTATTGACGTTGGCCACGTTGTTGGTGGTGGCGTTTAGCGCGCCCTGTTCCGCCTGAAGTGCGCCGGTTGCAATCGCCAAGGCCCCGTTGAGACTGGACATGGATGCGGGTTTCCTCTCTCCAGTGGGTAACTGCTGCTAGGAACGTGCGCGGGGAACGACGTAGGTGGTTCCCGAACTAGCCAGTACCCGGCAAAAAATATCCACGGTGCGCCGAGCCCGTCGCAACAATGCCGCGTAGAGACGCGCTTGCCGGCAAGCTTCTTGGTGAGCTTCCAGCAACGCCTGCTGCTGGGCGGAAGAGTTGCAGAAAGGATCCTCGGCCCGCGCCAATTCGGCGTGCAGCGATCTCAGCTCCGCGCAGAATTCACGCTGGCACGCAGTCTGCCGCTCGAAGGTGTGCAAGTCGTCCGCCAATAGGCCGGCCTGGGCGCACGACAGCGCACTGGCCAGTCCCTGAGTCGCCGCCAACTGCCTCTCCCGAATACTGAATATGCGGGAACCCGCTTGCTCCATAAAGCCGTCTCATTCCTCTACCCCAATGTCCTTACTACACGCCCGGCCCAAGTTGTGTCAGTTCGCCGTTAGCCGCGATCAGGCCATATCGTCAACTTGGTGGGGTGGAGCGTCGGAAACGGTATCCTCTGGGGACTCCGGCTCGCTAGGAGGGTGCGGCGGCGTACGGCGGCGCGGACGCGATCCCGGTTCGCGCTGGCGCTGGTCCGTTGGCTCTAGAACGGGTGCTGGTCGTTCCAAGCGCTCGGTAGATATGTCGCCCATGCCGCATCCTGAAATTGGCCACTCAAGCCGCCGCCGATCGCGCCAGCATCTCGGAAATCACCGCCTCGGCCGTCTGCTCGGGCGAGATTTGATACCTTCCGTCCCGCACCGCCTGCCCTAATGCCGCTACCTTCTCTTGGCGAACTTCGGGCAGGGCATTCACTTGCGCCGCCAGCGATTGCACGCGCGCCTGGTCCAACGAGAGCTGTGCCGTATCGCCGCCCAACTCCCCCCCCGCCGCTGCCGCCGCAGCACCCCGCGAACCGGACGCGACCTCGCCGCTGTCCTGCGCTTGCTGGAGCCTCGCATTTGGGTCGATTCTCATCGCTACCTCCTCACCTTGAATTGCCCTTGCAATTTAGGTATCGGCAGCACGTTAGAAACCTTTAATCAAAGCCCGGCGTCCCGAATCCACCCGCCTGAGTTCGGACCGCTTCTACCTGCTAATTCTTAACTTATCGGCCCCCGGACGGGGGAACTTTAGCCCCGGCTTGATTCGTGGATTGGACATAACCTTATTATTTTTCATCAGATTACGGACAATCATCGCGGCGATTCCGAAGCCGCCGGAAGCCGCCAGCGCGGAGGCCAGCGCCTGTGTTCCCAGGTACGAGTAGTCGGACGATCCGGGAGAATCTTTCTCTCCCGGAAGTGAAGAAAATGTCTTCTCCAAGGGACCCAAAAGGTCATTGAGCAACACGGTTTCGAATTGTTCGGCTACGTGCAGCAGTTTCTTAGGCGGAGCGTTCGCGGACGGTGTGGCTTGCGGTGCCAGGGCGATAGGGTGCATCAGATAACCTCCAGGTCAGCTTCGAGTGCCCCGGCCGCTTTGATGGCTTGCAGAATGGCAATCACGTCGCGTGCGGTGGCTCCAATTCTCTGCAGCCCGGCGACCAGTTGCTCGACGCTCGCCCCTTCGCTGAGTTCGATCCGCTGGGCGGGAGCTTCCTCGGTTTTCACCGTGGTCTCGGGAACAACTTCGGTCTTGCCCTGGCTCAACGGGTTTGGTTGTGACACCTCGAACTGGGTGGTCACCTCGACGGAGAAGTTGCCGTGCAGGATGGAAACTGCCCCCAGGCGCACATCCCGGCCCATCACCACGGTGCCGGTACGCTCGTTGACCACGACCTTGGCGCGGCGACGGACTTCCACTGGCAGATTCTCGACTCGGGCCAGCAATGCGGGAATATCCGCAGTGCCGGCCGCCGCCGCATTGATATCGACCTCGCGGCCGTCCACGACCGCGGCAACTTGGCTTTTGAATTCGGAGTTGATGGCGCCGGCCATGCCCTCCGCGGTGCTGAAGTCGGAATCGTTCAGCAGCAGAGAGAGCTTAGCCAGCTTGTTCAGATTGACCGCACTGGCGCGCTCCACCAACCCTCCATTGGGGATGCGTCCGGCGGTGGGATGATTCTGCTGCTTCGAGTTAGTCCCGCCACCCTCGCGGTAGCCACCCAAAGTGAGCGAGCCCTGAGCCTCTCCATAGACTTGCCCATCGGCGCCGTAGAGCGGGGTCAGCAACAGCGTACCGCCTTCCAGACTCTTGGCATCGCCGATGGAAGAAACCGTGACGTCCAAACGCATGCCCGGATTGGCAAACGGCGGCAGCGTTGCGGTCACGAAAACCGCAGCCACATTCTTGACGATCATGGTAGTGGATGGAACCTGCACCCCCATGCGCTGCAGCATGTTGGCCAAAGTCTGGTTGGTGAAGATGGTCTGTTGCTTGTCGCCCGTGCCCCTCAACCCCGCGACAATGCCGTAGCCGATCACGGGATTGTCGCGCACGCCCTCGACCGCCGCCAGGTCGCGAATCAGCACCTTGCTCGGGCTGCTGTCCGCTTTGACCGCTTGCATCCCGTCTTCCGCCAGGGATAGGGATGAGAACGGCAGGGCAAGCGTGAGCATGAACAGAAAACGAAGCGCGCATTCCATGAAGACTCCTCGCTAAAAACTGAACAGCCAAAGCAGGGCGCGCACCATGGGATTCGGCGGCCGCACTCCGTCGCTCAGCACGCCTTTGCCTTTGAGTTCGAGCTCCAGATTGCCCACATTGTTGGAGAGCACGCTGTTGCCGAACTGAACGTCGCCGGGACGCACCAAGCCGCGCACCAAGATCGTTTGCCGCTCGTTATTCATGGTCATCTGGCGCTCGGCCTCGATCACCAACACTCCGCTGGGCAGCACGGCCACCACCCGCCCGGCCAAGCTATCGGTCAGAGTGGAGGTGGTGGTGCCTTGCGACTTGCCCGCCAAAGCGGTCGACGAATTCGGTGAAAAAATGTTCTGCACCGCGCCGGTGCTGGCATGGGCCAGCAGCCCGGTGATGCTCGAACTAGCGTTGAGGGTGCGCGTGGCGGCCACGCTGGCAGCGTTGTTGGCGGCAAGATTCTGGTTCACCACAATCGTGATCACGTCGCCCACGCGCATGGCCTTGTAGTCGGCGCCGAGGTTGGAGAACTTTCCATTGTCGGTCCACAGGCTGCCCGCGCTGGTGGGCGTGAGGTCGGGTCCTTGCTGTTGCATTCGCTGGATATACTGCTGCAGACCCTCGCGCTGCACACTCTTCGGCTTAGTTTGTTTCGCCAGGGAGATCGGAGCGAGCGAGCATGCGAGCAGCAGAACGATGATGAGTTTTCGCCGCATAGGTCTTGCCAATTCTTTCTCAGCCATTTCCTCCCGCACTACAACGTTGCGCGCAGCAAAGCCGCGCCTACCACTGCCGCGCGGTACACCCGGCGGTTGCTGGCATCGAAGACGCGGATTTGTTGGCTGAGCGCTCCGCGTTCGAGGCAAGTCACCAGCAGCGAGATGCGCAGGTTGGCGCCCTCCAGAATTAGCGTTGCCGGCTTTCCCCGTTCCACCAGGGCCGCGCCTGTGCGAGCGTCCGCTGCGGACATTTTCCGTCTCTGCGCCGCAGCCGCTTCCGGGCGCAGCTTGGTTCGCCAATCGTCCGCCGCGGACGGAGGCATTTCGGCGCGCACCAGAAAACTGCCGCATAGACTGCGGTCCAAACAGTGGAGGCGGAATTCAACCGCCTGATCGAGATCGTCCCACGCGACTGCGGCCACCTGCAGCGCCGGGGCCGGCTGACGGGCGCCAATGTCGGCAAAGCGCAGGATGGCCGACTTGGGCAGCGCGCCAAGGCTTGAACCTTTCCGGCGCAAGAAGCTCTGAATCGCGCTTTGTACCTGCTCCTTTTCGATCGGCCAACCCGAATGCTGAATCACGATCTGGCGCGGTATGTACAGCCGGCTCAGCAAAGCCGGCCAGTTCGCAAGCTCCCTCGCAATCTCATCCGCGTCCAAGACTCGCAGGCTGCCGGGCTGGGGCGCCCGCCCGAGTTCGATAGTCGCGCCCTGATTCTTGAGCGCGGCCTCGGCTTGCTCGGGAAGAAGGTCGGAGAGCACGATGTTCTCCCGATTCACGTCGACGCATTCGCGCAGCGCGACCACGCTGCTTCGCTCGGCCCCTGCGGACGGCAAACATGCGCCGCTCATCAAAAGCAACAAAGACGCCGCGGCCGGAAGAAATCTCATGCGTGCTCCTTTCACTTTTTACCTTCCCAGATTGTTTAATCCCTGCATCATCTCGTCGGCGGCCTGCACCACGCGGGAATTGGCTTCATAGGAGCGCTGGGCCACGATCATCTGCACGAACTCCTCGACGATGTCCACGTTCGATTGCTCCAAGTAACCTTGTTCGATGGTTCCCAGACCTTCGCTGCCCCCGGGCGTGCCCACCACGGGATCTCCCGAAGCGGTAGTCGGCAGGAACAAATTGTTGCCCACGCTGTTCAAGCCGCCAGGATTGGGAAAGAGCGCCAGTTGGATGACGCCCACTTGCTGCGCCGCGATTTGGCCCGCCAGCGTCACGCTCACCGTGCCATCGCTGCCGATGGTGATGGAGGTGGCGCCGGTGGGAATGGTGATGCCCGGTTCCACCGGATTTCCGTCGGCGGTTACCATGTTGCCATTCGCGTCCAATTGAAAAGCGCCGCTACGGGTGTACGCGGTTTCTCCCGAGGGGAGCGTGATCTGAAAAAAACCCTGCCCTTGAATCGTCAGGTCCAGGGGATTGCCGGTGGCGCTGAAGTCGCCCTGGGTTTGGACAATTTCGGACGTCGCTGAGCGTGTTCCCAAACCAATTTGCAAGCCGGCGGCGACCGTGGTTTGTTGAGTTGCGGCCGAACCCGGCATCAGCACATTTTGATAAAGCAAATCCTCAAACTGAATTCGTCGGCTGCGGAATCCGGCGGTGCTGGCGTTGGCCAGGTTGTTGGCGACGTTGTCCAGATTCATTTCCTGGGCCGCCATGCCGCTGGCCGCGGTGTAGAGCGCTCGCAACATGATTCTCTCCTAGCTGAGCCGCGGCAGCTCGTCGGCGGCGATACGGTTGAAAGTGCCGTAAAAGGCGGACATCGCGCCTTGCAGCATTTCGAAATGCCGTTGCACGGCGATCATATTGACGGTCGCCGTCACGGCACTCACGTTGGCCGACTCCAGCATGCCTTCGCGTATGTCGGAGCCGGTGGCGGGATGGGCGACAACCGCGGGCGCGGAATAGTACGACGCTCCTTCGGAAATCGGCGACGTATTCGGAGCAAACTCGACCATGCGCAACTGATCCACCACTGCGCCGTCGACCGAGAGAGTTCCGTCGGCGCTGATCGAAGGAGTGCCACTGGGCACGGTGATCGGGCCTTGCGCGCCCAAGACCGGATCTCCAGATTGGGTGGTCAATACGGATTTTGCCGACAGCTGAAAACTGCCATTGCGGGTGTAGCGGATTCCGGCTGCGGTCTGAACCACGAAGAAGCCGCTGCCTTCAATCGCCAAGTCGAGCGGGTTGCCGGTTTGTTCCAGGTTGCCGGCGCTCTGGTCGATGCGAGTTTCGCCCAGCACGTTGAAGTCATTGACGGCGTGGTTCAGGGGATTGATTCCCACGTCAGGAGCGCCTGCCAGCAAAGAATTGAACGTGGGCTGTTGGCCGCGAAAGCCCGTGGTGCTGAGGTTGGCGAGATTGTTGGCCACCAGTTCGAGCGCTTGGGTTTGCGCCCGCAGGCCGGCGCATGCCGCGTAGTATCCGCTGTTCAAGGTCTTGTTCCTCGCATCAACCTAAGCAGGTCGTCCTCCAACCGGTGATGGAAGAACCAAAGAAGCCGAACTACTGCCCTGACAGTTGTTTGCGAGTAAGGTGGCTGGTTCGTCTACATCCACTGGAAGGATCGGGGAAGAACTTGCCGGGCAGAGCCGCATCGAACCGGCAAATCGTTCCGGTGGGCGGCCTTCTGGAGCTTCTATCGGCAGGTCTGAATCGGACTTCACCAATCGCCAACACCCATCACCGCCTGTGAGCCGCGTCACCTTTATGTTTCGAGGCGATGTGGTATATTTCGTGTCCGGCGTGAATACTCCCCAACACCCTTAAGGTCGTGCAAGGCGATGCCAGTTGCCTAGGAGGCTCTTGGTGGCTCAGAAGAAGACCGTAAAAACCAGCAGCGCAAAATCATCCATTTCCAAAAAAGTTGAGGCAAAGACGGCGCGGCTCTTGCCCTATCGCAATCCTAAACTTTCTCCCGAGAAGCGAGCGAAGGATCTTCTTTCCCGCATGACGCTGCAGGAAAAAGCGGCGCAGATGCTCTGCATCTGGCAGCAGAAGCCGAAGACGCTGACCGACGACAATGGCAACTTCGATCTGGCGAAGGCGAAAGCAGCTTTCAAAGACCGCAACGGGCTGGGCCAGGTGGGGCGACCGAGCGATGCGGGCAAGGGCCTGGGCCCGCGCCAGATGGCCGACACCACCAATGCCATTCAGAAATTTTTTATCGAGAACACGCGCCTCGGAATTCCCGTGATCTTCCACGAAGAATGCTTGCATGGGCACGCGGCTATCGGTGGAACCAGTTTCCCGCAGCCCATTGCGCTGGGCGGCACTTTCAACCCCGAACTCGTCGAAAAGCTGTTTACGATGACTGCGCTCGAAGCGCGTTCGCGCGGGGCGCACCAGGCGCTCACGCCGGTGGTCGATGTGGCCCGCGATCCACGCTGGGGACGCGTCGAGGAGACTTACGGCGAGGATCCGTTCCTCGTGTCGCGGATGGGCATTGCCGCGGTGCGCGGCTTCCAGGGAGACGCCAGCTTCCGCGACAAGACGCGCCTGCTGGCCACGCTGAAACATTTTGTCGGCCACGGGCAGCCGGAATCCGGCATGAACTGCGCTCCCGCCAACGTTTCCCTGCGCGTGTTGCGCGAGACTTTCCTGTTCACCTTCAAAGAAGCGATACGCAAGAGCGGCGCGGTCAGCGTGATGCCCTCCTATAACGAAGTGGACGGCGTGCCGTCGCACGCCAACAAGTGGCTGCTGCGCGACGTTCTGCGCAAGGAGTTCGGCTTCAAGGGATTCACCGTCTCCGACTACTTCGCGATTTGGGAACTCGGCTACCGGCCGGACACGCACGGCCATTTCGTTGCGGAGGACAAAAAGGAATCATGCAGATTGGCGGTGGAAGCGGGCGTGAACATTGAGCTGCCCGATCCGGATTGCTACCTGCATCTGGTGGAGCTGGTAAAGAAGAAGGTCCTAAAAGAATCGCAACTCGACGACCTCGTCGGCCCCATGCTGCTGTGGAAATTCAAACTTGGCCTGTTCGACGATCCCTATGTCGATCCGGCAGTGGCGGAGCGCGTCGTCGGTAGCGACGATCATCGCAAGCTCGCTCGACAGGCCGCGCGCGAGGCCATCACGCTGCTCAAGAACGATGGCGGGCTGGCTCCGCTCGATTTGAGCAAGTACAGAACGATTGCCGTCATCGGCCCCAACGCCAATCGCACACTGCTGGGCGGCTACAGCGGCGTTCCCAAGCAGGAAGTGACGGTGCTGGATGGGATTAAAGCGCGGGTTGGCAACCGCGCCAAGGTACTCTACAGCGAAGGCTGCAAAATCACCATCGGCGGCAACTGGAATCAGGACGAGGTCGTTCCCAGCAATCCCGACGAAGACCGCAAGCAGATTGCCGAAGCGGTCGAAGTGGCCAAGCAAGCCGACATCATTATTCTCGCCATCGGCGGCAACGAGCAGACTTCTCGCGAAGCCTGGGGCTTGAACCACATGGGCGACCGCGCCAGCCTGGACTTGATTGGACGGCAGAATGAAATGATCCAAGCGATGCTCGCGACCGGCAAGCCTGTCGTTGCCCTGCTCTACAACGGGAGACCGCTTTCGCCGACCTATCTTGTCGAGAACGTGCCCGTGATCTTCGAATGCTGGTACCTCGGGCAGGAGAACGGGCACGTCGTAGCCGAAACTTTGTTCGGCGACAACAACCCGGGCGGAAAGCTGCCGATTTCTTTTCCGCGTTCGGCGGGACACTTGCCCGTGTTCTACAACTACAAACCCTCCGCCCGCCGCGGATACCTCTTCGACGACGTCTCGCCGCTGTTCGCCTTCGGCTATGGCCTGAGTTACACCACATTCGCCATCAAGAATGTTCGCCTGGAAAAGAACAAGATCAAGACCGACGGCTCGACGCGCGTGCTAGCCGACGTAACCAACACCGGCAAGCGCGAAGGCACAGAAGTCGCGCAGATGTACATTCGCGACGTGGTGAGCTCCGCGACGCGGCCCATCAAGGAACTGAAAGGCTTCCAGAAGGTGACGCTTCGTCCGGGCGAAACGAAAACCGTGGCCTTCGAGATCACGCCGGAGCTGCTCGCCTTCTACGACGTGAACATGAAGTATGTGGTTGAACCGGGTGAATTCTCGATCATGGTCGGCAGCTCATCGCGGAACGAGGACCAGACGAAGGTCGCGCTCACGGTAGCGAAGTAACGCCGATGCAGGGTACAGCGAGGCACATATGATCCAAAAGCTTCCCGTTGGAGAAAAAGTTGGCTACGCTCTCGGCGACATGGCCGCGAATTTTGTCTTCCAGGCCATGCTGGCCCTGCAACTGGACTTCTATACCCATACCTTCGGCCTGACCGCAGCCCAGGCCGGCACCCTCTTCCTCGTCGTGGGGCTGGGCGTCGCGTGCCTTAATCCTGTGATGGGCGCCATCGCTGATCGCACCACCTCCCGCTGGGGCAAATTCCGTCCCTGGCTGCTCTGGACAGCGGTGCCGTTTGGCGTCATCAGCATCCTCACTTTTACCACCCCGAACCTCAGCCCGGGCGCGAAGATCATCTATGCCTGGACCACCTACCTCCTTCTGCGCGTCATCTACACCGTCAACAACGTGCCGTACGCTTCGCTGACTGGGGTAATGACCCAGGACCCCGACGAGCGCACCAGCATCTCGTCCTATCGCCAGATCGCCGCCAACAGCGCCGGCTTCATCGTCGCTAGCCTCGCAATCCCCATGGTTAAGTTCTTTGGCCGCGGCAATGACGCGCAGGGCTATCAGTACACCATGGGACTCCTTTCGGTCCTCAGTGCCATCTTCTTCATCATCGCCTTCTTCACCACGAAAGAGCGCATTCAGCCCGATCCCCAGCAGAAGACCTCGCTCGGGCAGGACCTCTCGGACCTCTTTACCAATCCGTCCTGGGTCGTGCTCTTTCTGGTCACCTTGTTCTACTTCGCTGCGATTCTGGTGCGCGGCAATGTCATGCTGCCCTACTTCAGATTTGTCGCCGGCAATGTGGACCTTTACGCCTGGTTCAACGGTTTCGGCCTGGCTGCGTTGCTCCTGGGCGTCGCTTGCTCCACCGCCGTGTCCGTTCGCGTGGGTAAGCGCGAGCTCTTCATCGCGAGCATGGCCCTGACCGGCATCTTCACTGCGGCTCTATATGTCATCCCGCCGCACGCCACTTACGTCATCATCGCCGGCTGGAGCGGAGCAATCCATCCGCACATGATCCTGCTTCACGCCAGCATCGGTGTGGAAGTGTTGCGCCAGTTTTCGTATGGACTCTCAGGCCCCATTCTGTGGGCGATGATGGGTGACGTGGCTGATTACGGCGAATGGAAGAATGGGCGCCGTGCCACCGGCACGGTCACTGCCGGCGTGGTCTTCGCGCTATGGGCGGGTCTGGCCCTGGGTGGCGCCATCGCCGGATGGCTGCTGTCGGCCTACGGCTTGGTATCCGAAGCCGCCACCCAGACGGCCCGGACGCAAACCGGCATCCTTCTGACAGCGAGCCTTTACGCTGGCCTCTTTTTCTTCGCCGCCGCAGTGTGCCTGTTCTTCTATCCGCTGACGCGCGAGAAGAACCAATCGATTGCCAACGAGCTCGCCGAGCGGCGGAAGAAAGCGGCCACCGCCACGACTTAGAGCTTGCCGTACGACAAATGATTGTCACGCCGAGCCGCTTCAGCGGCGTGGAATCTGCTTTTCGATCTCTTAAGGGGCCCTATGCGTTTCTCAAATGCAGTTGTAATTCTTGCAGTCGCGGTTTCCCTCTCCGCCAGCGCCTACTCGCAACAATCCGCTCCCACGCTCAAAGACGCATATCACGGATGCTTCGTTGTCGGCGCAGCGCTCAATACTGCGCAGTTCACCGATCAGGTCCCGGCGGAAGATGCCATTATCAAAGCGCAGTTCAACGCCATCAGTCCCGAGAATGTCTTGAAGTGGGAGATCGTTCATCCCCGCCCCGGCATCTTCGATTTCACGCTCTCCGATAAGTATGTCGACTTTGGCGAGAAGAACCACATGTTCATCCTCGGCCACAATCTGGTGTGGCACGCGCAAGTGCCGCGGTGGGTATTTCAGAATGACAACGGCCAGCCGCTCACCCGCGACGCTTTGCTGGCCCGCATGCGGGAGCACATCTTGACCGTCGTCAGCCACTACAAAGGCCGCATCGACGGTTGGGACGTGGTCAACGAAGCGCTCAACGACGACGGAACTCTGAGGCAGTCTCAGTGGCTGAAGATTATCGGCGACGACTACATCGAAAAAGCCTTCGAGTTCGCGCACGAAGCCGATGCCAGCGCTCAGCTCTATTACAACGACTATTCGCTGGAGAATGAAGCCAAGCGCAAAGGGGCGATTGAAATCGTGAAGCGTCTGCAGGCCAAGGGAATTCCGATCACCGGCGTGGGGGTGCAGGAGCACGTGCAAATGGACTGGCCCACGCCCGAGCAAATCGACGCCACCATCACGGATTTCGCCAAGCTGGGCGTGAAGGTCATGTTCACCGAGCTCGATGTCGATGTGCTGCCTCCAGCCACGAGCAGCCGCACCGCCGATGTGTCGCTAAACGTCGCGGCCGATCCCCAGCTCAACCCATACGCCAATGGCTTGCCGGATGCCATGCAGCAGGCACTGGCCAAGCGCTACGCCGACCTTTTCGCCACCTATGCGAAGCACTGCGGAACCGTGACCCGCGTGACGCTTTGGGGCGTCACCGATGCGAACTCGTGGAAGAACAACTGGCCGGTGCGCGGCAGAACCAACTATCCGCTGCTGTTCGACCGCAATGCCCAGCCCAAGCCGGCTTTCGACGCGGTGATCGCCGTGGCGCCGAAGCACTGAGCCACTCTACTTTGCCGGCGCCGGCTGAGGCGCGACGGCGGGAGCGGAGAAGTTTACGGTCGGCACCGCGCGCGACTCTTCCGTGGCCGCGAAGTACGCTTCATTCGGCTTGAATCCCGCATAGTTGGCGAAAATGTTGTTGGGAAATTTCTGGATGTAAGTGTTGTAATCCTGCAAGGCATCGTTGTAGCGCTTGCGTTCCACGGCAATGCGGTTTTCCGTTCCTGCCAACTCGTCCTGAAGTTGCAAGAAATTCTGATTGGACTTCAAGTCGGGATAATTTTCCACGATCACCAGCAGCCGCCCGAGAGCGCCGTCGAGCTGCTGGTTGGCGGCAATCTTGTCGGTTGGATTGCCAGCCGAGAGCAATGCCGAGCGGGCTTTGGCGATGTCGCCAAACACAGTTTGCTCCTGCTGGGCGTAGCCCTTCACGGTTGCGACCAGGTTCGGAATCAAGTCGGCGCGGCGTTGCAGCACAATATCCACTTGCGACCAGGCGGCTTTCACCGTCTCATTCTTGGTCACCAGCGTGTTGCGGACGCTCACGTATTGGCCAAACCCCAGCAGCGCAATCAGCGCGACAATGATGATGACGATCCAAACCTTGCTCATGATGGTTCTCCTTGTGTCGAGACGTAGCTAGCTACGTCTTACGGACATTAGTGCGATGCAGCCGAATCCAGCATTGTATCCACTGCGGCCGCGACTTGCTGCACCGCGGCCAGGTAGCGAGTAAAAAGGTCTGTCAGCTCGAATTGCTTGCGATCCGCCTTACGCTCGCGAATGTCGAGCAATTGCAGGAACGCCGAGGCATCGAATGGAATCCGGATCGCAAGAGCTTGCAGCGCCGCACGCTTGGAATCAGGCGCCGGATCGCCCAGTGCGATCAGCGCGTGGCGAAATAGCGTCGTAAAAGAAGGCAGGGAGCGCAGCAGCAATTCCCATAGGCGCTTCTGATTGCCCGCACCCGCAAGCACATGCTCGCGCAGCAGAATCAGCTTCTCGCGCAGCTCATATTCCACCTGCGCACGATGCTGGCCCATGGGAATTTGCAGGCCTGCCAGCACGTCCTCGCCGAAAAGCACACGATGGCGCTGCTGCATGTCGAGCAACTCAATGGCAAACACATCGGTCGAGCGTTGCAGTTCTTCGTGCGTCAGCACCAGTGGCGCGGGATGCCTTTTCCGATTCCACCATTCGACCGAGGGAGCGAGCGCGCTGAGAGCGGCAAAAGAAGTCTCGCGCAAAATGCATAGTAGGTTGACGTTCGAGAACTCGGCATGGAACTCACCGCCCGCGGCCGAGCCGTAAAGGATTGCGCTCTGCAAGTTCTCTCCCGCAGCCTGGCGCAACCGGCTGACGAAGTCGTCGATCTGTTTTTGTGGAACCAGACTCTCTATAGCCATGAGATCCCTCGATGCCTTCCTCTACCAGCTTCCGCTGGCACCGCCGCCACCCGACATTCCCCCGCCGAAGCCGCCAAATCCACCGCCGCCTCCGCCGAATCCGCCACCACCAATGCCCCAACCTCCGCCCACCCAGCCGCCTAACCCTCGGCGGCCACTACCAAACCGGTTCGCCAGAACTATGAGCCCAATAAACACGACCAGAAAGACGATGCCGCTGATAGGTAAACCAGGACTGGGCCGGTCCTGGGGCGTAGGCGCAGCTAGGGGCTGCCCGCCAGTCAGTTGCACGCCCGCATCCTGCGCAATGACCTCCGCCACGCGCTGCGTCATCAGCGACACCGCGCCGTTGTAGTCATCTTGTTTCAGCAGCGGCACAGCTTCGCGGCCGAAGCCGCCAACTTCGCCGTCGGGCAAAATCGGCTCCAGCCCGTAGCCCACCTCAATGCGGTACTGATGGTCCTGCACCGCCAGCAGAATCAGTACTCCGCGATTTGTTGATTTTTCGCCGACGCCCCACGTCTTGAATAGATTTACGGCATAGTCCTCGATCGAATCGCCGTCGAGCGATTTGATGGTCACCACCGCAATCTGCGCCTGCGCCTTCTGGTCAATCTGCTGGCAAACGTTGTCGAGCTGCGCGATCGTGTTGGCGTCGAGAACGTTCGCGAAGTCGTTGACATAGCCGGTAGGATGGAGTTGTGCGATGGGCTCGGCAGCGGCCAACCGCGTGAATGCCAGCGCGGCGAGCGCACCCAGCGCGAGTCTTGTCTGCAGTTTCATCCGCGGGTGATTGTACATGGGTATTCGCGGCGATGTAGCGCCGCGGCGAGGGCGAGACGCCCTCTCGACAGTCGGCGGGACGCCGGCGCTACTCTCGGGAACGTGCCGACAACTGGCGAATAGCATTCTCCACCAGCTTTAACCCGATCACCCATCGCTGCCGCGCCTGCTCTGCGTCATCTCCGTAACCGAAGACATAGGCGGTAATGTAGAAGCCATCCTGGGTGGCTCCATCGCCGTGGAAATAGCAACGGCGGATCAGAAACTCAGCCGCTGAAGGAATCTCCGGAACCCGCTGCAACAGCGCGGTCAGCTGCTTGGCCCGCTGTTCGTGTTCAGGGAACGAGCCGCGCGAGGTCTCCGCCGTGAACACTAGATCGACGTAGGAGCTGAACTTATGCGAGGCGCCGAAGATCTCTTCTTCGGGGCTGATCTCCGTGCTCGGCCACGCATCGCACTTGGCAGTTTCGAAAATACTGATCGTTGAGTTGATCGCCCTGAGAAACTCCCCCAATTCCGGATTGGCGTGCGCTTCCTCGATCTCCAGCAGCAATTCAGGCTGGCGCTTCACATCGTAATAGCGTGGGCCTTCGGGCGAGGCCCAGGGGAATTCGAGGGTCTCGTCATCGGTTCCCAGTTCGACGGCGAATTCTGCTTGCACGCAGGGATGATAAATCAGGTGGGCGATGAGACCCGGCAACAAAAATCCCAGGGATACGCGAAATGCTTCTCAGCTCCCTAGGCCCGTTTGAAATGGCTGCAGGAACTTCACGACCTGCCGCTCGGCCCAGTGGCCGTCATCGTCCCCGCCGTCCGGCTGCGCGAGGAACGAGCAATGGCCGCCGTCTTTGGTCTCGACAAACGTGATGTTCGGATTGGCCAGAATCTTCCGCTGGCTCTCGGCAGTAATGCGAATAAAAGGATCGTTCGCCGCGTGCAAAATGAACGTGGGTACGGCGATGCGGTCCACCACATTATTGGCCGCGGCGCGCGCGTAATAATCCACCGCGCCCTCGAACCCGCAATAATAGGCGGTGACCTTGTCGTCGAACTGGCGCAGCGTGGTTACGCCGCGCAGGCGTGAGGGATCAAACATGCCGGGAAAGAAACGCGCCTTCGCGCGCAACCGGCGGCGCAGATTCCACAGGAAGTAGTATTCGTAGAGGCGATTGGCCGGCAAATGCAGCGCATCGGCGGACGCGGCCAAGTCCATCGAAGGACTCACTGCTACCACCGCGCGAAATTGCGATGGTCCCTGCTTACCCCATTCGCCGGCCAACTTCAGCACCAAATTGCCGCCCATGGAGAATCCCACCAAGGCGAGCGCCGAGATGCGGTCTTGCTCAATCAGGTTTCGGGCCACCGCGGCCACGTCTGGCGAGCGTCCGGAATGGTAAAGCGTGGGAGAAAGATTGTCAGTGCCACCGCAGTTACGCTGGTTCATACGCACAACATTCATGCCGGCAGCCAAGCCCTTCTGCGCGACGCCCAGCATGTACGCCGACTCGCTCGAACCTTCCAGGCCGTGAACGATCAGGATGGTCAGCGGTTTCTGGCGATTGCTCTGCCAGTGACAGCGGCAAAGCACTTTGACGCCGGGTTCGACCTCGACGAAGCGCTCCTCGTGGGGCGGCAGACAGAACTGGCGCGACAGAAAATAACCGCCAATGGTTTGCAGATGCGCGCCGCGCAGGAATCGCCGCGGCTGAAATACCAGGCCGTTGCTTTGCGAAGACCCGGCTTGGGAAAGCTGGGGCATCGAAGGTTGGGTTTGCGAAGTCTCCACGGATTGGTCTTTAATTAGATGTTAACAGCGCGCGGGTACGATACAGTGGACTAAGGGGTGCGGCCATGCCTATTTTTGAGTACGTTTGCAAGGAATGCGAGCATGAGTTTGAGGCGCTGGTCTTCGGTGATGAGAAAGCAGCCTGCCCCAAGTGCCATAGCAAGCGTCTAGCGCCGCAGCTTTCGGTATTCGCGGTAGCGGCGAAAGGTCCATCCAGCAGTGCGCCTGGCGTCGGTGCCTGTGGCAGTTGCGGCGATCCGCGCGGGCCGGGCGCATGCTCGCTGACGGATACTGACTAACGCGGAGTTACTCATTTCGCGAAGCCCTGCATTTCCCCCTCGAATCCCCGGATTGGCCTCCCAAGAAGCTCGCCCGCAGTCAAGGCTAACCGTCACATTCAAAGCGCTTTAAATACGGTGACTTCGGATACCGCCCGTGCATCACCGCGGTAAGTTTTCTTCACTACGGAATGCCCCTATGATCCTCCCAATCTGCACCACGAATTATCGGGAGGCGCGATTTATGGACCGTCGTCGGAATCCGCGGGTCACGGCGTTTTTGCCGGTCCGCGTGTGGGGCGTGGATGCCCATTCCTTGCCTTTTATGCAATTGGCGCGGGCGAGGAACATCAGCCGCGGCGGTGCGGTGATCCAAGGGTTGAGCCGGCAGATTAAAGCCGGCGAGATCCTCGAAGTACAGACCGACGAAGGCAAGGCTCAATTTCGCGTCGTCTGGGCGGGCAGGCCTGGCAGTTGTTCCGAAGGGGAAATCGGCATCCAGAGCCTGCCCGCGGAGCCCGACATCTGGGATCTGAGCCTCTGGGGCTGCAGCGTGTCCGGAACCAGAGCCCTGGCGGTTGCCTGTAGCTAGCTGGCGACAAGGCTCATCGACGAAAAAGAGATCCCCATTCCCGCGCCTATCAGCTGCGCCACTCCGTCCCCATATTGTCGTCGGTAATGATCAGTGCGTGTTGTAAGCGCAATCGCAATTGGTCGTTATCCTCGATCGAGAACTTGCGGCTTCCGGTGGAATCGTCTGGAATATCCAATATCTGCTGCAGCGCCAGCATTTGGCGGGGATCGTTGGGATCGATCACTCGCTCGCCATCAATCGAATAGCTCAAAAGCACTCGCTTCCAGCGTTCCCGGTCAAAAACGATGGGAGAGTCACTCACCGCCAAGCAGTTCAGAAACCGCAAGCCATACGGATAAACCGCCAAACCTGTGGCTATTACATCGTCGGAACCCGTGGCGTTGTAGAACAGCACCCCGCCGGGATTGAGGTGGTGGCGCACGATCTGGAGAAACTCGCTCGAAAGAAGACTGGTAATGTGATCGCGCCAGTGGTAGGTCGTGTTCATGACGACAACGTCGAACCGTGCCTCGCGATTATGCAAAAGCCAGCGGCGGCCGTCGTCGATCACAATCCGCACTTTGGGATTGCTGAGCAAACTGGCTACCTGAGGGTAGTTTGGGATGAGTTGCAAGTAGGCAGGATTGATTTCGACGATGGTGAAATCCTGGACCGCTGGGTTGGCCGCGATGACTTGTGCCCACGATCCCGAAGCCAGCCCAATCATCAGCACATGACGCGGCGCGGGGTGGAAGGCGCTGATGGCGAACGCGCGCACGACTTCGTTCGTGTCATGTGTCAGAGTGATATTGAAGCGCCCGTCGTAGGCTCCCCCACCAAAGACAATTCCATCCGGTGTAACGCCCACAGCGCCGCTTCGCGTTTCCGCCATTCGCGCAAAATGCGCTTTCGGATAGAGGCTCTTGAATAGAAGGCGGTCGTAAATCGTGTCGAAGATCGGACGAGCGACCAGGACCGCCACCGAGGCCGTGGCCAGCCCCAGGGCCATTCCGATTTTCAGCCTTGATCTGGACCAACCGCTCCACGCAATGATGCCGAAGGCGAACACGATTCCGCCCGCCAGCAGTGTACGGGAGATAGTCTGCAAGGAGAAGTGATCCATCAAGACAAAACCGACAACAAAACTGCCCAAAGTCGATCCCACAATATTGGCAGCATAGAGATAGCTGAGCGCGGCGCCCGCGTTACCATCCGCCGGCACCGACACATGAGATACCAGGGGAAATGTTGCTCCAAATAGAAAAGCCCCAGCTGCGATGAGAGGCAGGAACAACAAGTGGGCCTCCAGAAACGCGCCCCCGACGCGGTAGGCGGCTCGAAATCCCATCAGATACGCGAAAAGTGGTCCCACCGAGAAGCCGACCGTGGACGAAGCGAACATCACCCAGCCAAGCCAGCGCACCCCCGCTTCGTGTGCCCGCTGGGAATAGCGTTCGATGAAACGCGACCCGAGCGCGATTCCGAATAGGTAACTCCCCAACAGCATGGCGAAGGTGCGAGCCACCCCCAAAGACGCAAAAGCCAGCATCCGGTACCAGATGATCTCGTAGGAAAGCGCGAGAAAGCCTGCAAACCCGGCGCAGGCGAGAGCCAAGGGAAAAGGCAACAATCGCCTTGTGTCCGAAGCGGGCTGGGAATCTTCGTCGCGAACGGGAAGTCGCGCTTCTGTGGACTGAGGTTCTGAAAACAATCCCAGGAGCAATACCGAAATTCCAACGACGATATTAATGACGGCAGCGAAGCGCACCGAGCCGCTCTGGCCAAGAACTCGCATGAGCACGTCCCCGGCCACGAAACATGCGGCCGACGAGCCAAGCGTATTGACGAAATACAATCTGCCCACCGCAAAGCCTACATTCCCCGACGTACTCACCACATGCTCGACCAGAAGTGGCAACGTCGCGCCCATCATCGCCGTCGGTACGACCAGCAACCCGAAACTTAGTAGCCCGGTTTGCAATAGCGGGGCGCCGGCGGTGAATTCCGCGACCCAATGAAAGATGCGGAGCGACACCAGGCCAAACCCAGCCGTCCCCAGCTCGGCCAGCGCAAAGAGCGCCAGCAGAGAGATCTTCTTATTCTTCGAAAGCGCCCCGCCAATTAGGCTCCCCAACCCCAGCCCAAACATAAACGCGCTTACCACAATCGTCACCGATTCGATGTTGACCCCGTAAACACTGAACAGGGCGCGCTGCCACACGATCTGATAGATAAGAGCGGGAAATCCTGAGCAGAAAAACAATACATACATCCAGGGAAAAGTCTCGCGCCGGCGGCGAGCTCGAGCCGCAACCAACAGAAACAGCAGGGAAAAGATTCCGATCCAGAGTTCGGCCTTCGGGTCCATCCGGCGACTCCCATCTCGTGGCGTAGGGTGCCCTCTTTTGATACCACGCACAATCGAGGTGGCGCGAGTAACCGCCAGGTTGGAAAGCCGCCCAACAGTACAGTGTCTTTTGTTCTCTCTCGACTTTTCTTTGCTTCGGGTGTGGGCGATGCGCTAGTCTGTTCCATCGCGCGATTGGGGGTATTCCATGCCATCCGCCAATGCCAGAGCGTTTCCAAATCCACTCTCCCAATTGCCTGACTTCACCGCCGACCCGTCGTTCTGGCCGATGCTGCCGCCGCTGGAAACGTGGAAGGCTACCTGCGACACGCTTCATATGTGGACCCAGGTGGTTGGCAAGGTCCGGCTCGCGCTCTGCCCGCGGCTGAATCATTGGTGGGAAGTGGCTCTCCAGGTCAGCTCGCGCGGGCTTACCACTTCTGCGATGCCTTACAGCCGAGGATTAGCGGAAATCGAGTTCGACTTTCTGCAGCATCAACTGATCATCCATACCAGCGAAGGCGGTCACAAGACGCTGGCGTTGGCGCCGCGAACCGTGGCGGATTTCTACCAGGAATTCATGTCGGCTTTGAGGTCGCTGGGCATTGAGGTGAAGATTTGGGCCACGCCGGTGGAGATTCCGGACCCGATTCCTTTTGAGAAAGACGACCGGCACGCGTCTTATGATGGCGCGCAGGCGGCGCTTTTCTGGAGGGCTTTGCTGGCCGCAAGCACGGTGTTCGAGGAATTCCGCTCGCGCTTCATCGGCAAGGACAGTCCTGTCCACTTCTTTTGGGGAAGTTTCGATCTGGCGGTAACCCGCTTCTCGGGACGGCGCGCGCCGGATCGTCCCGGAGCCGACAGCATCACTCGCGAGGCTTACTCGCATGAAGTGATCAGCGCCGGATTTTGGCCCGGAGGCGGTGACGTAAAGGGCGCGGCTTTTTACGCCTATGCGGCGCCCGAGCCGGAAGGCCTGGCTCAGGCTCGTGTGCACCCAGCCGGCGCGTACTACGACTCGAAGATGCACGAATTCTTTTTGCTGTACGAAGATGTTCGCCAGTCATCGTCGCCCAGAGCCACCTTGCTCGATTTTCTGCAGAGCACGTATGGCGCCGCCGCCGACCTTGCTAAGTGGGATCGGGGATCGCTGGAACGCGCGGCTTAGCGCCGTCAACATCCCAGCCGTAAGCGCCGGCGTCGCTCCCTTGGTGTTTTGAGGCCATCCATGGATCTAGGAAACTTCCTCCGGCTTCGCCGGTTCACGAAACCAAGCGAATAGCTCAGCCCCGTGGCCCTTCAGCCTTGTCCGCAGCCACGACAGCAGCAGCATCGCGAGAAAAATTGTCAGGAGTCCCAACGAGGCTGTACGAATATCCTCCGCATGTTTCGGCAGGATGGAAAAGCGTCCGTACACGAACTCAATGTGCACCCAATAGACCAGCAGGGAAGTCTGGCCCAACTGCACCGTGGGACTGAACCCCCATTGCCCCGCGCCCCAGCGGCACCACGCGTACGCGGCCCCCAGAATCACCAATAGCAGGCCCACGCGCAGCAAGAAGAACTCCGGGCTGGTGTGCCAGTAGTCAAAAATCGCATAAAGCTGCCGGGGCTGCGCATCGAGCCAGCGTGAAAAATAGATCAGCCCAACGCCAGCCACGCCCGCCGCCGCGAACGCCAGCGCCTCCCGCTTGCGCGCCCAGCCGCTGAACAAAAGAAATCCAACGGCGAGTCCCGCGAAAGCAAACCCGGCCCAGGGAAAGATCGGGAATAACCAAGCTTGCGGCTGATTAAAGTTGTGAACCCCGTTGATGTAGGACTCGAGGGGCCAGGGCAGCCAACGCATGCGCCAGGTTGTCCACAGTGGCGGAGTCAAAAGCGAGATGAACAAGGCTACTCCCGCGGACCCCGATGCCAAGGCAAGCGGGGCGCGCGGCCCACCGAATCGCGATCCCCGTACCGCGGCGAGAATTAGTCCACAGAGAGCGCCCATCAGCATAATGGAAACGCCAATAGTGTTCAGAATATCCACGCGCAGGAAGTCGCTCCACGGCGCCCAGCCTAAGGCGATGACGAACTCCTGCAGCCGGAAGAGCAACCCCAGGCCGAGGATTTCCGCTCCACGGCGGATGATGGTGCGCGCGATCTGGCCTGGCGCCACACCTTTTTGGGACGACTTGCCAACGACGATCGCGACCGAAATTCCGGCCAGAAAAAGAAAAAGCGGAGCCGGTAAAGTTCCGCCTACCTGCGACCACATGAAGAAAGTACTCTTGCGCGCGTCGCCGCCCAGCCAGGCGTCGTAGCAGTGCGTTTGAAACATCCACAGGCAGGCAAAGCCCCTCATCCAGTCGATGTAGGCAATGCGGGAAGATTTGGGGCGCACCTCGGCAGTATATAAGCCGCGGGGGAAGCAGCGTCCCTTATTCCGGAAGCAGCCGTACCTCAGGAATCTCGATTAGGACCGCGACGGTGACAGTCGCCGCGGATCGGTCACGATTCGATTTGCACCAGTGGAACTCTGGGGGATGCCGCGGGCGGATCCCAACGCTGCGGCTCGGCCGAATCGGCGGAGAGCCGGGCCACGGTGGCGCCCACCGCCATGGACGCTCGAACCAAATGGTCGATCTTCAGCGGTCCCGCGACTGCGATGTTGCTGATCCAGTGCAACGCGCTGCTGATGCCGCAGCCGCATTGCCGGCAATCAGGCGTGCCGCCAAACACACAGGGCTCCACGCGAGTCTTCAGATCGGCGGAGTAGTTCACCGACATTTTCGAAAACAAGCAGTGATGAGGATCGGCGGGCGCCTCGACCCAGGCTTTGGCGATTCCGTCATTAATCAGCAGCTTGGGGTAGCGCGGCTGTAACGATGGCAACTCCCGCGCCAATTGCTCCCGGTCTTCCGGCGTAAGCATCTCTGCGCTGGTTTCCCTGATTTGCGGCGTGTAGAGGCTAATCCAAATGTGGTCCACTTCTTCGCGCCCACTCCAGAAAGAAACGTACTCTTCCAGGTAGCCGGGCCGTTCCAGCATGGGTTTCGTGATCACCCAGTGAACGTTCACCTTCCGTTCTGCGATGTTCTTGAGGATGCGCTCATACGTCGCCGGCTTGCGGCGCACGTCATGATGCTCCGGCAAACCATCCACCGAAACCGCGACGCGCATGCGCGGAATCGACATCCATTCCTTCGGAATGGGCACGACCGCGCTGGTCACGACCATGGTGAACACGCCCATCTGGCTGAGTGCGGGAAGAATGCGATTCAGTTCGCGTACCCGAACCAGCGGCTCGCCGCCGACCAACGAAACGTGCAGTGGATGATGCTTCCGCACAAGGCCGATGACGCCATCGACCAGGGCATCGCCGCGAAAGTCGCTGAGCTGGCGCAAAGTCGGCCCGGCTCCCAAATGACTCTCCCCGTAGGCATAGCATCCCGGGCAGGTCAAAGGGCACTCCCGGGTAATCTCGATCGAAAGCATCGGGGCTCGGCCCAAAAGGATTTGACCCCAAGAAACAAATAAGTCCTTGGGAACCAGGCTGGGTCTCTTAGATGAAGGCATACGTAATTAGGTGCAAATTAGGGGCCAAGAGTTTCACTGGTTCGCAAAGAATCCGCTAACCACGACCTCTTGTGTTAAATTTTGGCGAGGGGCGCGTAGCTCAAATGGATAGAGCACCGGATTTCTAATCCGGGGGTTGCAGGTTCAATTCCTGCCGCGCCTACCAGAATCAGCGGCAAAGTGGATCTGTGTAAGTGAAGTAACCAAAGGCGTGCGGTTACTTCCGCGCTTCCGCCCACAGGTTCATGGTGAAGAAAGTGAAGCTCTGGCGCATAAAGGGACGCAGCACCAGGCTGAACGCCCGACCCCCGACATTCGTCAAGCAGTTCCATAGCGGATTGATCATTCTACCCGGCCAGCCCATTTTCCCCGTAACCACATGACCGTAGTAGCAGTTCACGCTGGCCAGGCTTTCCGCAAAATCTAACTCGCCTAAGACCTCCACGCGGGAGAAAGCCCGCAGCAAATGCCGCAGCCCGTCCGGCATAAACCGCCAGTTGTCGGCCGGGTAGCCGTGCTGGGGAAAAACCGAGGGAACGGTCACGATCAAAGTTCCGCCCGGCTTGAGCACGCGATGGCATTCATCCACGATGCGTTGCGGATTGGTGCAGTGTTCCAGAACCTGAGTGCAGAGAACGAGATCGTAACCGCAATCCTCCACCGGCATTTCTTCCGCATTGCACACGATGTCGACGATCGGCGTATCCACAATGTCCATGGAGGCATAGGAGACGCATTTGTCGCGAAACAGCGGATAGTAGGGACAATACTGCCCGCCGACGTCCAGGACGTTACCCACGCTCTCTCGCCGCTCGAAAAATTTCTGCATGCGCGCTCTGCGATTGCTCAAGACGAGATAGTTGGCAGCAAAGATGGAAGGATACAGGCGCGCCCGCGCCGCGGTTTGGACCCGGGCGAACTCCGCTGAGTCATATTTATTCGCTGCGCGCTGCGGCGACGTGGATGGTTCCCCAATTTGCACGCCAGAATCTTAGCTGATTCCGCGCCGGCCCAGAACGGGAGTTTGTGGCAGCTTTCCCGGTTTGGCCTGTGCCCCGTGTAGCTCGCCATATGGCCAACTCGCGAGAAATTCCCACTAAAGTCTTGCCGCCGCCCGCCGATAGCAACCAGAGGGAGAAACATTCCATGTCTTCTAGTTCGGTCCATGCCGTCTCCGCCGCGTCCCAGAGCCAAGCCACCACCGCCGCCATCAGCAAAACCAGCGTGAAAGCCGCGCCTGAAAAATCGCAATCCACCCAACCGCAGGACACCGTCACGATCAGCGCGGCGGCCAAGGCACAGCAGGCGCAGGCAACAGCGGCCGCCAAAACTGCGAGCGGCTCGTCCGGCGACGCAGATCACGACGGCCACTAGGGGGCTTCGTGTCCGTAGTAAGAAGATTTAGGAAATGGATAAGGCGGTGGAGTCGTGCCCGGCGAAATCTGGGCGAGATTCAAGGGCGAGAAGATTCGTCGTTCGAAGCCGTCTTCCGCGGTTTGTGCTCGCAGCTCGCGCTATTGAGGCAGGACTCGGCCAACACCAGCCGCTCGACCGGCTTGCCGCCGATGATGTGCGATTCGATGATCTCGTCCACGTCGGCGAGCGCAACTCCTCCGTACCAAATCGCCTCCGGATAGATGACGAGGTTAGGCCCGTGCTCGCACTGATCCAGGCAGCCGGACTGATTAGCTCTCACTTTGTCCTTGAGCCCGCGCTCGGCCAGCTTTTGCTTGAAAGCCTTCTGCAACGCGGCTTGTGCATTCGGATCGCAACAGCCGCGCGGATGCCCTGGCGGCCGTTGATTCCCACAGACAAAAATATGCTTCTCAAACTTGGGCATACATGAACTTTACAGGATTCGGATGACCAGTGGAGTCAGGCCGTCTAAGATGTCGGCGCCGCTGAGCGCGGCACATCGGAAATTAAGGAAGGTTTAGGGAGGGCCACAAAGCAGCCGCCGAGACGTCAGTCCTTCAGCGGAACAATGGTGCGGTCGCCCTGGCAGAAAGTCGCTACCCGAGTCAGCCCGCCCTGAACGTTCTGCACATACATCACCGGACCGTAGCAGTACACCGCGTGGCCGCTGTCGGCCAGATACCAGACGCCGCCCTTGTGTGGAGTGCGAGTTCTTGCCGCTTCCACGGGAGTCGTCCGCACCTGCGGCGCAACATGCGCCCCGGGCAAAGTCAGCGATAAGAATAGAGCCGCCACCGCTTTCATAGGTTCACCTGGGTCTCCGGATTCACTATCTCGACATGCAGGATCTCCCAACTCAAAATCTCGGGACTTTCAAATCGTGAGCAAACTTCTGCGCTCATCCGCCGTGTCCGAGGTATCCTTTGGGGGCTTCTGCGGCAGCGGCCGCACTTTGCTGGCGTTGTTCTTGCTGCGATCATGCTGGCCGGATTGCGCCGGCGCCGCCTGTGCTCGAGCCTTTGCCTGCGCCTGGCTCTTCTGAAACGCTCCGTTCTCCAGCGCCGTGAGTTGGGCGCTGTCGCTGAACAAGGAACGGATGAGGTAGCGTTGCGTGTCGATGGTCCGTCCCTGCTCCACGATCAGCATGACCATCAAGCCGTAGGAGATCAGGAACAGGACCGTCAGCAGTGGCAGCAGCGTATGTTTGGTCTTCTGCGGCGCCGCCATATCGATATCTGTCTGTAGGTGCAGCATGCTCCTCCCCCGGGTAAGCCCCAACGCGCGGGCACACTAAGAAAAGCAGCTTGACCGCCAACGGCAAGCCTTATGTTAAGAGGTTGTAATAAAATGAGTTAGCTAGGAGTCCGCGAAAGGGGAACCGTCCAGGAAGTGAAAACCTCTGCACATTATGGGCAGCGGTTCGTTGTCGCGAGCGGAAAAAACAATTCCAGGTCGCCCTCGGAATGGACCTGCTGAAGCCCCAGCTCGCGAGAAATTGACGGCCCTATTTTCCGCCCAAAACCAGCTTGGCGATAGTTGCCAATTGCATGTTGGATGTGCCTTCGTAAATCTTGCCAATCTTGGCGTCGCGCCAGTACTTTTCCACCGGATAGTCTTTCGTGAATCCATACCCGCCGTAGATTTCAACCGCCAAGGAAGTCACGCGTTCCGCCACTTGCGAGCCAAACAACTTGGCCATGGCCGCTTCCTTCACAAACGGGACACCGGCGTCTTTCATGCGGGCGGCGTTGTACACCATCAAACGCGCCGCTTCGATTTCTGTCGCCATCTGCGCAATCTGAAACTGAATTCCCTGGAATTCGCCAATCGCCTTGCCAAATTGCTTGCGCTCCCCGGCGTACTTGCGGGCAAACTCCCAGGCGCCGCGCGCCACCCCTGCCATCTGCGCGCCAATGCCAATGCGGCCCTCGTTCAAAGTTTCAATCGCGATCTTGTAGCCTTTTCCGGCTTCGCCGAGCACGTTATTCGCGGGGACACGGCAATCCTCCAAAATCAGTTCGCAGGTGGAAGAAGCGCGAATGCCCAACTTGTCTTCCTTCTTGCCGACAGCAAATCCGGGAAAATCCTTTTCGATGATGAACGCGGTAATGCCCTTGTATCCGGCGGCAGGATCAACGGTGGCAAAGAGAATGAAAACGCCTGCTTCCTTGCCGTTGGTGATCCATAGTTTGCGGCCGTTCAAGACGTAGTCGCCGGCTTTGCGTTCGGCCTTGGTCTGCAGCGCGAATGCGTCCGAGCCCGAGCCGGCTTCGCTCAGCGCGTAAGCTCCGCAAGTGTCGGCGGCCATGCGGGGAAGGTATTGTTTCTTCTGCTCGTCCGTGCCCCAACGCAGCAGAGCATTGTTGACCAGCGTGTTCTGCACATCGACCACCACCCCGGCCGAAGCATCCACGCGAGCGAGTTCTTCCACCGCCAGAATCGCGTCGAAAAACTTGCCGCCGCCACCTCCGTATTGCTCGGGAATTTCAATTCCCATCAGCCCGAGATGGAAGAATTGCTGGATGAGGTCTTTGTCGAAGACTCCCTTTTCATCCATCTCCTTCACCAGCGGACGGATTTTGTCCTCGGCGAATTGCTGGATGTTGTCACGGAAGAGGATTTCATCTTCGGTGAAAGCGGTCAGAGGCGCGGGCGGTGGACTCTGCAAGGCAATCTCAGGCATGGCAGCACCTTCGAGGGAGGAGGAACGACAAATTCTAGCACCGCAGTGGTTTCCTCGGCGTCCTCCGCGGACGTTCTCACCGATCTCTGCGCTTCAAGACTTTGCCCTTGGCCGAGTAGATCAGAATCTTAAAGCGGCAGAGGACACGGAGAACGGCTGCGGAGGACGCGGCGGAAACCGATACAGCGTTTTCTCCAAGAAACAAAAATGCCCGGGATCCTTTCGAATCCCAGGCAATTTCTTCACTCAGAGATTTTCACTAGACCGCTTGAACATTCTCCGCTTGCCACCCCTTGGGGCCCTTGGTCACGTCGAACTGCACGGTTTGGCCTTCCTGCAAGCTGCGAAAGCCGCCAGCCTGGATCGCCGAGAAATGCACAAAAACATCTTCGCCATTTTGCCGGCTGATAAAGCCATAGCCCTTGGCGTCGTTAAACCACTTTACTGTTCCTTGTTCTGCCATTGATGTTCCTTTGTTGTTTTGAAATGTGCTGAGAAGATTCGCTTGCTAGTGAGGAAGGGGTGACGCTGGTTGGCGGTACCGATCTTCAACTGCGTGTGAGTCAAACTTAGCCAAAATCATTATACGTGGTAAACCCGAAAAAACATACCGGAATCTGGGAGTGGGCTGTTTTTGAGTTTTCTATGCCACGGTCCGGTTTGGAAAGCGCTACAGCGTGGCAAAGTGCTCTGCGTGCAAAATCTGGGCACGAATCTGAGAATTGGACATTCTGTTTGGCTTTCGTAACAAATATCAAAGTAATAAACAGGGTGACTGCGAATCCACGGCAGACTCGGGGGAAAAGGGGAAGGAGTGAGTCTGTATGCCGTCGCAGTCGAGGAGTGATCAGTCCTACGCTCTTTCCCACGGTCGAAAACCGGCAGCAAGAATAAAAGAGTTTCTAGACCGATTGGGAACTTTCGTATTGATATTGGCGTTTGCGGTTACCGGCATGATCGCGGTGTACTGGCTAGTCGAAACTGCAGCGAGCCCTAATTTTTTCCGGTAGTGCGCGAGTTCACGCGTATGCATCAGGCCGGAGGCGGAGGTTATGTACGCCGGACGGAAGTATGAACTTTAGGCAAGGCAGATAACGGCCCACTGACCAGAATCTTGCAACGCCCTAACCTGTCGGAATTCGTAAAGCATCCCGCTATTCCGGTATGCCCACCACCAAGGCTCGCCGCCGCGGAAGTTCGTCGTCAGGAATCTCCGCCACGAACGCCAAATCAAGCCCCAGGCGAAAGCATACCTGACGTGCAGCGTCGTTGAAGAAGTAGACGACATCGCCGCCGAATCGATCCTTTGCCCGCTTGCGTTCCTCGAGATCAAAAGGGCTCGCAGAATATACCTTCATGTCTCTCGACTCGCGCAGAACCGCAGTCAGCCGCCGCTGAAATTCAAGCGCGCCTTGCCGAACTTGCACCATGGTGAAAGCAATGACGTGATAGGGCATAGGGCAGCCGTAGAGACGCAGTCAGCTACGTCTCTACACGTTTGGGCGCAGACATCGCCGGCTCCAATTTATACCGCCCCGGCCGTTTCGGCTCATGCCGCACGCTGCGGCCTTCCACCAAGTGAAACAGTTCCTCGCCCAGATTCTTGGCGTGATCTCCGGCGCGCTCGAAGGCTTGCGCCATGAGCAGGATACTCGTGCTGTAATCCCGGCGCCGCCGTTCGCGGCTTTCCAAGTGGCGGCGAAACACCGCCTGGCAAGCATGGTCAATCTGCGAATCGGTTTGCAGTACCCAACTGGCCGGCTCCAGATCGCGGTTCAGGAATCCGCGATAGATGGCCTCCAGCATCTTCTCCAGAACCTGTGCCATGGCAATCAGATCGCGCCGGTCGTCGCGTAGCAGGCGGGCGTGCAAGTGCTGCATGCGTTGCGCGACCGAGCAAGTTAAGTCTCCGATGCGCTCCAAATCAATGATGAACTTCAGGCAGGCGAGCAGCTCGCGAGCCTCCGCTTCAGTCACTTCCGTGATGGCCGCCGTGATTTCCTCGTCCACTCGCCGTTCCATGCGGTCGAGTTCTTTCTCGCAATCCTTGACCGCAATGAATGCCAGATTCGACGAATTCTCAATGAAGTCGCGCAAGTTGAACGCGGCGTCCTTGCCGACCAGGCAGGCTTGCAGCACCAATCCAGTCAAGGCTTTGGTGGATTCAGGTTGTCTGGCTGGCGTGCGCTTCATGCTTCTCCCGCGGGCACGGCAATAGGAGTATCCAATCCATGATAACGCCGGAAGGCCGCCACCCCATCTTTTCCCATATATCGCGCCAACGCCGCAGGGTCAGTGCAGCGCAGGTCTACCAGCACCAGGCCATCGAGCACGTCGGAAAAATTGCGGTCCACGTTGAAACTCACCAAGCGTCCGCCAAGTTTCGCATACTGCTTGAGCAGGATAGGAATGCCCTTGCCGTCGGTCTCAAGGTCGCCAATGGGATCGGCAAGTTCCTGTAGATCCTCGAACTTTGCGCACGCCGCCGGGCAATCCCCGGGACGAATCCAGCGCGGCTGGAAAGGATGCCGCGGAGTGATCCACTTTGCCAGCTCGTGGTTTCGTTCCCGCGCCTGAAAGAACCGCACAATCAGCTCGCGCGACACGCGGTTATAACGGCTGCTGATGCTGACCGCGCCGAACAGTACTGCTAGGTCCGGATGAGCCGCAAGATAACGGCCGATTCCTTTCCATAGCATCAGCAGCGGCGCATACCGCCGCTGATATTCCGGGCGAATGAAAGACCTTCCCAGTTCCAGCGCCGGTCCCAGCCGCTCAAAGACCTGCGCATTGTAACGGAAGAGCGTACTCGTGTAGAGCCCGGCAACGCCCAGCCACGGCAAGATTTCCGCGGTCAGGCCCATGCGATATGCGCCCACCAATTCCCGATTGATCTTGCTCCAAAGCAACATGTGCTTGTAGTACCCATCAAAACGGTCCAGGTCGCTGGCCTTGCCGGTGCCTTCTCCGGCTGAACGGAATGTGATCTCCCGCAGCCGGCCCAGTTCCCGCATGAAGTTGGGAATCGACGCCGCTTCGGCCACGTAAACGGAATACTCGGGGCTCTCCTCCAAACATTGCTCCGGGCGAAGCTGCTCCAATTCCCTGACCAAGAGTCGACGCGGCCCCGAGTTCGCGACCGGCTCGTCCTTCCGCCGGTTCAGAACGGCCTGCAGTGCCGGCGGAATCCTGAACTCTTCCCGCCCGCGCTGCGCCAACAGATAAGTTCGCCAGCGCAAGTAGCTGGTTGCTTCCCGGTCGCTGCCGACATGACGGACGACAGCAGCTGAAATCGCACCGCCGATTCGCACCTCCACCCTCTTGCCTTTTTGTCCCAGAAACTCGTTGAGCAGCCAAGCTGTGCGCAGTCCGGGATGCAACTGGCCCATGGCCTGGAAGCTCACGCTGTTGCGTCCCTCAAAAAACACTGGCAGAGCTTCCGCGCCGGTCAGGCGAATCAATCGCGCCGCCGCCAGGTTCCATTCAGGGTCCACGATTTCCATCTGCCGAAGATGAAGGTGGGAGACTTCCCCCGCCGGAAAGATGGCCAGCATGCCTCCCGTGCGCAGCCAGAAAACCGCCCGCCGGAGAGCCCGCCGGTTCAACTCGGCACCTCTCGCGCTCTCGAAAGGATCCACGAAAATGCAGTGTTCCTGCAGTTCTGGAATGCCGGAGAGCATGAAATTCGTCAGGATTTTCACGTCCGGCCGCACTCGCAAAAGCAGTGCGCCTAGAATCGCTCCGTCGAGCAGGCCGAACGGATGATTGGCCGTGACCACCACCGGGCCAGCCGCTGGAATGCGCGCCCGATCTGGGTCGGCCACGCGATACTGCACCTTCATCTCCGCCAGAACATTTTCAAACAGCGATCGGTTCACCGGTTGCTGCGCCCGCCGATAAAGCTCACGAATCCGCTGCATGGGCAGAAAATGTTGCATCAGCGGGCGAAAAGGAAAAGGATTAGGGCTTTGCAGAGCAGGCCCGCCTTGACCTCGGCCCGCCCGCAACCCAGAGATTGGCATGCTCTCTTAGTAGTCCAAGTTGTTTGCAGGGTGATGAAGGCGTGGTTAAAAGTGTGTTACAAATTGATCAACAGGATGTGACCCAAAGTAACTCGCTATCCGCCAACAACGAGAGCTTCTTGCACCAAATGCGCTGCATTGCCTGAACGGGTTCCCGCCATCCCTGCTTTCCGCTTGCAAGCGCCGATGGGTTTCCGGATAATACGCCCTTGGAAGCGTCTCTCAATAACGTGTACCGCTACAGTCGCGCGGACTTACTTCGGATTCTTCGCCTCACGGCGCGCCAGCTGGCAACCTGGGAAAAGGCCCAACTGGTCGCCGCCACGAGCAGCTATTCCTTTTTTGATCTCCTGCAAGTGAAGAAGGTGCGGGATTTGTGCGCCCGCAAGGTGCGCCCCGCGGTCATTCGCCAATCCCTCGAGGCCATGCAGAAGCAGGCGGCGGGAATGGAGAACCCTCTGGTCGAAGCCGGCGCCTTCTCCACCGGCCACCGCGTGGCCTTCCGTCATGAAGGACGGGTGCTCGAGCCCATCGCGGGGCAGTTCATGTTCGATTTCTCGCCCCAGGAAAAGGTCGTTACCAGCACGCCGATCGCGGTGGAGGGTTCGGAGCCGGCATCCGATGACGTGACCGAACTTTTCGCCCGCGGCATTGCGCTCGAGGAAGATCCCAGCAACCAACTCCAGGCGATCATCGCCTATCAACGCGTGCTGGATCTCGATCCCGACCATGCCGCCGCCCACATCAACCTCGGCACGCTTTACTACAACCGGCAGGAGTATAGCCTCGCGGAAGCCCACTACCGCCAAGCGATCAAGATCGATCCGCGCTACGCGCTGGCTTATTTTGATTTGGGCAACGTGCTCGACGAGACCGGCCGCGTAGCCGAGGCGATTCAGACTTACCACATCGCGCTGCAACTCGCGCCCACCTACGCCGACGCACACTACAACCTGGCGTTGGCCTACGAAAAGGTAAAAGAGCCGCGCAAAGCTCTTACGCATTGGCGGGCGTACGGAAAGCTTGACACCACCGGACCATGGGCCGTCCATGCCCGCAATCAAGCGCAGCGCATTCTGCAGGCCGACACCCTGAAGCTGGTGCACAACCGCGAGCAGGAATGAATCTTGTAGGCTTTAGGCGCCCTTCATCACGGACATCAGCTCGGGAGTGCAGCGCGAATTGCGCAAGGAATCCGCTGCGTCTTCCGCCGTAAACCTTCCCATCACCAGCGCCAACTTGCGATCCAGCGTCATCTGTACCGGACTTTTGTCGATGCGTTGAACGTATTGCGGAGCCAGCGTCCCGCTGCGGTTCACTTTCACCACGAACATCGTTGTTTTCATATATCTCTATTCTACGCCGAAGTATTGAAACTCTCCGCTAATCTTTAATAGCAACCAGGCGAGAAACCGCCTCTCTCCGCGCCGTTCACCGCTCGCCCGCGGGCTACGGCTGCGAGTTTTCGGCCACTCCATCCCAAATCAGGTTCGTCTTCAACATGAATTTTTGGTGAGGCGCCAGGTCCACCATCGTTTCGAAGGTTCGGTAGCCGGGCAGGCTGATCGTGATTTTGCGTGCCCCAGGCGCCACCAAAAGAGCCTTGCCCGCTCCCTGGAACTCGGCCACATGGCCAATCAGCAGGCCGTCGACAAATACGGCCGCCCGGAAAGGTTGCACTGTGAGTTTGACCTCTGCTGTCACATGGGGGTATTCCACGCGAAGGTCCTTCACCATCTCGACCCGGACCACCTCTCTTTCGCCCGGCGCCAACGTCACTTTTGCACTGAAATCACGGAATCCGGCCTGCTTGGCCTCCACTTGGTGGGTACCCGGCAGAAGCAGGATCTTTTTCGTCCCGTGCAGCTCCTTCAAGTAGCCCAGGTATTGTCCGTCAATCCAGATCCCGGAATCTTTGGCGATCTTGGTCGCGCCTTTTAAATGAATTTCCCCCAAAACCTCGTTTTCCGCGTATAGCGTCGCGGTGAGGAAGGGGAGCATGCACAAAACCAGCAAGCCGTGCAGCCGTCTTGGTGCATAAGAACGCGCCATGGCTTTAGGTGCTCCTTGTTAATTCCTTGTTAATTTCAAATCTACACCCGGCCTGAAGACCGCTCCAGCGGTATGTGGAAACGCTGTGGACTCATGTGGTTCCGGCTCAGGGGCTGCAAGCTCGAAAGGAATTTCCCCGGCTGATACGCTCAATTTGATTTTTGGGGGAAAGATTCGCATTCTTCCACAGGCATTTGCGCTAGAATCGCTTTTCATTCCGAGAGCGCCCTCGCTGCACGGCCCGGCGAAAGGCGCATGCACAGCGGCCCCTTCCCCCCCAGGAGGAGTATTAATGTATCGGCCCTATGCCAGCGCTGCGGCAAGCTCCAACCCTATTGTGGATGTCGAATCCACCATCCGCGGTTTGGGCAAAGACCTCTGCACCGCCTTCAATACCGGCAACTACGATCATGGCGCGGCCTTGTTCGCCGCCGACGGGCAATACATGCCGCCGAATAGCGAGCCAACCGAGGGACCGAAGCCGATCGAGCGCAAGATGCGCCAACTGGGTGAGGCAGGCTATCATGACCTGCGCTATGAGACCGCTCGCATCGTTCACTCGGGAGACATGGCGGTCGAGACTGGCCGTTACACGGTTGCCGTATCCCAAGCCAACGGCACCACCATGGCTGAGCGCGGTAAGTATCTCCGCGCATGGCGGCGGCTGGGAGCGTGGCTGATCATCGCCGAATGCTGGAACAGCAATGTGTCGCTCGGCGAATAGAGAAACCCGGGAACATGATCGCAGCCGGAGTCGGCCGGCAAAATTCTCAGCCATGGCACAGCATACGCTTGGAATGCAGAACCCAAGCCAAGGCGACGGTTTATTCGATGAGGAGCCAGCTCGCCCGTGGGCACCGGCCACGCCGTCCGACTTTTGTCCGAATTGTTCGGCGCAACTTCGGGAGTTCCGCTGCAAATTGACTTGCCCGCAATGTGGCTTTTACCTAAGCTGCGGGGATTTCTACTGATCTTGAATCTCGGATTGCCAAGGAAGCGCCGCCTGACACATCGCCGCCCCTCATCTACAATAGCGGGGCGCACCATCCCATTTATCCTCGGAGGAGATCCAGATGCAACGTAAGGCGAGCGCAGTTTGGAAGGGCGGTCTCAAGGACGGCAAAGGCGCGGTTTCCGCGGGCAGCGGCGTTTTGGCTAACACTCCTTATTCGTTTGTCACCCGCTTTGAAAACACTCCTGGAACCAATCCCGAAGAGCTGATTGCGGCGGCGCACGCGGCTTGCTTTTCGATGGCGCTGTCGGCGCAGTTGGGCGGAGCCAACCTGACCCCCGCGAGCATCTCGACCACCGCGACGCTCACTCTGGAAAAGCTCGATTCCGGCTGGACCATTACCGCAGTTCATCTCGATGTAGTCGGAAAGGTCCCGGGCGCGGACGCCGCCGCTTTCCAGAAAGCTGCCGCAGACGCCAAGACCGGCTGCCCAGTCTCCAAGGTCCTCAACGCCAAAATCACCATGGACGCAACGCTCGAAGGGTAGCCTGACTCATGTGGGGTGGACACTCCTGTCCGCCGCTGTTGGTGTTGGTCTTGGTCTTGTCTCCCCGCTCCGAAGCGAAACTTGACAAGGTCATGCAGCGGAAGGAGTGTCCGCTCCACACATTGACACCCCGCGCCTCCTCTGTAGAATAGATTTGTAGTTCTTCCCTGCCTGCTAGGCGGCCCGCAAGGATCACCGCACTGATTTGTGATTGCCATCGTGGCGGAATTGGCAGACGCGCATGGTTCAGGTCCATGTACCCGCAAGGGTGTGGGGGTTCGAGTCCC
>Ga0209415_10000890_pt1 | contig 56779 bp, 53 predicted proteins | sample PeaSoiSIISIP2007_FD_187696 | JGI IMG/M metagenome (GOLD analysis project Ga0209415, IMG submission 187696) | Peat soil microbial communities from Weissenstadt, Germany - SII-SIP-2007 (SPAdes) (version 2) | ecosystem: Environmental > Terrestrial > Soil > Wetlands > Peat | place: Germany... | reverse complement strand
GGGCCGGTGAATTCGTGAAAGGCCATGTCATCCTGAAATGCTAGAACTCAAAAAGTCACAGCCTCTCAGGATGACAAGATCAGCAGTGATGGAAGGAACGCACACCTCCACCGCACCGCCCGATCAAATTCTGCGGCCAGTCGCGACGGAAGCAGTCGTGGCCTGAGCATTACCATGCAGCCGTTGCCCGACTAGAAGCACATAGTGCACTGCCGAGATGATGGTGAAGGCAAAAGTCGCGCGCAGGAATGTAAGCCGGGCGATGCTGATCCAGCGCGCGTGCTTGATTTCGAAAAGCAGCACGAAAAATACGGCCGCGACCTGGGCAAACGTGTTGGCCTTGCCAAAAATGCTGGGACGGAAGTCACGCAGACCGGCAATGGCGTAGAGCACGGCGCTGGCGCACAAAATGGAGATATCGCGGCTGAAAACCAGAACCGTGAATTTCCACGGGATCTTGTGGAGTATCGAAAGCACCAGAAACATCGTGCTCAGCAGCAATTTGTCGGCGATCGGATCAAGATACTGTCCGAGCACGGTTTGTTGCTTAAGCGTGCGGGCGAGCAGGCCATCCAGTCCGTCGCTGAGTCCTGCGATCACAAACAATATCAAGGCCCAGGAATAGTGGCCAGCAACCAGATGGATGACGATGAAAGGCAGGAACATCATGCGCAGCAGGGTCAGTTGGTTGGGTGCGCTCAGAAGTTGTGAGAGCTTCACTGCTGCTCCTCGCGCGTGGCCTGAGCTGCGCCGTGGCGGAGAAGTGCAGCCGCCGGATCAAGGCCGGTTTTGCTGGTGAAACGCTGCGACAGTGAAGGGATATTGCCGTCGGGGAGATCGAGTTCCATGCGTTCCAGGCGATGCATAGGAAAAAAGACCAGGCTGGGAGAAAAAGGCTCACCCTCCTTGATCAGCGAAACCAAGTCCTCGAAGGAAGCCAGTTCGATGCCGCAAAGGCTTAAGCCTTCTGCAGACAGGGCAAGAATCGCGCCCCAGAATTTCTCGCGGGGATTTCCTAGCGTGACTACTGCCATGGTGCCCGGTTGGAAGGGATTGCCATGCGCGAGCGAAACGGCGATGCGTTGTTCGGGGTTCTCCACCACAGCGATTGTCTCCGGGCGATGGACACTTTGCAACTGGGGAAGACAGCAACCGAGGGTAGGGTGCAGGCTCAGCACCGTCAAAATGGTTCCGGCGCAGTCACGGCGCTGCGGGGGAGATGACGCGGCCCTTAATCTTGGTGCTGGGCCGTGATCCTAAGGACTGGCTGTCTACCCAGATTTGGGGAACACCCTGATTTAACATGCGGCAAAGAATTCGAATCCGCTGCGACCGTTGTCTGTACTCGCCTCTTTGGCGCATTGAGAGCCTAAAGAGTTCGGCTCTGCCCGCGGGACTTTTCCCACCACACGGCCGGATCGCCAGGACGGTCGAGGATCTTCGACAGTTCCTGCTTGATTTCCAACAGACGATTGGTGCGCACCTCTAGCGCCGACTGGTCTATCGGACTGTGCTCGCTCTTCTCCGAATAGCGAGTATTCATGTCCCGCAAAGTGGTGATTTCCTGGCGAAGGCTGGAGAGGCGTTCCGAGATATAAGGCATCACCTCAATTTTACACTGTATTGGCGGGTCTGCCGTTTTATATTGTCTCGTGGACCTTGCCTGTTTTCCCGGGTGTCACGACCGGTGAAAAGGAGTAGCATTAGTAGGCATCAAGAATGAAGAAGGAGTTCTCCACTTGTCCATTGATCCGCGCATGACCTGGAAGTACTTCGCGGTAGCGGCCTCCCAGGAACCTGACGTCAAGAAACTCGGCTACCTTCTGCAACAGCTTCACCGGGCCCTCGACCAAGCCGATCCGGAGGGAGACGAAATGAGGGCTTTGCACCATTCCCGGCCCTGACGTTGCCGAGTGATGTTACTTCCGTAATACATCTTCCCTCGTGCGACGGACCTGTTCTGCTATACTAATCGGGACGCTTTTGTCACGGTTTGCTCGTCACGCGGTGGTCCCTCGTTGGATCAGATTCATCTCCGCCTTTCCTGCCCGCCGTTTAATTCAGCGCCAAATCTAAAATCAAAGTGAGCGGCACAGAAGTTCTACACGTGTACCTGAGTGTGCGACGACAAGCCCCTCCAGAAAGAACAAATTTCGAATGACAACATTTGCCGAGCTGCCGCTGTCTTCTGCGTTGCAGCAGAAGCTGGCAGCCGCTCAATTCACCATCCCAACCCCTATCCAGATACAGGCCATTCCGCCTGCTCTCGAAGGCAAAGACGTGCTCGCGACCGCGCAGACCGGTACCGGTAAGACGCTGGCATTTCTAATTCCACTGATTGAACAGCTCACGCGCGAACAGTCAAGCCGTCAGCCGTTGCGCCGAGTGAGCGCCTTGATCCTGCTGCCTACGCGCGAACTGGCAATGCAAGTCAACGAGGAGTACGAGAAACTGCGCACCAAAAGTCTTCCCAAAGCCGCACTCGTCATTGGCGGCGTATCGGAGACCGGCCAGATGCGGGATCTTCGCCTGGCTCAGGTCATCTTCGCGACTCCGGGACGGCTGGAGGACTTTCTCGATCGAAACATTGTCGAGCTCGGTCATGTGAAGCTGCTGGTGCTCGACGAAGCCGACCGGATGCTGGATATGGGATTTCTCCCTTCCATCCGGCGCATTCTTTCATGCTTGCCAGTGCATCGGCAGACGCTGTGTTACTCGGCCACCCTGGAGCAATCCGTCGCCTCGCTGGTGCATGAGTACATGCGCCAACCCATTCGAGTGGCCTTGGGCTCGGTCCTCAAGCCGGCGGAGAGCGTACAGCTGAAAGCGTACGAAGTGCGTCCGGGAGAAAAGCTGGATGTGCTCCGGCAACTGCTCTACGCAGAAAAAGGGCAGACGCTGGTCTTTACGCGCACCAAGCGCGGCACGCAACGGCTTGCCAAGGAATTGGTACGGGACGGCTTCAATGCCGCGATGATTCACGGCGATCGCTCGCAGTCGCAGCGGAATGGAGCATTGAGCGGATTTCAGGAAGGCCGTTACCAGGTCCTGGTGGCCACCGATATCGCTTCGCGTGGCTTGCACGTGGACGATGTGGCCCACGTCATCAACTACGACCTGCCGAAGATGGCCGAGGATTTCATCCATCGTGTCGGGCGTACAGGACGTGCCGGATCTCAGGGGCGCGCCTCTACACTGGTGGCAGGCGCGGAGGTTCTGGAGCTGCGAAATATCGAGCGCACGTTGAAGTTGCGCATCGAGCGTGAGCAGATCGATTCGTCGGCCGCAGATCAGCCGAGGCGGATTGTTCAAAACACTCTGGCTTCGCGGACGCTGACCGCCTTGCCGGGTGAGGTGTTTGTGTAAGAATGGATTGTGTGGCGCGGGCACTCTTGTCCGCGCCTCTTAACGCCCTGTGCGAAGACCGGAGTTTGTGGTGACCAAGGACACTTCACTGCCCGTCCTTCCAAGAACCGGAGGGACAACGGGCGGAGCATCCATCCTTTCGCCGTTCACACAGAACGCACGAGACTGAGCGACGCGCCCGGCGTCACGGACGCGCATCATCCAGAAGTGACCGGAGCTTGGCGGAGCGCGATGGATGCCGCAGCTTGCGCAGGGCCTTGGCTTCGATCTGGCGAATGCGCTCGCGGGTGACGGCGAAGGACCGGCCAACCTCCTCGAGCGTGTGCTCCGAGCCGTCCTCCATACCAAAGCGCATCTTGATGATCTTTTCTTCCCGCGGACTGAGGGTGCGGAGGACGTGCGCGGTCCTTTCCTTCAGGTTCACGTTGATGACCGCCTCGGCGGGCGAGACCCCGGTGCGGTCTTCGATCAGGTCGCTGAGATGAGAATCGCCTTCCTCGCCAATGGGAGTTTCCAGCGAGATTGGCGTCCGCATGATCTTGAGCACCTTGCGCACCAAGGCCTCAGGGATGTCCATCTGTTTGGCAATTTCTGCCGATGTGGGCTCGTGCCCTAATGCCTGGACCAGTTGCCGCGTGGTGCGAGTCAGCTTGTTGACGACCTCGATCATGTGCACCGGGAGCCGGATGGTGCGCGCCTGATCGGCAAGGGCCCGGCTGATGGCCTGGCGAATCCACCACGTGGCATAGGTGGAAAACTTGTAGCCGCGGCGATACTCGAACTTGTCCACCGCCTTCATCAGGCCGACGTTGCCCTCCTGGATCAGGTCGAGGAACTGGAGCCCGCGGTTGCTGTATTTCTTAGCGATGGAAACCACCAGACGCAGGTTGGCCTCGATGAGTTCGTGCTTGGCCTGCTCCGAATCCATCTCTCCCTGAATGATGGCGCGCTGCGTACGCTGCAGTTCCGGGAACGTCACGCCGGCATCACTCTCCAGCTTTTTGAGGTCGGCGCGATGCTGCCGCTGTGTCGCGCGATAACCTTTTTTGAGTTCCTGGCTGTGGGTACTCGCAATCTTTTTCTCTGAGTTGCGCAACTCCCGGTCCAGAGAGCGCATGATGTCCATGGTTTTATTCACCCGGTCCGTCAGGCGTTTGCGCTCCGCATGGGTAAAACCGAGACTGCGGATGATGAGCGAGATCCGAACCATCTCGCGACCCAGCCGGCGCCGGCAGCGGCGATGTTCGCGTGCTTTCTGCTTCGCCGAGACGGTCGCCAGGCGTCCAGCCAGCCGCCGGGCGCTTTTGTAATGCTCGTGCAGTTCATCGATGCGGCGGGTGAGGTCTTTGACCCGGTCTTGCAGAATCTCCTCGGTGATTTCTTCCTCATCGAAGACCACAATGTCTTTGATGGAGCGCAGGCCACGTTTCAAATCCTCGCCGATGGCCAGAACCTGGTGAATGACAATAGGCGAGCGGGAAAGCGCTTTCAGGGCGGATAGCTGTCCGCGCTCGATGCGTTTGGCGATATCCACTTCCCCTTCGCGAGTCAGCAGGGGCGAGGCGCCCATCTCGCGCAGGTAGGCTCGCACCGGATCGTTGGCCGTGTCGGGAACACCCGGAGTCAGGTCGAGATCGATGTCCTCGCCTTCCTTGGCCAGCTTTTGTTCCAGAGTGGAGTAGGGCAGCGAAGGCTCGCCTTCAAGCAGGTCAAGACCCCGCGTGCGAATGGTGGTAAGTAAATCGTCCACGTCCTGCGGGGAATGCCCGTTGTGCGGAATCACTCTTTCACCTCAAAGTCAGGGAGACAGCCCTTTTTCCCCGGCATCGCTTAGTTTCTTAATGTCGCCCTCGCCAAGCAGAATTCCTTTTCGGCGCCGTCCCACTATGGAGAAAAGGAGGCCTGGTTGATCTGCAGCAGCAACTTCGGCAGAAAGCGCGGAGTCCAAGACTATAACGATAGTAGCACGGCGGCTCAGCATTTCCAATTGGCGGTGCCTTTTGATGTCCACAGGACTACGTCCGTCCCGGCCATGCGTTAGACTGTGCCCATGCCGAAGCGCGCTGTTCGCATCGTCAAACACCTCGGCGCTGTGCCCTGCGTAGCGGCTTGCACCGATTGCAGCGAGCAGTTTAAGGCTCCTACCTCCGCGCTATGCAGCGTCAGGGAGGCCACAAACGCTATCCAGCGGCAGTTTGACGCCCACCAGTGCAAGCGGATAGACAGCAGCCCAGACGCCCTGCGGGAATCCGCGGAAGACAAGTAGCCCACTTGCTTCCAAGTGCTGTCCGCCCACCGTGGTGATGCCAGATACCTTGCCCGCGACCAGCAGGTAGGCCTGGCTGGTGAGAGGAGCAACCGGGATGAAATCCTTCAGCGGGTCATACGGTAGATTCTTCACGAGCGCAGCGCTGTATGCTTGAGCGCTGGTGTTCACAAGCAACGTGGAACCGTCGGCCGGCGACTTCGCAACAAGCGCCGGGGCCTCTGTACTTCCTTTGCCGGGATGATTCTCGAGTATCACCGGCTGGCCCCACAGCTCCGAAAGCCGCGGGATGATAGCGCGAGCGATCAGGTCAGGCCCGCCCCCAACGCCAAACGGCTCGATTATGCGCACAGTCTTCTTTGGGTGGTTCGGGTAGAAAAATTTGCTGGGACCGAAATATGGTAGGCCCGAATGGACTCGAACCATCGACCTCATCCGTGTCAAGGATGCGCTCTAACCAGACTGAGCTACGGGCCTGCACGCGAACGGTTGCGACTTCAATTTTACCGGGCAGCGAGCGATTAGGGCAAACGTTGTAAGCCCAATCCAATTCCACGTTTTCAGTTCACTAGCCCCGGCTTCAGCATGGCCTCCTGACCTGATTCTGTGCGGCCAATTTGTCTTTGCTCATGGCGTGCGTGCAGATATCCAGAGTGGTGCTGATATCACCATGCTGCAGCATGGACTGTACCGTTTTTACGTCGGTCTTGGTCTGGGTGACCAAGTAGGATGCCGACGAGTGGCGGAGACTGTGAAACCCAGAACGACGCCGATCTTCTGCCGCGAGGATTCCCAGCCTCACCGCCGCCGGACGCAGGTGATCCTGCGCCATGACGGAGCCTGCGCACGGCTTCCGGCCATGCAATCTGTCTGAGGGGAAGACCCAACCCGGCGAAACATGGCTTGCCTTCCCTGTGGATGAGAAGGGATACAACCCCGAGTGCAACAGGCGGACCTTAGCCCGCAACGCGGACTCCGGGTCAAAAATGCTACGATTCTCCTAACATCTATTTCGGGGACACTGTGCTTAAACCAATGAAAGGCCGCCTGACCCAACCGCTGGTGCGCGAGAATGGCTCGCATCGTCCTGCTACATGGGATGAAGCCATGGACCGCGTCGCTGCGGCGTTCCGCAAATCCATCGAGAAAAACGATCCGCGGAACTTTGGCATGTTCAGTTGCTCCAAGACTACGAACGAACTGAACTATGCGGCGCAAAAATTCGTCCGCGGCGTCATGGGAACGAACAACATTGATAGCTGCAACCGGACTTGACACGCCCCCAGCGTCGCCGGTCTGGCGGCGGTCTTCGGAGCAGGCGGCGGGACCAGCTCGTATCGCGAAATCGAAGACACGAACGTGATCCTGCTGTGGGGATCGAATGCGCGGGAAACCCACCCGATTTTTTTCCATCACTTGCTAAAGGGTATACGCAACGGCGCCGAACTTTTTGTGGTGGACCCGCGACGCACCAGTTCCGCCCGCTGGGCCAATCTCTGGGTGGGCCTGGATGTGGGTTCTGATGTTTCGCTCGCCAACGCCATGGGGCGGGAGATCATCGCCGCCGGACTGGTCAACGAAAAATTCATTCGCCACGCCACCAGCGGATTTGGAGCCTACAAAGCGCACGTTGAGAAATACACGCTGGCTCGAGCTGAGCGTGAGACCGGCGTGCCCGCTGAAGCCATCCGCAAGATAGCCCATGCATACGCCAGGGCCCCACGCGCGCAGATATGCTGGACTCTAGGCATCACTGAACATCACAACGCGGTGGACAACGTGGTGGCCCTCGTCAACCTTGCGCTGCTCACCGGACACGTGGGCCGCTACGGCAGTGGCGTGAATCCCCTGCGCGGACAGAACAACGTCCAGGGCGGCGGCGATATGGGTGCGATTCCTGACCGCCTTCCGGGCTTCCAGCATGTCGAAAACGATCAACTGCGCGCCAAGTTTGAGAAAGCCTGGGGCGTGAAACTACAGCCGAAACGCGGCTGGCATCTCAGCGACATGTTTGAGGCCATGGACCACGGGCAGCTCACGACGCTGTACGTGTTGGGCGAAAATCCTGCCGACTCTGAAGCTGACCGGCACTGCGCCCTCAAGCGGCTGCGTGGACTTGAATTCCTTCTGGTCCAGGACCTTTTCTACACCAAGACGGCTGAACTGGCCGACGTTGTGCTCCCCGCGGCAGCTGGCGCCTTTGAAAGCGAAGGCACCGTCACCTCAAGCGAACGTCGCGTACAGCGCGTCCGCCGCACCGTGCCACCTCCGGAGGGCGTTCGCGACGACCTTAAGATCATTTTTGATCTGGCTTGCCGCCTCGGCCATGACTGGGGCGCGCCCGACCCCGAAGCTATGTGGAATGAGTTGCGCTCGTTGAGCCCCATGCACAGCGGCATGAGTTACCGTCGCCTGGAAAAAATGGGCGGCATTCAGTGGCCTTGTTATGATGAATCGCACCCCGGAGAAATGTTCCTCCACGGACGCCTATGGAGTGACCCGCTGATTGGCCCCCGCGCGCCGTTTAGCGTGGTGGAATTTGAGCCGCCGGTGGACCAGCTTGACGAGCAATATCCCATTCGCCTGACCACCGGCCGCCGACTCGATGATTACAATACCGGCGTTCAAACCAGGGAATATTCATCGCCACTGCGGCGCGACGAAGCGCTGGATGTTTCTCCGGAAGATGGCCTGCGTTACGACTTACGGGAGGGTGAAAAGGTTCGCGTGACGTCGCGTCGCGGATCACTTGTGGCTCCCGTTCGCTTTGATTCGGGGTTGCGTTCCGGCCTCGCGTTTTTGTCAGTCCACGCTCACGATCAGGTAGCGACCAACGAGCTGACGATTGACGCTGTGGACCCCAAATCAGGAACTGCAGAGTTCAAGGCAACGGCGATCCGTATTGAAAAAGTATAAGAGGACCTGATTGGACCTCCATCTAACCAACGCGCAAGCGACTGCAGAAGAACGCGCTGCTGTTGACTCTGAGCTGGGCGTGCCCGAATCAAGCTGGCAAGGCGGGCAGCGGCAGACCGTAGACACACGCGCGGCTTTCAACGGCAACGACCATAGCCGGCGCCATCGCCTTCTGCCCGTGCTGCATGCCGTGCAGAACCGCATCGGCTGGATCAGCCCCGGCGCCCTCAACTATGTCGCTTTGCGGTTGGACGTTGCCCCCGCTGAAGTTCACGGCGTAGCGTCGTTTTATGGAATGTTTTCGCTCCAGTCCCGTCCTCCGGTCGTCGCCCAGGTCTGCGATGACATTGCCTGCTTCACCCGCGGCGCAGATAAACTCTGTGCGGAACTGGAGCGCAAGCTTGGCCCCGCAGGTTCTCCTTGCCTCGAAAAACGTGCGACCTGGCTTCGCAGCCAATGTCTGGGTCTGTGCGAGCGTGCTCCCGCGACGCTGGTCAGCTCGGCTGGCGCGCAATCCCATCAAAGAGTGCTGGCGCCGGCTTCGGCGGAAGCTGTCCAGTCTTTAGTGAGCGATGCCGTTGCCGGACGAATTCCCGCCGAGCCGGATTCTTTCAACATCAAGGCCGGTGTTCCGCAGGCCGTTGCGCCGCAAACTGAATCTGGCCAGTTGCGGCTCCTGCATCGCATCAGCCGCAGCAGTTCGGGCAAGCTGGAGGACTATCGCCGCCTTGCAGGCTATGAAGGTTTGCGCAAAGCCCTGAAGCTTGGCCCTGAAGCCACGCTGCGCGAGCTTTCCGCTTCAAAACTGCTGGGTCGCGGCGGGGCGGCGTTTCCCACTGCCAAAAAATGGGAGGCGCTCTTCCTGCAGCGTCATCTGCTGCAACAGGACTCTGCTCGCGCACACTATATCGTCTGCAATGCCGACGAATCCGAGCCCGGCACTTTCAAAGATCGCGTCCTCATGGAAGGCGATCCCTTTGCCGTTCTCGAGGGCATGACGATTGGCGCTTTCGTGACCGGCGCAGGGCAAGGGTATATCTACCTGCGGGGAGAATATCCGCTGGCCGCCCAGCGGATGCAACTCGCCATCGAATCTGCCAACCAAAATGGGCTCCTCGGCGACAACATTCTTGGCAGTGGCCTGCAATTCAATATTGAAATTCGACGGGGCGCCGGCGCCTATATCTGCGGCGAAGAGACCGCATTGTTCAACTCGATTGAGGGCTATCGCGGCGAACCGCGCAACAAGCCGCCGTTCCCCACGCAGTCTGGACTCTTCCGCCAGCCCACGGCAGTCAACAACGTGGAAACCCTGGTGAACGTGCCTTATATCATTCGTGAAGGCGGCCCCGCTTACGCCCGGCTCGGCACGGAAAACTCCGCCGGAACCCGGCTCTTTTGCCTTTGCGGGCATGTGGCGCGCCCCGGTGTCTACGAGATCGCCATGGGCGCAACGCTGCGTCAGCTGATTGATCTTGCTGGGGGTGTGGCTGGCAGTGGCAATCTGCAGGCAGTTCTTTTGGGCGGCGCGGCCGGAGCCTTTGTTTCTCCCCAGGAGTTGGATACGCCGCTCACCTTTGAAGGCACACGCGCCATCGGAGCCACACTTGGTTCCGGCGTGGTCATGCTATTTGATGACACGATTGACCTGCGCCGCATCCTGCTGCGCATTGCCAGTTTCTTCCGCCATGAAACTTGCGGCCAATGTGTTCCTTGCCGTGTCGGCGTGGTGCGTCAGCAAGAAACGCTGCAGCGGCTGGTGAACGGCAAGCCGTTTGGCTCGCCAGCGCAGGAAATCACTCTGTTACGCGAAATGGCGCAGGCCATGCGCGACGCCTCGATCTGCGGTCTCGGCCAGACTGCCGCCAGCGCGCTGGAATCCGCCCTGCAACGATGGAGCCTCTTTTCATGAGCGAAGGCTCAACAGAAGTCAGTCGCATGCTCGACGCGCCGCTCCAAACACTTCCTGTGCCGCGCGGCCCGGTCCCGGAGGTCCCGGCTCAGCCCGAGCGGCGCACCATTGAAATCAAAATCGATGGCAAGGCCGTTTCAGTGGCCGAAGGTTCCACCATCCTCGACGCAGCAAAGAAACTCGGCATCGACACTCCAACGCTCTGCTTTCTGGAGAGCCTCACTCCCGTCAATGTCTGCCGCGTCTGCGTGGTGGAGTTGGAAGGTTCGCGGGCGCTGGTTCCTGCTTGCTCACGCCAGGTGGAACCCAACATGTCCATCCAGACCGATTCTGAGCGCGTCCGCCTGAGCCGGCGGCTGGTACTGGAATTTCTGGCTTCGTCCGTGGACCTCTCGACGGCGCCCGTGATGCAGGAGTACATGGAGCGCTATGGCGCCCATCCCGCGCGCTTTGGCACGGCTCCCGCCACAGTCGCCCAGCCCGTGAAAATTGACAACGATCTTTACGTCCGTGACTACTCCAAATGCGTTCTCTGCTATAAGTGCGTGGAAGCCTGTGGCGTGGACGCGCAGAATACTTTTGCTATCGCCGTGGCCGGTCGCGGTTTCTCGGCACACATAGCCACTGAGTTTGACGTTCCCCTGCCTGACTCAGCTTGCGTCTATTGCGGCAACTGCATCGGTGTCTGTCCCACCGGTGCGCTGATGTTCAAGTGTGAATATGACATGCGCCAGGCCGGCACATGGGACGAGAGCCGTCAGACCCAGACGGACACCATCTGTCCGTACTGCGGTGTGGGCTGCGACCTCACCGTGCAACAGCAGGGCGGCCAGATCGTTCGCGTGACCTCGCCACTTGACCACAGCGTGACTCGCGGGAATCTTTGCATCAAGGGGCGTTTCGGCTGGCAGTTTGTGCAGATTCATCTTTCCGGCAAACAAGAAAAATAACTTCACTGCCGTGGCGTCCAATCCTGACTCGAGGATTTCTTCGCGGTAGCGCGTATTCACCGACTTTCGTCCTTCGGGACGTTCCCATCGAGCCAAAATCACCGAGCCGGCAGGATTGGGTAGACCTTGATCCAATGATTACGCACGCGGAGTTTCGCCTGTCCGCCCTCGGAGCCGGAAACAACAACGAGCCCTGATTCATCATTGGGCATATGACAGTCAATGCAGTTGCCGGCGATTTGGCGGCCGGCTTTCGGGTATAGGCCACAACTCTCCACTTTGTGGCACGTTGTACAGCGCTGTGAAAACGCTGCCAGGTCGCGTTGGGGAAGGTGGACATCGTGGCAGGTGAGGCAGGTCATGGCCGAAGACTGGAAGCAGCGGCTCTTTTTCAGCAGTTCCACTTGGTTGCCGTGAACATCGATCTGCGGATCTGGATCAGCGCTTGGCAGCTCGAGATACTTATCGAGAGGTTCGCCAAGCATATAGCTGAAGGCTGGCTTCAGTTGGATTCCAGCGCCGGCATGACACAGCGCGCATAGGTCCATCTGTCTGTCCCGCGACAGTCTCGCGGGATTCACGATGGCTTGCCCGGACTCCGGCTCCGACTTGGCGCTTCGACGCGTGATGTGCTCCCGCCCTCCACCATGACACGTTTCACAAGAGATACCCAGAACGTAGTTACTATGGTTGTAGCGATTGCCAGGGGGAGATAGTGACTCGAAGTACGTGGCGTGACATTCCAGGCAACGAGGAAGAACGAGCCGGTTGAAATTGATGAAACCGTCTCGATATCCCGGGCTGTCAGTCCAGTGACCCGCTAACGCCCAATACGACACTGGCAGTTCGAAAAGCTGATCCCCTTTCCAGAACAAATAGGTCTGCCCCTTCCGACCGGACCCGATCACCAGGTCGAAGCGCTCAGTATGGAGGGTTGTGTGAGGGGCTTTGCCGATCACGGCTGTCTGGAAGAAGCCCTTGTCATTGGCATCCATCCTGAAGAATATTTCGGGATTCGAAGTCTGGAGAAGATTTTCACCCGGCGTGAATTTGCCGTGGATGGAATCTGCGCTGGGAAGCCGCGAAGTCAGGTAGTGTGCCGTTTGGTGAAAGGTCTCGACCATATCTGAATGACACGAGCGGCACTTGTCGTCTCCGACGTAGCCGCCGGGGCCCACTGTCTTTCTGCCGTTTCCGGAGGGGGACGTTTGCGAGGAGACGGACTTCGCTCCCAGTTCCGGATGACCGGGAGGAGCCTGGCCCGCAACAGCCGCTCCTAGGAGTAAAGTCAAAACAGCCGGATTGTTACGACTGGGGTCATGTTGGGTCAACAACGGAGTTTATCGGCTGTAGGCACGAACCGGCCAGCCGATTCCGTCGGGGCTTGTTGATGCTTCCAGATAGTCGGCACTATTTGTTGGGCGGGACGCCCCCGACATATCAAGTCGCCCTGCGGTGGAGGCTACTCTATTCGGGTCTTTTTGCGGATATGGGCAGTCCGAGTTCCTTCATCACGATCTGCAAATCCTTCCACGCCTCTTTTTTCTGGCGGGGATCGCGCAGCAGGAAAGCAGGATGATAGGTCACCGCGAGTTTAGTTCCGCGGAAGTCGTACCACTGGCCGCGAAATTCGGACATGGGTGCGTTGATCGCCAGAAGCGTTTTTGCCGCGACCGCGCCCAGGGCGACGATTACTTTCGGCTTGATGACGGAAATCTGCCGCATGAGAAACGGAGAGCAGGTGTCACACTCATCGCGCTCCGGGGTGCGGTTTCCGGGCGGACGGCACTTGATGATGTTGGCAATATAAACGTCTTCCCGCCTCAGGCCCATGGCCTTGATCATATTGTTGAGCAATTGCCCGGCGCGGCCTACAAAGGGTTCGCCCTGCTCATCTTCGTCGGCACCCGGAGCCTCGCCGATGAACATAAGCTCAGCCTTGGGATTGCCCACGCCGAAAACGATCTGCTTGCGCCCCTGTTTGTGCAGGCGGCAACGCGTGCAGTCTCCGAGATCTTCGCGGATGATGCGCAGCGCTTGGGCGGGGTCGGCGATCTGAGCTTCCGGCTTGGGAGCGGCAAATAAATCCGTTTCTTCGATTGCTACGGCGGTGTTTCGCGGCATCTCTTCTCGCTGTTCTGGCTGGGTTTCGCGAATAGCAGCTGTATTTGATTCCGGATTGATGTTTGATGCGTCAACTGGAGCCTCGCGGCGGTAAAAGTCATAAATGCCGAGTTCATGATAGAAGCGCAAGTGGTCGGCAAGGGCACGCTTAAGTTGAGCGTCTAGTGTTGACGGCATCTGCGAACGAGCTTATCAGGAAACGCGGTGGAAAAAGCAGTGCGGCGGATCGAAGATCCTCCGCAAACGACCAGAACGAGTCTGAATTCAGTCCCAGTTTTCAGCTCTCGGCTGTCAGTGTTGAAGTGCAGGCTTGCGATCGCGGAGGCGAACGACTTGGTCGAGCACGCGCTGTGCAACTTCCCACTTGGTGGTTTCTGGGACTTCTACCACTTCGTGCCGGGTGATGATCGTGACCGCATTGCGATCGGAGTCGAAGCCCACACCTTCGTGTGAGACGTCATTCACCACGATCGCGTCCAGCGACTTCGACGCCAGTTTCTTGCGCGCGTTCTCCAGCGCGTTCTGGGTCTCGGCGGCAAAGCCAATGATCAACTGAGATTGCTTGTGACACGCTACGTCGCCAAGAATGTCCGCGGTAGGCTCGAGCTCGAGTGTCATCGGACCGCTGCGCTTGATTTTTTGGGACGCTGGCGACTTCGGACGATAGTCTGACACCGCCGCCGCCTTGATCACGATGGTCGCCTGCGGCAGAAGCCGGAGCACGGCCTGACGCATCTCCTCGGCGGATTCCACGCGGGTGAGTTCAGCGGCACCGGGTGGAGTGAGCGCCGAGGGACCACTTAGCAACAACACCCGCGCCCCGCGGCGAAGTGCGGCTTCAGCTAACGCGTACCCCATCCGGCCGCTCGAACGGTTGGTGAGATAGCGCACCGGATCGATCCTTTCCCGGGTCGGACCGGCGGTGATCAAAACCGTTTCGCCGGACAGTTCCTGGGATGCACCCAGGGCTTCAAGCGTGGCGGCGACAATCGCTTCGTTCTCGGCCAGGCGGCCGGGGCCAGTCATGCCGCATGCCAGGTAACCATCTCCGGGTTCCACCACTCTCACGCCTCGCTTCTGCAGAATCTCGAGATTTGCCTGGGTGGCCGGATGGTTCCACATGTTCACATTCATGGCCGGCGCGACCACGACGGGTGACGTGGTTGCCAGATACAGGGTGGTGAGAAAATCGGTCGCGATGCCTTGTGCAAATTTTGCCAGAACGTCGGCAGTGGCCGGCGCGACCAGCAGCGCATCAATGGATTGTGCCACGGCGATGTGCTCAACCGCCGACTCGATATTCGGTGGCTCGTTCCCTGCGGTGAACATGTCAGTAATAACTTTTTCACCGGAGAGGGCCGCGAAGGTGAGAGGCCGGACAAATTCCTGAGCTGCATGGGTCATCACAACTTGCACGCGGATACCGTGGTCCTGCAGCAGGCGGACAATTTCCGCTGCTTTGTAAGCCGCGATCCCGCCGCTGACGCCGAGAGCAATTTTCATAGTCTGCCGTTCCTGATTGGCCGCGAATTTCGGATTGTAGATTTCAGATTGCGGATTGTTCCTCTGGTTCGAACCGGAAGGGCCTGTGCCTGCTCAAATCTGAAATCGAAAATCAGAAATCCCTACTCTTGCCCCAATGCCTTGTCCAGCATATCGTTGGCGACTTCGGCGGCGGACTTGGGCGTCTCGGGGATTATCCACTTGACTTTCCCGGCCTTGATTTCATCTTGCGCAATTCTGCAAGGTTTGCGCGATTGTGTTTCGATCACTGGAGGCGCGCCGCCCTGCAACTGCCGCGCCCGCCGTGCTGCCACCAGGATGTAGCGATAGTTGCTGTCGAACCCGTCAATCAACTTCATGATCTTCTCCCCTGTCGCTAGCGTGCGCCCGGAGTTGCTGCGGTTACAAACGAGGCCAGGATCGGTTGCAAGCGTTCCCGAACGTTACTCAGGCGGCAGCGTTCGGCCTGGACCAGCATTTCTGCATCCTCAGCGGATCGTGGAACTCCTGAGCGCTTCAGCCGTTCTGCAAGAAGGATCGCCTTCAGCGCCTCGATGGATTCTTCCAGACGGTCGTTAATCAAAATATAGTCGTATTTCGCGTAATTCTCAATCTCACGGCTGGCCGTGACCAGGCGGCGCTGGATCACGTCTTCGGCGTCCAGGCTGCGGTTTCTGAGACGCGCTTCCAAAGTGTTGCGGTCGGGCGGTAGAATGAAAATGCTCACCGCGTCCGCCAGCTTGTGCTTGATCTGCTCAGCCCCCTGCACGTCTATGTCGAGTAACAAGTCGTTGCCCTTACGCTCCGCCTCGTGCAAGAAACGCCTGGCCGTGCCATAGTAATTACCAAACACGTCAGCGTACTCCAGGAACTCACGCCTGCGAACCATGTCCTCGAACTCGTGCCGCGACACGAAGAAATACTCCCGCCCGTTCTTCTCCGTCCCGCGCGGAGGCCGAGTGGTGTACGAGATGGAGAAGTCCAGGCCCGGAATAATCTGACGCACTTTGTCCACCAAGGTAGATTTACCGGAGCCGGAGGGCGCAGAGATGATGTAGACAGTGGTCATTCGAGGTTCTGCACCTGCTCACGGGCTTTTTCGATGTCGGCCTTCATGGCTAGTCCGAACTCCGTAATTTTCAAAGCTTCGCCGGCCAACCCGGAAGTCTTGGAAAGCAAGGTATTGGCCTCGCGATTCATCTCTTGTAGCAGGAAGTCCAGCTTCTTGCCGACTTCTCCGCCGAGATCCAGCAAGCCCAGGAAATGCTTCGCGTGTTGATCCAGGCGAACCAGTTCCTCCTGAATGTCGCTGCGGTCTGCGAGCAGGGCAGCTTCTTGCAGGATGCGTTCAGGGTCGAGTTGTGAACCGATCAACTCAAGCATACGGGCATTCAATTTGTCCACATAGGTCTGCAGCACGGCATGACGATGCTTTTCGATCTGCTGCGTAGCCTGTTGCACGTGAGCCATGCGCTGCCGGAGTTCCAGCTCCGTGCCGCGTCCTTCCTCCTCGCGCATCTGGTTCAGACGACCCAGAATCTCTTCGATTTGGGAGAGGACCGCGGCCTCCAAGCCGTTATCGTCAGGCAAGGGCGCCGACTCGAGGGCACCCGGCATGCGAAGAATCGCGTTGAGGTCAGGTTCAGCCGCCAGGCCGAACTCCGCGGCTGCGGCGCGAAATGCCAGGACGTATCCACCCACCATGGCGCGGTTGAAAGCAAGGTTTTCATTGACACCGCGTTCGATATTCAGCGTTAACTCCACGTGGCCGCGTGCCAGGCGCTCCTTCAAGCGGCGGCGCAACTTCATTTCCAGTTGGTCGCTGTCCGATGGCATGCGGAAGTGCAGGTCGAGGAAGCGATGGTTCACCGATTTGAGCGCCAGGGTGAAACTGAGCCGGCCATTCACATGCCCTTGCACCTGCGCAAATCCGGTCATGGAGCGGATGGGCATAGAATCTTTGTCTTACCGCATTACCTGTGGAATTGCCAAATGCCGATTCTCGATTGAAAATTGTTCACAAAGCCACTTATTTCAATGTGCACTCGACCATTGGAAATCGAAACATTTTCATCGTGCCGGTACTCTTGCTTTCGACTGATCCGCCTCCAGGAATTGCAAATCGTACAGGCGGCGGTAAGTACCAAACCTCTTCATCAGATCCTCGTGCGCGCCAATATCCGCAATCGTCCCATTCTCCAGCACCACGATGCGGTCAGCGCGCCGCACGGTCGACAGCCGGTGAGCGATAACCACCACGGTGCGTCCCGCCATCAGGTTCTGCAGGGCCGACTGCACCAGCGCTTCCGACTCGCTGTCCAACGCCGAGGTGGCTTCATCGAGGATCAAAATCGGCGCATTCTTCAAAAGGGCACGTGCAATCGCGATGCGCTGCCGCTCGCCGCCTGAGAGTCGCACACCGCGTTCCCCGATCACGGTGCCGTAGCCAGCGGGCAGTTCGCGGATAAAATCATGCGCTAATGCCGCCCTGGCAGCGTCCTCGACTTCCTCTTGTGAGACGCTCGGCTGGCCATAGGCAATGTTGTTGCGCACGCTATCGTTGAACAGCACGGTGTCCTGCGAGACCACCCCAATTTGTGAGCGCAACGAAGCTAATGTGGTTTCGCGCACATCGCGCCCGTCGATCAGCAGCCGCCCCGCCGTCACATCGAAGAAGCGGGGAATCAAGTGTGCGAGGGTACTCTTGCCAGCGCCGCTCGAGCCCACTACGGCGAGAACCTCACCGGCCTTGACTTCCAGATTAATATCGCGCAAAATTTCGCGTCCCTCGTCTCCATTTTCGTCATAGTAGAAGCACACATTCTCGAACTGGATACTGCGTGAAAACGGCGGTAAGGGCTTGGCGCCCGGTTTTTCCGGCACTTCATCGTGCGCATCCATAAACCTGAATATTTCCGACGATGCGCCCAGCGCCTGCTGGAAGTTGTTGTTGAACAACGCGAACTTGCGTACCGGATCGTAGAGTTTGAAAACGGCGACGATGAAGGCGAGAAACGTCCCGGCAGTGAACACGTGGTGATTGATCTGCTCGCGCCCCAGCAACAGCAGCAAGGCGATGGCAATGGCGCCAAAGATATCCATCAAGGGGGAACTGACCGCTGCTGCGGCCACCGAGCGCAGGTTGGCCCGGAATAGCCTCTGTGCCGCTTTGCGAAAACGCGCGACCTCCCAATTCTCCATGCTGAACGCCTTCACAATGCGATTGCCCGTAATTGTCTCGTGCAGAATGTTCTGAATGTCCGCCAGTTTGTCTTGGCCGCGCCGCGTGGTGTGCCGCACCCGCCGTCCGATTTGTCCTGCTGAATAAATGATGAAAGGCACGAACAGCACCAGCACCCACGCCAACTTTCCTCCCAATAACACGACGACGAAGGCTACAAAAATCAAGGTGAAGAGTTGCTGCAGGAACTCCGCCATTACGCTCGACATGGCATACTGCACGCGCTCAATGTCGTTGACGATCGTGGAGACCAGCGTACCTGTAGTGTGCTTCTGAAAAAAAGATGCCGAGCGCCGCAAGATCGAGTCATAAAGGTCATTTCGGAGATCCGTAATCATGCCGTACCCGGCGAAATTCACCAGGTAGGTGCCGGCATAGTCGAAGATTCCCTTAAGCACAGTGGCAGCGACCAGCGCGAAGGCAACAACGGTCCAAGGATTTTGAAAATGCGAGGGAACAAGTTGCTGCAAGTAGACCGCACGGGAGCTGCCAGGAATTGTGAAAAGTTGCATCTGGCGCGATTGCGCGCCCGGGTTGAGAACCCGGTCAAAGATAGGTCCGATGAGCAGGACGCGGAAGGCATCAAGCAGTCCGACACCTGCCATCAGCAACACCGATGACAGCAACTGCCACCAATATGGCGCGACGTATCGAATGAGGCGGGTCAGTTGCCGCATTGGGGGCTCCCGATGTGCAGCCGGGTCGCGGCTGGCTGGGGATGAAATCGCATGAGTCGCAAGCTCTTATTCTACGTTAGTCTTTGGCGGCCCGTCGTTTGGTGGTCGGCCGTTGCTTGTGGGCGACTGGCCTGTACCCAGGGACCGACTGCCACCGATGCCTTCCTATCCCGGGCTGTCCCGGTGTACGACTTTTACCCGGTATCCCGGCTTGCGCAGAAGTTTGCTGACTTCTTCCGCAATCATGACCGAGCGGTGCTGGCCACCGGTGCAGCCGAAGGAGATGGTCAGATAACTCTTGCCTTCCCGGATGTAGTGCGGCAGCAGATAGACCAACAGCTCGGAAATCCGTTTGATGAATTCCTTGGTTTGTGGAAACGATCGAATGTACTTCGCCACCTTGGGATCGCGTCCCGTGAGCGGACGAAACTCCGGAACAAAATGCGGATTCGGCAAAAAGCGGACATCGAACACCAGGTCGGCATCCTCGGGCACTCCATGCCGGAAGCCGAAGCTAACGCAGGAAACCAGGATGTTCTTGTCCGACTCGCGCTTCTGGAAGCGCTCCGTGATGTAAGCGCGCAGCTCGTGGACATTGAATTTGGAAGTATCAATCACGAGGTCGGCGATGGCGCGAATGTGGTCAAGGTGTCGGCGTTCGGCGGCGAGTGAGGCTTTGACCGTCGTGTTCGTGCCCAAGGGATGCGGCCGCCGCGTTTCGCTGTAGCGGCGCAGTAGAACGGCATCGGCCGCTTCCAGAAAAATCGTCTGGGTAGGAAGCATGCGCTTGACCGATTTCACGATCTCGGGCAGATCCCCCAATTGCAAGCCTTCGCGAACATCTACTACTAGAGCCGTGCGCTTGATTTCGGAAGACTGGCCCACCAGTTCCGCGAAGCGCGGGATCAGGCCGACCGGCAAATTGTCGACGCAGTAATAGCCCAGATCCTCAAACGCCTTGAGCACGGAGGCTTTGCCAGAGCCGCTCATACCCGTAATGATGACCAGTTCAGCGGGCGGGCGGGGGGCTAGGGGAGATCCCGCGCGTTTGGCCGGAACCGCCTTGGCTGCAGTCCTCTTCCCGAGCATGCGGTGCGCCATTTGGTGCGATGTTAGCAGGGACGGACGACGGTCGCCAGTTCCAGGAAGGTCACCCGCAGGAAAGGGCGGAGCCGGAAGATCTTTCTGAAGAAAGAACCCTCCGGCTTCCAAGCGCCGCCACAAGACTCTGGTTGTCTACTTGGCTGCGATTACGCCGAACAGGCCGTTAGCACTATTGTTCGGGCCTGCGGTGAAATAGAGCTGGTTCTTCTTGCCGTTGGCAGAAGTTCCTCCGCCAAACTCGATCCCCCAAAGTTGATCAATCTCGATGGCCCTGCCGGACTTGTCCTTGATGGTGCCGACGAACTTGCCGGTCTTCGGACTGAAGGCGTTGATGGTGCTCGTCTTATTATTGTCGTTGCCGACGAGCAGGGTGTTGCTTAGCTGGCCAAAATTCTTTGGTGACATGGCAAGGCCCCAGGGCTGGTTCAACGGTTTGCCGTGAATCAATTGCTTCACCAGCGTACCGTCTTCTTTGAAAATGTCGACGTATCCGCCTGGCCCCCCGTTCGTGGCGGCGTAGGTGACATACAGCTGGCCAGCGATGTCTTGGACGTTAAAAGGAGCGAAGCCCTTCGGGATACCGGAATCGGTAAAGGACGTAACAAACTTGAAGGTTCCGTCGTAGACATCAATCTTGTTATTGGCGAAGTCGGCAGCATACACAAAGTTTCCAGAGCTTTTGCTGGTGACCGCCAGACCGGTATAGCTGGAGCCCGAACCGGAATTGTCTACGCCGATAAGGGTTGTCGAGGAATCAAAGTGCGACCACCCTTGGATGGTGCCGTCGAACGTGGCAAACAGGAAAAGCGACGTCCAGTTGTCAATCTTGAACTCCGACGAGCCGTTATAAGCGATTCCGGTAGGTGAGCCTGCGCCCTTGCCACTGGCTGACGGAACGACTACTTGGAGCGACTGCGGGTTTCCCGAGCCGTCGTAGAGAGTAGACCAACCATTGCCTTCGTCGCTGATCCAGAATGCAGCTCCAGGTGCGTAGGCAAGCCCCCAGGCGTTGACCAGCAGTGGGTCGGAGTGTTTTGCCACACCCTTGTGGTTGGCAGTAAGGTTGGTGAGTGAATACTGTGCCAGGGCCGTACTGCAGGCGGATACGAGCACCAGCCCCAAGAATGCAGCCACAGCTAGCGTGCGGCCGAAAGTCCGTTGCATGTTTGAATCTCCCTTTGTTTAGAGGTTGTTGATACGGGTTGGTTCCCCGATGTCTTGCGCAGGCGTGCACTCAGTTCGAGTTGGGCCTGCGCATGTAGGCAACACTACTTTCGGTCAGCGAGGCGTTTGTCACCGAGATGTAATAGGTTTGTACAATCCTATGCTGGCCACCGGGAGAGTTTCCCGCAAGGTAAGCCTCGTTGATCTTGTAGCAACCGGCTTTTTTCATATGCCTCAATTCTGTGACGTGGCGCTGCCAGTTCCGCTTGACATGGTGTTCACTTACCGTGTGCCTGCAGGCTTGCAGCCGGTGATCGGCGGGCGCGTGCTTGTGCCCTTCCGCCAGCAACGCATGTCGGGTATCGTCACCGAATTGCATGATCGTGCGGCGAAGATTCAGGCCAAGAACATCCTCAGCGTGCTCGACTCCTCCCCGGTGTTCGAGGAAGAACTGATTCAGCTCGGCAAGTGGATTTCCAATTACTACCTGGCGCCCCTGGGCGATGTTTTTCGCACCATGTTGCCACTGGCGGCGGAATTCAAACGGGTAAGCGGCTACCGCATCACTCCAGAAGGACAAATGGCTCTTCACCTGGCGGGAATGTCAGGATCATCGGCTCGATCGCGCAAAACGCCCGAAGATCAACTGGCGGAGTTTCGCGTCCTGGACTATCTCGCCGAGCGGGAGACGACGCGAGAAGAAAGCTTACGAAGCGCAACCCGGGCTTCGAAATCGGTGCTTACGGGTATGGTGCGAAAGAAGTGGATTGTGCGAGAGGACCTTTCGGACGTGCGCGACGCTGCCCGCACTGTGAAGTTCGCTTTGCTGAAGACCGCCGAAGGAAAGGTCAATGCCAACCAGCGAACGTTGGTCGACACTCTCGCGGCTGCGGGCGGAAAGCTCACCGTCAGAACACTACAGGAGCTGGATGTCCCGCGCACCACACTGAGCACGCTGGTCAAGCGCGGATTGGTGGAGATCATCGAAGAGCCGGCCGAGTTCAACGTGTCAAGCGTCAAAGCCCGGTTTTCGCCGTTGGATTTTCAGTTCAACCCTGCGCAACAGGAGGCACTCAAACGAATTCAGGACAATGTCAACGCCCGCAAGTTTTCCGGCATGTTGCTCCACGGAGTAACTGGATCGGGTAAGACCGCCGTTTATCTCGCGGCGATGCGCTCCGTTCTGGAAGCTGGGCGTTCGGCGATCCTGCTGGTCCCTGAGATCGGGCTTACGCCTGCGGTTGCGGCCGACCTGCACCAGGTTTTTGGTCAAGAAGTCGCGATCTTGCATTCGGCACTTTCGGATCAGGAGCGGGCCGAGCAGTGGCATCGCATTAAACGGGGCGAGGCGCGCATGGTGGTGGGCACACGCTCCGCGGTGTTCGCCCCGGTGTCGGATTTGGCGTTGATGATTGTGGATGAAGAGCAGGATCACTCTTACAAACAGGAGGAAACGCCCCGCTATCACGCCCGTGATGTGGCGGTGATGCGCGCCAAAATGGCGGACGCGGTCGTCGTGCTGGGTTCGGCTACGCCGTCGCTGGAATCTTATTTCAATGCGAAGAAGAATAAGTACGCGCTGCTGGAGTTGCCCGACCGGGTGGAGCAGCGGCCTCTGCCCGAAGTCGAGATCATTGACATGCGCCAGGAGTTCCAGGAGACCGGTAAAGAGCAGGTGATTTCCCGGAAGCTGGCGGAGGAGATCAAGCAGCGGCTGGATCGCAAAGAACAGGTGATGGTACTGCTCAATCGTCGCGGCTATTCGCCGGTGGCGCTGTGCCGTGCTTGCGGAAGCCGGCTGGAATGCCGGAATTGCGCCATCGCGATGACGCACCATAAACGTTCTAGCCGCATGGTATGCCACTACTGCGGATTTATGGCGCCGGTGCCGAAAGTTTGCGGGGAGTGTGGCAGTGAGTACGTGTATTTTCTCGGGACCGGTTCCGAGAAGCTGGAAGAGTTGCTGCACGGCATGTTTCCGCAGGCACGCATCGGCCGGTTGGACCGCGACACGGTGCGCAGCCACGAAGATTTTGAACGCGCGCTCAATGCGCTGAATGAGGGCGAGCTTGATCTGCTGGTGGGCACCCAGATGATTGCCAAGGGCCATGACATTCATGGCGTCACGCTGGTCGGAGTGGTGGGAGCCGATGCCGCTTTAGGGTTTCCAGATTTTCGCGCAGCCGAGCGTACGTTCCAGTTGCTGACCCAGGTAGCCGGACGCGCTGGGCGAGGGCAAACTCCAGGCAAGGTTATCTTCCAAACCTACTTTCCGGATCACTACGCGGTGCAGTATGCGGCGCAGCACGATTTCATCGGGTTCTACGAGAAAGAGCTGCGCTTCCGCAGTTGGATGCACTATCCGCCTTACAACGCGCTAGCCAATGTGCTGATCCGCAGCGATAAGCTGGATGAAGCGCTGCGGTGGTCGGGCATATTAGGAAAATGGTTCGAGGCCACGCGGCATGAAGGCATCCGCGTGCTGGGTCCGGCGGCCGCGCCAATTCTGCGTCTGAAGCGCGATTACCGCTACCATTTCGTTCTGAAGTCGCCTAGCCGGGAAAAGCTCAATGCAGTTTTGAGATCGATGCTGACCTACGCAGTGCAGCAGAAGATTCCGCGGACGCAGGTGGTCGTGGACGTGGATGCGGTGTGGCTGATGTGAGCGGGCGGGTCTTACGTCTCGCTTCAAGCCAAAGAGGACATGAACCGACTAGCGTTTCTCTCCGCTGGCCCAGCGGAGCTTACAATTGGGGCTGTTCTCAGCCGCGGTGGATTTCTCACGCCCGATACGGAACTCGAATTGTAACTCTGCCCTTATGGTAAAGCTTTTCCTCGCCCCTATCGTGCAGATTCCCTTTCGCGTCCATCAGAAGTCTTAGGCCGCCGTTTCGTAAGACGCTGGCGCTGATTGGCGCTTCGTTATCCCGACAGCATGCGCGAATGTCATTTTTCGCGGCGACCAATAGTTTTGCCATCGCCTGGGCTCCAAGATTTCCGGGCATGACAAAATGCCGGACTTTGTAGCGCCGCAAGTCGGCAATTTCTCTGGGTCTATAACGCTGGTGCCAGTCTGCGGTGATCAGTACCCAACCGTGCTTGCCTACTTTGGGGAGGAATGCCTCATCCGCCGTTCCGACATTCGGCGCTACGTCCTGCTTATAAATCCGATGTCGAATGTTGGCTCGGCGGAGCTCATCGAGAACTTCAGGACAGTCCCAATTCTCATCTAGATAAAAAGTGAGATTAGGCAGCCTTTTCTTTGATGGAGCGCCCGAGTTCCCACTCGATCGCTTCTTTGATTTCTGCCACGGGTCGACCATAGCTCTTTGCGATGGAAGGAACCAAATCACCGCCGCGGAACCGGCTGGCCAAGAATCCAGTGGTCAGTCGAGAATCTTTCAAGACAGGAAGCCCAAAGCATACTGCGGGATTGATCTCCACGGTTTGAGGCGGCTGTTCCTTGTTGGCGAGCTGTTCCCGCTTGGTATAGGGGAATATTCGAAGAGCCACGCCGTGGGGATCTCTTTCAACTCGGTGCAGATATGCGCCAACTATTTCCTCCATCTCATACTGGCCCCAGAGCGACGCATTCAGGGGTTTGCCCTTCTTGTAGAAGACAACATTCTTGCCTTCGGTCCTAATGTCGTAATCGGCGAGTGGATGTCGCGATCGTTCTGTTTCCAAAAGAAAGTTAACTGCGCTTCGAATGCGAGAAGTGTGCACGCCGTGGATTTTGCGGAGCCCTTCAAGAATGTACAACTCAACAAGATTCTTGAAGGACAGTAGTGGCGGCTCCTCCGATGCCAAGACGACGAGTTGATTCGGCTCTTCGGTCCAGTACGCGAGAGTCGAGGGCGGAACGTGGAAGTACCGAACCGCTTCCATTGGGGAATAATTCGGCATATCCAACACGTGGTATGGGATCTTCCGCATATGAGAACGAGAAAGCATAAAGCAACCGACTGGCTTTGTCATCACAGATTTTCGGCGAATGAAAGCCGAAATCCAACGCACTTAGGTAATAGGTAGGATGCCGCCTGCGGACTGGAAGAGTGGGGCTTCCCAACATGCTATAAACGCTCGGCTTAGCCCATCTCGTTTACGACAGCCGCCTCACCCCCGGAAACCCGTCAAACCCCGAATCGAAGGTCAATATTTGCTCGATGCCGTGTTGTTCCATCACGGCCAGATGAACTGCATCACGAGCGGAGAGGCGCTGGTAGCCAAGGACAATCTGTTTGGCGCGCTCGGCAACCGCCCGGTCGACCGGCAGGACTTCGTCCACCACGCTCAAAAGTGCGTCGAAAGCGGGCTGGATGTCGTGGCGGCGATTGATCGCGACGTAGCGATGCAGGATTTCCTGCAGCACCTCGGCATCGGTCACCAGACGCTGGCGCTCACTGATCAGTCTTTCGAGCAGCCGTTGGGCATCGGTCTTGTGGGGGCTAGGTGTACCAACCAGATACATCGGGATATTGGAGTCAATCAGAATCACGGCTTCTGGCCGGCGGCGTATCCCCGCTCGATTTCCGCGAGCATGGTATCGATATCGGAGGTCGGCGATTCATGCCGTGCAGCGGCGCGAATGGCTTCAAGCTTTTTCTCTACTTCCCCGAGGGGTTGACGGCGGCGAGCGTGGTCCAACGCTTGGCGAACCCACTCCGCCAGCGACATGCGCCGCGCGCGCGCCATGCGTTGAATCTCGCGGTATTCGGGGTCTTGCAGGATTACTTGCAGTCGCTTAGCCATGAGATGAGTTTAGTTGACTCATTACAATGAGTCAAGATTGCGGTCGTTTCGGTAATGCTGCGGTTTGCCCTCTACCATCACAGCGATACGGGCGAGATCCTTCGCTCCGCCTGAAAAACGGCTGCGCTCGGGATGACGCCGGCAAGTAGTAGGGTCAGGCTCGTAACTGCATCACTAGAGCCCTTTCTTCCGCCGAAACTCGCGCACAACGTCTTTCACATCCCGGTGCCGGCCATCCACAGCGTAATTGAGGCCGCGCATGTCATCATCGGAAATCTTACCGGCAAGTGCGGCGAGCGCTGGGCCCACTTCCGGATGGCGTGTCAACGTCTCCTGCCGCATGATTGGGGCCGCCTCATAGGGTGGGAAGTAGTGACGGTCGTCGTCCAGAACGAATAGGTCCAGCGCCGGGATGAGGCCGTCAGTGGCGTTGCCCGCGATCAGGTCCACCTGCTTGTCTTTCAAAGTGCGATCCAGCAGCCCCAAGTCCATGATGCGAGGCGGTTCGGCGAAACGCAGGCCGTAGGTTGCCGCCAATCCTTTGTAGCCGTCGGGGCGCTCCATGAATTCGTAACCGAATCCGGCCCGCCAGTTTGGCGTATAGGCGGCGGCTTGCGAGATGGTTTTCAGCCCAAAGCGCCGCGCGTCATCTCCACGAATTTCGATGGCGAACGTATCGTCGAAGCCGAAGGTCGGGCCCAGAGCCAGACTGAACCGCTTTGCATATTCGGTCTTGACCCGCTCGTACACGTTTTTGCGATCGCCCTCTGGCTTTTCCTTCAACACTGCGGTGAGCGCTGTGCCTGTGTATTCCGGGTAAACATCGATTCGTCCGCCGAGAATCGCCTGCTGACAAATGTAGGTGCCCGCAAGATAGAAGCGGCGTTCGACGATCAAGCGGGTTTTGTTCTCAAGTTGCTGTGCGATCAGTTCGCCGAGAATAAGCTGCTCGGTGAAGTTCTTGGAGCCGACGACGATGCGATTTTCGCGGGAGGGGCCGCAAGCCGTGAGCAGTGCGATCAGGAGGAATGCAAGCCACGCGATCATCGGGCTGGCTGTGCGCGGGCTGCAATTTGAGCGCGTGCTCATGGAAGAATCAGTTTTCAGCTCGCAGTTCTCGGTTCTGAGTGGGGGCTCAACCGTTTCTCTAGCCATCCCAGGCTGACGTCAGCAAGCAAGGCCATCGCAGCCGCAGGAATCGCACCCGCCAGAATAACCTGGTTGTTCACCATGGCGAGGCCGCGAAAAATGTATTCGCCCAAGCCACCCGCGCCGATGGCCGCCGCGATAGTGGCCAGACCCACCGAGATGACTGTCGCGACCCGAACGCCGGCAATAATCACTCCCAGCGCGAGCGGGAGTTCGACTTGGAAGAGAAGCTGGCGGCCGGTCATGCCCATGCCTCGCCCGGCTTCAAGCACCGCGGCGTCCACACCTTTGATGCCGGCGTAGGTATTGCGAATCAGCGGCAGCAGAGCGTAGAGGGTAAGAGCCAGAATCGCAAGGCGGTCGGCGCGAGCCCCAATCCAAGGTGCGGGCAGAAGAAATCCGAAGAGCGCAAGGCTGGGAATGGTTTGAATGATGTTGGCGCCGCCCAGTAGGGGCTTATTCAGTGCGGGCCATCGCGTGATTAAGATTCCCAGCGGAATTCCAACCAGTACGGCTAGCGCGGTCGAGACTCCGACCAGCCATAGGTGCTCCAGCGTGAGTTCCAGCACTTCTGCGTGATTCTCCAACATGAATTGCCAGACGTTCATAAAGGGCCTCGCTCTCCCCGAGTTGCGCAACCGGTTCCGAAGGCATCTTTGTAGGCAACGACCATCGGCTCCGTAGAACCCAGAAATTCCTCGGGATTGTGGACCGCGACGAGCCGACCCGCTTCCATCAGCGCGATGCGAGTACCGAGCAACAGTGCCTCACGCAGGTCGTGGGTGACAAAGACAACGGTTTTCCGGAGCCGTTTCTGTAACTCAAGAAATTCGCGCTGCAGGTCGGCGCGGGTGATGGGATCGAGCGCGCCGAATGGTTCGTCCATCAGGAGAAGGGGAGGGTCGGCGGCCAGCGCGCGCGCCACTCCGACTCTCTGTCGCTGTCCGCCGGAGAGTTCTCTGGGATAGCGTGAGGCGATCTGAGGGTCCAAGCCTACAAGTCTTAGGAGTTCCCGAACCCGTTCATGGATCCGGTTAGCCGGCCAGTTCTCAATCTTCGGGACTAACCCGATGTTGCGTTCCACTGTGAAGTGCGGGAAGAGCCCAACATCCTGGATGACATAGCCCATCATGCGGCGCAGCCGGATGATGTCCCACTCGCCCATCGTGCGTCCATTCACATACACGCTGCCCTGGCTTGGCACGAGTAGGTGATTGATAAGTTTTAGCGTAGTGGTTTTGCCGGAGCCGCTGCGGCCCAGAAGGACAAGGGTTTCCCCAGAATGCACTTCGATATTCAGGTCGTAAAGTACCCCGCGGCCCCCTTCCAGCCAATAAGACACGTTGCGAAACTCGATGGCGGGGCGGTTGGCGCGGAGAGTGTCCATTGGTGGTCCAATAATTCCGCGGCGCTCGCCGAGCGAGACTTGGACTGAACCCAGAGCGCACGGAGAAACGCTGCTTACATCGGGTTGTATGCCGCTGCTGGCAGGCCCGTGATGCGAATGCCCGAGCGTCCCTTATGACGAAGGTTGAGCCCGATCAGCAACGCCGTGATCTGTTCCAACATGCGAGCGTTCTCCAGTTTGCCGCCATCGATGGCGCGCACCCCCGGAATCTTAGCTGCCATCTGCCGTACAGTCTGCCCGGCGTTGGAATCGTCACTGCATACGATGACATCGCAGTCGACCGATCCTTCCGCATTCAACAGTTCTGCTCCGACGTTTTGAAATGCTGCAACAACGGCGATTTCTCTAGGCAGCAGTTCGGCCGTCTCTTGCGCCGCGGAGCCCTGCCAGACGCCCAGCGTGCGGCTGGCGCGACCACCTACGCTTGCCGCCAGCGGCACAGTTGCATCAATTACGATGCTGCCTCGCCGAATGATGGGCTTTATCTGATTGAGCAGGGAAGCGTGGCCTGCGAAAGGAATCGTGAGTACCACCAGATCAGCAACTGCGCAGACGGCGGCATTTTCGTCGCCTGAAATCTTCGCATTCGCTCCCACTCTCTGTTTGATCTTGTTTGCGGCCTCCTGCGCACGTTTGGCATCACGGGATCCTATGATCACAGTTTCGCCAGCCTGAGCCCATCGCAGCGCCAAGCCGAAGCCTTCTGGACCAGTGCCTCCGAGAACCGCGATAGCCCGAGTCATGACTATGCGAACTCCGGTTCGAGCGTCTGTTCAGAGATGAATTCTTCAGGCCGGAGCTTGATGCGGATCCGCGTGTAAGTCGTGTTGCGCTCAGCGGGGATGCGGCCTGCTTCCAGAATGAGTGATTGGAAATCTTCCGGGCTGGTGTATTGTCCGGCAGTCGCGCCGGCCTCGCGGGAAATGTTTTCCTCCATCAGAGTTCCGCCATAGTCATTGGCGCCGGCATGCAGGCAAAGTCGGGACAAACCGCGGTTCAGCTTCACCCACGACACTTGAATGTTGTCGATGGCGCCAGCCAGCACGACCCGTGCCAGGGCGTGAATCTTAAGGTGCTCTGCCAGCGTCGGGCCCGGCCGCGATATTCCTTGGTGAAAGAGCAACGTATTTTGATGCACGAATCCGAGCGGCACGAACTCGGTGAAGCCGCCAGTTTCCTGCTGAATCTCACGCAACAACAAGAGCTGATTGACCCAATGCTCCGGGGTCTCGACGTGGCCGTACATGAGTGTGGACGTGCTGCGAATGCCGCAGCGATGCGCGGTGCGGATGACCTGTTTCCACTGTTCGGTCGAGAGCTTGTTGCGCGAGAGGACGAAGCGAACGTTGTCGTCGAGGATTTCTGCAGCGGTTCCGGGCAGAGTGTCGAGACCATTGTTACGCAGCATGAGAAGGTAGTCGTCGAGCGGCATGCCTGTGAGTTCGACGCCGTAAACGATCTCCATGGGCGAGAAGGCATGAATGTGCATCTTCGGAACGGCTCGCTTTACGGCGCGCAGGATGTCGCGATAATAAAAAGGCGGCAGAGCGTGCGGCAGTCCGCCCTGTATGCAAACTTCGGTAGCGCCCATCTCCCATGCTTCGATCGCCTTCTGAGCTACTTGGGCAAGGCTCAGGAAGTATGTGTCCGACTCCCGCGGACCACGGCTGAAGGCACAGAACTTGCAGCCCACGAAGCAAACGTTGGTGAAATTGATATTGCGGTTCACCACGTAGGTCACGATGTTGCCGGCCAGATCGCGGCGTAAGGAATCGGCGGCAATCAGAAGGCCCAGCAGGTCGTCTCCCTCGACGTTGGCCAGCAGCAAGCATTGTTCCCGCGAGAGCGCACCTCCATCCAAGGTTTCCATGACCCGTTCGAGAGCGGCACGCGACGGGCTACTCAGATGAGGAGCGACATCTGCCCACTCCAGTGAAGGAAAGTTCTGCAATTCCAATTGGCTGAGAATGCGAGCCATAAACCTCCTAACGAAACAGATCTGTAGCCAGCGGACGGATCAAATCGCGGGCACGTCCGCGGCCCGGCTGATAATGGAACCCTCGAATGATACACACGGGCGCGCGATTTAGCTTGCCGCAGACCAGGCCCGCAGCGCAAGCGAGCTCGTCGGCGACGGCTTCCATACTTACCCGCAGCGGGTAGCCGTAAGGATCGCGATCCCCACGATAATCGTGCACCACCTGCATGCCGGCCACGCCAATCGCAACTTCGGTCAGTCCCTCGCGCCAAGGCCGCCCAAAACTATCCGTGATGATCACCGGAATGGAAAGTCGCAAATGTTTTTTTAACTCACGATGCAAACGCGCTGCGGAGCGGTCCGGGTCCTCGGGAAGCAAGAGCGCATGGCGACCCCCATCCACGTTGGAAACATCCACGCCGCTGTTTGCGCAGATCAGGCCGTGGCGGGTTTCCGTGATGAACACGCCTCGCTTGCGCCGCACGACTCGCCTGCTTTCGGCCAGAGCCAATTCAATAACGCGCGCGTCAAGATTGTAACGCCGGGCCCAGGCGCGTGACCGGACCGAGGGCTTGATCTTATCCAAATCCACAAACTGCCCTTCCGCCTTGGAAACGATCTTGTGTTTCACGACCAGAATATCGCCTCGTTTCAGTGTTAGCTTGGAACCTTGCAGAGCGTGGAGAATTTTTTGTGCTAGCGAATCGCCTGGACGGATCTCGGCGGCAAACGATAAGGAGATGATCCGCAACTCTCGGGACCGGGCAGCCTCAGTCATTCATTCGTTTGCCGCTAAAGAAAAGTCAGACAAATCCCACTGGCGGGCCAGACGTTGGGCGCGGGTTTCGCCGGGCGCTTCTGCAAGTTGCTTCAAATTTGAAGGATTGTCCACATCAAGAGCGATGCCGGGCAGCGTCAAAACTACGCACGGCTTGTGAGAGGCTCGGGCGGCCGCCAAATGCGGTCTGAAGCTGTCGTTTCCAAAACGCAAGGGAAACAATCCCGCCGGACGCCGCCACGCAGCGTTGGTGCCGCGCCGATCCGCCGCGGGCACCAATACCGAGCCCTGCGACGGCGCGACCTCCAAAATCTTCTCGAGCTCCCCAACCTGAATCAAAGGGACGTCGCCAGGAATGACCAGCGTGCTCTCCACTCCGCGAGATTCGCAAATGTGAGTCGCCATCGCGATAGCCTCGGTTTCGCTGCGATTCGCGTTGTCCGCGATGACCTGAAAATTAAACTTTCGGGCCAAATCGACTGCAAAAGAATCGCTGGTCACCAGGCTGACCTCCGGACGATCCGCCCACGTGCCCAGCGCCTCGAGGACATCCAACAGCATGGCTTGGGCCAGTTCCGTGCGAGTTGCCTGATCGAGTACCGACGCCAGGCGCTGTTTGGCAGTGGCGAGATTCTTGACGGGGACCAGAATCATGACGGATCCGATGCTGCCCGGGCTGCGCTTCCTGCACTTAGCAACGTAAGCACCGTCCGCGCGAGCCTGGCCTTATCGTCGGCTGTTCGCATGATGGTGTTGGTGCAGTGGATGCGCAGTTTCGAGCTCTGCAATGTTTTCGCTGCCTCAGTGTCACGGACATCCGCAATCAGAATATCCAGGAAGTCTTCGTAGGCCTGGGCTACGCCAGCAATAGACACGGGCAGCCCTTGGGCTGCCATCAAAACGCCGGCTGGCCCCGAGACCGCAGCGCTACCAACGATTGGACTCACGGCCGCGACCGTGGCCGAGGTCTTCCGCAACGCCTCGCGAATACCCGGGACTTCGAGAATCGGACCAATGCTGGTGATGGGGTTGCTTGGGGCCAGGATCACGTCACTCGCGGCAAGGATGGCCTCAACCACGCCGGGCGCGGGCTCCGAGTCCGCTGCTCCGGCAAAATGCACGGAGTTCACTGGATCCTGGTACCAGCGCTGAACAAAGTATTCCTGGAAGCTCAGTTCTCCAATCGGGGTGCTGATCCGGGTCTCGACTCGCGAGTTGCTCATGGGCAGGATGCGTGCCTGTACTCCCAGCTTATCGCAGATTTCCGTGGTTGCTTCCGTCAGCGTCTTGCCCTGTGCCAGCAGTTTCGAGCGAAGCAGGTGAACCGCGAGGTCGCGATCGCCGACTTGAAACCAGATCGGCTCGCCCAACTCTCCCATGGCTTGCATGCAGAAAAAGGTGTCACCCTTCACACCCCAGCCCCGCTCGCGACTGAGCAGTCCGGCCAACGCGTACGTGATCGAGTCCAAGTCTGGCGAGATGTGCAGTCCCCACCACTGCAGATCGTCCCCGGTGTTCACGATGAAGGTGAGTTGCTGGGGCCCGGTGACCTGCCGCAGGCCGTCCACGAACTTTGCGCCTCCTGTGCCGCCCGTGAGCACGACAATCATGCGACCCTCCGAACATAGCCCTGATGATCCGCCATAACCCTGACTCTTTCCGATAACCTCCCCGGACGCGAGGTGACCGCCGGCAAGAACTCAGGATAAACCGGAAGACGCTGACGCAAAATGTATCCCCTGGATTCGGTGCGTAACTCAAGTTGTTCCAGATGCGGCCAGGGCCGCTCCGGATTGATGAAATCCGGCGTCAATGGAGAGATTCCGCCCCAGTCATTGATGCCTGCGTCCAGCAATTCGTCATAGTAAGGCGCGGAAAGATTGGGTGGCGCTTGAATGTTGACCTTGGGCATCAGCAAGCGCGCGACCGCGACGGTGCGCAGCATTTCGCCGCGCGTAGGTTCAGGCCAATCTCGCATGGGGATGCCGGGTTTGGCACGAAAGTTCTGAATGATTACTTCTTGAATGTGCCCGTAACGCCGGTGCAACTCGCGGATGGCGAGCAACGTGTCCACGCGATCTTCCGAAGTTTCGCCGATTCCAATCAACAGACCAGTGGTGAAGGGGACCTCCTGTTTGCCTGCCTCCTCAATGGTGCGCAGGCGCTTGGCAGGAACTTTGTCCGGAGCATTGTCATGGGCTGCCCCAGCGGCCAAAAGAGATGTGCTGGTCGTTTCGAGCATCAGGCCCATGCTGGGTGAGACCGCAGCCAGGCGCGCGATCCATTCCGCACTCAGCAACCCGGGATTGGGGTGCGGCAACAAACTGGTCTTGCGGAGCACAAGCTCGCACATCGCCTCCAGATACTGCAAGGTTGAGTGGTAACCCAGCCGGCGCAGGGTTTCGCGCATCTCCGGGAAGGCGAGTTCGGGCTTGTCTCCCAGGCTGAATAGAGCTTCTGTACACCCCATTTGCTCGCCTGCACGAGCCACTTCCAGTACTTCGTCGGGAGTCATCGTGTGCGCGCCAGGCTGGCCCGGATCGCGCCGAAATATGCAGTATCCACAGTAGTCGCGACAAAGATTCGTGAGGGGAATGAAAACCTTGCGCGAGTAAGTGATGACGCCCGGCTTGAAACGTTGGCTGGCTTCTACAGCGGCGGCGAGAAGCTCGGGAAGTTCACCCTCCGGACAGCGGCTCAGACGACAAGCCGCATCCCGCGAAAGTGGCAGCCCGGAGCGCAGTTCATCCAGGTGCGGGCTCAAAGACTGACGTTGCAGCGAACTTGTTTGTCCTACGGCCAAGGTCACATCCTCGCCCGATTGTACAAGGTCATGAGCGGGCTCTTGCGCCGAAGCCCCCGAAACAATATATCTTCATGACCACCTCCAGAAACAGCGGAATGTACAAGAGGCCGATTTTGCGTGGTGGCGGATACAATTGCAGTACTTCTTTACCTGTTAAAAAGTGGAAAGGGCGGGCGGCTCCCCCCTTAAACTATAACCAGTCGACTCCAGCGTTGTTATGACGGTTACTCAGGCAGACTTTCGCAAGGCGATGGGCAGTTTTGCCACCGGAGTTACGGTCATCACCGTGGACTATGAAGGCGAAGTCCACGGGATGACCGCCAATGCCTTCACCTCGGTGTCACTGGATCCCTTGCTGGTCCTGGTGTGTGTCGATCATAAGGCGCGAACGCATGCTCACCTGCATGAGAAGAAGCGTTTTGGAGTAAATGTTCTCGCGGAGAACCAGCGCGTGATTTCAGAATATTACGCGCTCCCCGCACCGGCGCACCAGCACGCTGAGCAGGAAGCAGGGGCACACTTCGATCGCACCGCGCACGGCACTCCGGTGTTGCACGGTGCTCTGGCCTATCTGGAGTGCCGCCTGCACACGGCGCAGGATGCCGGAGACCACACAATTTTCATCGCGGAAGTCGAGGATGTGGTGGTGCGGAAGGGTGATCCTCTGCTTTACTTTCGAGGAAGCTATCGGGGAATCGGCGCAGAGCGTTAGAAGTGGTACCCGCGAGATCAAGTGGCGCCAGTCAGGATCGGTCGAGTGTGATCCCCATTGGTGGTCAGGGCGGCACCTTTGTTAAGCTTATTCGCCCCACCTCTGTCTGAAAAGAACGGTGGGGTTGCAAGGACGGAACGTGTATCCCCGGGCGTTTCATTATCACCGCGCTGGTACGCTGAAAGAAGCGGCCAGCATGCTATCCGAGCTTGGCGACGAGGCCAAGCTGCTGGCCGGGGGACAGAGCCTCATCCCATTGATGAAGCTCCGTTTCGCGAATCCCACACACCTTGTGGACCTGAACTTTATTCCGGGTACGTCGTATACGAAGGAAGATAATGGCGCCATTCGCTTCGGCCCGCTAACTCGGCATGCGGAGATCGACTCTTCTGCTGCAGCGGCAAGAATTCCCATCATTCATGACTGCGCGGCGGGAATTGCGGACGTCCAGGTGCGTAATCGCGGCACGATTGGGGGCTCACTTGCCGAGGCTGATCCTAGCGGTGACTGGGCAACGGTACTGCTGACGCTTTCGACAGAAGTCCGCTGCCTTGGCACAAAGGGTGAGCGGATAGTGGCTCTGGCTGACTTCATCCGAGATGCGTATACCACCGCCCTCGAGCACGACGAGCTGCTCAGTGAGGTCGTAGTGAAAATTCCACCGGAAGGAAGCGGGGGCGCATACCTTGCGTTCAAACGCTCAGCCCCGGTGTATCCGACCGCCAGTGCCGCGGTGCAACTCACCATGGACGGCGTTGTCTGCCAGGATGCTGCGATCGCCTTGGGATGTGTCGGCCTGACTCCGATCAAGCCGAAGGAAGCCGAAGCGGCGCTGCGAGCAAGACCGATTACTGCAAAGGCCATTGCGACCGCTGTGGAAGCGGTGCGGGCGGCGGTTGATCCGCAGTCCGACATGCGCGGTTCTGCGGATTACAAACGCACGCTGGCAGGTGCGCTGGTCGAGCGGGCGATTGAAATCGCGGTCCGCCGGGCTCGGGGCGAACAGGTTGAGGTCAACCACATCTATGCCTGAAACCATCGAGAAGGTCCCGATTCAGCTCAGGGTAAACGGCAAGCCGTACTCGTTGAGAGTCGAACCAAGGATGCTGCTGGTCGAGTTGCTGCGGGAAGAACTTGATCTCACTGGCACGCACGTAGGCTGCGATACGACCTACTGCGGCGCATGTACCGTGCTGATGGATGGAGCGGCGGTGAAGTCGTGCACCATCTTTGCAGTCCAGGCCGATGGAGCGGACCTCCTCACAGTGGAAGGCCTGGAGAAAGACGGACAACTCCATCCTGTTCAGAAAGCTTTTGGCGATTCCTACGGTCTGCAATGCGGATACTGCACCCCGGGACTGCTGCTCTCTACCTTGCAACTGTTTTCCGAAAACAAAGAGCCGACCGAGAAACAAATGCGCAAGGCGATTGCCGGAAACACGTGCCGCTGCACGGGGTACCAGAATATTTTCAAGGCGATTCAACTGGCTGCACAGAACATGAAGGACGCTTGAAACATGGCCATCAAGTTCGGCGGCAAGTTCGAAGTCAAGCGCACGACAGAAGAAGTTTATGACTTTCTTACTGACCCAAACAAGTTCGCGCCGCTGTTGCCCGATTTTCAAAGTATGTCCGTGCAGGACTCTGCCCACTTTGCGGTGAAGGTGAATGTCGGGATCTCATACATCAAAGGAACCGCGGACGTGAAAATGGAACTGGCGCAAGCCGAACGTCCAAAACGCGCGCAGTACAAGGGACAGGGCAGTGTGGCCGGAGGAAATGTTGCGCTGACTGCAGGTTTTGATTTATCAGCGGTAGACGGCGGCACAAAAGTGGTTTGGCAGGGTGAGGCGCAAATCTTCGGACGACTGACTTCGGTCGCTGGCGGATTATTGGAACCTCTGGGGAGAAAAAACGTGCAGAAGCTGATTGATGGATTGCAGACTGCACTGCGAAGCTCTGCGGATAAGACTTGAACAAGACCGATAACAGCGCCGCGAAGAACTGGGTGGGGCAAGCCCTTCCGCGCAAGGAAGAGAACCGCTTGCTGCGCGGTCGGGGCAAGTTTGCTGACGATATCAAGCTGAGGGAGATGCTATATCTGCGCCTTGTGCGTTCGCCCTATGCTCACGCGAAGATCGTGAGCATCGATACGGTCGGGACGGAGGCTCTGCAGGGTGTGGTCTGTGTGTTGACCGGCGCTGAGGTCGTCTCACAAACCCAGCCCTTTATTGAAATCGGTCCGGATCCCTGCGCCAAGATCAAAGATTATCCGTTGGCGGTTTCCAAGGTGCGTTATCAAGGCGAGCCGGTGGCAGCCGTCGTCGCGGAGTCGCCCGCCATCGCCGACGATGCGGCTGAACTCGTGCAGGTCGAATACGAAGCCCTCGATCCGGTGTTGGACGCGGAAGAGGCCTTGAAGGACAAGAGCCTTCTTCATGACGAAGCGGGCACGAACCGTGTCTGGAATGGCGTGTTCGAATATGGAGAGGTGGACGAAGCGTTCAAGCAGGCTGCCTACGTTGTTCATATCGACCGGCTGCATTTCCATCGCTTTTCCAGCACGCCGCTGGAAAATAATGTCATCATCACTCAGTGGAATCCGAAAGACGACCGCATCTACTATTCGTGCAACAACTCTTTTCCGTCATTTGCCATTCAGTTCCTGGCGGCGCACCTGAACGTGCACATTGATCGCATCCGAGTAGAGACGTCGGACATTGGCGGCAGCTTCGGCATCAAGATCACCAGTTATCCTCAGATGGCGGTGTGCGCGCTGGCTTCGAAAAAAGCTGGTGGACGCCCGGTCAAGTGGGTGGAGACTCGCTCCGAACACATTACATCGAGCGCTCACGGCAACGAGAGAACTTTCCGTGACACTCGCGTCGCGTTGGACAAGAACGGAGCGATCACTGCAATCGCATCACGACATATTGATGATTGCGGCGCCTACCCGCGCTATGAACCTCTGGGCTGTGTGATCTGGTCACAGGTCTTTCCCGGCGTGTATCGCTTTAAGAATGCCCGCATCGATTTCACTCAGGCGGTGACGAATAAATGCCCGGTCGGTCCCAATCGTGGATACTCGCGTATGCAGCATCTTTGGTTTCTGGAGCGCGTGGTGGACATCTGCGCCCACGAGTTGGGAATTCCGCCGGGCGAGATGCGCTTGCGCAATTACATTCGTCCCGAAGAGTTTCCTTACACCACTCCGAATGGCTGCGTGTACGACTCGGGCAACTACCCAAAACTGTTGCAAGTAGCAAAAGAACGGATTGGTTGGGATGACTGGAAGAGAAAGCAGTCTGCGGCGCGCAATGAGGGGCGGCTGATTGGGATTGGCATCGGCACCACACTTGATTCTGGAACCAACAACTTCGGCCAGTCGCAGATCATCAATCCCGGTGCGCCTTTTTCGGGCAACTCGCAAGGCGCCAACTGCAAGTTGGACATTTACGGAGAGGTCGTGGTCGCGGTAGGTTCCTGCCCCCAGGGCCAAGGGCACGAGACTACGGCAGCGCAGGTAGTCGCCGACGTGCTGAACATCCATCCCGATTTGATCACGGTGCGCACCGGATTCGACACTGAACGCAACGTTCATACGGGATTTTCGGGAACCTATGCCAGCCAGTTCGCGGTTTCGGGCCTCTCTGCCGTGCATGGCGCCGCGCAGAAGCTCAAAGCCGAAATGAAGCGCCTGGCGGCGTTTTTGCTGGAGACGAAGGAAGACGATCTCGAGTTCGGCACGGGCGCGCAAGGACCGGAGGTTCGCGCGAAAAGCACGGGGAAATCGCTCAATTACTGGGGTCTGGCCAACATCGTGAACGTGAACAGCGCCGTGTTGCCCCCCGAAATGCACGACGTCACGTTGAATTGCCGCTATATCTGGCGGGCGCCGTTCAAAGTTCCAGACAAGAAAAAAAAGTACGGGAACCTGACGCTGACCTACGCATCCCAGCTTCACATCGCGGTGATCGAAATCGAGCGCGACACATTCATCCCGCGTATTCTCGACTATGTGGCCGTGGACGATTGCGGCAAGATGATCAATCCGCCGATTGTGGAAGGGCAGGTGTATGGCGCAACCGCGCATGGCATTGGGGCGGCCCTGATGGAGAATTGCGTGTACGACGCGGTGGGAAATATGCTCACCAGCACCTTCAGCGACTACACTCCCATCACGGCGATGAATATGCCGATGATCAAGTACGATCACATCGAGACGCCGTCACCGCATAGCTACAGCGGTGCGAAGGGTATGGGGGAGGGTGGCGCTGCTCCTATTCATACAATATCTGCCGCCCTGCAGGATGCCTTGTTTGCCAATGGCATCATCATTGACGATTCGTTCAACAACGCCGACAGCCTGTTCCGCGCTATGGTGAAGAGAGAGATTGGGCAGGCGGAGAAGTTGGTGCGGATGGAGAAGAAACTGTAACCAGCGCTACGCATGAGGCGCGTTTGCATCATCGGTTGTGGGGCGATTGGTAGCCTGTATGCAGCGCACCTGGCGCGGGTGGCGGAAGTATGGGCCTTTGTCCGGCGCGAAGAACACGCGCATGCGCTCAACCACGAAGGACTGCAGGTTTCGGGCAAACACGAATTTCACGTGTCGCTGAGAGCGACGACGCAGCCGGATGAACTTCCCGAGTGCGAACTTGGCATTGTGGCCACCAAGGCGACTCAGGTGGAGGATTCCATCGCGCTGGTAGGCTGCCGTTTCAATCAGGGTGCAGTCATTTCAGCGCAGAATGGGCTGGGCAGTGAAGAGATCATTGCATCCCACACACGCGGGCAGGTAATTCGGGGTACGACTTTCATGAGTGGCACCAAGCACAGTGACACGCACGTGCAGTACGAGTTGGACACGGCTACATGGATCGGTCCCTTCGAGCCTCGGCACACTCCATACGTACTGGTGAAGGAGGCGGCTGACCTGATTAATGCGGGCGGCCTGAAGGCGGAGGCGTTGCAGGATGCACGCCCCGCACAGTGGTCGAAGCTGATCTTCAATGCCTCCGTCAACGGGGTTTCGGCATTGACCGGGCTGCCGCACTCTCCCCATTTTGCGGATGAGTCTGAATTCTCAAGTCTGGGTCAACTCCTTCACGATTTGATTCAAGAAGGCAAACAGGTGGCGGCAGCGATAGGCGTGGAACTGCATGAAGATCCGTGGGCAATGAACCGGATCGGCGCTATGACCAATCATCCCCCGTCAATGCTGTATGACGTGCGCAACCGGTTAACGACGGAGGCGGATTTTTTGAGCGGCGCCATCGCCCGCGAAGCCCAGCGGACCGGAGTACCTGCGCCGCTGCATACCGCCGTCTACCGCTTGATCAAAGGCAGGGAAGCGTCGTGGACATTCAAGGACGAGAATCGAGCGATGACCACACGGGGAAAGACGGGCGAGCACTGAAGACCTATGTCCTGGCCAATCGACGAAGGGAAGCTGAAGCGAGTGCGCGATCTGATGAAAGATCAGGGGTTGACCGCGCTGGTGGTACGGGCGCCCGACAACGTCCTGTATCTCACGAACTACTGGTGCATGAAGGGATACGATGCGGTAGTTTTTCCATGCCAAGGGGAACCAACGCTGATCGCCATCGAACCACAACTCGCGGATGCGCAGCGCAACTCCTGGACGAAAGACATTCGGCTCTTCAAGAGCTATCACGAAAACGATCCTCGGCCGCCGCAATACCGCGCCCTCGATCTGGTGTTGGAAGTTATGAAGCAGCGCGGTTGTACAGACAAAGTCGCGATTGAGCTGAACATGGGTACACAGGCCGCCGACCGTATGGTGGGCGAGCCCACAACCCCTACGCAGACCTACTTCGATGCGTTCGGTGATGTTGCCGGTGCGGTAGTGGATGCAACGCCGATGCTGAATGCAGCGCGCGCCATTAAAACCCCGCAGGAAATCGAGCGCATGCGGCTGGCCAACGAACTCGCCGCGCTGGCCATGGAACATACCCGCGAGCACATGCGCTCCGGTATGAAAGAAAGTGAGGTGGGGGGCATGTACGAAAGCTTTGTACATGGCCTAGGCGTGGGCTACAAAGGGAAGGTGGAAATGGCTCGTGCCTTCACGCTGGTCTGGTCAGGGAAGGGCATCGCGACTTTTACCGCGACGGGAGATCGTCCGATTCAGAAAAACGAGCCCACGTTGTTTGAGATTTGGGTGTGCGTGGACGGTTACTGGACGGATCTAACCAAGAACGTTTGCCCTGGCGAGCTTACGCCTGAGTATCATAAGTTGCTTGATCTGCTGCTCAAGGTGTTTAACGAGGCAATCGCCTTCGCGCGGGACGGGGCCAGCTTCCCTGAACTCGATCGTCTAATTCGGGCGCGCATTGCCGAAGGCGGATATCCTGGCCAGCCTTCCCATCCCATCTGTCACGGAGTGGGTGCGCGCGCGCATGAGCCGCCTTACGCCCATCAGGCAGGAAGCGGCACCATCAAGAAAGGGATGGTCTTGGCTATTGAGCCGGGCATCTATTGGCCTGGCGGTGGCGGCCTCCGCCTGGAAGATGATTTTCTGATCACAAAGGAAGGCAACGAGAAACTATGCAGTTATCCGGATGATTTTCGGTTGGTGTAGAGCAGGCTGTCCCGAGAGTTACTCCGAGAAATGAGAAACGAGAACTGTGGCCAAACCAAGTTCGAAGCTCGACGCGAAGTTAGTCGAGAGAATCCTCGCCGCGGTCAACGAAGAAGAGATCGTAGCCATGTGCTGCGACGTCATCAACATTCCCAGCCCCACCGGCGAAGAGCTTCAGATGGCGCGGCACATGCAAAACGCTCTGCAGCAGCTTGGCCTTCAGGTCACGTGGCAGGAAGTCGAGGAAGGGCGGGCTAATGTTGTGGGCCGCTGGTGCGGCGCTGGTGGCGGAAGGAACCTGATGTTTAATGGCCACATGGACACTTCCAACACCGGTCGCGAAGAATTCCTGACCGGCATCGGCTACAAACCCAATGCTGTAGTGAAGGACGGCTTCCTTTACGGCCTGGGCATTTACAACATGAAGGGCGCTCTGGTCTGCTACACCCATGCTGTGAAGGCGGTGCAGCGCGCTGGGGCCAAGCTCAAGGGTGACGTGATCATCGCGGCGGTTGCTGGTGAGATTGAAAAAGCACAGTGGGGTGAATTTCGGGGACGGGAATATCGCGGCTACGGAGTCGGTACCCATTATCTCGTCAACCACGGCGTGCTGCCTGACATGTGCATTCTGGGTGAGCCCACGGATATGCACATCGTGCTTGAACACTTTGGCTCGATGTGGGTGAGAATCTCTTGCACGGGAATCTACGTGCATACGGCGTTCTGCGAGGGGCGTGAGGAGATGAATTCCATCCGCCGCATGTACGAGCTGATGGACCCGATCATGAAGTGGATTGCCGCCTGGGAAAAGAATGCGTCGCACGGAGCCAAGAAAGCGCTGGTGAATCTTGGGGGCATCCGCGGGGGGCACGCCTGGCGCGCCAGCCGCACGCCGGAAAAGGCGGACTTGTTTCTGGACGTGCGCGTGCCGCCGACCATCCCCATGAGCGAAGCCCGGCGCAACGTCCAGCAGATGTTTTTCGAGTTGGAGAAGAAGCATCCCGGCTGGGGCCTGGAGTTCGAAACCTATGTTTCCGTTCCCGGCGCGCGTGTCAGCGAAGAGCACGAGATGATCAAGGCGATTGAAGCTAACCACGAGCTGATCCTGGGAAAGCGACCAGACCGGGAAGTCGTGACTTGGTGCTCCGACGCCAGCGTGCTCAGCCGCTACGGGATTGAGACCGTGAACTATGGTCCTTCCAGCGGGCCTCGCGACGCCGAGGGAGAAAAAGTTTCGATCAAGACTCTGGTGGACATCACAAAGATTTACGCGCTAACTGCAGCCGAGCTGTGCGGCGTGCAATCGTAACCTGATACAGATCCTGACCTGACAAGGAAAAGGACCGTTTGCCAAGCCAGCAGGAAATCGACCGCCGCTACAATAACCTTCGCGCCAGCATGGCGCGCGACGGTCTGGACGCGCTCATTGTCTGCGGCAACCAGTACGCCGGTTTTGAAGGCGCCGTGTTCTATGTTTCGGGTTTCGAAATCGTGCACCGCTACGTGTATGTTGTCCTGCCACTCGAAGGCGAACCCACGCTGGTTTTTCCGCGCGAGGCTCGGTGGATCGGCGACAAAGTCAAGCCCTGGGTGAAAGACCATGTTTGGCCGGACGTGCCCGGTCAGTGGATCTGCGAGAGAGGGCGGCAACGCGGCTGGAAGCGGGTCGGCGTGTACGGCTTGAATTTCATCATGGCTGTACGCGATTACTGCGAACTGGCGCGCGCTCCATTTGAAATGGCGCCCTTTGATTTCCAGTTCGATATGGCGCGCGCGGTGAAGAGTGCAGAAGAACTCGCCGAAATCCAGGATGCAATGGATATCATTGTGGATGGTTTTTGGGCTCTGGTTGCAGCCTACGAACCGGGAAAGACGGAAGCAGAAATCATGGCACCCGCTGTGGAGCGATTCTTTGCCCGTGGCGCTGGGCCGCGCATGATGAATATTCTGCTTTCCGGGGCTAATGGGGAAGCGGAAGCATCGTTCAAAGTGCCTGGCCATCGCGTGGTTGCGGCCGATGACCTGCTGTTGTATTCGCTCGAGATCACGGGTGCGGGCGGATATTGGGTGGAGTTTTCCCGTCCGCTGATTCAGGGCAAGAGGAGTCCTCGAACACAGGCGATGGCCGCCGCGTATCCGGAAGCGCTCGAAGCCGCGCGCAAGCTGATGCGGGCGGACGAGTTGGCCAGCAGCGTTCACCGCGCTGTCGCAGAAACTTTTGCCCAACACGGATTTTCACTTGGCCATTTATCCGGCCACAGCATCGGCACGACCATGCTCGAGCACCCTGCAATCGGCGCCACCAGCGAGGTGCAGCTTCAGGAAAACATGATTTTCTCACTCCATCCGCAGGTGGTGGATAAAGACGGCAAAGTTTGTCTGTATACGCAGGACACGTATCGCATCGGCAAAACTCAGGGCGAGTGTCTGGCTGACGTGCCGTGGAAATTCTATAGCGGGACGGAAAGAAGGCCAAACCGAGAACTGAGAACCGCCAACTGACAACTGGTTGTGTACTTGTCCTGGCGGTTCTCAAGTGTGATGAGGGATTGTAAAGAGTGATCAAGATTTGTGTGATCGGCTGCGGCGCAGTCGGCAGTTTGTTTGCTGCGCATCTGGCCAAGGCGGGCGAGGCCGAAGTTTGGGCGTACGACGTGTGGAAGGAGCACACTGAGGCGATCCACAAGAACGGACTGCATCTTTCTGGAGCCGCTGATTTTACAGCCAGGCTCAACGCCACCAGTGATGCCAAAGAGTTGCCCCGCTGCGATTACGGCATTGTCGCGACCAAGGCGATCCACACGCGGACAGCAATCGCCCAGGCCGCCCACATCTTCGACCAAAACAGCGCGGTTTGTTCGGTGCAAAACGGTGTCGGCAACGAAGAGATCATCGCCGAGCATGTGAAATACGTCATTCGAGGGACGACATTTCCCGCCGGGCATCCTATTGCGCCCGCACACATCGGCTACGACATCAAAGGTGATACCTGGATTGGACCATTCGAACCGAGCAATACGTCCATGAACAAGGTGGAAGAATTAGCGGGATTGATCACGCGCTCCGGAATGAACACGATTGCCCTGAAAGATGCACGTGGCGCGCAGTGGACTAAGCTGATCTTCAATGCGGCCACAAATCCCGTGGGTGCCTTAACCCTGCTTCATCACGGCGCGGCAACTCGATTTAGGCCCACGGGGCAGCTCTTCAGCGATCTGATCGTTGAGGGCGAAGCGGTCGCGAAGGGGATGGGGATTGAATTACACGGCGACCCCCGGCAACTGGTGCAAAAGGGCGCCAACGCTCCCGGGAAACACCGTGCCAGCATGCTGCAGGATGTGCTGGCCGAGCGGCAGACCGAAGTCGATTTTATGAACGGAGCGATTGTGCAGTGGGGCGAAAAGGTGAGTGTGCCGACCCCGCTGAACAAAGCTCTATGGGAACTGATAAAGGGCCTGGAGCATTCGTGGAAGGATCCGGATTAGGAAGTAGCTCGGACACGCTCATGCCAATCCCATTCAACCTCGGTGTTCTACAACTCAGTATGGAGCCGGTCGGCGAAACCATTGCCATGGCAAAAGCCTGCGAAGACGCGGGATTCGACACTTTCTGGATGGCGGAAGCGTATCCCTGGTGGCGGAAGCATTCTTTTGAAGCGCGTTCGTCAACCGCGATCCTCGCCGTGATCGCCGCCCAGACCCGCCGCATCCAGCTCGGCTGGGGAATCATTTCGCCCTACACCCGTCACCCGGTCCAGATCGCAATGGAAGCTCGGGTCATGCAGGACCTCGCCGGAGATCGCTTTCTGCTGGGGCTGGGCGCGTCAAAAATCTTTATGAAGGAAATTGGCGAAGGGGAAGGCGAGAAGGTTGGTCCAGCAACCGTGATGCGCGAGAGCATCGAGATCATCAAAGGCGTGCTCGAGGGTGAAGCTTTCGAGTATCGGGGAAAAGTTTTTGCCGCCAATGTGCCAGCACTCAAGCCTGACGCGCACACTCCGCGAAGTGTTCCACCCATTTACGTCGCCGGAACCGGGCCGGTGCTGCAGAAAATGTCTGGCTCCATCGGAGACGGCCTGCTTACCGCCAGCATTACTACGCCGGCATTTGTGCGCTATTCGCGCAAAAACATGGAGGAGGGTGCGCGCAAGGTCGGGAGAGATCCGTCGACTCTTGTACTCGGTTCGGTAATCGTCGGAAGCATCAGCCGCGATTCGTCAAAAGGCAAAGAAGGCGCGCGGGAGCAGGCAGCAATGTATCTTGCGAACAAGGTGCAGAACATCAAGGGGTCGGCCGACGTCTTGCTCGAACGTGCCGGCCTCACCTTCGATGAATTGCGGCCAATCGCGGACGCCATGGAAAAAGGCGGACGGAAGGCTGCCGCCCAGGCAGTGACCGATGAAGTCCTGCGCAAAGTGTGTCCGATTGCCGGAACCCCTGAAGAATGCATTGCGCGCATCGAGGAATACCGCGCTGCTGGCTGCACTCACATCCTGCTGGAAATCTGGGGCGACGACCGGACCGGGCAAGCCAAGCTGTTCGGAGAAGCAGTACTGCCACATTTCAAACGGCAGAAATGACCTCCTATCGAAACAGAATGAGAAGTTCGTTCTTCCTCCGTGTCCTTAGTTTCCTCTGTGGTCAGCGTTTTGCGCTCATCGCCACGGAGTTCTGATGCAGGATCTCCTGAAACTCCTCATCCGTCAGCAGGCTCCGCTTTGCGATCGCGCGTTTCTTCACCGCAGCCAGTATTGTCGCGCGCTGCTCCTGCGTAATTGTCAACCCCAGTTCCTTGCACTTCAAATCGATGCTGTCGAGTCCGCTCTTCTTCCCTAGGACGACGCTGCGCCGCGCGTTGACCAGTTCAGGCGAATACGGCTCGATGGCCTCGGGTATGTGAAACTGGCTGGCGACGGCGCCGCTCTCGCGCGTGAAGAGATTTTCTCCGACCAGTGGCTTCCAGGCGTCCAGCGCACGTCCAGCGGCCTTGCATACGACTGCGGAAACCTCGCGGGCTTTCGTCAAGTCCAGCTCAATCGGAACGTCATAGAGGCAGCGCAGGGCTAGAGCAATTTCGCAGATGTCGGCGTTCCCGGCTCGTTCACCCATTCCGTTGATCGTCCCTTGAATCCACGATGCGCCCGCGCGCACCGCCGCAATCGCGCACGCCGTAGCCAGGCCAAAGTCGTTGTGGCCGTGCCAATGCACCGGAACCGAGGTGCCGACCCAACCACACACTTGAGCGACCAGAAATTCGGCGGCTTCCGGCCCGCAGGCTCCGATGGTGTCTACGACCACAATCTCTGCGGCGCCGGCTTCGATCGCGGCAAGATAGATTTTCTTAAGAAAGTCGAGTTCAGTTCGCGTACCGTCCACCGCGAAAAAAGCCACGGTGATTCCGTTCTGCTTGGCGGTTGAGACCGCTTCCACTACCCGTCGCAGAACTTCATCGCGCGAGATGCCATAAGCTTTGAGCTTGATCCCGCTGGTCGGCGCTTCAATGATGGAGGCGCGTAGGCCCAGGCGCACGAGTTCCTCGACATCCGCCTTGACCGCCCGCGAGAAACCCCACAGTTCCGCTTTCAGCTTCGCCTTCTGCATCAACTGAATGGCTTCTGCGTCTTCCGGTGAGACGCGCGGGAAGCCGGCCTCGATACGGCTCACGCCCAACTCATCCAGCTTGCGGGCGATTTCCAGTTTTTGCTGTGGCGAGAACACGACCCCCACTGTCTGCTCGCCATCGCGCAGCGTGGTGTCGTAAAAGCGAATCGTATGGCGAGGGAAGGCGGACTGAATCTCGGGTCGCGCATTCAGTTCGCTGACCCAGATTTTGGAATTGGTAGTCATTGGCGATTACATCCACCGCGGAGGCACTGAGACGCGGAGAAAGCGATGATTGAAGCTCCTCTGTGCCTCTGTTCTCCGTGGTGAACTGAATCTATTTCAGCGCCTCCTGCGTGGCCATCGTCGCCGGCTTGTGACCGTAGGCCTCCTCCCACGAGATCACCCGGTTCCGCAGGATGCCGATTTTTTCGATCTCGCATTCCATAACATCCCCGGGCTTCAGGTACCAGGCCTTCGGATCGCCGCTGAAGGCCGCCACGCCGGAGACCGTGCCGGTAGAAACCACATCCCCCGCGCTATAACCCATGGCTGAATAGTGCGAGAGGATCTCCGGAATCTTCACCGACATCTTGCTCGAATGCGAGCGCTGCCGCGATTCCCCGTTGACCCGCAACTCCATCGCCAGATTGTGCGGGTCGGGGATTTCGTCGGCGGTCACGATCCAGGGTCCCAGAGGGCAGAAGGTGTCGATGCCCTTGCAAAAGCTGAACACACCCGATTTCATCTCCTGGCGCTGAATGTCGCGTGCTGTGATGTCATTGAAAATGACATAACCGCCAACGTATCCGGCGGCTTCTTCAGGAGAAAAATGCTTGCCACCCTTTTTCAGCACGACGGCGAGTTCCAGTTCGTAATCCAGCTCCTGGGTGAGATGGCCGGGATAAATTACCGGCTCTTCGTGCCCAATGATGGCATCCACGTTCTGAAAAAACACGATCCAGGGCAGCACGGGATGCGAAAATCCAGCCTTGCTGGCTTCCTCGTGGTGCTCGCGGAAGTTGCCCGCGGTGTGAAAGAACTTTCGGGGAGTAACTGGAGCTTTGAGTTTTATCTCATTCGCGGAGCAAAAAATTGTCTCGCCCTGCGGGCCGGACGTGCCGTCATTGTGCTGCGCATGCGCCAGCGCCTTGTGTGCAGCTTCCAGGCTGGTGTCGCCGCCCTGGAACAGAGCAAACATGTTGGCGGGAACCAAGGCATCTGCCAGGCGGTAAAATGCTGCTTCGTTTTCCACGTCTCGCAGGTAAAGCGCGCAAGCGGAGTTCAGGTCAACGATCCGGCCGCCATCCGTCATGGCGCCGATGCGGGAGCGCCGCGCAGGATCTTCAAAGGTGACAAGTCGCATAGAGTGGCTGCAGCACTAGAAGTGTATTAAGCGGCAGAATGGTTGTCCACAGAGGGCAGCGTCGATTTCAGGATTGACATTTCGTGCGCAACATTAAAGTCACGCGGCAGCCGGAGGTCTGGGAAGCCAGCCACCGGCGGGTACAATTGCAACTTTAGCCGCAGTGATTTCCCGTTAGTCCACAAGTCCTGATGCCGAGCTAAGCCACCTTTGTTTCACCGCTGGCCGGCATCTCCCCAACCCGGGGCAGGCTGCTATTCCAGGAATCGGCGATGATTCGCCAGGATCCCAGGCGCCGCCACGCACGCATGAACTTTCCACGGTCGGTGGAGGCCATGTTTCCCGTCAGTCCGGCGATGGTGTAGCGTCCGATTTCGATGGCCATGTCGTCCGAGATGTCTACCCGTGTGGTTTCAAAGCGCAGGTCATGGTACCCCGATTCGCCCAACTCCCGAACCACGCGCTCGATCGTTTTCGGACCTTGGGCCGCCTCGCGGTGAGGGGGCAGGTAAAGTCCATCCGCGGCAAATAAATCCGCCGCCTGGTCGTAATTACCAGTGTTGAATGCGGTGCAGAAGTCTTGGGTGAGGCTGCGAATCACAGACTCCGCGTCCACGAACGGGCTGGAGCCGGGGACACTACTGCCGAAAGGCCGGTACATCGTACTACCTCCTGGGGGGAACAGGATAATTCCTGGTTCGCCAACTCGCCTCGGCCGCGAGGGCGAGAAAGCGCTTCCATAAGGAATTGTAACGCAAAATCGGGGCATGAAAAGCCCACGTTTTCCAAAGGTAAGAGACTCGGAAGCGGGGATCTAGGCCATTCCCGTGAGTTGTTCTATGATTCCATGTACGCTCAAGGGGCTACGATCATGTACTTCGAGCAGTTTTACCTTGGTTGTCTGGCCCACGCTTCTTACATGCTTGCCTCGCAGGGCGAAGCGATTGTGGTCGATCCGCAGCGGGACGTGGACATTTACCTCAAAGCCGCTGAAGAGCGCGGCGTAAAGATCCGCCACATCTTTGAAACTCACCTGCACGCCGACTTTGTGTCGGGTCACAAAGAGCTGGCCACCCGCACCGGTGCGAAGATCTACATTGGCGCCCGCGCCGGAGCAGCGTTCGCCCACGTCGCTGTCAACGACGCTTTCGAGTTGCGAATTGGTACGGCCGGCGTCAAGGTGCTGGAGACACCCGGACACACCCCCGAAAGCGTCTGTCTGGTTATTACGGATGAAGAAAAATCCTCCAGGCCCTGGGCGGTTCTCACCGGGGACACGCTTTTCCTGGGAGATGTTGGCCGTCCCGACTTGTCCAAGATGCACACGCCTTCGCAATTGGCGGGGATGCTCTACGATAGCCTGCACAACAAACTACTCAAGCTGGCAGACGAGGTTCTGGTTTATCCCGCCCACGGCGCCGGCTCGCTCTGCGGGCGCAACATGCGCGCCGAGCGCTCCTCGACCATCGGTACCGAGCGGCTGACCAACTACGCCCTACAGATCAAAAGCAGGGAAGAGTTCGTCCGGCAACTGACCGCGAATCTACCCGTACGCCCCGAATATTTTCTCCAGGATGCCGAAATCAACCGCGCCGGTGCGCCTGCTCTATCGGAGTTGCCCGCGCTGCCGCCGATTTCGGCGCCCGAGCTCAAGGCCCTGATCGATGAAGGTGTAATTGCATTGGATGTTCGTCCGGGTGGCCAGTTTGCTGCTGGGCATGTCCCCGGTTCGATCAACATTGCGCTATCCGGACAATTTGCCACCTGGGCGGGAACGATTCTGGGCCTGTCTTCGCGTCCTGTGCTGATTGCGGGAATGCCGGAGGAGCTGTCGGAAGCCCGCATCCGCCTGGCGCGCGTGGGTATTGAAAGCGAGCGTGGATACTTGCAGGGTGGCATCGAAGGATGGAAACAGGCAGGCTTCGAGTACACGGAATTGCCGCAAATCACAGTGCGGACTTTGCATGAACGCTTGCTTGCTTTCCAGTCCCGTGTGCTCGATGTGCGCCGCGAACCCGAGTGGCAGGCTGGCCACATCGAAGGCGCTTCATGGTGGCCGCTCGATAACTTCAAAATGTCCCCCCCGGAAGTCGATGGCAATGGACCCTTGGCCGTCCACTGCAAGAGTGGATATCGCAGTATGATCGCCTGCAGCCTGCTGCAACGAGCCGGGTTCCAAAATGTGATCAACGTGATCGGCGGCTTCGATGCCTGGCAAGCGGCGAAATTGCCGTTTGTGAACGAGAGTTCCGTGGAAGTATAGGATTAGGAATTGGTCACAACCTGGCTTTTCGGTCCCGCTATAAAGCCCAATGCAAAGAAAAGCGGCCACGCTCGTTCTGAACGTGGCCTTCGGTTCTCTCTGAGTAATGCGGACTCAGAAACGGTACAGCACTCCGGTTGAAACCCGGGCGTTGTTCTTATCCGTGAAGCCGTTGAAGCGCGTAATCATCCAGTCGGCTTGCACCAGTCGAAATGCGAACCGTTTGCGCCCCAGATCCAGGCCGCCACCGAACATCATGGCCATGCCACTATTGCCAACGCCACTATTCGCGGCATGAGCGCCGCCGAACAAGGCCTCCCCGAAGGGAGCAATTGCGCCTTTGTGGGTGGAGACGACCGGCCCGAACGTGTAAGTGTGGTAGCTCGTGCCCGTGCTATAGGCACCGCTGAAGTCGCCCTTGATACCCAACCAACGGGTAAGGTACATGGACGCAGCGCCATTCCAACCGCTGGCGTGCCAGGAGGGGTCCAAGGTCGTAAATTGATAACCGCCATAGATCTCAGGTTTGGGCACTTCTTGCGCAATCCCGGCCACGGAAATCAGACACACGAACAAGGCAACGCCAATCAGCTTTCGCATCAGTTTCTAACTCCTCGTATGGAATAAGCACCTTGCATGACCCTCTGTCGTCTGCCAGGCTCCAATGAGGAACTGGAATCTCAAGGTGCTGCATAGTAGTCAAAACGAAAATCGAAAATGCGGCAAGTTACCTGAAGCCGCGCTGGAGTCGCCCTTTCGTAACCCAGTGTTTCCGGCTTGGCGCGGGGGAATGTGTGCTCGCAAGGCTTTCAATGCCAATAGCTTAGGAGACGGCACAGTGTTCGCCGACCGTCGAGCAAAAGCTGGACTCTCTAGGCTTGTCATGGCATCGATTCATGGTCCAATCGTCGGCGAGCGCCTGAGCCGGCGTCTGCGCTGGTCTTGCCTTCCATCACTCGCCAGGATCACCGTTACTTGGCGCCGGCAACCTTCGCTGCCGGTTGAGGTAGGCCCTCCGACACCGGAAGCTGATTAATCACCAGCCAGTACAGGCCCACCGTCTTCACCATCTCGCGAAACCGGTCGAAGTCGACCGGCTTCTGGATGTAGCTGTTGGCGCCGAGCCCGTAGCCGTTGACCAAGTCGCGCTCTTCTTTCGACGAGGTGAGAATCACCACCGGAATGGTCTTGGTCCGCTCATCTGCCTTGATCCGTCGAAGGACTTCCATCCCGTCCACCTTGGGCAGCTTAAGATCCAGCAAAATGAGCTTGGGGGGGCGTTCCATGGAACGCTCGGCATGCACGCCGTTGCAGAAGAGGAACTCCAGAGCCTCCTCGCCATCGCGCGCCACGTGAATGCTATTGGCCAGTTTTTCTTTGCGGAGGGCGTGCAGCGTAAGCTCCACGTCGTCCTTGTTGTCTTCCACCAGCAGAATTTCGACCTGTCGAATCGTCATGCTTCATCTCCCGCCATTGCGGCGTTCGTTTTGAGTTCGGTTTTCTCGGAAGTTCCGAGCGTGAAAAAGAAAGTGGCGCCCTTATCGAGTTCGGCTTCGGCCCAGATGCGGCCGCCATGTTTCTGAACGATCCGCTGGACGGTAGCCAGGCCCACGCCCGTGCCTTCGAAATCTTCCGCGCGGTGCAGGCGCTGAAATACGCCAAACAGCTTGTCGGCGTACTTCATATTGAAGCCGACGCCGTTGTCGCGAATGAACACCGCCGCCGTCCCTTCTTCATCTTTCTGTCCCACTTCGATCACGGCCGGACTGCGCGGGCGGGTGAACTTGACCGCGTTGGAGAGCAGATTCTGGAAGACCTGCTTCATCAGCGCGGGGTCGCACTCCACGAAGGGCAGGCTGGCGAGCTTCCACTCCACCTGCCGTCCCTCACACTCTAGCTTCAGTTCGTCAACTACCTCGTTCACGATGGAATTCAGGCCGGTGACTTGAAGCCGCACTTCGTGGCGGCCCACTCGGCCGAGGTTCAGCAGATCGTCCACCAGCAACCCCATTCGGAACGTGCCCTCCTGGATGCGTTGCAGATGGTGTTGGGCTTCGGGCGCGAGGCCGGGTCCATATTCCTCGGTCAGAATCTTGGAGAACCCGCTGATGTGCCGCAGGGGAGCGCGCAGGTCGTGAGAAACGGAATAGGTAAAGGCTTCCAGCTCTTTATTGGCGGCCTCAAGTTCCGCGGTGCGCCGCCGAACCCGCTCGTCCAACTCAGCGTTGAGCTCGCTCAACTCCGTTTCCGCCCGCTTCAGATCTTCGATGTCGGTGCAGGTTCCAAACCACTTGACGATGCTGCCCGAGGCGTCGTGCAGAGGCACGCCCCGCATGAGAAACCAGCGGTAGCTGCCATCGGTCGCCCGCAGACGGCTTTCGACGCGGTAGGTATCGCCGGTGGCCACAGCGTGGTTCCAGGCGTCCCACGCCGGTTGCTTGTCGTCGGGATGGAAGGGGGTGTTCCAACCCCGGCCATAGCTTTCTTCGAGTGTCAGTCCAGTGTATTCCACCCAGCGTTGATTGAAGTAGACGTTCAAGCCATCGGGCATGCACGCCCAGACCAGTTGTGGGACCAACTCCGAGAGCGCGCGAAAGTTTGTTTCACTCTCTTGCAGCGCTGCCTCGGCTAGCTTGCGCTCGGTGACATCGATGCCCATCTCCAGGATGAGAGTAGAGCCGTCAGTGTCGGTGAATGGAAAGTCATAGATGTCGTAGTGACGGCCGTCTGGCCCAGTCCACTTCCACTCCAAAGCCTTTTTCGCCTGCAGCACCTTGTAGGTCTCGCAGACCTCGCAGGGCTCACTGCGGTTAAACAGGAACTCAAAACAGCGCCGGCCATTCGACTCGCCGAAGCGCTTCTTGAACTCGTGATTGGCGAAGGCCACGTGATAGTCGGGAGTCAACAGCACCACGTAAGGTGGCAAGACGTCCAGGATGTTGTTGAACTTCTCCCGTTCTGCCGCCACCGCTTCCTGGGCCCGCTTCTTCTCCGTGATGTCGCGAGCCGCGGCAAACACGCCTTCGATCTCCCCCACCTCGTTCTTGAACACGGTGGCGTTGTACAGCACATCGGTGATGCTGCCCGCATTGTGGCGAATGGCGAGTGGATAGTCCCGCACCGTCCCCTCGGCAAACACCTGCCGGTAGCCTTGTCTTGCCTTTTCCGGTTGGGTGAAATAGTCGGAGAAATCACTGCCGATCAAGTGCCCGCGAGAAATTCCGGTGACTTTCTCGGTAGCTTCGTTGACATCGGTGATCTTGCCCTCGCGGCTGATCGTGACCAGCGGATCCAGACTGGCCTCGATCAGGCTGCGGGCGTAGAGGGACGCTTTGAGTACTTCTTCCTCGGCTCGCTTGCGCTCCGTGACGTCGCGGGCGGCAGCGAACACGCCCTCCACTTCTCCCGACTCATTTCGGAATACCGATGCGTTGTACAGCACATCCGTAACCTTCCCCGCGGCACTCCGGATAGCGAGTGGGTAGTCCTGCACCGCTCCTTGCGCAAATACCTGCTCGTATCCCCGGCGAGCACTCTCCGGATCGGTGAAGTAGTTGGAGAAATCGCTGCCGATTAGCCGCTCACGGGAAACACCGGTAACCCTTTCCGTAGCTTCATTCACATCGGTGATTTTGCCCTCACGGCTGATGGTCACCAATGGATCCAGGCTGGCTTCGATCAGGCTGCGGGCGTAGAGCGAGGATTTGCGCAGTTGCTCCTGGACCCGCTTGCGCTCGGTAACGTCCCAGAAAATGCCCAGTATGCCGATTACGTTCCCGGCCGCGTCCCGGATCGGGGTCTTTACGGTCTGAACCGAAAGCTCTTTCCCGTCGCGGATGTATTTCTCTTCGATCTCTTCCGTCGTTCCAGACTCCATGACCCGCTGGTCGTCGCTCCGGTACTTTTCCGCCAGCTCGGCCGGGAAGAAGTCATAGTCGGTCTTGCCGGCGTACTCCTCTGGACGGATTCCCAGGGACCGGGCAAAGCTCTGGTTGCAGGACCCATAAACCGAGGCTCGGTCCTTGACGAACACCATCTGGGGAAGGTTCTCAATCAGCGTGCGGTATCTGTTTTCGCTGGCGCGCAGTGCCGCTGACGCGCTCTTCCGCGTCCGCTCTACCGCCCCGGCCAGCCAGCTCATGCCGATTCCGATCGACAGGAATACGATCAGCCCCATCAGATCGGGAAGGCCCTTGTTGCCGAATTGCCCCTTCGGCTCAAGAAAGAAGTAATCGACGCAGACGCCGGAGAGCAGCGTCGCCACGATGCCGGGTCCCAGGCCACCCAGCAAGGCGGCAATCATGGCCGCCGGATAGAACGTGAGATAGGTGAGTCTCTCCGGAAGAAAACCTCCCGGAATGTGGGGCACCACGGTAGCCAGGAACACCAGCAGCACCGCCAAACCATAACGCAGAGGCCGGCGCCAGGCTGGCCCATCCTCGGAGAGCACAGCTGCCCACAGTCCGCGTACCGTTCCAGAGCGGAAATCTGCGCTGAGCAGTGTCCGCACAAACCCGCGTTCTGGCCGGGAACATACCACGCCGATGGAAAGCAAACACAGCGCGATCGCCGTATGCAGGGCCATGCCCGTGTGAGAGCCGGCAGGATGGACAATGAAATCCAGCAAGACGAACAAGCAAATCAATCCCACACCAAAAGCCAGCGACTGTGACGGCGAGACCTCGCGATCCCTGGTCCAGTCCAGAAGTAGAAGAGCCGTTCCCAACAGGACGAATGCTAACGCCGTAATCGGAGACATCAATCCGGGCCGAATGCTGCCGACTGCTCCTTGAGCTGTTTCCACGAACAACAGTTGATCGATGCCAAAATTCCATCCGCCCAGAAATTCCATGAATGACAGCAGCCCCACAGCACTGACCAGCGCCGCCGCAGCTTTCGCGATCCAGCGTGAAACCGAACGGGAAGGTTTGCCGTGTGCTCCCAGCCACCACAGCGAAAACCCGATCAGCACGAAGCACGCCGCAGTATTTGCTTTCATCGTCACCAGGCCGGGCAACACTGCCTTCAGGATCTCGATCTGAAATACCCAGCCCGCAAGGCCGGCTAGCCCAACCGCAACCGAGAACAGACTACAGATGGCAACGAACCGACCCATCTTCCGCATAGTGCGAGGGTCTAGCGGAGGCGTCATATCATTTGCCCGAGGGACTCCAAGTCACATCTGATCGAATGCCAGCAAGACCTCACAAGCATCATTATCGAGGGGGGGCGTGTTGATCGGATATGACAGCGATCACACCAAGGGCATCGGTGTCCCGAAGTGGAACTGTAGATGGATCGCGAACCCACACCGTTCGCTTACGACCGGCCGATGAGGTTTGTGATCTGCAGCCGTTCCCCCGGCGTTAAGCCTACGAACTCGAATCCTGCGCTAACGCTGGAGGTGTGGCGCACGATGGCCACGGTAGTCAACAATTGTTCGCTCAGTCGGAGATCAATCGCGACCGTCTCACCGACCTGCACGTCCCCTTGTACGAAGGCTCCCAAGCCACCTTCCCCAAGATCGAGGCTCATGCCTCGCGTCGTCCGCACGCCACCCCGGCATAGGTGACGGAGTGTGATCGGGACACTGAATAAGGCTCGCGGATACCGTCGCAAAGAACTGTTCAAATCGCGAGGCGCACTTGCGGAATTGAGATGGACCGGCATAGCAATCACCTCCTTCCGGCCACGCTTCATGGCAAAGCGCCCCTTGCTTGGTGCAGCACGCCGGCCTGCCCCTGCAGGTCACAGTTCGTCTCTGCCACAGTCGTTGGCCCTCCAGCCTGCACGTCTGCCGATTTCTACGATGGCAGTTCTGGTCGAGCTGCAGTTTGGGACAGGCTGGCGCGAATCACATCCAGCAACTCGGTGTTGTCCGCCGGTTTCTGGAAGAAAGCTGCTGCCCCTGCCTGCAGAGCGCGCCGTTCGCTGCTTTGCGGATCGCGGGCCGTCAACACGATCACCGGGATGATCGAGAGCTTGTCGTCCTTTTGCAGCCTGTCGAGTACCACGAAGCCATCTCCCGCGGGCAAGCCGAGGTCAAGAATGATCAGGTCAGGGTGCTCCTTGTAAGCTTGCGCGATGGCGGAGTAGCCATCCACCGCATTGACCGTATCGTAGTGGTTGGCGCGCAGACG
>Ga0209415_10000889_pt1 | contig 56822 bp, 57 predicted proteins | sample PeaSoiSIISIP2007_FD_187696 | JGI IMG/M metagenome (GOLD analysis project Ga0209415, IMG submission 187696) | Peat soil microbial communities from Weissenstadt, Germany - SII-SIP-2007 (SPAdes) (version 2) | ecosystem: Environmental > Terrestrial > Soil > Wetlands > Peat | place: Germany... | reverse complement strand
GAAAAGCCGCATTGCCCTCCAAAACTTGTCTACGAACAGTCGCAGTAACTCATGGTTTCCACCCCGGTGGGCTCGATCGCATGTGGTCGGCCCACCGCGTAACGATTTTCCTAAGCCGTAGTGTCTCTTTACGCGATCGGTGTGCATCCGCGTTCATCCGCGGCTGAATATGCTTTCGCGTCTACGCGTAAATCCCGCGCAACTTGATCGCGAACGCCACCCGGTCGAGCGCGAGCATATACGCCGCGGTGCGATTATGCACGCCGTGCTTTTCCGCATACGCTGTCACGTCGAGGAAGCTCGCCACCATGATCTCGCCTAGCCGGTCGTTGACCAGTTGCTCATTCCAGAAGTAGCCCTGGCGGTCCTGCACCCATTCGAAATACGACACGGTGACGCCGCCGGCGTTGGCCAAAATATCCGGAATGACGAAGATCCCTTTCGACGCCAGGATCGGATCGGCGAAGTGCGTGGTCGGTCCGTTGGCGCCCTCGCACAGGATCTTGCAGCGCAGCCGCGCGGCGTTGTGCGAGGTGATCACGTTCTCCTTGGCCGCGGGCAGCAGCACATCGGTCTCGAGGAACATCGCCTCCTCGCGATCCATATTTTCGCCGCCCGCGAAATCCACAATCGAGCCGGTCTCCTTTCGATGCGCGGCCAACGCCAGGATATCGATGCCCGCCGCATTGTACACCGCGCCGTCGTATTCGACGATGGCGATGATCTTGTATCCCGCCTTCGCCATCAGCTTCGCCGACATGCCTCCCACATTGCCGAAGCCCTGGATCACTACGCGCGCGTTCGCCCGTTCCAGTCCGAAGCGGCCCAGAGCCTGATCGGTGACCATCATGCATCCGCGGCCTGTGGCTTCGCTGCGCCCGCGCGATCCGCCCAGGTCGATGGGCTTGCCCGTGACCACGGCGGTCTGCGTGTGGCGGGCGTGCATCGAGTAGGTGTCCATGATCCAGGCCATGGTCTGTTCATTGGTGTTCATGTCGGGCGCGGGGACGTCGATCTCCGGACCGATGAATTCGAACAATTCAGCCGTGTAGCGGCGCGTGATCCGCTCCAGTTCGCTGGGCGAGAGCAGATTGGGATCGCAGATCACGCCGCCCTTTCCGCCGCCGAAGGGAATGTTGACCACCGCGCATTTCCAGGTCATCCACGAAGCCAGCGCGCGGACCTCATCCAGCGTGACGTCGGGCGCGTAACGAATTCCGCCCTTGGCCGGACCACGTGCAATGGAGTGCTGCACGCGATAGCCCGTGAACACTTCCAGGCGGCCGTCGTCGAGCGCCACCGGAATGTGCACCGTGACCTCGCGCGCGGATGAGCGCAGCACCTTCTGCATGCCCTCATCCAGTCCGAGCCTCTCCGCGGCCTCGTCAAAGCGGGCCTCGGCCGAGAGCAGCGGGTTAAACTCTGCGTCCGCGGTCTCCATCATGACGCGGGGAATGGATTCGGTGACCATGAGCGGGGAAATCCTCCGCACCCATTATGGAACACAGCAGTATGATCCCGGAGCTATGATCAGAGCGTGGGCAGAGTATTGATCGCGCTGGGCGTGCTGCTGATCGTCGCTGGACTGCTGGTCACGCTCGGCGATCGCTTGCCCATCCGCCTGGGCCGCTTGCCTGGCGACATCGTCATCCGCGGCAAGAACGGATCGTTCTACTTCCCCATCGTGACCTGCCTGCTGATCAGCGTGATTCTGTCGCTGCTGCTCCGCTTGCTGCGGCGCTAGCGTATGCCCACCTTCCCCCTGACCCCGGAGACCCTCCGCCGCCTGGACGTCTTGTTCCTTCCCGGCGATCGCGAACCAGCCAAAGCTCTCCTCCAACAATGCGAATCCGAACGTCTCCAATTCGCCGCGCTCAAAGTGAGCGATGGAAATCTCGCTGCGCTTGAAAGCGCCGTCAAGCTCGCCCATATCGACTTTCGAGATCTGCTCATGGCCGCTGATTTCGGCCAAATCGGAGCGCACTTGAGGTGGCAACCTAAGCCTTCGGGCGAGCCCTCGGAAATCGATCCGCACGCGCTCCGCGCAGCCATTCACGAAAGTCTGGCGACGGTGCTCGGTCCGATGAAATTCGACCGCTACGACGAAAAGTGGTCTCGCGGCGGCGAGGTGCCTCAAACCCTGGAACTGCAAACCGGCTTGACCAGCCGTATCGAAGTGAAGTTCTTCTTGAAAGCCACGCTCGAAGCGGAGCGGATCATCGTGCTGCGTCTGCCCAAACTTCCGGCTCGCGTGGGAGACCAGCAAGGCTACATCTTTCGCGCCAGTGGCGACCCCAAGGCTTTGTGCCAGGCTGTTATGGGAGATGTCGTTCGCTACGTTCAGCCCTTGTTTCAACGCTTCACGTCGCTTGACGAAGTGTTGAAGGGCTTCGCGGACGGAACCTTCAAAAAGCACATTCCCGTGGAGGGTCAGGTGTGGCTCATTTGACGCCACGCGCGAAATCCCAGCGCGACTAGCGGAACCCCTTGACAGCTAAGATGTCTTAGCACTAAGATGTCTTAGTATGCCTAAAGCGGATACCCTTCAAGGCTCGCTCGATTTATTGGTACTGAAAATTCTTTCGCGGCGCGCGCCGCTGCATGGCTACGCCATCATGACGGCGATCGAGGAGATTTCAGGCGAAGTCTTGCGAATCGAAGAAGGCTCGCTCTATCCCGCGCTGCATCGCATGGAAGAGGCCGGATCCATCCGCGCCTCATGGTTTACCAAGGATAGCGGCCGCCGCGCGCGAGTTTACGAATTGACCGCGCGAGGCCGCAAACAACTGGCTAGCGAAGAAGCTCGCTGGACCGCGGTGGTGGACGCGGTGCGGCGCGTACTCAAGCTGGCGTAGGAGGGACTGCCATGTCCTGGATCGGACGTTTTCGAAATCAGTTCCGCCGCACACGGATTAGCAGCGATCTCGACGAGGAACTAGCAGCGCATCTCCACGAAGCCATTGCGCGGGGGCGTTCGGCCGGGGAAGCGCGGCGGGCGTTTGGCAGCGAGCTCCTCCATCGGGAGCGAAGCCAGGACATCCGGCTGCTGCCGAGGCTCGATGCTTTGACTGCCGATGTCGTGTTCGCATGGCGGCAGCTCAAAAAGAATCGAGTGGTCAGCGCCGCCGCCGTTCTATCGCTCGCGCTGGCGATCGGCGCAACCACCGCGGCGTTCCGGCTGGTGGATGCGGTGCTCTGGCGCACCCTGCCCGTCGTTGCTCCGGAGCGGCTCTTCTTCCTGGCAGTCTCGAACTCCGGTGCGGAGGGCCGCCTCCCTTATAACGAAGCCTTCGATTACCCCACCTTCCGCGAGTATCGCCAGATTTTAGGAGACCGGGCGGACGTGATGCTGCTCGGCACGCCTTTTAGGCAGGGCGCGATGTTCGATCCCAGCGACGAGCCGGAACCGGTCTACAGGCAGTTTGTTTCCGGCAACGTCTTTGGAGTTTTTGGAATTCAACCGGCGCTCGGCCGCCTCCTTGCGCCCAATGACGATTTGAAACCCGGTGCTCATCCGGTCGCTGTGCTGAGCTACGACTACTGGACGCGGCGCTTCGGACGCGACCCCAAAGTGCTCGGGAAAACCTTTCATATCGTGAAGGACCAGTACGAGATCGTGGGTGTGGCGGCGCGCGGCTTCATCGGAACGGAGCCCGGCGTTGTGACCGATGTTTTCATTCCCTCGATGATGAACACCCAGGCCCTCGATAGTCCGGGTTGGTCCTGGTTTCGAATCTGGGTGCGTCCGAAGGCGGCAATCACACCCGAGCAGGTTCGCCAGCCCTTGCAAGCCGCCCTCATGCGCGAACAGCAGGAGCGCATCAAGACACTTAGCTCCGACACCCCCAAGCAGGCCATCGACGCGTACCTCAGCCATGCTGTCAATCTGCTTCCCGCGGCATCGGGCGCGTCGGACTTGCAGAGGGGATTCCGCGTTCCCCTTCTCATCCTCGGCGTTCTCGTCGTTCTCGTGCTCCTGGTCGCCTGCGTCAACGTCGGCAATCTGCTGGCCGCCCAGGCCGCGGCGCGCGCGCGTGAAATGGCGTTGCGGGTGTCCATCGGAGCGGGACGTGGGCGTCTGATTCAAATGGTGCTTGTGGAAAGCGCGTTGTTGGCGATCATAGCCTCTGCCCTTGGGACGCTGTTCGCTTGGTGGGTCGCGCCGCGTGTCGTATCGATGCTGGCTCCGGCCGACGATCCCGTACGGTTGATGCTCGATGTGAATTGGCGCGCTATAGGCTTCGGGGTCGCGCTGACGGCCGCCGTCACGTTTCTATTTGGCCTCGCGCCCGCGCTGCGCGCCTCATCCGTCAAGCCGATGAATGCGCTCAAGGGCGGCGAAGATCTGCACACACGTCGCCGCCTGATGAGCGGATTGGTTGCCGCTCAGATGGCGTTCTGCGTCCTGGTACTTTTTGTCGCGGGACTTTTCGTCACTACCTTTGAACGCCTGTCGAACCGGCCTCTGGGGTTCTCGCAGAAGGGGATTCTTTTGCTGGAAACGGACTTCGGCGCGAAGCGGCCGCCAGCGGTCCCGATGCAGGTCGCGGAGCGCCTTCGCCGGATCTCCGGCGTGGAGGCCGTGTCCCTGGCGGGCTGGGGACTGTTAAGCGGCAACGGTTGGATTGGTACGGTCCGAGTCGCCGGCCGCCCGATTGAAGTTCTCTCGCCGTATTTCCTCGACGTATCCCCGGGATTTTTCGAAACCATGCGAATCGGGCTGATCGGCGGCCGCGACTTTCGGGCAGGTGATGGCGCGCCACATCTGGAGGGGCGCAACCAGCCGGTGGGCGGAGTCGGAATTGTCAACGAGGCATTCGCCCGCACCTATTTCGACGGGCAGAATCCCGTGGGCCGATCGGTTGACGTCCGCCAAGGCAAGGATCTCAACGCACCTTTGGAGATCGTCGGCTATGTGCGGGATGCCAGTTACCGTAATCTACGTGAACCGATCCGTCCCACTGTTTACTTTCCAATGGCGGACAAGGCCGGAGGCACCTTCATCGTCCGAACAGCGAACGATTCCTTGACGCTGGCGCCGCTGTTGCGGCGCGAAGTCTCCCAGGCCGGTTCCGGATTCCACGTGCGCGGCATCGACACCCAAAGCTCGCTGGTTCGGCGGCAACTGATTCGCGAACGGCTCCTCGCCACGCTATCGATGTTTTTCGCTACCGTGGCTCTTGCGTTGGCTGCCATCGGACTCTACGGCGTCCTGAACTATTCGGTGGTTCAACAGAGGCGCGAAATCGGGATTCGTCTGGCGCTCGGTGCACGCTCGGCTCATGTCGTGCGGCGAGTCACGGCCGGCATCTTCGGGATGGTGTTCCTCGGATTGGCGATCGGTTTAGCCCTGGGGTTGGCGAGCGGGCGTTTCCTTGAGGCTCTGCTGTTCGGGGTCAAGACGAACGATTTAAGCGTGGTCGCGGCTCCCATCCTGACGCTGCTGTGTGCGGTTGTACTGGCCGCCTTGCCTCCAGTGATTCGAGCCGTGCGGATCGATCCCGCACAGACCCTCCGGAGCGAATAAACGCTAGCGCAGCAGCCCCAGACGATCCAAGGGCCAGTACACGAAGACGGCTTTCCCGTAAATATAACCGCGCTTGACCGTGCCCCAACTGCGGCTGTCGTTGGAGGAGTTGCGATGGTCGCCCAGCACGTAGTAGGAATCCGGCTCGACTTTGATTGCCGCGTAGCTGGTCTCGTCGCGGTTTTCCGGCGGCACGTAAGGTTCCGCCAGCGCTCTTCCGTTGACGATGACCCGGCCGTGATCGATGAGCACGGTGTCGCCGGGCATGCCGATCACGCGCTTGATGTAGGATTTGCTGGTGTCGCGAGGGAACTGGAACACCACTGTGTCGCCGCGCTCGATGTCGGAGAAGCGGTAGACGAATTTGTTGATGAAGATGCGCTCCTCGTTGACCAGGCTCGGCATCATGCTGGTGCCCTCCACCCGGACCGGCTGATAGAGGAACAGGATGATGACGATCGCGATCACCACGCTGAGGGTCAGATGGCGCAGCCAGGAGAGCGCGGCTCGCGCGACGGACGGCTCGGCGACGGGGTCGGACGGGACCGGCGGCATCGCGGGCTCGATGCGATCGTTGGGCCCGGTGGGGTCGCCAATCTCCATAACATTATGATAGACGGCTGGAGCCTCCCGCGGTTTCGAACTCAAGCGCGGCCAACTGCTATCATCTTGGGCGAAGGGATTCCATCATGGCTCTTTCAGCGAGAAATCAGCTTTCCGGCAAAGTGAAGAAAATTGAACTCGGCGACATCATGGCCCATGTCGTTGTGAAAGTGGGCGACAGCCTGATCGAGAGCGTCATCACGCGAAGCAGCGCGGAAGAACTGAAACTGAAGAAGGGCGATTCCGTCCGCGTCGTCATTAAGTCGACGGAAGTGATGATCCAGAAGGATTAGATTCGGCTCAGGGCGCGATTGCGCGCGCGAGTTCCATGAGCGAATCGTCGCTCCAGTCGTCTCGTGGCTGCGCCGCGGCGCGGGCGAAGGTCCACAATCGAACCCGCTCCGGATCCAAATCCGCGATCTCCGCGAACCGTCGAATCGTCACGAGCGGGTCCGAGCCTGGCTTCACCCTATTTAGAAGGTGCTGGGTCGCATCGTAAGCCGGGTCGCCAACGTACGGCTTCGGATCGATCGCAAGCCACGGCTCCCGCTGTGCCCGAAGCACGTTCCCTGCGTGCAGATCCGTGGCCAACAGCGCTTCCCCGGTTGCGGTCCCCGCATCTCCGCCAGCAGGCGGAGTCCCTCTCGGACCAGTCCCGCGTCGGGCCATTGTGCGGAATCGGCCAGAGTTTCCTCGCTCCAGCCGGCCACCATCGCGGACAGATGCCGGAACGGATGAGTAGGTTGGCATCCGCCGCAATCGCTTCAAGACGCCTGCCAACACAAGATCCTGCTCAGTCTTCGGCTGCATCCATAAGCCGGTTCCCGGCTCGCATCGCTCCAGCAGCATCGCCCCTAGCTGGCGGTCGCCTCCACTCCCGCCAGCCTCACAGGCGCCACCCACGCAGAACGACCGTTGTCGAACGCAGGCCCCAGGGCAAGCGACCAGCGCCTCTCCAGGTCGCCGGCGGTATCGGGCAATTGCGCGAGCCACGCCTGGTGTTTGGGTCGGTTGGCGCAAGCGGCGATGAGCCGCGCCGGAATGATCAAGGGCGCTTCTCCGTGATGGCCGCTTGCGCCGAGTATAGGGCGTTTCCAAGATGGCTAGGGCGCGGATTCCGCAGGTGATGGCGCAGATGCTGGTGCCGATGCAGGCGCAGAGGCCGCAGAGGGCGGGGGCGAAGAATCTGGTGCGGACGGCGCAGATGCCGGGGGTGAAGATGCTGATGCGGGCGCTGACGCAGACGCCGGAGCGGATGCCGATGGGGTCCCTGGCGCGCTTGCGGGCGCAGGGTAAGCAACCGGCGCAGTTGATGGCGCTTTCTTTGGCGCTACCGCGAGACCGCGGTCCGGAACACCCTTCGGGATGCGGGTATGGATATGGAGGCGGCCGCACACCAGCAGTTCGGAAATCTGGTCGATGATCTCGTCATCGGACATCCTGGAGAGCGGCGATGCTGCGCTTTCGCGCTCCAGCAGACTTCGCATGGCAAGCATTTTAAAAACGTTTGTTTTGAGCTGCCGGAGTTTTTGACGAGCTGAAAAGCGATCCTGAAGACCGAACACCGGCTCACGATCACGGCAGTCGGGCTTTCGACAGAACTCGAAGTCGCCGGGCCAGAGCACTGTTTAGCGCCTTTCCAGCCATTCTATGCCAAAGGTAAGTTCCGGTGTTCGGCGCTGAAAATCCGGCCCATGCAAAAAGGGCCGGATCGCTCCGGCCCTTCTGCTTCTAGTTCGCCTAACGTGAAGCGATCACTTGGGTGTTGCGATCACTTGGGTGTCACATGGATCAGGGCGCCGGGATTGGCGTCTTCCAGCATCCACAGCGATCCATCGGGACCTTCTTCCACGTCGCGGATGCGCTTGCCCATAGCCCAGCGCTCGGCCATCTTGGCGCCGCCGTGACCGTCGAAGATCACACGGTTGAGCGACATGGTCCCCATGCCGCTGATGAAGCCGTTGCCGTCCCACTGCGGGAAAGTCTGCTTGCCGTGGTAGAACATCAGGTTGCCCGGCGCAACCACCGGCACCCAATAGATCACCGGCTTGGCCAGGTCGGGCCGCGTGTCTGGCCGGGGAATGGGGACGGCGTTATAGTTGTCGGCGTATTCGACCAGCGGCCAGCCATAATTCTTGCCCTTCTCGATCAGATTCAACTCGTCGCCGCCGCGCGGGCCATGCTCCACTTCCCACAGTTCGCCGGTGGGCGAAAACGCCAGGCCATAGGGCGTGCGATGGCCCATGGTCCAGGTTTCAGCGGGTGTGTTGTTGGGGCCGGTAAAGGTATAGGTGCTGACCACCTTCGCCGTCTTGGCGGCTTCGGTGTCCGTTGGGGGATCGATCAGAGGAATGGTAGCAGCGCCGGTTTTGCCATAGTTGGGATTACCGGGAGCGGGTTTGCCGTCCAGCGTCAGGCGCAGGATCTTGCCCACAGGCTGGTCCGGATCCTGGGCGGGAGTGAAGCGCTGGCGGTCGCCAACGGTGAGGAACAGATACTGGCCGTCGGGCGAGAAGGCGACTTGCCCGCCTTCCTGGCCGCCCTTGCCCTTGGGCATCTGATGCCATAGCACCTGGAAATTCGTCAATCTAGCGGAGGTGGCGGTGACGTTCAACTTGCCGCGGGCCAGCGCCAGACCGCCGCCATAGTCACCCGGTTCGGAATACGTGAGATAGATATTTTGGTCGGTAGCATACGTGGGCGAGACGAAGACGCCAAGCATGCCGCTCTGGCCCTGCCAATAGACGGCGGGCGTACCGCCCACCGGCGCGATCTTCTCGCCCTTAGCGGAGACCAGCCAGACGGGCCCGATCTTTTCGGTGATCAGCATGCGGCCATCGGGCAGGAAGGCTATCCGCCAGGGCAGTTCAAAGGTGTTCACCGTGGTCATATTAAAGGGCACGCTGGCTTCGGGCTTCTGTTCGCCCGCGTTGACCTGAGCCCAGGCCGGCCCCGACGCCAGGGTAAGAAGCAACGCCGCGCCGAGCATCGCTGCGCCAGCGCCCTTAAAAGGTAACGATTGATGTTTCATGCGAAGTTCTCCTTCATCCCAGTTTTATTGCGGTGGCGCGTGGAAGCGGCCGACATACGCGGCCTTGCCGATGACATGGCCATCCATGGCTTTCACCAACTCATCGCGCGTGGCTGTCGCCGGCAGATCCAACTTGGTGTCCAGAGCATAGAACTCGAAGACATAGTGATGGAATGGTCCAGGTCCGGCGCCAGGTCCGAAGTAGGAGCCCGGATTTCCGCCGCGGGCGTTGATGCCCGGCCCATTCACCGTCCCATCCGCTAGAACCCCTGCGCCCAGTCCTTCCGGCAAGCCTGTGGCGGTCCCGGGGATGTTGAAGGCGGACCAATGCAGCGTATCGGTGGTCGTTTTGGCGGTCGAGTTCTCAATGTCGTGGAAAATCACCGCGTAGGTCTTGAGCGTATCCGGCGCCATGGCCGGCATGGTGCCCATCATCCAATGGAACTCGAAGGCCGGCGACTTGTTATCGCCGCGGCCGGCATGGTGCATGGGAACTTCGCCGCCATCGGGCCACGCACTGGAGGTCACCGTGAACGCCGGGCCCGCGGGACCCCGGCCTCCGCCCTTCCCTCCTGGTCCGCCTGGTCCGCCCTTTGCGCCTCCTGGGGGCGCTTGCGCCATCACGACTGCAGACATGACGGCGAGTGCCGTACATGCGGTTATCGAAAGTACTTTATTGATCATGGTTGAATCTCCTTTTTGTTATCTACAATACAAGATACAGAGCTATCCACTCGCGCCGCTCAACATGGATTGGCGACGTTCCAATTCAATCGTTCGGCAAGCATGGTTCGAATCGCGTTCTGGTCTTTCTCCAAGCTCGAAGGATCCTCGGCCAAGAGCCATGCCAATTCATTCACGATCACCGCTCGCGCGGAATCCGAATCTCGGCAACGTTCGAAGCTCAACGTCCGATGCCAAGCTAGAACGCAGGTGACGGGATGAGTCTTTCCGAGATAGGTTCGGGCGCTCTCGAATGCCTCCCGCTCAAGCGAACCCGCTTCCTCATCTTCGCCAAGCTCGAAAAGGACGGCGGCCAGATCGCCCTTCGCCGCAAGGGAGTTGGCATGATCCGCCCCGGAGTGCCGAACGCGGCATTCCAGCACTTCACGAAGCACCACTCCGGCTTGTTCCAGATGACGCTGCTCGAACAGGATCGCCCCGATAGTGCTGAGTGCATCCACTCGCATCGGATGTTCAAGTCCGAGGGAGGAAGTGAGATGATCCAGGGCTCGGTCCAATAATCCGATGGCCCTGTCGATCTCACCGGCACGCCAGAAGGCAACCGCGAGATCGTTGACCACGGAGAGAGTGCTGGGATGATAGGGTCCGAATCGATCCGCGGACGACTCCAGCGCGGCCACCAGCGCTGGAATCTCATCCAAGTGGATATCGCCGGACTCTTCGGGAAACAGCGGCATCTTACTTTGAGAGCTGTTTGCCGCGCGGGACAAAATTCATCGCGGCCGAGTTCATGCAATAACGCAGGTGGGTGGGAGGCGGACCATCGTCAAAGACATGCCCCAGATGCGCGTCGCACCGGGTGCACAGCACCTCGTCGCGTTGCATCCCATGGGAGTTGTCCTTCGTGACCTCGACGTTTTCCTTCGCCACGGGCTGCCAGAAGCTGGGCCACCCCGTGCCCGACTCGAACTTTGTCTTGGAATCGAAGAGAACCGTATTGCAGCAGATGCAGGTGTAAAGCCCATCCGCGTGGTTGTTGGCGTATTTCCCGGTGAATGGAATCTCGGTGCCGGCTTGGCGCGTGATCTCGAATTGTTCAGGCGTCAACTGCTTCTTCCATTCGGCCAGAGGCTTCTCGACCTTATCTATGTCCACCACGCCGGTCCGAATGCCGGAGGCATCGAACTCGACGATGCGCACCTTTTTCCCCGCGGCAACGCCCGCCGCAAGCGCAGTCGGAAGCAGTGACGAGGACTTGAAAACCATCGCCGCGGGAACGCCCAGCATACCCACGCGCTTCAGAAACAACCGCCGCTGTAATTTAGACGAAGTGAAAACGGTCATTACTTTCCTCCTTTCGCCAGATCCGGGTACTGCTTATGAAAATTCTCCAACTTGGGTACGTCGTTATAAGAGACGTAGCGCCCGTTCGTGCACAGGGGGCTATTTTGCTGGCAGTGGAGCACGTAATCCTGATGATAATCTTCCGCCCGATAAAAGGCCTGGAGCGGAGCCACCTTCGTTACGATGGCCTTGGGGAAGACCTTCGCCGCGGTCAGTTGCTGGATGTACGCCTCCGCAACCCGCTTTTGTTCCGCGGTGGTATAGAAGATCTCGGATCGATATTGCGTCCCTTCATCCGGACCCTGGCGATTCAACTCCGTGGGATCGTGCACCACCGAAAAATAGATTTTCAAAAGTTGACCGAAGGAGACTTGCGCAGGATCGTAGGTGATCTGAACGGACTCCGCATGACCCGTGGTTCCGGTGCTTACGATCTCATAGCTAGCTGTGGCCTTGGCCCCGCCCGCGTAGCCTGAAACCGCATCCGACACTCCTTTGACGGCGTCGAAGACGGCTTCGACTCCCCAGAAGCATCCGCCGGCGAGAACCACGGTCTCGCTCTTCGGCGATCGGCTCTCATCCGTCGCGGGATTCGGGAGGTTGGCTGCGCTAAGGGTGAAGCTGGCGATCAGACTCGCTACGCCGGCTCTGAGAAGGATCGGAGTAGAATGGTTGGTCGGTATTGGCATTGAGGTCACTCCCCATGAAATTATATCATTTGAGCGAGGATGGCGTGTATACTAGACACGGTCTGCTCTACAAGACACTGCTATGATCCTCCTCCTTCTGGCGTTTTTGGGCGGTGTTCTCACGATTATCAGCCCGTGTATCCTGCCGGTGCTCCCTTTTGTTTTCGCCAAGGCGGATCAGCCCTTTCGAAAGAGCGGCCTTCCCCTTCTGGCCGGCATGGCCATCACGTTTGCGGCGTTCGCCGCGCTTGCGACAGCCGGTGGCGGATGGATTGTCCGCGCTAATCAATACGGCCGCGACATATCGCTCGTAGTGCTCGCCATCTTCGGGCTGACGCTTCTTTGGCCGGCATTGGCCGACAGGCTCTCCCGTCCTTTCGTCCATTTGGGCAGCAGTCTCGCGCAGTCGAACTCCGAGCCCAATCCGAGCGTCTTCCGATCCCTTCTGCTCGGCGTCGCTACCGGGCTGCTATGGGCGCCGTGCGCCGGTCCGATTCTCGGCTTGGTCCTGACCGGAGCGGCGCTCGAAGGTAACAGCGGGCGCACCGTCTTTCTACTGCTGGCGTACGCGGCTGGTGCGGCAACCTCTCTGGCCGTCGCTCTGCTGGCGGGCGGGCGCGTGTTCGCCGCGCTCAAGCGCAGTCTTGGCGCCGAAGTGTGGATTCGCAGCATCCTGGGCGTCGCCGTCCTGGCCGGAGTCGCGGTCATCGCGTTTGGTCTGGACCGCGGCCTGTTAACCCAGATTTCGCTCGCGAGCACATCCGGGATTGAACAATCCCTCCTTGACCGCTTCCATCCCAGCGCCGGGCTTCCCAACGACCAGAAGGCCAACGACCAGCAGAAGCAGCCCGCGATGATGATGATGTCCTCGACTGCTCCGGGCGCTGCCGCCGGACCACAAACGCTGCCGGATCTCTCCGGCGCGGTCGCGTGGCTCAATTCGCCGCCCTTGAACGCCGAGAGCCTTAAGGGCAAGGTCGTCCTGGTGGATTTCTGGACTTACTCCTGCATCAACTGCCTGCGTACCTTGCCCTACATTCGGGCGTGGGCGGAGAGATATAAGGACAGCGGCCTGGTGGTCATTGGCGTGCATACGCCGGAGTTCGCGTTCGAGAAAGACCTGGACAACGTGAAGCAGGCTGTGCGCGAATTGAAGATCACCTATCCGGTGGTGGTCGACAACGACCGCAAGATTTGGAACGGATTCAGCAACTCCTACTGGCCCGCGGACTATCTCATCGATGGCACGGGGCGGATTCGCCACCACCACTTCGGCGAGGGAAAGTATGACGAGACGGAGCAGCAGATACAGGCGTTGCTCAAGGAACGCGACGGGCAGTTGCCCGTCAACGGACTTGTGACGGTTTCCGCCTCCGGCGCGGAAGCTCCGCCGGACTCCGACGTTGAGTCGCCGGAAACCTACATCGGCTATGAGCGCGCCGACAGTTTTCTTTCACCCGGCGGCTTGCGCCAGGACATGCCGTTCGCCTATTCAGCTCCGCCGCATTTGGAGCTGAATCAATGGGGGCTCTCCGGCACTTGGACCGATGGATCCCAGGTTGCAACTCTCAAATCCGCGCCGGGCAAAATCGTCTATCGGTTTCACGCGCGCGATCTGCATCTGGTGCTCGGGCCTGCCTCCGACGGAAAGCCCGTCCGCTTTCGGGTGACGATTGACGGCCAAGCACCCGGAATGAATCACGGCGTCGATACCGACGATCAAGGAAACGGCAAGATCACCGAGCACCGTCTGTACCAACTCATTCGTCAGAAGAGCGCCATCGAAGACCGGACATTCGAGATCGAGTTTCTCGATCCGGGAGTGCAGGCGTTCGCGTTTACGTTTGGATAGCCAGTGGGGCAGGTCTATGACCTGCCATCTGAAGCCCACAGAGTCGAAGCCAAGACAGGGGAGCTCATGCCTTACTCCTTGGGCAGCGGAACAGCGAACATTTTGAACTGCCCCGGATCTTTACCTTTCATCTGCGGATCGTTCCGGTAATTCAGCTTCCCTTCGACAATCCAAGCCATCCCGCGCGTCGCCGTCACACCTGGTGTGCTCTCCAAGCCTTCTTTGATGGTCTTGATCGTGGCGCCCGAACCATCGAACGTCACGATGCTCATCTTGCCCGAGTTCTCTGCCAGCAGCAGACGGTTCTTGCCAATCGCTCGCATTCCATCCGGCCGATCGACAGGGCGTGAAAGCTTCAGCTCCGTAACGCTCTTCGATTTCCCGTCAGGTCCAAGATCCAGGCGCAGCAGTTTATTCGTCGTGACACTGTTCACATAGAGGATCGTTTTCTCGCCGAAGGCCAAGCCGTCGGCCCCCGCCAGAAGCGGATCTTTGGCGGCGATCTCCAGATTCTTAGCGCCCGGCTTCAGCATCAGCACGCTGCCCTGGAGCGTATCGCTGACATAAGCGGTGCCATCCTCAGCCACCGCGATGTCATTGCACAAGGGACCCTGACCCGGCAAAGGATAAGTCGCCTTGATCGCGCCGGTCTTCAGGTCGAATGCCTTCACGGAGGTCGCCTCGCCTTTTTGCTCGAGGTTGTTGGAACACACCCACAGAGTCTTGCCCTTCTCGTCCGCGAACACGCCGAGGACCTGATTGAGGCCGCCCGTGCCGGGCTTGATCCACTCCTCCGGCACCGCCTTCCCGGGCGCGAGGCGCATCACGTTGCCGTGTCCCAGGCTTCCGACAATCAGCGTTCCATCGGACGTCGAAGTGATGCTTTCCGGATAGACCAGCGTGCCAGGCAGCGTGATCTCCGTGATGGCGCTAGCCGCCATGACTGTCAGCGCAGTCGCGCCGAGTCCATATCTCTTGAATAGTTTTTTCATAGTTCGAATTGCAGGATACCTGATTCTGGTGGGGCAGGTCTGCGACCTGCCAATTCGCTAATCGCGGTCCCGCCGAGCATCCGGGTTGAACCGACACGGTCCTCGTTCGAATGCCGCGCGAGCCGCGATGCGAGGGTCCTTCGCCATGAGCGGGGGCAAATGCTTCACGCCGACCTCATCGAAAAGCGAGGCCATACACCACTCCTTTCAATGCGTCTTGCTTACATTACCTTGTAAGCGATAATAGACATTATCACGTCTGGCAAATCGCCGATTTGGGCCATGCAGACCGCAACCAACACCTCGATACCTGTTGATCGAAGCGAGCTTCCGAGCATGGTCGCGACGCTTTGCTCATACGAAAGCTGGTTCGGCCCTTATCACCCCCAGACCCTGTGCTTGATGACCCAGGTTGCGATCGCGTATTGGCAGGCTGGAGAGCCTCAGGCGCGCCCTCTTTTAGAACGAGTGGTTTGGGATCTGGGCCGCCATCTCGGCGCGGACCACGCTCTGCGCCTGCGCGCGCTTGCCGCTCTGGGAGATCTGCTGGTCGCGGAGCGCGACTTTGAGAGATCGGCCTCCGTCCAAAGGGAGCTTCTGGAATGCCAGACCCGACGCCTGGTTTGACAGCTTCCCAGGCAATTCGCTAACCTGGATGGGCAGAGAACTTGCAGGGAGAAAGTCTGTCTTCATGAAAACCGCAATTCCTTCGCCCGGGGACGTGGTGCGCAAGTGGCACCTCATCGACGCCGAAGGCGAAGTTCTAGGCCGGCTGGCAAGCAAGGCCGTGCTGGCGCTGATGGGCAAGAATAAGCCGACCTATACGCCGTTTCTCGATACGGGCGATCACGTGGTGGTGGTCAACGCCGCCAAGGTGCGGCTGACGGGCCGCAAGGAAGAGCAGAAGCTTTATCGCCGCCACTCGGGCTATCCGGGCGGTCTCACGGAGACCAAGGCGCGCACGGTGCGCGAAACGCGGCCGGTTCGAATGGTTGAGGAAGCCATCCAGGGGATGCTTCCCAAAACCAAGCTGGGCAAACAGATGTACCGGAAACTTCAGGTCTATGCGGGTCCCAAGCATCCGCATGAGGCGCAGAAGCCAGTGCAGATCGCGGTCTAAAGTTATCGCGGTCCAAGTCAAGGAGACATCAAAGAGTGGCATTGGTACAGCATCTTGGAACGGGCCGCCGCAAACGCGCGGTTGCCAGAGTGTTCCTGCGGTCGGGCAAGGGCGAGATTACGGTGAACGGGCGGACCTTCGAGGACTATTTCCCGAGCGAAGCTTCCCGGGCCATCGTCAAGCAGCCGCTGCTGGCCACCGAGACCGCCGATAAATTCGACATTTTGATCACCACCGCCGGAGGCGGGCCTTCGGGCCAGGCCGGCGCGGCCAAGTTGGGGATCGCGCGCGCGCTGCTGCAATTCAACATCGAGCTGCGCGCCAAACTGAAGGAACTGGGCATGCTCCGCCGGGACGCCCGCGAGCACGAGCGCAAGAAGTACGGACAGAAGGGCGCCCGCAAACGCTTCCAGTTCTCGAAGCGCTAATTATCGGCCCTGTTTTTTGGACACGGGCTTTCTTGGGACAGGCTGGCGCCTGTCCCCGCCTTTTCAACCTCTGAGCTGCAAATCCCGCCTTGGGCCGCAGTTTGGATTCTCAATCATGTATAAGAAGGAGGTTATTTGCCGTCCATTAGTATGAAGGAATTGCTCGAAGCCGGCGTTCACTTCGGGCACCAGACCAGGCGCTGGAATCCAAGGATGAAAGATTACATCTTTGGCGAACGTAATGGCATTTACATCATCGACCTGCAAAAAACGCTGAAGCTGTTCAAGGACGCCATGCGTTACGTGGGCGAAATGGCCGCGCAGGGTAAGACCGTGCTGTTTGTCGGCACCAAGCGGCAAGCACAGGAAGCCGTGGCCGAGGAAGCCGGCCGCTGCCAGCAGTACTACGTGAACCAACGCTGGCTGGGCGGATTGCTCACCAACATGGCCACGGTGCAGAAATCCATCAAGCGATTGAAGGAGCTCGACGCCATGGCTGCCGAGGGCAACTGGGACGGCCGCGCCAAGAAGGAAGTCGTGCGGCTGGAGCGGGAGCGCAAGCACCTGAACCAGAATCTGGCGGGCATCAAGGACATGAACGGCCTGCCGGACATCCTGTTCGTGATCGACTCCAACAAAGAGGCGATCGCGGTGGATGAGGCTCGCAAGCTGGGCATCCCGGTGGTGGCGGTGGTGGACACCAACTGCGACCCCGATAAAGTGGACTACGTCATTCCCGGCAACGACGACGCGTTGCGCGCCATCCGGCTGTTCACCACCAAGATTTCCGACGCGGTGGTGGAGGGACGGCAACTGGCGAGTGAGCAGGACTTCGCGCCCGAGAAGATCATCAGCGAAGAGCCCGGCTCGGAAGAGATGCCGGATCTCGCGCAGTACGCGGACCTCAAGTACAATGAGCAGCTCATGGCGGAGAGCATGCCGGACGACGATCTGCCGTCCCCGCCTCCGCGCAAGGGTCCGGTAGCGGAATCGGCCGGGGAAGGCTCGGTTCAATCCCTTTAAGGGGCCCTATAACGTCGCAGGCGCGACGCGAATCGTGAATATCACCCACGCGCGAGAGCGCGGGCAGAGGAATCTATGGAGATCACCGCACAATTAGTGAAGCAGCTCCGCGACAAAACCGGGGCTGGAATGATGGAGTGCAAGGCCGCATTGAAGGAAGCCGACGGGCATATCGAAAATGCCGAGGTCATCCTTCGAAAGAAGGGCATCGCTTCGGCCACCAAGAAGTCCTCGCGCACCACCAAGCAGGGCGTCATCGGGACTTATATTCATCCGGGAGCCCAGTTGGGGGTCCTGATCGAGGTCAACTGCGAGTCCGATTTCGTGGCGCGGACGGAAGATTTTCAGGAGCTGGTGCACGATCTGGCCATGCAGGTGGCCGCGGCCGATCCACAGTTTCTGCGTAAGGAAGACGTGACCGAAGCCGCTCTGGCCAAGGAGCGGGAGATTCATCGCGCCCGCGCTCTGGGCGAGGGCAAGCCCGAGAAGATGCTCGAGAAGATCGTCGAGGGGCGATTGAATAAGTTCTACGAGGAGGTCTGTCTGTATGAGCAGCCCTTCATCAAGGAAAACACCACGACTGTCTCCGACCTGATCAAGAGCAAGATCGCCAAAATGGGCGAGAACATCACGGTGTCGCGATTCGTCCGCTTCAAGGTGGGGGATGCGGCGGCTGGTGAAGCTCCGGCGGAATAACATTTTTGGCCGCGGATAAACACGGATGAACGCAGATAGAACCGAGCCAGATTTGTTGTTTCCGATCAGCGTTCATCTGTGTTCATCTGTGGCCAATTTCTTTGCGCTACCCTGGACTAGGCGTGGCTAAATATCGGCGCATCCTGCTGAAGCTGAGCGGCGAGGTTCTCGCCGGTAATCATGGATCTTTTGGAATCGACCCCCAAAAGGTCGCGGCTCTGGCCGAAGAGGTCGCCGAAGTGGCGCGTGAAGGCGTGCAGATCGGGATGGTGGTGGGCGGCGGCAACTTTTTTCGCGGCGTGGCGGCCGCGGCGCAGAATATGGACCGGGTGGCCGCCGATCACATGGGCATGCTGGCGACGGTGATCAATGCGCTGGCGTTGCAGGACGCGCTGGAGAAAAGCGGCGTGCCCACGCGAGTGATGACCGCCATCCAGATGCATTCGGTGGCCGAACCTTACATCCGCCGCAGGGCCATTCGCCATCTTGAAAAAGGCCGGCTGGTTATCTTCGCCGCGGGAACCTCCAATCCTTATTTTTCGACCGACACCGCGGCGACGCTGCGCGCTCTGGAGATCCATGCCGAGCTGGTGGCCAAAGCCACGCGCGTCGACGGAGTCTACGATAAGGACCCCCTGACCCATGCGGATGCGGTGCGGTTCAACGAAATCGGCTACTCCGACGTTCTGAGCCGGAACCTGCGGGTGCTGGACGCATCCGCCGTGGCCATGTGCCGCGACAACCATCTTCCGATCATGGTCTTTAATTTAAACGTCCGCGGCAATATAATGCGTATGGCGATGGGGGAGCCGATCGGGACGTTGATTCATTGAAGCCTTAATTGAACAGCCAGGGAACATCCATGAAGACAGAACAACCAATTACAGGAAACACCTTCAAGAACTTGAAAGAGGTTGAGGCGAGCGCCAAGGCGCGAATGGAAAAAGCGGTGACCGATTTGCAGCACGAACTTTCGGGCATCCGCACAGGCCGAGCCTCGGTGAGCATCTTCGACACGCTGAAAGTCGATTATTACGGCACGCCGACGCCGATCAATCAGGTGGCCAACCTGCACGTGCCGGAGCCGACGCTGATCACCATTCAACCTTGGGACGTGTCGCAGATCGGAGTCATCGAGAAGGCCATCCGGACTTCCGATCTGGGCTTGAATCCGGGCAACGATGGAAAGATTATTCGCGTGCCGATTCCGGCGTTGACGGAGGAGCGGCGCAAGGAGATCGTCAAGCGGCTGCATCACGTGGCCGAAGATCATCGCGTGGCGCTGCGCAACATCCGCCGCGACGCCAATGAGCACGTCAAGAAGCTGCTGAAAGACAAAGCGATCAGCGAAGACGATGAACGTAAGGCCCTGGACGACGTGCAGAAGATGACCGACGGCTATATTGCCAGGGTGGATGCGGCGTCCAAGACCAAAGAAAAAGAAATCATGGACATAAAGTAGGCCGCTCCGCGGCTTTTGATTGCTTTGCGCCTTGCTTTAACTCCTTTTGTTTTCTCGAAAGGCCGGAACCGATGAGGGACCCGAACTCTTACGACTCAAGGGTACTGCACGATTCTCAAATCCGGCTCGGAACGAAAACGGTAAGCTGTTCAAAGAAGGGATAAATTAACGCAAGCGACCAAAGGTTACGCTGCTGCCGCAGCCAAGGCTCCGCTCGGTCCGTTCGCATTTGAACGGCGCGATCCGCGCGAGAACGATGTCTCGATCGAGATCAAGTATTGCGGCATCTGCCATTCCGATATTCATCAGGTCCGCGACGAGTGGGGCGGCTCTACGTTCCCCATGGTTCCGGGGCACGAGATCGCCGGAGTCGTAACGGCCATCGGCGGCAAGGTCACGAAGTATAAAGTCGGCGATCAAGTCGGCGTCGGCTGCTTTGTAGATTCCTGCGGACATTGCCCGGAATGCAAGAAGGGGCTGGAGCAGTATTGCGCGACCGGCGTAGTTCTGACCTATAACGCCAAGGAATACGATGGGACACCGACCTATGGCGGTTACTCCGACAAGATCGTGGTGAAGGAAAGCCACGTTCTGCGCCTGCCAGACAACCTGCCGCTGGAGGGGTGCGCACCGCTGCTGTGCGCGGGGATCACGCTGTATTCGGCGCTGAAACATTGGAACGCCGGGCCGGGCAAGCAGGTGGCAATCGTCGGACTGGGAGGGCTCGGGCACATGGGCGTGAAGATCGCACACGCGCTGGGCGCGGAGGTCACGGTGCTCAGCCAATCTTTGCGCAAACAGGCGGACGGCAAGCGCCTCGGCGCGGATCACTTCTATGCCACCTCCGATCCCGAGACGTTTAAGAAATTGCAACGGCGTTTCGATCTGATCGTCAACACGGTTTCGGCCGACATCGATTGGAATCAATACCTGCCTTTGCTGGGCGTAGACGGAACCATGGTAGTGGTGGGCGCCCCGGACAAGCCGCCGCCTCCAATCAACTCGTTCTCGTTGATCCTCGGCCGCCGGAGCCTGGCCGGCTCGGCGATTGGCGGGCTGCAAGAGACGCAGGAGATGCTCGACTTCTGCGGCGCGCACAACCTGGTCTCGGACGTCGAGGTAATCCCGATTCAACGCGTCAACGAAGCCTATGATCGAGTGGTGAAGAGCGACGTGCGCTACCGCTTCGTGATCGACATGGCTTCGCTCAACCGGGCGTAAGCTACCCGGCCCGCGCCAAACTGTGAGAAGCTGAAAGCGTTGTTCGGTTAAGCCAATGGCACGGGCGGTCATGAAATACGCATTCGCCGCGCTGCTTGCGTTGCTTTCGACGCAAGCGGTGGCGCTGAGCGTACGTGTTGCCACGGCCATCGAGGTCGTCTACTCGAACGAAGCCGAGCAGCAGGCTCCTCGGGAAGCGCGGCGCGTTCTGGTGAATGCGCCGATCCGACAAGCAACGCCCGCTTACGTGTCGCGGACCAGGCCCGAGCCTTACACCCCCGCTCTGTTTCAACGCCCACCTCCTCTCTCCTCCCTCTGCTCGTAAGTAAACCAGCGAAAAGGAGAGGACCTGTGTCTTTTGCAAACTTGCTACGTCTATTTGGGCTCGGAGATCGTGAGTCCCAGAGGCAATTGCGGGCGATTACGCTGCGGCGCGATGAACTGTCCGGGCTGACCGACGAACAACTGAAATCTGCCGCGAAGGATTTGACTGCTGACGTTGTGGAAACTTTCGCACTGACCGCGGTGATTGCGGAGCGGGTGCTCGGGCTGCGCATGTTCGACGTGCAGATCCTGGGCGCGTTGGCGCTGCAACGCGGGGATATCGCGGAAATGCAGACGGGCGAGGGCAAAACGCTGGCGGCTGTGCCCGCCGTGATTTGGTACGCCCGTCAGGACCGCGGCACGCATGTATTGACCGCCAACGACTATCTTGCGGGCCGCGACGCCGCGTGGATGCGCGGGATCTACGAATGGTTCAGGCTTTCCGTCGGACATATCTCGCAGACCATGACCACGGAGCAGCGCCGCGCCGCGTACTTGTGCGATGTGACCTACGCGACCGCAAATGAAATCGGCTTCGACTTCCTGCGGGACAGTCTGGCGCGGAGCACGGACGAGTTGGTCCAGCGGCCGTTTGCGTTCGCGGTCATCGACGAGGCCGACTCCATCCTGATCGACGAGGCGCGCATTCCGCTGGTGATCGCGGGCGGAGTTCCCGAAGACTCTGTGTTTGCCTACCGCGTCGACTCTTTAGTGGCTGAGCTTCATCCTCATCGTCACTATTCGCTCGATGAGTTCGCGCGCAACGTGCAGCTAACCGATTCGGGCATCCGGCGCGTGGAGAGTGTCCTCGGCTGCGGAAGCCTGTTCGATGCGGAGAACCTGCGCATTCTGACCGCAGTGCAGGACGCACTGCATGCGCACGCACTGCTGCGGCGCAATGTGGATTATGTGGTGAAGGACGGCTCGATCGAAATGGTGGATGAGTTCAAGGGCCGCATCGCGGAGAATCGCCGCTGGCCGGCGGGACTGCAATCCGCCGTGGAAGCCAAGGAACGCGTGAAACTGAAGACGCAGGGGCGCATTCTCGGTTCCATTACGGTGCAGAGTCTGGTCAGAATGTACAATCGCATCTGCGGCATGACCGGCACCGCCGCGACGCAAGCCGACGAGTTCCGGAAGGTATACAAGCTGCCTGTAACAGTGATTCCAACAAATCGTCCAGTGATTCGCGAGGATCTCCCCGATATCGTGTATGCGGACAAAGCGGCGCGGAATCGAGCGGTGGCGGAAGAGATTCGAGAGGTGCACCAGACGGGCCGGCCGATTCTGGTGGGAACGGCGAGCGTGGAGGAGTCCGAGGCATTGAGCCGGCGCCTGCAAACGGCCGGGATCGAGCATTCGGTATTGAATGCGAGGAACGACGAAGCGGAAGCGGAAATTATCGCGCAGGCAGGCGCGCTGGGAGCGGTGACGGTTTCGACGAACATGGCGGGGCGGGGCACCGACATTCTACTGGGAGGGAATCCGCCGCGAGATCGCGAGAAGGTGGTGGAGCTGGGCGGATTATATGTTCTCGGCACAACCCGTCACGAGGCTCGGCGGATCGACAATCAACTGCGCGGCCGCGCCGGGCGGCAAGGCGATCCGGGCGCGTCGCGGTTCTTCATCAGTATCGAAGACGACTTGCTGGTGCGTTTCGGGATCGCTGGGAATCCGGATATCGACAGCGTGCAGCGCACCGCGGAAAGTCAGAATTTGGAGATGCGGGAGACGCTCTGGAAATACGACGTTGTCGTGGAGACCCATCGCAAAGAGGTGTATGCGTTGCGCCGGGAGATTCTGCTGTCGCAGGAGTGGCGTCTGCGTTCCATGCTGCGGGAGGAACAGTGGGATGAGCTGATTCAAGCTGCCGGTGCTGGCGTGCTCGAAAGCGAGGCTCTTGAGCGCGCGGAGCGTGAATTAGCGCTGGCGATTCTCGACGATCTGTGGGCCGATTATCTTGCGAATGTTGCGGAATTGCGGGGCGGCATCCATTGGGTTTCGTGGGGCGGGCGCAATCCGCTCTACGAGTACCTGACTGGCGTGGATGAGATTTACGCCGAGTTTCATGAGCGCCTGAAAGAGGAACTCGCGGATGCGATTGCGACGGCAGTGGTTCGGGATGGCGAGATCCATTTCGAAAATCGGGAGCGCTTTGAGCGCGGAGCAACGTGGACGTACCTGACCACCGACGAGCCTTTCGGAACGATGAGCCAGCGGGTAGCGAAGGGGCTGCGGCGAAGATACTCGAAAGGATAGGTGCAGGAGAGCTTTGATGAGCATCACGACATTGGTGTGCTTCGCCGAGTGGGCCGTCTTCATCCTTTACTGGGATGCGGCAGCGAAAAACTCCTCGCCGGCGAAAGTATCCGAATCGCGAAAATCGAGGCGAGTTCACGAACTACTGCTAAATGTTGGCTTGCTTCTCGTCATTGTTCCTGTTCCGGGATTGCGCGAACGATTTCTGCCAGACAAGGAGCTTGTCGCCTGGACGGGTCTGAGCATCCAGACGGCCGCGGTCGCGCTGGGTATTTGGGCGCGGCGAGTTCTCGGGTCCCATTGGAGCGGAGAGATCACGATCAAGGTCGATCATCAATTGATCCGCTCCGGCCCCTATCGATTGGTGAGGCATCCGATTTACACCGCGTGGCTGGGGATGTTCGCCGCTACGGCGATCGTGTCCGGCCAAATACATGGGCTGATCGGGTTCGCGATGGCGGCTTTCGCATATTGGCGCAAGATCCGATTGGAGGAGGCGAACCTGAAGAACGCCTTTGGTTCAGATTACGAGGCGTACCGGCGCGAGACATGGGCGCTGGTTCCATGGGTGGTGTAGCGCCGCGTAGTATTCTCGTTAGTTATGCGTCTGGTTACGTTTCAACATTCTCAAGGGCAACCGCAGGCGGGCATTGTGTCCGGCAGCCAGGTCTTGCCGGTGCGCGGCGATATGCTGTCGGTTTGCGCGGCGGGACGCGCGGAGGCGGAGGCGGTTCCGCCGCTGGAGCTCGCCGACGTGAAGTTGCTCGCCCCGATTCCGCGTCCACCCAAATTCATTTGCGTGGGACTGAATTACCGCGACCATGCGGCCGAGGCCAAGATGGAGGTCCCGCAGGTGCCCACGATCTTCAACAAGTTCACCAACGTGGTGATCGGACCGGGCGCGACCATCGTGCTGCCGAGGGTCTCGGCCAAGCCGGATTACGAGGCGGAGCTGGCGTTCGTGATCGGCCGAGGAGGGCGCTACATTCCGGCGGCGCGGGCCATGGAGCACGTTTTCGGGTACTCCATCGTGAACGACGTCAGCGCCCGCGATTTCCAGAACGCCACCTCGCAATGGCTGATGGGCAAGACCTTCGACACCTTCGCGCCGATGGGGCCGTGGATCGTGACCAAGGATGAGATCGCGGACCCGCACGCGCTGGACATCTCGATCGAGATCGGCGGCGAGGTGTTGCAGAAGTCCAACACGCGGGAGCTAATCTTCAAGATTCCGCAGTTGATCGAATACATCTCGCAGGTGGTGACGCTCGAACCCGGCGACGTGGTGGCCACAGGGACTCCTGCGGGCGTCGGATTCGCGCGCAAACCTCCGCGCTGGCTGCGGCCGGGGGATGAGACGGTCGTGCGGATTCAGGGCATCGGGGAATTGCGCAATCCGGTGGCGGCGGAAGGTTAGTAAGAGGAATTCGTCGATCGGCCCACTACTTCTTGTGGAGCAGGCCTTTTGGCCTGCAACGGTCGGACGTGCATTACCATCGACGGAACCTGCCTCATTTTTATCCGCCGCGGGCGAGATTGTTCCTGACCTGGCGGTTATTCGGTACTCTGCCGCGCACCGGTATGATGCCTCGTACGGACCTCAACGCCGGAAGAGCGTTTGTCCAGAGCGACCGGGCACTCGATCAGGCCAACTCCGGCCCGCTCTGGCTAAAAGATCCGCGAGTCGCCAATATCATTGTTAATGCCCTCAAACAGGGAGCGAACCAGTATCGTCTCTACGACTTGTTCGCTTGGGTGGTTATGCCCAATCACGTCCATCTGGTCTTTGAGCCCTTTCGCGAACTGCCGACGATCACAAGATGGATCAAAGGATCCACTGCCAGGTCCGCCAACTTGGTCTTGGGCCGCACAGGAAAGCCTTTCTGGCAATACGAATCGTACGACCACTGCGTTCGAAGCGATGCGGAATTGAAACGGGTGATTGGGTACGTGGAACGAAATCCTGTCGCAGCAGGCCTTGTCCGATCCATTGAAGAGTGGCCTTGGTCCAGCGCCCGGCAGGCCGAAGGCCTGCTCCACTAGCCTACACTGTGGTCAAATAGAAGTTACCCCCCGCCCTGGAGGAAAGAACCCTGTTGAACCCGGCAGTTCTCGCCCTGGAAGACGGCACCGTCTTCGAGGGCCAGAGTTTTGGTGCGCCCGTCGAACGCGCGGGCGAGGTGGTTTTCAATACCGCGATCACTGGATACCAGGAGATTTTCACCGACCCTTCGTACTCCGGCCAGATTGTCGTGTTGACCTACCCGCAGATTGGGAACTACGGCGCCAACGACGCCGATAACGAAGCCGCGCGGCCGTTCATCGAAGGCCTGGCGGTGCGCGAGTTCTCGGGGCTTTCGAGCAACTGGCGCGCGGAGGAGACGGCGCAGGAATTTCTGGCGGCATCGGGAGTGCCCGTGATCACCGGCATCGATACGCGCGCGCTGGTGAGGCATCTGCGATCGCGCGGGGTGATGCGTGGCGTGCTTTCGGCGGTGTCGACGGATGCAAAAGAATTAGTCGAGCGCGCCCGGCAGTCGCCGTCGATGATAGGGCTGGATCTGGCTACGCGCGTGTCCACGCGGGAACGCTATGAATGGGATTCGCCGGTGGAAGCGTGCTCACCGTCGGAGCACATTGGAACGCCGAAGGAAGTTGGACAAGGGGCTCGGCTGCACGTAGTCGCCTACGATTTCGGAATGAAGCGCAATATCCTGCGGCGGCTGGTGCAGGCGGGATGCCGCTTGACGGTGGTTCCTGCTGGGACTTCCGCGGAAGACGTGATGGCGCTGAAGCCCAGCGGCGTGTTTCTTTCGAATGGTCCCGGCGACCCGGAGCCGCTGACGCATCAGGCCGGACAGGTGCGCAAGCTGATCGGCCGCGTGCCGATTTTCGGCATCTGCCTGGGGCACCAGATCCTTGGGCTGGCGATGGGCGGGAAGACTTACAAGCTGAAGTTCGGGCATCGCGGTGCGAATCATCCAGTGCTCAATAAGGTCACGGGCAAGGTGGAGATCACGTCGCACAATCACGGCTTCGCGGTCGATCCGGACTCGCTCAACCTGAACGAAATCGAGATCACTCACACCAATCTGAACGACGAGACGCTGGAGGGCTTCCGGCATCGAAATCATCCGGTGTTTTGCGTGCAGTATCATCCCGAGGCCGCGCCGGGGCCCCACGATTCGCAGTATCTGTTTGACGATTTCGTGGAGTTGATGAAAGAACCGATCAAGTAGATGCCGCGCCGCAACGACATCCATCGCATCCTCATCGTCGGCTCCGGGCCGATCGTCATCGGGCAGGCCTGCGAATTCGATTACTCCGGGGCGCAGGCGTGCAAGGCTCTGCGCGCGGACGGCTATGAGGTGGTGCTGATCAATTCGAATCCGGCCACCATCATGACCGATCCGAATCTGGCGGACCGGACCTACGTGGAACCGCTGAGCGTCGAGTACGCGGCCGAGGTGATCCGCAAGGAGCGGCCCGACGCGCTGCTTTCGACCGTCGGAGGGCAGACGGGCTTGAATCTTTCGGTGGCGCTGGCCGAGGCAGGGGTGCTCGATCGCTACGGAGTGGAACTCATTGGTGCCAAAATCGACTCAATCAAGCGCGCCGAGGACCGTTTGTTGTTCAAGGACGCGATGCGCGAGATCGGCCTGGAGCTGCCGCAATCGCAACTGGTGAACTCGATCGAAAAGGGGCTGGAGTTCGCGGAGCGCATCGGCTACCCGGTGATCCTGCGCCCGAGCTTCACGCTGGGCGGCACAGGCGGCGGCATCGCTTACAATCGCGAGGACCTGGCGGAGATTCTGGAAGGCGGCCTGGATCTTTCGCCGGTGCATGAGGTCTTGATCGAAGAGAGCGTGCTGGGCTGGAAGGAATTCGAGCTGGAGGTGATGCGCGATCAGGCCGACAACGCCATCATCGTGTGCTCCATTGAGAATTTCGATCCCATGGGCGTGCATACCGGGGATTCGATTACCGTGGCTCCGGCGCAGACGCTCACCGACCGCGAATATCAGATGATGCGCGACGCTTCGCTCGCGTGCTTGCGCAAGATCGGCGTGGATACGGGTGGGTCGAACGTGCAATTCGCCATCGATCCGAAGACCGGCCGCATGGTGATCGTGGAGATGAATCCGCGGGTGTCGAGAAGCTCCGCGCTGGCGTCGAAGGCCACGGGATTTCCAATCGCCAAGATCGCGGCCAAGCTCGCCGTGGGCTATCGTTTGGACGAAATCAAGAACGACATTACGCGCAAGACTCCGGCGTGCTTTGAACCGACCATCGACTACGTGGTGGTGAAGATTCCGCGCTGGCAGTTCGAGAAATTCCCCGGAGCGGAGCCGGTGCTGGGCACGCAGATGAAGAGCGTGGGCGAGGTGATGGCTATCGGTCGCACCTTCAAACAGGCACTGGGTAAAGGCATGCGGAGTCTCGAAACCGGAAAGGCCGGCGGCTCGACCAAGTATGAAGATGAGCTGATCGAGGCGCGGCTGATCACGCCGAATCCGGACCGGCTGGGCTACATTCGTCACGCGTTCTCGCGAGGGTATACCGAGGAGCAGGTAAACGCGCTCACTTCCATCGATCCGTGGTTCTTGCGGCACGTGCGCGAAATGGTGGATGAGGAGAAGGAAGCCGCTGGGCTGTCTCTGGACGGGGTCACCAAGGAGCAGATGCAGCGCTTCAAGCGCGACGGCATCTCCGATTCGTTCCTAGGCCGGGCCTGGAACGTTAGCGCTCTCACGGTCCGCGCGCGGCGCAAGGAATTGGGCGTGACTGCGGTCTTCAATCGCGTGGACACCTGCGCGGCGGAGTTTGAAAGCTTCACGCCGTATCTGTATTCGAGCTACGAATCGGAATGCGAGGCCGCGCCTTCGAAGCGCAAGAAGGTGATGATTCTGGGCAGCGGGCCCAATCGTATCGGGCAGGGAATCGAGTTCGATTACTGCTGCTGCCACGCGTCGTATGCGCTACAAGAGTTCGACATCGAGTCGATCATGGTCAACTGCAACCCGGAGACCGTCTCGACCGACTACGACACCAGCGACCGTTTGTACTTTGAGCCGCTGACCCTTGAAGAAGTCCTGAACATCTGCGACACCGAGAAGCCCGATGGAGTGATCGTGCAGTTCGGTGGTCAAACGCCGCTGACGCTGGCGCTGCCGCTGAAGGCCGCGGGAGTGCCCATTATCGGCACGGACCCCGAGAATATCGACCTGGCTGAGGATCGCAAGCGCTTCGGCAAGCTGCTGGACGATTTGCAGATTCCCGCGCCGATGAATGGGTCGGCGACCAACGCGCAAGAGGCTTGCGACGTGGCGCGTTCGATCGGCTATCCGGTGCTGGTGCGGCCCAGCTACGTGCTGGGCGGGCGGGCGATGGTGATTGCCTACGACGAAGACAGCGTGCGCCGCTACATGCAGGAAGCGGTGGTGTTCTCGCAGGACCGTCCGGTGCTGATCGACCGGTTTCTGGAAGATGCCACGGAAGTGGACGTGGATGCGATCGCAGACATGACCGGCGCGGTGCTGATCGCCGGCATCATGGAGCACATCGAAGAAGCGGGCGTACACTCCGGCGATTCGAGCTGCGTGCTGCCGGCGACTTCGCTCGCGCCGGAAACGCTGAAGTCCATCCGCAGTTACACGGAGCGGCTGGCCCGGGCTCTCAACGTGATCGGTCTCATGAATGTTCAGTACGCGGTGAAGGACGGAACCGTGTACGTGCTGGAAGTGAACCCTCGGGCTTCGCGGACCGCGCCGTACGTGAGTAAAGCCACGGGCGTGCCGCTTCCCAAGATCGCCGTGGGCGCGATGCTGGGCAAGAAAATCTCCGATTTCACGGATGCGCGAGGCGAGCTCACGGTGCCGCAGTATTTCGTGAAGTCGCCGGTGTTCCCATTCAACAAGTTTCCGGGCGTGGACCCGGCGCTCGGGCCGGAGATGCGTTCGACGGGCGAAGTGATGGGCGTGGGCGAGAACTTCGGCGAAGCCTTCGCCAAGGCGCAGTTGAGCGCAGGCACGCCTCTGCCGGACAAGGGCCGCGTGTTTTTGAGCGTGAACGATCGCGACAAAGCTGGGGCCGTCGTGCTGGCCGGGCGTTTCCTCGAGCTGGGTTTCGAAATCGCGGCGACGCGCGGAACCGCCGAGATGATCCGCGCCGCGGGGCATCCTGTAAAGGTCGTGTTCAAGGTGAACGAGGGGCGGCCGAATGCGGTGGATCTGCTCAAGGCCGGCTCTCTCAGCCTGGTGGTTTATACGGGCACGAGCGGCGCTCACGCCTTCGCCGACGAGAAGATCATCCGCCGCAACGCGGTGACCTATCGCATCCCCTGCATCACGACGATGAGCGGCGCTCGGGCGGCGGTGGAGGCGATCGCCTCGCGGCGCAGGGATCCGCTGCGGGTGTGGAGCTTGCAGGAGATCCACTCGACTGCGGCGAAGGGGTCGGCGCGGTAGGCTAGACGAGTGTGCGTCGCCAGGCCGCTAGTCCTTCAATCAGGCAGGCCTCAAGCCATTTGATGTACCTTTCCTGTAAATCTTGGTAGGGTTCCTTGTAGTCGATCCTGAATATGTCGTCTGACAGAGCGAGGGGAGGGGCGGAGCCGACCTGGAAGTAGGCAACCACCGCAATGAGCCCCCGAAACGCTGCTCCTACGCCGTGGAGGCATACAGCAATTTGGGTGCTCGTACCGTGCGCTTTGAAGGTTAGCAAGGAGTTCTGAAAATGGTCGGCGGTGTTCGGATCGTATTTCAAAGCCTCGGCGAGGAATCGAAAAACATCCGCAGAGGGACCACCGAGCGCGCCGACTGAAAAGTTGAATTGAGAATTGGCGCGCGCAATGTCACTCTCGAGCTTTGTCGCAACTTGGCTGAGGCGGTTCCGCGTGACGTTGAGCAACTTACTGGCGTTCAGTTTGGCCTCTTGATATTCAGGTGGGATGATCTTTCCCAAATGAACGAGCAGATCGCGGGTCAGCACGACCGCCTCGTCAACTGAGGCAACGGGCTTGGCGTCCACGGCCCTTCCGATGGCGCGCGTGAGCTCTCTCTTCTGGAGCCGCGCGAATAGGCTCACTAGCGGAGATAGGTCGCCGCCGTCGGCCGTCTCCAGTGCTTCGATGTACTTCACACGGTCATCGCGGTGGACCACGAGCGGAAAGAATCCGCCTTTGATGAGAATCAAACTTGCAAGAGATCTCGCAACTCGCCCGTTCCCATCTTGAAATGGATGAATCTGGGTGAAGGCGTGATGGAGCCATGTTGCCTCGACGAGGACAGGGACGCTTTGTCCCAGATGCTGCTTGTGGATATCGATCAGGCGGTCCATTTCCGATGCAACGTGCTCCGCTGGACAATACTCGTGGACGGTTCCATCTGACCGAGTCGGGTTATTTGGATACTTCTTGTAGACTCCCCTCTCCAACCTCACATCCAGCCTATTTCCGAATTGATCGGATGCCTCAGTGGTTTCCTGATATTGCAAAAGCGCCGCATGAAGCTCCTTGATGTAGCTGGCGCTGAGTTCGCGTCCACCGGCGACGAAGGCGAAGAGACCCTCCAAAGCTTCCTTGTGAGCCCGAATCATCCTCGCGACCAACTCAGGGTCGCGATTGGTCGAATCATGGGAAATGTAGGATGAGTCGATGCCGCGCTCGATCAGTGTCTGGGTGATTCCGCGATCAAGCGTATACACTCCCTCAATGATTCCTGTCTCGATCGCCCACTCGCGCGCGAGCTCTTCGCTGAAGGAATTTATTCGCTGTTCGTTCTCGGCCTCAGCCTTTTGCTCCAACCACACCTGCTGAAGCGATTCGAGCTCCCGATCGCGGAATTGTTCGATATCCGCCGGAAGGTCGGAAATTTCCTTCCACTTGTAGTGAATCGATGAATCGGGCAAGAGTGTGTCCGCCAAGGACGATGCTAGCACTCTATGTCAGTTCATCACCAGATTCAGCACCCGCTTTTGGAGCTCCGGCAGCTCCTGCGAGCGGGCCTGCGCGCTCAGCGGATTTCCGGATAGCGACAGCGTTCGGAAAGGAACCTCGGCCAAGGTAGTGCCGGGACTGGGTTGCGTGGTCGTCGCCACCAACGGTGCAAGATCGCTGATCTTGTTTTGATCCAGGTACAAATACCGCCAGGCTTTGAGATCCGCCAGAGGAGACAGATCCGCAACGCGATTCCCCTTGATGTCCAGGAGCCACAGCGACTTTATGCCGGCGAGCGGCGCCAGATCGCTCACCTGATTGCCCGCCAGATGCAGTTGCTCCAAGGCGGGAAGGTCGCGCAACGGAGCGAGATCGGACACCTTGTTATCGGTCAGGTTCAGATCGTGGAGATTCTTCAGGGCAGACAGCGGCCGCAGGTCGGAGACCTGGTTTCCGGACAGATCCAGATATTGCAGATTGCTGAGGCCGGCTAGCGGTGTCAGATCCTGAATCTTGCCTCCTCGGACCGTCACCGCCTCCAGCGTGGTGAGCTTGGAAATCGGCGTAAGGTCGGCGATGGGCGCATCCGGCAAATACAGGAACGTGAGTTTCTTGCACGCTTCCAGACCGGCGAGATCGTGGATCTGAACGCCGTCGGCCGAGACCATGAGCAGACCCGCCAACTCATCGGCAGCCAAGGGGGCTTTCTCCTTGCCGGGCGGCAGATACTTGTGGACGGCTGTCTCCAGATTGGGATCTTTGAAGGAAGGGCTTTGCGCGAGGCTTTGAGATATGGTCATGGCCGCAAAAAACACAGCTAAAGAAGGAACCAGATGCTTCATAGAACCACTCCGAAAAATCAAGACGGAGGGACGAAAAACAAGGTTACAGCCTTATTTTACGCCTTCTGCTAAATTCTACGCCCTGGCTCTAATTTTACGCCTTCGCTATGCTCACTGAATATACCGGCGGCAGGTTAGCCGCAAGCACACCCCAGCTTTCGCCGGCGTCGTTGGTCGAGTACACCGTTCCGCCGGTGGTCCCGAAGTACACGCCGGCGGGCGAGAAGGAATCGGAGGTCATGGCTTCGCGCAGCACGGTGACGTGGGCGTCGCGATGGGGCAGGCCGCGCGTCAGCAGCTTCCAAGTTTTGCCGCCATCGCGGCTGCGCGCTACCGCGAGTTTGCCGCTCAGGTTGCAGCGATACTCCGCGCCTTCATGCGGGATGGTGAACAGAGTTTCCGGCTCAGCATCCGGAACCGCTAGCCCGAAGCCGAAGCGCGAGGGAAGTCCGCGGTTGATGTCGGTCCATTTCTTGCCCGTCAGCTTGCCCTTGTAGACACCGCAGTGATTCTGCTGGAACAGCAGCTCGGGATGGACGGGGTGCGCCAGCAGCTTGTGGACGCACTGGCCGACTTCGGGGAACTTATCGGGAAGGAAATCGGCGCGCACGCCCTGGTTGTAAGGTTCCCAAGTGGCGCCGGAATCGGCCGTGCGAAACGCGCCCGCCGCGGAGATCGCGACGATGACGCGGCCTCCGCCCAGGCATTGAATCGAGTGCAGGCACATGCCGCCGGCGCCGGGCATCCATTTCGGACGGGTCGGATGCAGCGTCAACGAGTCGACCATTTCCCAGGACTCGCCCCAATCCCGGCTGCGGAACAGCGCTCCCGGATCGGCGCCGGCGTAAACCACTCCCGGCTCATCGGCGTGGCCCGGACGGATGTGCCAAACGCGCTTCAGCGTCTGGTCCGGCAGATCGCGCAGGGCGAATCCCTGGTCCGAAAGATGCCAGGACTTGCCGCCGTCGGCGCTCGAGTGAATGTGCGGGCCAAACCAGGCCGAGTTCACCGCGGCGTAGTAGCGCTTGGGGTCGCGCGGGTCCTGCGCCACGTGGTTCACTTCCTGGCCGCGGAAGAACGGCCCCTCGATTTTCCAGGAACGGCGGGCTCCGCTCCCAGTAACAGTGGATCGAGCTACAAACGCCCCTTTTCGAGTGCCTAGCCAAACGGCGATTTTTTCACCCATTCGTACATTCTATAATCACAGCGGGGATCATATGAAGCGCCCTTATATCGGTACCCGGGCCGCGAGCTTGGCCTTTTTTACGCTAGGCGCGGGCGTCCTCGCGTTTCAGTCCTCGGGCGGCTACCATCTGCTCAAGAAGTTTTCCTTGGGGGCGGCGGAAGGCGGCGGCGAATACTTCGACTACATCACTTTCGATGCCGCGACGCGACGCGTCTACTTGTCGCACGGAACAGAGGTCGAAGTGCTCGATGCCGATAACGGCTCGGTGGTGGGCAAAATTTCGGGGCTGAAGCGGGATCATGGAGTCGCCCTCGTGCCGGAGCTGAACCGCGGATTCACCACCGACGGAGACGCGGGTCAGGCGGTCGTTTTCGATCTGAAAACGCTGAAGGCGACTGGCCAGGTGAAAGCCGATTCCGACGCGGATTCCATTCTCTACGATCCGGTTTCAAAGAGAATCTTCGTTTTCAATGGGGAACCGAATAGCTGTACCGTCATCGATCCCGCGAAAGGGACGGTGGTGGCGACTCTTCCGCTGGGCGGCGCTCCGGAACAAGCCGTCGCCGACGGCAAGGGCATGATCTACGACAATCTGGAAGACAAGAACGAGGTGATCGCGATCGATTCCCGCACGCTGAAGATCGTGGCGCGATGGCCCGTGGCGCCCGCCGGCCAGCCCGTCTCCATCGCGATGGATCGGGAACACCGGCGGTTGTTCATCTCCGGCCGCAATCCCCAACTCCTCGTGGTGATGAATGCGGACAATGGAAAAATAATCGGTCAACCGTTCCCCATCGGCTCGCGCGTTGACGCGAACGTTTATGATCCTCAAACCGGCCTCGTGGCCAGCTCGACTGGCGAGGGCACGCTCCACATATTTCACGAAGACTCACCCGAGAAGCTCAGCATCATCGAGACGGTCAAGACCGAGTACGGGGCCAAGACGATGGCGCTTGATCCCAAGACTCACAATCTGTGGTTGGATACGGCTGATTTTGATCCGCCCGCGGCGGCCGCAGCCGGAGAGAAGCGAGCTCCGCAGCCGAGGGCGAAGCCGGGGACTTTCCACTACCTGATTTATGGACGCTAGTAGGCCATGTCGCTGGTGCGAAATAGAGGCCCGCGCGATTTACCCTCGGCGGCCGACTTCAGCCTGAACATCAGCTCGCCCCAGGTCGTATTGCAGGAAACGAAGTAGGCCGTCTCCGATCGCCAGCCGCTATGGGTGAAGCCGAGCACGGTTCCCGTGCCGCGAGCCTCCAGCCGGAAAACGAGGTGCGTTCCGCCCCATTCGTCGCCGCTCTCACACACCCATCCCGCATGGACAGGCGGTCGATCGGCTTCGAGCTTCAGCCGGTACACCGTGGCGCGGTTGAAAAAACCGAGGTCGACGGTGTGCGCGGATTCGGTAATGTCCGCCGCCCACCACTCGCCGAATCCCTTGGCGGTCGCCACCAGCGGATAGATCCCTTCCGGCGCCGTGGCAATCTGGATGGAGTGCTGAATGTCTGCCATATCGGATGAGTTTCTCACACGGGCCGAATTCTTCGCGCGCTGATATTCTTGAGGTATGAAGATTTTCGCATTCCTGCTCATAACAACATCCGCCATCGCACAGCAGCCCCCGCCGGCGGCCGATCCCGTCGTGTTGACCATCGGCGCCGACAAGATCACCCAGTCGCAATTTGAGGCGATCCTGGCGACGCTGCCTGAGCAGGCGCGAGCCCAGGCCAAGACCCCGGAAGGCCGGCGTCAACTGGCCGAGCAGCTGGTGGAGCTGAAGATTCTGTCGAAAGAGGCGAAGGCGCGGAAGCTGGATCAGAATCCCGACGTGCAAGCTCGCCTCACCCTGGAGACCGATCAGGTACTGGCCAGCGCGATGTTCAGGTCGCTCGGAACCACCGACGAGGCCGCCATACACGCTTATTACGACGCCCACAAGAGCGACATGGATCAAATCCACGCGCGGCACATTTTGATCCGGTTTCAAGGCTCGGCCGTGCCTCTGCGGCTGAACCAGAAGGACCTGACCGAGGCGGAGGCGCTTCAGAAGGCCAAGGACCTGCGAGCCAAGATTGTGGCCGGCGCGAAGTTTGCCGAGGTGGCGCAGGCCGAAAGCGACGACGTCGGCTCCGGCACAAACGGCGGCGACCTGGATACGTTCGGGCGCGGCGCGATGGTGCCGGAATTCGAGAAGGCCGCGTTCGCGCTGCCGGTGGGGCAGGTGAGCGAGCCGGTGCGCAGCGCCTTCGGTTATCATCTGATTTTGGTGGAGAGCCATGCCGCCAAGTCGTTTGACCAAGCCCGTCCGGACATCGAGAAGAACCTCGGCCCCCAAGCGGCGGAGAAGGCCGTCGAGGACCTCAAGAGCAAGGCGGGCGTGGTGTATAGCGACAGCTACTTCGGGAAGTAAGCGAAGAGGCGGAAAATCGTGAAATTGGTAAGATTGGAAGTTCCGTCAATTCTGCCCTGGGAGGTGCCGCTTGTTCGCGATACAAGGAAAGCCTAAATCCTGCTTGCAAGTGTTTGGGGCGCTCCTGCTCGGCGGCGTCTTAGTGCTGGCGGCCGATCCCGCCTGGAAAACCAAACCAACTTCAAAGTGGACCGAAGAGGACTCCAAGCAGGTCCTCTCGGATTCTCCATGGGCCAAGATCGTCAAAGCGACCATCATCCGCAAACAGAGCGAGGATGAGCGCCGAGCAGGCGGAAATATGGGCGACGCGAAAGGCATCGGGTACGACGGCTTGCAGAAGGAAAAGGTCGTGGTTCCGAAGAGCATCGTGGATCTTATCAAGCCAGAACCGAAGGCCCCCCCAAGGCCGCAGCTTCCGGTACTGGTCCGCTGGGAGAGCTCTCTTGCCATCCGCATGGCGGAGTTGAAGGGAGGCACCTTTGAGCCGCCCACTTTGGAAGGGGAAGGCTATAAGGTCGCGGTGTATGGCATTCCCACCGCGAACGTCAAGGGCGATCCGAAGGTGTTGGGAGAACCTCTCAAGGACAACGCGTTCCTAAGGCGCGACGGACAGAAAGACGTGAAACCAATCAGCGTCGAGGTTTTCCAACAGGAAGACTCAATGGTAGCCGTGTACCTGTTTCCGCTCTCCGCGGAGATCAACAGGAAAGACGTAAACCTCGAATTCGGCGCGCTGATTGGCCGCATCTCCGTCGTGCAGTCTTTCAATATTCAAGACATGCAGTTTGAAGGCAAGCTGGATCTTTAAGAGAGCCGTAGAGCGCTCCCTATGGTCGCGCCTCAGAATTGGCGCTCAACTTGTAATCTGTCTACTCCTAAAACAGCCTAAGTCATTAATTTACAACAATCTTCAAATGGATAGAAAGTTTTGATCGGTTCAGTAGAAATATGTTATAAGTAAGAAAGCTAAAGATTCCCTCTATGGAGTATCAACCAATGCTGAAACGACACAAGAACGCATTTGCTGGTTTGGCTGTGGCGACGATGTTGGCGGCCGGGATCGGAACCGCGGTAGCCCGAGAGGAGGCCTCCGCTGCTCCGCCGGACAAGGTGGTCCTTGGGGAAGAGGAAGTCAAGCAACTGTTGCAGCTGTTGGACTCAGATCAGAATGGAAGAGTCTCCAAGAAGGAGTTCATGCAATTCATGTCGGCGGAGTTCGACAGGTTGGATAAGGACCGGAGCGGGGAGCTGGACGTCAAAGAGCTGACCCACTCGCAAGTCGAAGTGAGTCACCTTTTTACGGTCGCCGGCAAGTAGGCGGTCGAGGTCTTATACGTTCTCGCCCAGAAGAGTTTTGAGCCGCGCATAACCCGACCGGCTCACCGGCAACTGTGTGCCGTCGCGGAGCACGGCCACGCGGCTGTCCTTGGCGTATGGCTCAATGCGGGCGATGCGCTCAAGATTCACGATGTAGGATCGGTGGATGCGCACGAAGCGCTGGGGATCGAGTTGCGTCTCCAGGCTCGTGATGGTCTGCTGCTTCAGGTAGCTCTTCTGCTCGCTGTGCAGCGCGGCGTAATCGTCCTGAGCTTCCACGTAGTCCAGCTTGGCGATGGGAATGATGTGAACCTTGGCGCCGTCCCGCACCACGATGCGTTCGATGGCCTGGCCCGGCGGACGAGCGGCCGCGGCCAAATCGGCGGGAGTGAGCCCTGCGGAGGCGGGCTTCGGCGCTCCGATACGGACTCGCGCGCGTTCCAGCGCCTGCTTGAAACGGTCCAGCCGGAAAGGCTTCAGCAGATAATCCACCGCGTTGGCCTCGAAAGCGCGCATGGCGTATTGATCGTAGGCGGTGACGAAGATCACCGCGGGGGGAGAGCCCGAAGGGATAGAGGGTTGGATCAATTCCAGCACCTCGAAGCCGTCCAGCTTGGGCATCTGGACATCGAGAAGTACCAGGTCGGGTTTCAACTCGCCGATGGATTTGACGGCATCGAATCCGTCGCCGCATTCGGCCACCACCTCCACGCCGCCCACTTCCCACAAATATTCGCGCAGAAGCTGGCGAGCCAGCTCCTCGTCGTCAACGATGACGGCGCGTAAGCTTGCGGGCGTGTTCATTCCGTCCTCCGGCACGGCACCGTGAATTCCGCGCGAAAGCGATTCTCGCGCGCGCCGGCTTTGAGACGCGCCGAGCCTCCGAAGCGGCGCTCCAGCCGTGTGCGCACGTTGCGCAAACCCAGACCGTTGCGGCGGGACGAGGGCGACTCCGGATCGAACCCGTTTTCGACGCTCACTTCCAAGAGACCGTCCAGCACCCGGCTGTGGACTTGAATGATGCCGCCGTCCACCAGCGTCGCGATGCCGTGCTTCACCGCGTTTTCAATGAGAGGCTGCAAGACCAACGGAGGAACCAGGCAGTCCGCGCAGGCTTCGTCCACTGACATTTCCACCTGGAGGCGGGAGCCGTAGCGCACCTGCTCGACGTCGAGATAGGCTTGCGCCAGATCCAGCTCCTCATGCCAGGCCACGCTGGCGCGCTCGCCCAAGCCCAGAGTGCTGCGCAGAAAATCGGCCAGGCGGATGCACATCTCCCGAGCTTTTCCGGGATCGGAGGTCGTCAGTGCGGTGATCGAATTGAGGCAATTGAAAAGGAAGTGCGGATTGATCTGCGCCTTCAGCGCGCGCAGCTCCGCCTCGCGAGCGTCGAGAGCGGCCTGCCGCGATTCCCCGGCCGCCAGCGCCATGTAGTGCAGCGCCACCGACAATAGATACACCAACAACCCAACTGTGACCAGATAGGGGACCTCCGGGTCGAGGCGCGAGCCCAGCGCGAGTGCGCTTCCCACCAGCCGCGCCAGCGCCACCCACAATGCCGTCGCCAGCACCGACGCGCCCAGATGATACGACAGCATCTCGGCGATCCCGGCGGACCACAGCGGCAACTGGCGGCACATATACCAGGGCGTCAGACACACGAAGGCGAAGAACAGACACAGAGGGACCGCCAGTGCGAAGCTTTCGCGCCAGTCGAGCGCTCCTGGAAGGTGCAGCAGCGCGGCCAGCGCCACGTCCAGCACCGCCAGCCACGCCACCAGGTAAACCGCGAACCACTGTCGACTGCGAAAAAGCGGATGCATGTTAATTCCTAACCGACACGCCGCCGAACACCGCGGAGCCCGTCACGATTAAGTGCGGGCGCTTGTCGTCCGCGGCAGCGGCGGGCGACGGGTGGGTCTGGTCTTCATATCCGCCGAAAATCCCCGCGCCCTGCACGGTCACCCTCCAGTGCTCCGGAACCATCAGTTCAATGCCGCCGAACACCGCGTCGGCCTCAATCACGATCTCATCCCGCTTGGTGTTGGCCTTGCGCAGATCGATCTCGATGCCGCCGAACACCGACGACAAGTGGCCGCCCTCGAAATCCTGAGAATCGATGCGCCGGTTGACGCCGCCGAAGACGGTCGCCTCATCCAGCGAGTCGGCGCTGCCGCCGGCTGGACTCGAAGGCCCCGTGCCGATCCCACCCCCGGAAACGCCTAGCCCCCCCGGAGGAAATCCTTGCCAATGTTTTCGAAGCAGGAATGAAATGCCCAGGAAGATCAGCATCACCGGCCAGATCACTTGCCAGACGTCGCCGCGTATGTAACCAAAGTTCTGCAGTAACAGAAGTCCGCCCGTCACCATCCACATGCCGCCCCACAGCAAGCGGTGTATGCCAAAGCCAGGGCCGAGCCCTCGTCCGAATCTGCCGCCGTAGCCGAGCGCCAATCCGGCGCCCCAGACGATCAGAATCACGGGCCAGTATCTGCGAACCTCTTCGATCGGGAACACACCCAGGTTCGAGAGCAGGAACGCTAAACCGATAATCAGCAGAACCACGCCGGCGACGGCATGGCCGTGGCTGGGATGCTGAGCACGCCACGCCGCCCTCTGCGCGCGCCATTGCATACGCTGCATGCGGCGCCGATCGCGCATCGTGCGCCAATCGTAAGGACCATTTCCCGGTGTCATATTTCTTACCTCTCGATTGCATCCTAACAAGCGAAGTGGATCAAGCCATCACGAATTCGGCGAATGGCGGATGGACGCCGGTAAACAAGCTCAACTCCCCCGTTTGTGCGCCAGCACCAGCAGCGATTGTCCAATCGGAAAGCTCCCGCCGCGTCCGATCCATGCGGCTTCGGCGCGAAGCGGAAGATAGAGCAGCCGTTCTAGCATCCTATGCAGGAGGGCCGGACTATCGGCGACCCCGCTCGCGACGCCGCTTGCTACTGGAGCGCGCGTCAGCGGCTCCCACACCCGGAATTTGAAGAGCGCAATCGGCGTCAGCAGCGAGTTGACGTACGTCGCGCGCTCCACCTGGAACCCGGCTTCTTCGAGGGATTGAATAAGCCCCGCACGGTCGAAGCGCTGCCGCTCCCGCACGAATTCCGAATGGCGGCTGCGCAGCGCATTCAGCGCGCCCAAGCGCAACACCAGCAATCCTCCAGGCTTGAGCACGCGCGCGAATTCCGACAGCGCTCGGACTTCCTCGCCGCGCTCCAGATGCACCAGCACGTCCATCGATAGCAGAGCGTCGAACGCCTCGACGGCGAACGGCAGTGCCGTCACGTCGCCTTGAACCAGGTGTCGCAGGCCATGTCGGCGCGCATAATCCAGACCTTCTCGGCTCAAATCGAGCGGCGTCATGCGCCATCCGTAGCGCTGCTCCAGCGCCCTCGACAAGTGGCCGGTGCCGCAACCGGCTTCGACGGCGCTCGCGCCCCTCGAAGCAACCGGATCGAGCAGGCGGAAGAGGATCTCGCGCATGCCTCTGTACCACCAGAAGTCCGATTCGGCGCGGGCGATGTTATCGAATTCGGCTGGGTTCATGTGGCGTGGGCATCTTAGCACGGCGCCAGAGGCGTCTCGGCATGTTAGCACGGCGCCAGAGGCGGCATGTTAGGATTTGTCGAATGGGCTCGCGAACGGTGTGGGCGGTGCTAGAGGCCACGGCGGCCAAGGTTCCCGATAAGGCGGCCCTGCAACAGCCTTTGGGCGGGGGAAAGTATCGGGCATGGACTTGGCGCGAATACGCCGATATCGCCCGCGAAGTCGCCGTGGGCCTGCGCGCGATGGGCGTCGCCAAGGGCGAAATCGTGGCGCTGGCATCGGAGACGCGGGCCGAATTTTACCTCGCGGATCAGGGCGTGATGGCTTGCGGAGCTATCGCCGCCGCGCTCTATACCAGCCTTCCGGTCGCGGAGCAGGCTCGCGCGCTGCGGACCTGCGGCGCTCGCGTGGCGTTCGCGGAAACCGAAACATCTGCCCAAGCTCTCGCCGTCGAGGGAATGCGCTGGATTCTACTCACCGGCTCCGCGCGCGGATGGGACACGCTCGAAAGCGTCCGCGCGGAAGGCCAACGCATTCTCGCTTCCGACCCCGCCGCCTTCGAGCGCATTCGCGCGGAATTCGACGATTCCGATCACGCCATCCTGTATATGACTTCCGGCGCAACCGGCGAGCCCAAGATGGGCCTGGTGACGCATCGCGCCATCGTGACCAACCTCGACATGGGCCCGCATGTTCTGCCGCTTTCATCCGCGGATTCGACCATCGCCTTTCTCCCTTCGGCGCACATCGCGCAACGCGTCGTGGTGGAGCTGCTGCCGGCGCGCGACGGCGCTTGCGTGTGGTTTTCCGAAAGCCTCAGCAAGCTGCCGCTGGAGATGCGCGCCATCAAACCCACGTTTTTTCTGGCTCCGCCGCGCGTGTGGGAGCGCGTGTATTCCTCCATCACCGTCGAGATCCGCAAGCGCCCCGCGCCGATGCGCCGCCTGTTCTACTTCGGAGTGGGCCTGGGATCGGAGGCGGCCCGCCTGCGCCAGCATGGCAAGCCTGTTCCAAAGTGGATGCGGTCCGCGCTACGTTTCTTCGACCGCGTCATGTTCGCCAAGATTCGCGAGCGGCTCGGCGGCCGCATCCGCGTGGCCGCTTCCGGCGCCGCGCCTCTGGGCAAGGACCTCGCCGAATTCTACGCAGCCATCGGCATGCCGCTGATCGAAGGCTACGGGCTGACCGAGGGCGGCGTGGCCGCACTCAATCCGCTGGACCGTCCCAAGCCCGGCAGCATCGGCAAGCTGCTTCCCGGAGTGGAAGCTCGCATCGAAGAGGACGGCGAGCTGATGCTGCGAAGCTCCTGCGTGTTCTCCGGATATTTCGGCGACACTGGGGCCACCGCAGCCGTGCTGCGCGACGGATGGCTCGCCACCGGCGACATCGCGGAGATGGATGCCGAGGGTTACTTCTACATCACCGGCCGCAAGAAGGAATTGATCGTTTCCTCCAACGGTAAGAAAATTTATCCCGCGCGCATCGAGGCCCTGCTGAAACGCGAGCCCTTAATCAGCCATGTGCTGCTGGTCGGCGACCGCATGCCCTACGTCACCGCGCTGCTGACCGTGACCGGCTCGCTTACCGAAGCGCATCCCGCGGTGGAGCAGGCGGTCAAAACCGCCAATCGCGAGCTCGCCGATTTCGAGCGCATCCGCAAATTCAAAATTCTTGATCGCGAGTTTTCGATCGAGCAGGGCGAGTTGACGCCGACCATGAAGCTGCGGCGCAACCGCGTGCTCGAAAACCACCGCGAACTAGTGAACGAGATGTACGCCGGCCGCGAAGCCGGCTGATCTCATAAGTGGGGCAGGTCTGTGACCTGCAGGCGCTCAGTCACAATGGAGCGGACACGCCGCTCCATATCAATTCTCCGTCGGGACCTTTTCGGCCTTGTCGACGACCACCACGTCCAGCATCGCCTTGGTTGCCACCAGCCTCAAGCCGAGCTGCTGCTCGATGGCGGCGACGAGATTCGGCCCCGGCTCGCTCGCCTCCGCGCCCGGAGGTCCCGGCGCGGCCCCCGGTGGAAGCCGGACCTCGCTCGGCTCGGGCGTAAACTCGACATTGAAATCGTATTTTCCGGTCAGCCCGGTCTTATCCACTACGGGATGACGGAACTGGTTCCCCAAAATCGTCGCCAACTGCGACAGCGGCTGGGCCCGGGCAACCACGTAGCCGACCAGTCCATTGGGGCCCATCTGGATGGTCTTCATGAATCCGGGACCGTTCATCTGCGGAACGCCGTTCTTGTCGGAGTTCCCCGTCTCCACCGCCGGAGGAGCGTGGGGATCGATGGTCGTCTCCTTCAGCTTGACGCCGCCCTTGGCCACCACCAGCTCATCCACTTGGAACTCCTTCGATTCATGGTGCACAACTATGCCGAATCGTTCCTTGAGCAGGTTCTGCCACATTACGTTGACCTGCTCTTTGGTCGCACCTGCGGGAACCTTGGCGACGATGTCATAGTGTTCGCTATCGAGCCAGGCAGGGCCGTTGAGCTGGTAATCCTTTATCTCGTATGCAACCGTCAGCAGGGTCCGCAACGTGGGCATATTCCAGACGATCTGGCTCGGGTCCGGCGTCCCTGGACCGCCTCGAAAGAATCCGCGGTCGCCCTGGGCCGCCGGTCTTACCGACGCCACTTCAAATGTCAGGTTTCCCGAAGCCTGACCAAAGGCGAAGCCGCACGCGAGAATTGCCAATCCCGTGCCGAGAACCGCTCGTCGCATCCATAAAGGTAGACGGGCGCGGGTTCGAAGGGTTGACTACGGGTCAGTTTTCCGTCGGGACCTTTTCAGCCTTGTCGACTACCACAACATCCAGCTTCGCCTTGCTCGACACCAGCCTCAAGCCGAGCTGCTGCTCGATCGCGGCGGCGAGATTCGATCCCGGCGCGCTGGCCTCAGTCGGCGGAGCACCGGGAGCCGGTCCCGGCCCCCCGAATCCCGGCGGCGGAGGCGGCAGACCCGGCAGCCCGCTGAGATCGGGTGTGTACTCCAGGTTGAAATCGTATTTTCCGGTCAGGCCGGTTTTATCCACCACCGGGCGATTGAGCTGGTTTCCCAGCATCGACGTCAATCCCGAGATCGGCTGTGCCCTGGCGACCATGTGGCCGACGGCCCCGTTGGGGCCGTTCTGGAACATCATTCTGAGTCCGGGGCCGTTCATCTCCGGAAAGCCGTTCTTGTCGAGCTTGGGTGGCTCCGGTGGTCCGGTGGGCGGCGGAGGCGGCGGGGCATTGGGATCGAGCGCCGTCTCCTTCAACTTGGAGCCGGTCTTGGCGACCACCAGCTCACTCACCTGGAATTCCTTCGACTCATGGTGCAGAACCATGCCGAACCGCTCCTTGAGCAGATTCTGCCACATCACGTTGACCTGCTCCTTGGTCGCGCCGTCAGGGACCTTGGCGACGATGTCGTATCGTTCGGTGTCGATCCAGGCGGGGCCGTTGACCTGGTAATTCTTCACGTCATACGCGATCGTAAGCAGGGTCTTCAAAGTGGCATTAGTCCAGGTGATCCGTCCAGGGTCAGGCGTCCCCGGACCGCCTCGCCCTCCAAAAAACATTGGGCCGCCAGGGGCGGGAGGTACAGCCGGTTTCACCGACGCCACTTCAAACGTCAGGTTTTCCGCAACCTGCCCGAAGGCAAGAGCACATGCGAAAGCCGCGATGCCGGCGCTCAATGATTTTTGCCGCATTATAGTCTCAATTCTCAGTCGGAACCTTGTTGATGCGATCGACGACCACCACGTCCAGCATCGCCTTGCCCGCCACCAGCGCCAAGCCGAGCTGCTTCTGCACGGCCGCGGCGAGATCCGGCAACGGGTCCCTCGCTCGATCGCTCAAAACTGGCGCGGCCTCTGGCGCGCCCGGCGGCGGAAGAGGAAGCTGGATCGTCCCGTTCAGATTCATCGCGTAATCGAGCATGAAATCGTATCTCCCGGTCAGTCCGGTTTTATCCAACACGGGATGGCCCAGCCCGTTGCTCAACATCTCCGTCAATTTGGAGATCGGTTGCGCCTTGGCGAACGTATGGGCACGCGGGCCGGCCGGGTCTGGGAAAATCGTCATCACGGCTCCAGGGCTCAGCAACTCGCCCTTCTCAATCTTAGGAGGGCCTGGGGGGAGCGGCGCAGCGGGATCCCACGAAGTCTCTTTCAGCTTGGGCCCGCTCTTGGCGATCACCAGCTGCTGCACCTGGAACTCCTTGGGCTCATGTCGCACGGTCAAACCGAACCGTTCGGCGAGCAGGTTCTGCCACATTATCCTGGCCTGTTCCACGGTCACGCCTTCCGGGACCCTGGCCACGACGTCGTAGCGTTCAGTATCGAGCCAGGCAGGGCCGCTGATCTGGTAGTTCTTCACGTCGTACGCGGTCAAGAGCATGGCTTTCATAGAGGCATACGACCAGGTGATTTGTCCTGGGTCCGGAGTTCCCGGACCGCCGCGAGCCGGTCCAAAGTAGACTCCGCCGGTTGGCGGGACCGGCGCGGACTGCCTCACCGAGGCTGCGTCAAACGTAAGGTTTTGCGCGGCCTGCCCGAACGCGCCGGCGAAACAAAACGCCAAATTAAATACGAGCAACCCCGCAAGAGAGCGTCGCATGCTCTAAGAATACACCTCTCTCGAGGTCGCACCGCAGGGATCAATGCTTTCGAGTATGAGGCGGGATCATCACGAACGCTAGACACGCAAGCTCGAAAGCGACGGTTGCCACGAGAACGCCGATATAGAGCATAGGGCCTCCTTTTTAGCGTCCCCTAGCATACTCCTTTGAAATCCGGGCGGCTAGCCGGGGTGCTGGCAGGCTGTCAAGGCGTCGTGCCGGCACGCCACGCCGATGCATAGGCGACTATTTCGGAGGCCACCGAGTCGATAATCCGCTCGGCGACCTCGCGGGGAGGCGGCGCGCCATTCGGTGCGGCGCTCGACAAAAGCACGAAGGCCACCATCGTGAACATCAACGAAACCAGGAACTGTTTCATATTCTGCCTCTCCTGGTTCTGCAAACCCGTTCGCAGCCGATTGGTTGCGTCTCTTGAAAGAGAATTAATCCAACTGGCCGACGGAGGGACGGTTTCGCTCGACTCCCGCCAGGAGTATACTCGCGACTGTCCGATAGTCCAGAAAGGAGTGTCTAACCCAATGACGGAAGATAACAACATCAAGCTTGCCGAACAACAGATCGCCGCTTTGAATGCGCACGATATCGATCGGTACCTGCAACGAGTCGACAGTTCCTATGTGGGGGAGTCGGAAACCCTGCCTGGTCCCGTTCACGGACCTGAGGGAGCGCGCCAAGCGCTCAACATGCTGTTCACCGGGTTTCCCGATCTGCGAATCGAAGTCGAGCAACTCCTTGCAAGTGGGAATCACGTGATCGCCCGGCTGCGCATGACAGGCACCCATAAAGGGAACTTCGCGGGCGTTGCTCCCACGAACAAGAGTGTTAGCTGGCAATCCTGCTCGGTTGTCGAGCTACGGGACGGCAAGGCGATTCGAAACAGGGTCTATGCCGACAACGCCTCGTTGTTGCGGCAGCTTGGTGTGCTGTCGCTACCTAAGGCGACCGCCGCTGGATAGCCGGCAAACGGCCTCAGAACAACTGCTCCAGGAAATGCTTCAGCCGCGTTAGAGCCTCTCTCAGCGTCTCCTGATCCGACGCATAACAGAGCCGGAGGCTCCCTTCGCCGCCGGCTCCAAAAGCCACGCCGGGCGCCAGGCCCACTTTGGACTCGAGTAACAGGCGCTTGCAGAACGCGAAAGAATCATCAAGATTATGAACGCGCGGGAACAGGTAGAATGCGCCATCGGGAACGGGAACGGTTACGCCTGGCATGCAACCTAGCTCCGCGAGACACAAATCCCGGTTCTCCTGCAGGCGAGCCAACATTTCGTGCAACGATGGCTCGCCCTGGACGAGCGCCGCTTCCCCTGCTTTCTGTACGAAGGCTACGGGGCAAGAGACCATGAACTCATTGAGCTGGGAAGCTCGCGCGATCAAGTCCCGTCTTCCGGCCAGCCATCCCAAACGCCAGCCGGTCATGCACCAGGCCTTCGAAAACGATTGAATCACCACCACGGCGTCGTCACGCCTGCATTTGCAGAGAATCGACGGCGCAGCGGGCGCGTCTCCATAGTACAGGCGCTCATAAACCTCGTCAGCAACGAGCCACAGACGATGACGGCGCGCGAACCCCAGTAGGCGCTCCTGATCAGCCTCCGTTGCGACCCACCCCAACGGATTCGACGGCGAGGTGTACAGCAGCACGCGTGTGCACGACGTGACGGCGGATTCGAGCGCGTCAAAGTCGATGGCGTAGGCGCCGTTCACTAAAGGCTGAGGGATCTCCTTCACCACGGCATGCGACATTTGCAAAATCGCGGAGCCGTTGGGCCACGCGGGCGTGAGCACCAGCGCTTCGTCGCCGGGGTCCACCAGGCAGCGCAAGCAAATGCTGAGACCCTGAACGCCGGAGGCGGTGACGGCGATTTCGGAAGTAGGATCGAGTTCGACGCCGTGCAGCCCTAAGCAATAGCGCGCCAGCACCTTACGCAGTGAAAGGAGTCCCGCGTTTTCGGTGTAGAAGGTGTAGCCGTCCGCCATGGCCTGTTCCGCGGCGCGTTTGATGAAGGCTGGGGTGGGCAGATTGGATTCGCCGAAATAGAGCTTGTAGACGCCCTCCATGCGCATCGCGATCTCGGCGATCTCGCGAACGCGGGAGTAGGGGACGGCGAGCGCGGATGCGGCGACGCGGGCGGGCATGGTAAGTTTCAGTCTACGAGCTTCGAACCGTCTCAACAAAACTCGTTTCAGGGCAACTCAGATGTCGTCGCGGCGCTCAAAGAGATGATCCGCGGCGAGAGAATTGCGCAAACGCTTCTGTTTTCCGGGCCCGAAGGCGTCGGCAAAGCCACGCTGGCTCGGCGATTTGGCGCGGCGCTTCTGGGATACGACGAGAACAAAATCGAGCAGGACGACTTGAGCCTGCCCTCGAATGCGGATCTCATCGCGGAGCGGGAGAAATGGACGTCAGATAAGCGCAACGAAGATCCGCTGGTGTTTTCCTCGCACCCGGATTTCACCACCTTCGCGCCGGACGGGCCGCTGCGGCAGATCACCATCGCGCAAATGCGGCTGCTTAAGGAGCGCGCTCCGCTGAAGCCTCTGCGGGGAGCGTGGAAGGTGTTTCTGATCGACTCGATCGACAAGGCCAATGAGCAGGCTGCGAACTCCCTCCTCAAGACGCTGGAGGAGCCTCCGCCGCATCTGCTGCTGATCCTGACGGCGCGCAACGCTTACGATCTTCTGCCGACCATCCGCTCGCGGGCGGTTCCGTTTTACTTCCGGCGTTTGAATGAAGCGCAGATGCGGGAGTTCCTGGCGTCCCGCAAGGTGGACGACGCGGAGCGCAGGCTCGCGCTGGCGGAAGGCTCGCCGGGTGTGGCCGTGTCGCTGGATCTGGAGGCGTATGATCGCCGCCGCGGCGCAATGCTGGCGCTGTTGAAAGTCGCAGGTGGGCTGGAGCCTTTCAGCTTCTGGATGAAGCATTCCGAATCGATCGCGTCCAGGCGATCGGAGAAACTCGAATGGTATCTGGAAGTGTTGTATGGCCTGCTAGGAGACGTGGCGAGGCTGGGGCACGGCGTTTCCGAGGTGCGTAATCAGGATGTGGCGGGGGAACTGCGCGCCGTGGCGGCCAAGGTTTCCTTCGACTGGCTGCGGGCTGCGGTGGAGCGCGTGGATCAGCTGGTGGAGCTGGCGCGGCGCAATATTCAGAAGTCTTTAGCGTTGGACGCGTTCGCCGTCCAATTGCGCTCCCGATAGCGCTCGTGTTATCCAAGAGTTAATAGCGTTTTCATTCCTCAAGGAGCAGCGCGAGTGGACCCCGCAAACCGTAGGCTGATCCGCCCCTCTATCAATACCGAGGGGAAGGAACAGAGAAGCCCCGCCCCTATCCGCAAGGATGGGCCGCCCAAGAAGGTCTCGCCACCGGAACAGACCAACGCCGAGAACTTTTACTATCTGAAGCAGATGCAGGCGAAGACGCCCATGACCATCGTGCTGAAGGACGGCGAGACGCTGAAGGGCATCATCGAGTGGTACGACAAAACCTGCCTCAAGGTGAACCGCGAAGGCGAGCCGAACCTGCTGGTCTACAAATCCAACATCAAGTACATGTATAAGGCCTAAGTCGCGTCTCGGAGCGGGTAAGGCCGTTTGGTCTCAAGTAATGGGACTTTGTCCTACATCAGGCGGGGCACGGCAGTTCGATGGCTGATCATGCTCATCGATCAAGTGAAGAATCTCCGCCGCGGCTTGGACCTCGCGCCCTCCGCCATGGACATCCGAAAACTGTTTCCGATGTTCACCCCCGCCAGTTTCTTCTCCCATGGCCAATGGCCAGGACCGTTTGAAACCTTGGGCGCTGCCGGCGTCGGGCTGACGTGGGCGCTGGACATCGAGGGCGGAGGAAAGCGATACCTGGACCGGCGCATGTGCTCCCATTGGGAAGCCGAGAAAGTCGATTGGAGGACTGCGGCGATGGCCAACCTTCGAGCGGCAACCGCAGATATTTTCACCCACCGGTTGGGGCGAAAAACCGGGGACGGGATGTTTGTGGGAGCGATGATGCATCCGGACGGCTGGGGGCCGTCCCGGCTCTTGCTGCGCGATGCGCTGGAGAAGGCCTTTCCGGAAGGCTATCGCGTAGCCATTCCGGAGATGAGCTGCGGCTTCGCGGTTTCGCGATGGCTGAATGACGAGGAAGAAGCCGCCGTGATGGGCATGGTGTCGAAATGTTTTCAGAGCGGCACGCGGCCGCTGGCTCCGGGAATTTTCGAGGCTTCAGAAATTCTGCCTAAAGACATGCAGACAAGTCCCGGCTCTTGAGATAGCTCTCGACGAACGCCCGCGCCTGCCGCATGAGAAGATCGTCGGACGCCGCCGCAGTGTCGGCGGCCGAAAATTCAAGTGCTCCGTGGCTCAGCGGGGCGTGATCCTTTTCAAAGACGTAGACGACGCTGAGGCGTCCATTCTGATCACCCGAGACGGAAAAGCGAACGGCGTCGGCGGCGCTGGAGGCCGGAAAGTGCTCGCAGAGGCCGCGTGCGTACCCGCGATTGCATAGCTCGCGCTGATGATCTTCCGGCGGAGCGAACGATATGTCGGGCTGCTGGCGGCAAAACCCGAAACACGGATCTCCCAAGGGCAGGCGGGGACGGTGCGTCCACGCGCCGGGATCGAGCGTCCGTTGTGGATCGAAAAACGGACAGGCCATGCCGGTATCGTAACAGAGCTGTATCGGATCGGCCAGAGCGGTATCCTAACAGATTGGAAGCGGCACGATTGGAAACCACACGCATTGAGATCCTGAAGCAGTTGCTGGAGCAGAACCCCACCAGCACTTTCGCCCGCTACGGCTTGGCGATGGAGTACATCAAGGCGGGCGAACTGGAAACGGCGGTGGCGGAGTTCAAGGCGATTGCGGCGGCCGATCCGGGCTATTCGGCTGCATACTTTCATGGAGGGCAGACGCTCGAAAAGCTGGGACGGCTGAGCGATGCTCGCGGATTTTACCGCGAGGGCATCGCCACGACGCGCGACGAGCACGCGCGCGCGGAAATGCAGGCCGCGCTGGAGTCTCTGGGCCCCGATGACTAAGGCGGATATACTGATGTTGATGCGCTATGTGGGTTTCGCGGTCGTTGCCGCGCTGGCCGCGGCTCCGCCCGCGCTGCCGCTACACGTATTACTGCAAACCAAGCAGCAATCGGCGGGTCAATTGGATTCTAATCCCACGCTGTTTGCGCTGCTGGCCGCTGCCAATGCCGCTGGATACGATGCGGGAATCGATTCGCCCACCAACAGCCCCTTGCGACTGCTGGTGCGGGATCGGCTGGCCAAACAGAAATTGACCTCGATCGTTCCGTTGCGGGCGCTGCTGCGGGACACCCGTCCCAAGGATCCGGCGGCGGAGCTGAACCGCTACATCGAGTTCTCGATTCTGTCCGAAGGACCGCCGGATTTCAAGCCCGCGCGGTCGGACCTACCTCGTCCGGCCGACCTGACGGGCCTGGATGAGCTGCCGCCGCTGCTGGCGGAATTCTATAAGGAAGCCCATCTGGCGGACCTTTGGCGAGAGCTCCAGCCCCAGTACGACAATCTCCTCGACGAGGTTGGACCGCCGGTCCGGCGCGCGCTGCTGGAGGCCAATGGATATCTTCGCAACGACACCAGCGGATACTTGGGCCACCGCTTTCTGGTCTGGACGGAGCCCTTAGGGGCGCCCAATCAGGTTCAGGCATTCAATTATATGGACGACTATAACGTCGTGGTTACGCCCTTCACCACCGTGCCCTCCGACGATATCCGCCACACCTACCTGCATTACCTTCTGGAGCCGATCGCCATCAAATACTCGGCCGAGATCGAGACCAAGGCGGCGCTGTACAACTATGCGCAAAGTGCCCCGCTGGTGGCCGAGACTTACTCGCGCAGCCAATTTGTCGAGCTGGCAACGGAATGCTTCATCAAGGCGGTGGAAAGCCGGATCTCCCACAAGCCGGCGCTGGTGGATCAGGCCTTGCGCGAAGGCTATGTGCTCACGCCCGCCTTTGCCGAGCAGCTGGTGGCTTACGAAAACCAGGAAACCACCATGCGCGTGTTTTTCCCCGACCTGGTGGAGAAGATCGATGTGAAGCGCGAACAGAAGCGTCTGGCAAGCGTCCAGTTCGTGACGGAGCGGGCGGTGCGGACCGTGCATATCGCGGTCCCCGCTCCCGCGCCTCCACCTGTGTTGACCGGCGCGGCCAAAACCCTGGATGACGCGGAGCACGCCATTCGGGATCGCAAGGCGGCTGCCGCCAAGGATCTGTTCCTCCGGTCGCTTCAGGAAACCGACCTGAATCCGATGCACGCAAAGGCGTATTATGGTTTAGCGCGTGTCGCCTTGCTGGAGAACGACCCGGACGCTGCGGAGCGTCTGTTCCATAAGGTTCTGGAGTTGGACCCCGACCCGGGAACCAAGTCATGGAGCCTGCTCTACCTGGGAAGGCTATCGGATAACATGCAGGGCGGCCGCGAGCAGGCGCAGGAATTCTATAAAGCGGTTTTGGCTGTCGCCGGCGTGCCGGGCCAGGTGCGCCAGGCGGCGGAGCAAGGTCTAAATCAGGCATTTACAAACAAGAAATGAGTGTAAGGAGTCAGAGAATGAATAAGAGAGCATTCACGTTCATGGTGGCGCTCGCCGGCGTGGCGGCGCTGGTATTGGCGCAGGATCAACCCAAGCAACCGCCCACAGTGGTTGTACCCAAAGGCAAGACGGTTTCGGCGAAAGAAGCCGCGGCGATCAAGAAGATTTCCGACGCCAAGACCCCGGACGAGAGAATCGCCGCGGTGGATAGTCTGATCACCGGTTTCCCGGACACCACCTTCAAGGGCGCGGCGCTCTACGAAGCCGCGGAAGCGGCCGATCAGAAGCGGGACTACGCCAAAGCGGTCTCTTACGGCGACCTTTCGATTGAGGCCGATCCCAAGGCGGGGACCGCCATGAACGCCATGCTCCTGGTAGCGGGCGAGTTGGCGCAGCATACGCCGAAATACTCCCTCACCAAGGAAGAAGACCTCGGCAAGTCTGAAAAGTACGTAACTCAAGCCCTGGCGATGCTTCCTACCATCACCAAGCCGGAAGGCGTGAAGATCTCGGACGCCGATTGGGAAGCGTTCAAAAAGGACAAGAATTCGGAGGCCCATCGGGACCTTGGGCTGATCGCGACAGCTCGCCAGAAATGGGACGTAGCGGTAACCGAATTCAAGCTCGCCGTGGATAACGCATCCACTCCGGATTCGGTGGTTATGGCGCGGCTGGGCAACGCCTACAACGAGAACAAACAGTACGCCGAAGCGAAAGCGGTTCTCCAAAAGGTCGTGGCTTTCCCCAATCTAGATCCGAACGTGAAGGCATTCGCGGAATCGGAGCTGTCCCGGGCAGAGAGGGAGCTCAAAGCCGCAAAGTAACTCCCGAAGGCTAGGGGCCGCGGATGAGCGCCGATGAACGCAGATTGAAAGCAAATAGCAATCGCCGTGCATCTGTTTTAATCTGCGGCCGGCTCGCTTACCTTTATGGACGTGGATCTTGGGGATCTCGAACGAAAACTAGGGCACACGTTCGGCGATCGTGGGCTGCTGGAGCGGGCCCTGACCCACACATCTCATATCTACGAACAGCCTTCGGCCGGCCCCCCGGAGGGCGATAACGAGCAACTCGAATTCCTGGGCGACTCTATCCTGGGATTTGTGGTGAGCGCGTATCTGGTTCACCACAATCCAGGCTATCCCGAGGGCCGCCTTTCAAAACTCAAGGCCCACCTGGTCAGCGCCGTCCGTCTGCACGAAGTGGCGCAAGAACTGGGGTTAGGCGAATTTTTGTATCTGGGCCGCGGCGAAGAGATGAGCGGCGGGCGCAGCAAGAAAGCGCTTCTTTCCGACGCCGTGGAGGCGCTGATCGCCGCGCTGTACCTGGATGCGGGGCTGGACGCGGCGCGAGCCTTCATCGAGGATCGGGTGGTAGGGGGAATCAAAGCAGCCGAGGAGGGCTTGGATGCCGCGGTCTCCGACCACAAGAGCGCTCTCCAGGAAATGGCCCAGGCGCTGAAATTGCCGGCTCCCCGTTACGTGGTGGTGGACGAGAGCGGACCCGAACATTCCAAGACCTTTACCGTGGAGGTGCGACTGGGCAAGGAATGGGTCAGCCAAGCGCAGGGGCTGTCCAAGAAGAGTGCGGGACAAAAGGCGGCCCAGCAGGTGCTCCAGCAGTTGAGCGAGTGGGGACGTTAGTCCGAAACACTCCCCCGGCTTCTTCGATCCTCTTACTTGATGAGCGGATAAACCGTCCATAGGGTATTGAAGATTCTCCAGATTGGTCCATAATACTGAATACGAACTCTTCCGATGGGTGGTAAGGGAGGGTCCGGACGGAAGCGTGAGCGCAGAGACCCAAATTCGCCGGCTGTTGGCCGTGACAGGCCTGCACAGCGCGGGTGCCTGTCTACCGCTCCCTGACGGTCGCGGTTCGAAGGCGCGGAGTCCGCGGAGAGCGGTCGAGTTCCTCAGCAGCGCCGTGATTTTATTGTGCCCGCTGGGCGTGCTGGCGCAAGCGCCGATGGGAAATGCGCCGCGCATCAATGCCACCGATAGGGCGGTGCTGGAGACCCGCGAGGTCCGCAAGGACTTGGCGTGCACGGTGACGCCCAATAAACCGGAGCTCGGCTTCGATCTCCGCTTTCACGGCGGGTTCGACGTCAGCGTGCCGTTGAACGAACTTTCGGGCAACGAAAACCAGCTCACGATTCTGTTTCGCGTGATTCCAGACAGCCACAAGGATACGCCCAGCTATTTCGTGCAGCACATCCATGTGCCGGAGATCGCCGATGACGCCAAGGGAGACGCCAACCTGCACGGCATGGTGGATCTGGGCGAGGGCGTCTATCACGTGGATTGGTTGATGCGCGACCGCAGCGAGCGCGTATGCTCCTTTTACTGGGACACGGAAGCAGCGCTGCCGCCCAAGGACAAGCAAATCGAGCTGGCGCTGGCTCCGGGCGCCGTGGAGCGGATGGGGATTGAGCAATTCGCCGAGGAACCGCCGGTGGAGCGGGCCCAGGCCTCGCCTCCCTTGAACATCAAGGTGCTGGTGAATTTCGCGCCGCAATTCCCGGATGCGTCCGCCATGCGCCCCAGCGACACGGTGGCTCTGGTGACCATGCTGCGGCGCATCGCCCGCGAGCCTCAGTTCGGCAAGTTCTCGCTGGTGGCGTTTAACATTCAGGAGGAGCGCGTGCTGTACCGCCAATCCAGCGCCGACAAAATCGACTTCCCGGCTCTGGGCGAGGCGGTTCACAACATCAGGCTGGGGACCGTGGACGTCAAACGCCTGGCACGGAAGCACGGTGAGATCGACTTCCTGACGGATCTGATCAAGAAAGAAGTCGCCTCCGGCGGCGATCACCCGGATGCCGTGATCTTCGCCGGTCCCAAGATCATGCTGGACGATTCGGTGCCGGAGGATCAGATCCGGCCGTTTGCCACCGACGTGGACTTTCCGGTGTTTTACGTGAATTACAACCTGTATCCGCAGGATCTATTGTGGAAGGATTCGGTCAGCCACGCGGTGAAATTGTTCCGTGGAACCGAGTACACCATCAGCCGCCCGCGGGATCTATGGTTTGCCGTGACCGAGATGGTCTCGCGTATTGTAAAATCGAAACATGGGCGGAGCACGAATCCTTTATCCTCCCAGTGAATCCTCTGCGATCCGCTGGCACTTTGCGCTCCTGCTCATGCTGGCAGCGCTGCCCGCCCTTGCGCAAGATCCCAGATATGTAAACAAACTGGCGCCCTACGTCAATTCGCCGGCGCGCGTGGTCGATCGAATGCTGGAACTGGCGAGCATCCGGCCGGGCGAAACCGTTTTCGATCTGGGCTGCGGGGACGGCCGCATTTTGATCGCGGCCGTGCAGAAGTTTCAAGCCAAGGCCGTCGGCATCGAGATTTCGCCTAAGATCGTGGCCGAAGCCCGATCCCGCATCAAGAAGGCCGGTGTCGCCGACAAGGCGCAGGTGATCCAGGGCGATCTGCTTCAGGCCGACCTCACCGGCGCGGACGTGGTGACGATTTATCTCGCCACCTCGCTCAACCAGGAGTTGCGTCCGCGCTTGGAGAAGTTTCTCAAACCGGGCGCGCGCGTGGTCTCCCACGATTACGCCGTGCCGGGATGGAAGCCCACTCAGGTGGTGCAGGCCGAAGGCCGGCAGAAGCACTCCATCTACTTGTACGAGATGCCTCCTGTGAAGCAATAGGGGCGGCTCGGGATTCTGTAGACCGCTCCCTGTGCCCGCGGCTCTAAATCGGCGCTCAACTTGTAACGTGTTGGCCGAGCCGCGACCATAGGGAGCCGTTTCGTCTAGAATATCGAGTTTCACGGCGGTCCTTTCCGAAGCGCGCGATTTCGAACTTCTTCGGGCAAGCTCTGGTATGCTGTGCTCAAGGGCCGCCCTCGCGCGCGAGAGCGCAGGCACGCATGATTCTCATTCCTCTGCGCTCCTCCGAGCGCGTCTATTCCACAGCCAAAGTCACCGCGGGGCTGATCGCGGCAAACGCTGCAATCTTCCTGTATCAGGTTTCGCTGCCGCCTCGCGCGCTGAACGACTTCGTCACTCAATGGGGCATCGTTCCGGATCGCCTGAATCTGGCATCGCTGGTGACCTCCATGTTTCTGCACGGAGGATGGCTGCATATTTTGGGAAACATGCTGTTCCTGTGGGTATTCGGACGGAATGTCGAGGATTTAATCGGAGGAACGCGCTTTCTGATTCTATATTTGGTTTGCGGCGTCGCGGCGGGCATCGTGCAGATTATCGCGAATCCCTATTCACGCCTTCCCACCATTGGAGCCAGCGGCGCCATCGCCGGGATTATGGGCGCTTACCTGATCCGCTTTCCGCGCTCGCACATCCGGAGCCTGTTCTGGCTGATCTTCGCATGGTTTATTGACGTCCCTGCGGCGTTCCTCTTGCTGTACTGGTTCGCCATCCAGTTCGTGAGCGGATTCTCGGCGCTGGCAGGAAGCGATTACACCGGCGGCGGCGTGGCCTGGTTCGCGCACGTCGGCGGCTTCATAGCCGGAATGCTGCTGATACGCCTGTTCCCGGACCAGCGAAAATGGCGGACCTGGTATTCGGACGAGTAAGTGGGGCAGGTCTTCGACCTGTCAATTTCGGCGCTCGTTAGCTGAAAAGCTCAGCGACCTTCACGGAGAAACCGGGCAGCAGGCCGGGGGCTTCCAGAAGATCTCCGGCATGCAGCGTCCGCTCGGCTCCAGAGGCTTCGAAGACTTTGACTTCCTCGCGCTTGGGATAGACGACCCACACCGTGTGACAGCCCGCGGCCAAATACTGCTTGACCTTGCGCGTACTTTGGCGAATGCCGTCCGAGGGCGAAAAAATCTCGACAGCCAGATCGGGTGCGCCGTTGGCAAAGCTCTTGCTGCGGACGGATTCGAGACGCTCCTGCCGGACGAATGCGACATCGGGGGCAAGGACTGTTCGATCGTTGAGCCGGAAACCGGTGTCTCCGGCGACCACCTTGCCCAGTTTGTTTTTTCGTACGTGCTGGGCCAGAAGCACCGCGATCTGAACCTCGCAATCTCCATGTTCAAAGCCCGCCGGCGGCATGGTGATCAGTTCCCCTTCGTCGAGTTCGATTTGCACCGAAGCGTCGTCGGGCATCCGCGCCAGATCGTCAGCAGTCAG
>Ga0209415_10000888_pt1 | contig 56827 bp, 48 predicted proteins | sample PeaSoiSIISIP2007_FD_187696 | JGI IMG/M metagenome (GOLD analysis project Ga0209415, IMG submission 187696) | Peat soil microbial communities from Weissenstadt, Germany - SII-SIP-2007 (SPAdes) (version 2) | ecosystem: Environmental > Terrestrial > Soil > Wetlands > Peat | place: Germany... | reverse complement strand
ACTTGTTTACTAGGTATCCGCCGATGCCGCCGAGGCTCAACCGCAAACGAGCACTGTTTGTCCTCACCAAGATCGACGAGATCCTGGCGTGGGAACAGCAGAAAGAGGCAGAGCGCGACACCCGTTTCGTCGATCTGGGCAGGTATCTGTGCGAAGTGCGCGCGGGACAGTACTGGAGGCTGGAGAACCTGAAGTCGTTCGACGAGTTCCTGGCAAGGCGGTTCCCGGAATCGCGAAGGAAGGCGTACTACCTGATGTCGATCCACGAACACCTGCCGCCGCAGGCGCGGAAGGATCTGAAGGAAGTGGGCTGGGCGAAGGGGCTGGAGTTAGCGAAAGTCGCGCGTCGGGACGGGCAGCACTTCGATTGTGCAACCTGGTTGCACAAAGCTCGGGAGCTGCCAAAGGAGGACTTCAGGCGGGAGGTGGAGAAGGAACTGACAGGAAGGGATGAGGAACCGTCGGAACTGATCTACTTCAAGGTCTATAAGAGCCAGATTCCTGTAATCGAGCAGGCGATCGAAACAGCGGCCCTCATGCTGGGTACGGACAAATCGCGTGGTTACTGTCTGGAGATGATCTGTGCGGACTTCCTGGCGGGCGCCCACCTGGACAATGGTGACCCGGAGATCCTGCTGCACTCAATCTCACGCTACTACAAGTTCTTGCCCGGCGAACAGCAGCAGGCTTTCCTCGAAAACCTGCCTGAGAAGGCATCCTGAAATGATTCACCCCAAAGCCACTCCCTCGCGGCTAGACCCCTTGTCCTATGAAAGCCTGCGCCAGGAGGTTCTGCGTCGCGACGGCTGGCGATGTCAATCCTGCAGCACGATGTCGAATCTTGAGGTTCACCACAGGGAGTTCCGCAGTCATTCGGGGGCCGACAGTGACGACAACCTGATCACGCTCTGTCATGAGTGTCACGCGCAGGCTCATTTAGAGTCCTGAATCTCTAAAAGCCGGGACGCAAGCTATAGTTGCCATCTGCTCGGTGGCCATGGACATCTGACACTTCGAACTTCGGCGATAGGAGATCAGATCAATCGTGGAACAGATAACCATCAAGTCGCTGCGGGGACGGCACTGGCCCGCCCATAGATCGAAATTAGAGATTTTGGTGCTTCTGGACCGCCGCTGAATTCTGTACCATCGAAGATAAACACCCTGACCTCCTAATGACAATTGTCCAAGGTCAGGGTTAATCTCCTTGCTGTTTTCCTTTCACTGGGAAGGAGTGGCTCCCGATGCGACGTCTAGCCATTGCAGTGCTTTTGCTGTTGTTGGAGATTGTCTGCCCGACTCATTCTGCCTCAAACGTAGATCCGGCGGCGGAAGAAAAGGCCAGCCCTGTGAGCGGAGTGGCTCCGGCGGGAATCACTTACGCGACAACGGCGCACAACTGGACGCAGAAAATCTCGAACACGTTGACGGCAGGAGCCCTAGGCGAGGTCAAACTGACTCCCTGTCCGACCGGGGTCGATACGACAAGTAGGGCCGGCTATCAGGTTCTTATCTCAGGCGGCGGAAACAGCGAGGCGGTCGATGTGATCTCTGGAAGTTGCGTGTCGGGAGCTTCGTCGGGGACGATTACGTTTACTCCTTATTATTCCTATCCGGCCGGGTCCAGCGTCGGTTCGGCCTCGTCCGGCATTCAGGAAACGCTGAACGATGCTTGCGGCGTCGATCCGACCCCATGGAAGAATGCCCACTGTAACGTCATTATCCCGGCGAACGGCCCCGGTTATCCCACTCACGCTATCAACACGTACAGTGTTCCGGGAACGATTTATCTGCACTCGAACCAATCGGTGTTGAGCGGCTACGGAGCTTCACTGGACTGCACCGGACGTGGAGCCTGCCTGCAAGTCGGCAATCTGGCGAATGCCGATGCGTTCGCAAACAATACGGTGCAAGGTCTCAGTTTCCGTACGCCAACGAATTACTCGCGCAACCCGGCGTACGCGGGAGTGGCGATCACGAAAACGCAGCGCTTGTCGCAGTTGGTGACGATCACGACGGCCACCGCGCACGGCTTTCGACCGGGTGACATGGTGACGATCCTATTTACCGACCACAACGCGTACTGGGGGGATGCGGTTGTCACGGCCGTGCCCTCGAGCACGACGTTCCAGTATGCGCATACCGGGAACGACATTGCCTCACAGGCAACGCCCGGGGTTGTGGCTCTGGCCTATGTTGCCGTCCTGGACGACGCCATGAACACCCACCTGACTGACGTTTCTTACGACAATGTGGGGGAAACCGGGCACTTTAACAACTTTTTCGATCTCTGGGACGATGAGAATGCAACCATTGACCACTTCAATAACAATGCAATCTCGCTGAATTACGGTGCGAACTGGACCGGATCGTTTGTGTTTTCGGCGGGAAACCAGGGACGACATCAGATAGCCCCAGTCATCACGCTGCGGGACTCGACCATCACGGCCAACTACTCCAATGGCGTGACGGTTTACAACTCCAATGGCGTTTATGTCGAGAACACGGTGCTGCAGGCCACGGGGCCGTGGCAGGTATATGCGTCGAATTCGACGGGCAACTACCAAGGGGCGTACCTGAAGAACATCTACTCGGAAAGCTCGACAAGCGCGAATCCAGTTTCGCCGGTGCGCTCTCCATTTGCTGGGACGGGAATCTCGGGCTTGATCGCGGGGGCGACCAGTGGGGCGGCAAGTTTCGCGGTCGCTGGGGTAAGCGGAGTCGAGGGGGCGTTTCCCTGGGGCGGAAGTGGAAGCATCCGGTATTCCTACTTCATTGTGGTGAACGATACAACGGCCGGCACTCACACCTCGCCGATGCAGGTTTTGAACTATAGCTCGACCGGGAGTGATTCCATCCTGGTACGGTGGCCGCGAGTTGCCAACAGAACCGACACCATGACCTATGACGTGATCCGCACCACGACCCCGGCGGGAATTGGGGCTGTGTATCCGTCGTATGGGAACTGCAACGGTGGAACGTCGTCATCGTGTGGATACGTTGCGCATAATCTGGCGCAATGTGCGGGACTGGTCTGCACATACACCGACAGCGGAGGCGCGGTTCCGCAGTCCTACACGGTTCCGCAGGGGACCTATGCGGGAAACCTGATCTTTTGGCCGGGATCGATTGTGTCGGTCAATAAGAGTGTCGCGGTGGATGTCGAACATCCGAATGTGGTGGGCGTTGGACTGGGGAACGGTCCCTTGCAGGTGGCGATGCGATGTACGACTTATGGCCAGACGTCGCCGGGAGGGTATACGGCTTGTCTGGCGAGCATAACAAACGCCAACAATAGTGTTCCGAATCAAACGGCGACGCTGATGACAGACGGAGGCGCGGCGGGCGGTGGGCAGACGCTTTCCAAGGGCCGCTTGAACTTTGGCACTTCTCCTTGGGCCATCTTGCAACCGCACCACATCATAACGCTGGTTGATTCGGAGCCGGGTCTGACACGAGGGACCATCGGCTACCGGCCGCGGGCCAACGCAAATGATGTGTGGATCGGGACCGATGTCGCCGCGCGCGGAGCGGGACTGAGTGCGGGGCAGCTCGCGTTTGGAGCCCCAGTGTCCATCACCGGTTACATCCACGCGACTGGAGATGGTGTGCATCCGGATTGGCTGGAGCGACTGACCTCGAAGGGAAAAACGTTCGCCGTTCCGGTAAGGATAAACGAGGGAAAAACCTTCACTTTGGGGGATGGCTCCCCGCTTTCACAGATGAAAATCTACACTGCTAATAACGTGCCAGCGAGCCACGTGCCTGCACAGAGTTGCTTGGATGTCCTCGGGAAAGTGGGTGGCCTGACCAAATCGGATCAGATTGCCGGCGTCACTCCGCCTGCGGGGTTGGGGAATCTGTCCCTTAACGCCTATCCTGCTCATGACGGGGCGATCATTTTACATTTCTGTAACGCGAGCGGGTCCGAAGCGATCACCCCGGCCGGTACATATTCGTTTCTGGCGGTGCGCTAGCTGGCATGAAGATTTAGCGAACAGAACCGGGCATTCGTCACGGCACCCGTGACCTTCGCCTGCTCGCTTTCGCTGAGATCGTTGTAGAAGGGCAAACGCAGCAGGCGCTCGCTAACCTCTTCTGTTACCGGGCAATTCGAGGGACCGGCGGCGAACTTCAGTCCCGCCTCCGACAGATGAAGCGGAGTGTAGTGGAAGACGCTGAGAATGCTCTGCTCCTTCAATTGTGAAATTAAGGACGCGCGGTGCTCCACCGAGGGCAGCAGCAGATGGCGAAAGCGCTCAAAAACCCGTTAATTCGCGGTAGGGACACGTCATTGCTGAGTGCCCACCGGGTGGCCGGGGGCGGTCGCCCGCTCCCCGGCTCCCACAGAACGTAGCATGCAGATTACCCGCACTACGCTCGTCAGAAGTTGCGTCACAGCGTGGCGATAGCGTGCAACTCCGAGTAACGGAGATGCAGCTTTGGTCGCAACAACGGAAACTGCGCCTTGATCTGCTGAAAATGATTCCACCAGACCTGCCCGTGCCAACTCCGGCTGTTCCGAACACTTCGCGCGACTCAGCGAAGGCCAGCACCCGGAGCCGGAGCGTGGTGCGCTTCTATAAGAAGCGCGGGACGGCAGAGCAATGGATCAAAGAGGGCAAGCAGGCGGTGAAGATGACCCGGCTCTCCTGTCACCGTTTCCGCTCGAACCAAGTGCGGCTGGCATTGAGCCTGCTGGCCTACAACCTGGGGAATTTGTGGCGGCGGCTAGCTCTGCCCAAACGGATCGAGAAATGGTCACTGACGAGTCTGCAGCAACGGCTGGTGAAGACCGGCGGAAGGCTGGTAAAACATGCCCGCTACTACTGGCTCTTGCTGGCGGAGAGGCATCTGACGCAGCGGCGGTTCGGGGCGATGCTGGGCCGGATCGCGTTGCTATCGATACCGACGGGATAGGCGGATCGTGGTCCAGTCGGCAGCGGAATCCGTCTGTTAACTGGCTGGGTAAGGGAGAGGTGTTGCAAAAGTAGGCCACAATGGGGCAACTTTGGGCTGTGCTGCTGCGGATGAAGACCGTCGGGAGTGCTCTCGATGAAAAATCGTTTTACGGTGTCGCGAACAAGCGAGACGGGTGTACTATGGTGTCGTTTTCGAGGTCAAAAAGGGAAATTCCGGCCAGGGGTGAAACAGCGAGCGATTCTCGTAACTGGACTTCATTCTGCAGTGGCTGGCAACCGAGAGCGCTCAGTTGTTAATCTCGACAAGCTCACTTACGCCGGCAACCTCAACAACCTGGAGCAAATTGCCACTGACGAGCGTTATAGTCTTGTTCATGGCGATATTGCTGATCGAAAGCTGGTTTGCGATCTGCTCTAGCAATATCAGCCGCGGGCGATTGTGGACTTTGCAGCGGAAAGTCCTGTTGATCGCTCGATCCATGGACCAGATGATTTTATCCCCACTAATGTGAATGGTACCTTCGCCCTGCTGGAGGAAGCGCGTGCCTATGTTGCGGAAATGCCTGAGAGCCAAAAGTCAGGCTTCCGCTTCTTGCACGTTTCCACCGACGAGGTTTCAGGTTCGCTGGATCCTGCTAAGGTAAAAAAGGACCCAATCAGGTTGAGTTAGTCCCCGGAGATTGTGTGAGCGGATCATGCCCCCTGCGTTTTCTTGGTTTAGGCTCGCTACAACACGCAAAGACTGGTTCGACAGCGGTTTGTTCCGTTTCTGCTCGTGGGCGCTTCTCTTTTCCTGTGTCATCCTCCAAATCATCTCGAACCTCCCGAAGCCGCTGGATTCCTTCGACGAGAGCATCCCGCTGGTCTCTGCGGAATTGGTAAGACATGGACGCCTGGCCGGCATCGATTTCCTAAGTTCCTATCCGCCGCTGTCATATTATCTGCTGGCGGCTTCTTTCCGCCTGACTGGCGAAACCGTCTTGGCCCTGTATGCGCTCGACGCAATTCTCTATTGCGTGTTGATGATCGCGGTCGCGAGGCTTTTTGGGATGCTGGCAGGGCGTCTTAGGCCGCTCGCGCCATGGATGAGCCTGATGGTAGCGCTCGCGATCGTCGATTTCGGGCCCAATTGGCTAGGGTCAGCGTCCGCTCTCCTCACCGTTGTTGTCTATGCGGCTGGGGTAGGCCGGGCCAAGCCCGGCCTGCGATCGTTCCTCGCGGCGGTTGGCGCGCTGGCGGGGCTCTCCACGCTGTTGCGGTTCAATTTCGGTCTCTATGCGGCGTGCGTGGTCGTCATCGATCTCGTCATGGAACAGCTTCGCACATCTGGCCAAGCATTCAATCGAGTCTGGTTCCGTCGTCTCGCCGCAGACCTATGTGCGTTCATAGTTCCATTCCTCATGGTGAACGTCGCATTCTGGGTTTCGGTCTACCATGAGAAGGCTCTCTTCGCTCTTGTTGACGTGTTCATGACCTCGAAGACCACGACCGGATCCATGCGATTCATTGATGTTTCCCTCCTGGAGGGAGGGGTAGTAGCCTGGCCCTGCGCTTGGGTGTTTCTAAGCGAGATCCTTACGTCTGGCCGGTTGTCGAAGCGCGCCTTGCTTGCATTGGCTCCGGTCCCTGTACTTCTGACAGTTCTCATGGTCGGAAGAGCGCTCCCCGCTGTGGCGCCCGTGCTGACGGAGCTCGGAGCGCTGAGCGTGATCTTTCTGTATGTTGTGGTCGGCGGTTTTGGCCGCGTGGAGTTCTCTTTTCTATTGTACCTCGCCTTCAGTCTGCATTATTACTTCACGCGGGCGGACGATTACCACTTGGTTCAGGTGACGACAATTTTGAAGATGGGAATCCCACTCTTTGTTCTGCCGCTATCACGGTCGAATCAGGAGAGCGGACGAGACGTCGCCAGAGGAGTGGCATTCGTTGTTCTGGCGATTGTGATCGGGCTGGGTGTGACGGGTTTTGGAGCATTGTGGCGGCCGGACCTGGCGGATTTCCTCGACGGGCTGCGTTGCATCAGTGGCGCTGCGTCGCGAATCTCCGATGCCGACCGCCTGGCTGCGCGTGACACGAATAGCCCCTGGATCTACGCGCACAAGGGTGAAGTTCTGAGAAGAGACGAGTCCGATGTGATTGCCTTTATCAGAGCGAAAACGGCTCCCGAGGAGACGATCTTCGTGGGCGCACAGGACCACTCAAGGGTTTACGCGAATGACGTGAGGATCTACTGGCTCGCCCAGCGAATGCCCTGCTGCCGAGTCATCGACATGAGCCCCGACGTCGTGCTTCATGCCGACGTCCAAGCGCAGATCATTTCGGATCTTAACCGCAATCGGGTGAGGTGGGCGATTCTGGAGAGCAACGCCGAAATGGGCGATGCTGCCGCCGCATTCTATAGAAGGGTGAGGCCTGGGTCCCGGTTGCTGGATGAGTTCCTGGCGGCCAACTACGAGCCCACTGCGAGTTTTGGCAAGTTCTCGGTCCGCGCGCGCAAATCGCCGTTCTGAGCTTGAGAGCGTTGCCGTTTCGCGAAATCAAGTTGAGTATTTTCGCGCCGTCCACGCGGAAATGGCTGCGATTGTGGATCAGATGTCGTAGCCCATTTTCCGGGCAAGCGCAGCACCGTCTGATTGCTGGTGAGAATGACTAGGTGCGTTTGCTGCTCCCGCTGCATGCCCCGCCCCGGAAACATCTGGTTCTGGTTAGTCGGTAGCGAACCTTAATGCAGGCATATAATATGGCAACCGTTAACTACGTCAAACCCCGTGCCAAGCCGAATGACCGAAACGTTCGAAGCAAGTTACCTTTAACCTCACTGGTACGCGGTTTACACCCGCTCCCGCCACGAAAAAAGCGTGACCGAGCAGCTGATTCACAAATCAGTGGATCCCTTCCTGCCGCTCTATGAAACCATTCGAAAATGGAAGAATGGATTTCTACATGAGGAATTGTCGCTGTTGTTGGCCGATTTGGGAAACGATCCGAAGTATAGTGAGCGCGTGAGTCGTATCAGAACATTGCTGGCAGACCCGTAGTTCCTGCAAGTCGAGCAGATTTATTTCGTCCCCAAATACGTCACTCTTGATCCGAGTAGTCACAGCAATTCTTGAAGGCCGACAAATCCCTATTTTCGCGGAATGGCCCGATAGTGACACCACCAAGCACGCAGGGGCCATCAAAGCCAAAATCGCAGCCGCCCGCGTCGCCAACACCGACTCCATCATCAGCCGGCCGCTTCCCTTTCCGCGACGACGGGCAGCGATGCAGCGACCAGCAACACCCAAAGCGCACCCCCGCAACTCACAGGTTTGTCGTTCATTGCTGGGGTTCAAGCTTGGGTCTGTAGGCGGCTAGCAGCGTTGCCATCAGGATTAGTGCCGACAGTGGCAGCAAGCTAACCAGAAACACCCTGATGGGGCCGATGGTCAAATGGGTTTGCAAATAATCCGGGTAGCGTGTTCCTGTCACCAGCGTGCAAACGCTGGCCACGACAAGAACCCAGCCTGGACGCGAGAATCTTTCCGCTTTGAGGAAGAACCAGACAAACATTAACGGAAGAATCTCAAGCACGTAGTAATGTCGCCAGGTGAAGGGCGCTATCAACAGGGTGATCAGTGACATGACAACCATATCCCAAATGACGTCGCCGCGCTGATTCCTCTTTAGCAGGATTGCCAGACTGGCCAGGTAGACCGCAAATCCCAACACTTTATCGAACGCACACAATCCGCTCGGAGTTTGCGTGGGTATCTGCTCGTAACTCAGAATATTCCCGTAGTAAGTGTTCTGCACAATTCCCGATAAGGAGTAATTATAGGGCCCGGGAACACCGCACGAGAGCGCCGAAATTTTGGCGAAGTACAAGCGATGATTTTCCCAGCCGAGGTGCCACACGCCGATGCCGATGAGGATAGCCATCCACAGCGTATAGGCAGCAAGCCATTTCCAGCGGCGCCGGATCAGGAATACACCCACTGCCAGAACCGGGGTGAGTTTTACGATCGTGGCCAGAGCCAGCATGAACGCGGAGAGAACATCCTGCTTCTTCTCTGCGAAGAGAACTCCCGCCGACCAAGTCAGCAAGAGCAGGGCCCCGAATTGGCCCTTCTCCAGCGTCAGCGTGAAGGGTTGAAAGGTGAATCCCGCCAGCGTACAGATCAGCAGAGCTGTGGGACTAAACGCTCCGCACACTTTCAAGCAAACCCATATAGCTAGAAAAAAGAAGACATCAGTGAGAATGCGCCAGACCATGAATGCCAACTGGTAAGGCAATTTCCCCAGCGGGACCAATAATGTTGCGATGATTGGCGGAGCGCTGAAATGCAAGGTGTCGCTCAGCCCATTCTGGTGAGCTACCAGGTTCCATTCGGTGTCAGGCTGGATGCGGCCTAAGACTGCTTCTTTGTTTTCGTGCGTGGGGTAATACAGCGGATGCTGACTTGGGTCAGCCGATCCCGCCAACTTTGCTGCCACGTAGTAATGTGGAAAATCGATCGCCGATCCAGTGGGGTAGGCGGAGGATCGGAATGTTTCCCACTCCGTCGCGAACTGGTTGGCAGCAAAGATTACCAGCAAAATCACAACGGCAGAGGTCAGCCAGCTCCTCAGATCCGTAGCACTGATGGCAGTTTCGCTTGATGGCGGCTTGTAGGCAGTTGAGGGGTTCACGAAGATATTCGCGCTATGTTAACAGAAGAGGACCGGAAGCATAGCCACCTCAAGCGTCAGCGCCCTGCGTTTCTCGTTTCTCATTGAGATGGCTTTGGGTCCGCCGCATCAATCGCCGGAGCGTCCGGCGGAATGTAATAAAGGCGAGTGGTCTTGCCCACCCACTCCTTGGGTGAATACGGATCGAGCCAGTCGAAGGCATGCGGCGGATACGTGGTGTGAAAAACAGTGCCCAAGCGCAACGAGCGCGAACTGATCGCCACCCATCCCTTGACTGGTTGAAAGGGCTGCAGCACTTCCATCTCGGGCAAACCCATATAAGAAAGTTCAGCACTGCTCCACATAGCAATGTACACGTGCGAAACATGTTGGGCGCGAAGCGCGTCCGCAAGACGGTAAAGGTCCTGGCCACAATCCAAGTCGCAACCGGTAATGAGAACCTGGCTTGGATCGTTCCCCGCCAACGGATTGAAGTAGGCGATGTAGTCGCTTCGCGCGGCGAACGACGCAAGCCCTTGCCACAGCAACAAAGCCGCCAGCAAGGCCCTTCCGCCGAAGCGTGGCCGCCCCGGAAGTTGCCACAGATACGCCGATCCAAAGCCGCCAACCACTGCGAGCAAAGGAAACACGATCAGGACGTGCCTAAGGCCGGCATCATAGCTCACGCCCATGGTAACGATGATGACGGCAATCGCCGATACGGCCGGGGCCAGCGCCTGCCAACGCCTCTCGCGCTCTCTTGCGAGCAGAGCGGCAACCCCGGCCAGGCACAGAACCAGAAACGGCAAGGGCGTTTTTACGGCAACTCCGACCAGAAAGAAGTACCACCATCCTCCCGTCTTGGTTTTCCCCAACAAATAACTTTGTGACCCACTCTTGTTGAGAGTCCACGCCGTGGCGACACCCTTAAGCAAGGCGGGCGCGGGCAGCGCCCAGTCCGAGATCACCATCTCCCGTGCAACGCTTCGCAAAGGCCCGGGAAAGTGCTGGAATGAGGGCATGTTCTCAGGAGTAAGCTGCATGCTCTCCCGCACATGACCAACAGAGAACCCGTAACCAGCCCAGAGCAAGATAATGGCGATCACTCCCGCTATCGTTGCCTTGCCGAACCACGCACGCGGATCGATTTTGGGCAGAGGTTCGCTGCGGTCGCCCAGAAGCAACTTGCACAGAACCAGGGCCAACGCGACCGCCGGGAAGAAGAGCAGGATCGTGAACTTTGTGAGGAATGCGAATCCTGCCGCAATTCCCAGCCAGACGCTCGATCGAATCGTTGGTTTATCGAGCGGCTTATCCAGCCATGCGGCAAACGCAAGAAACAAAGCGAACTGCGTGCACGAGGCTGGCAAATCCGTGTACGCCAGGCCGGCAAAGGCCAGGATGATCGGTAGCGTACTGACCAACGCCGCCGCCAGCACACCGGCAAGGTCTCCGAACTCCCGGCGAGCCCAGAAAAAGACGAGAACGATCTCGAGCACCAGAAATGGGAGCATGCCCGAACGAGCCAGTGCCAAAGTGCGGGCGAAATGGCCGCTGCCGTAAATGATGTGATTGCCAACCACGTTGTAATCCTGAGTCGCAGGATCGTCAGATGGCAGACTTGGATATCGGTCTCCAGCAAGAAGCAGCGGCAAGCCTATGGCAACACGCGCCAGCGGAGGGTGAACGGGGTCAAGCTTGTAGGTGTGTCTGTCTAACCATTCCAGCGCCGCCGAGATGTGACAGGGCTCATCGAAGCCCTGGGCGGTGATAGCGTAGGTCTGAACGGTGCGAAGAACCGCAACCAATGTCAGAAGCGCGATGACCAGCGTAACAAAATGCGAACGCTTCACAGGTTCTCTTCCTCGCGTAACTGGATATATTTCCAAACGTTTGAGGTAGCGTACTCAAGTCGAAAGTAGGGCAGCCCCAACCGGCGTGCTCAGAATTCTTCAAATCCCGGGCGTTACGGGCCGCAAAATGTAACTATTTGAATGCTTCCACGAACAGAGAGTGCGGCAAATCCTTCGAGTCTCGCGGTTCATAAGGTGGAACGCTCGTTCCATATAAGCGGCTCTTCCCTTCCGTGGATCTCTCGACCTCCCGGAATCCGGCTTCGCGCAGCACCTCGCTGAGATAACTGAAATCGAACGCGGTTCGGTGTTGCCCGTCGCAGAAAACGAAATTCGAAAACCTTCCGCCGAGCGAATCGAAGTGGCGTGGGAAGGAGTCGTAGAACCACTCGCTGCGCGCCTGAGTGTACTCCGCAATCGCGCTCTCCAGGCTGGGAACGATCAGCCGGATGCCGCCGCCGTTTTTCAACACCCGCACACACTCCTGAAGCAACCGCTTCAGCTCATCCGGGTAGAAGTGCTCGAACATGTGGGTGGAATAGATCGAGTCAACCGAGCCTGAACGAAAGGGAAGCCCATTTCTAACATCCAGCCAAACGTCAATCTTATTGAAGAGGTTGCCGTCGATGTTCACGAAACCAGGCAGGTAGTTTGGACCACAACCAAGATGTAGATGACGAGCGCCGTCGGAGGGCGTGCGCTCATCACATACCGCCGCAGCAAATAATTCGGAACGGTGACCTTGGCAATGCCCCAAAAACACGATGTCTTTATAGCGCTTGTGCAGCAACCCATCCTCCGAAAGCGGTGATGGTCATTATAGTGCAGGGTTATATTAGACGGTCCGAAGCGATCGAGGCATTTCCGCCGGCGCGACCGGAAGGCGAGGCAACAGACGCGCTGTTCATTGGCCCGGTCAAATGAGCCAGTCCCCGTCGGCAGGAACCGTATACCAGTTCCGAGTTGGCAGAAAACCCCACTTGTCCAAGAACCAGCCGTTGGGCGCATCCAACTGCCGGCGCACGAAGCCGTGATGGCGAAAAAAGTCTTGCCGCGCTTCATCCAGGCCGCGCAGCACGATGGCATCCATGGCGCCGCGATAGCGTTCCACCAGCGCGGCGGCAATCGACGCACACACTTCGGGCGTCACCCCGGGATAGATATCCAGCACCTGGAGGGTGCGAATCTGTCCACGATATCCACGAGGACGTTGATTGACCGTCACCAGCACCTCGGATTCGACCTGCTTGTTTCGAAATGCGAAGACGGCAACGGTAGCGTCCTGTCCAGAGAAGTAACGCCAACGGATATAGGGCAGATCGCGGTTTGCAGTGAGTTCGGGAGCGGGATCATGAATGGGCAGTTGCATGACATGCTCGGCCGAAGCCAAAGGAACAAGATCTTCCGGCCGTCCGCCGTCGAGCTTCAAACGCGTGAAGGGGCGCAGAAAAGCCGCGGCCGGGCCGCTGACGATTCGCGCCAGTGTCTTAGGCGCGCTGCAGCGTTCTAATCCTTCTTCGATCACGCCTCTCCAGCGCAGCACGCCAAACAACTCGTGATCGGAGTAAGGAATCAGAACCGCTCCTCGCGCTTTCCACAGCTTGGCGGCATCGGCATTGGCGGAGTTTCCGAATAGCGGCCACTTTCTGCCCAGCTCTGAGAACCTGAGGAACATCAGACCCCCGGTGCCGCGATAGCGCTCGTCGACATAGAAACAACTCGATCCGACAATCAGCAATGTTTGCCGCTGGAAGCGGAAGGTTTGCGGCACATACAGGATGCAGCCGACGAGTTCGCCCTGTGGCGAGCGCAATCCGCAACCGAGGGGAATCTGTGGGTCGCGCACCGGGTTCTCGAGCAGAAACCAACGCAGATGGCTTTCGACGCTCGCCGGTTCGCGTCTCGATTGAGACGAGACAAATTGCGCCAGTTCGACGATATCAGACTCGGAAATTGCAACCAGTTCGGCGCGCGGACTTCCTCCGGGCTTTATGTTCGACTGCTTAATGATGGATGGCTCACTCATGCGATCGCTTCGCCGTAAATCTGTGCCAGGCGCTGCGCCTGGTGAGATAAAGTCAGGCGGTCGAGGATTGTCTCGCGCGCCGACGCACCCAGATGCGAGCAGAGATCGGGCGACCGAAGCAGGGTCGAGAGCCCCTGCACGAGCTTGTCGAGTCCATCGGCTGGAGTGCGCCAATTCGGAATGAGCCAGCCATTTTTTCCGTGCTCGATGATTTCCTCGATTCCCTGCCCGCGACAGGCCACCACCGGCTTGCCGCAAGCCATAGCTTCCAGATACACACATCCCAGTCCTTCGTAGCGGCTGGGGAGCACAAATACCGAGCAGGCCCGCATGGCGTCCGCCACTTCCGCCCGGCTCTTTCTTCCTTCAAACTGCACTCGCTGCGCAATTCCCAATTGGCGGGCCAACTCTTCAAATCGAGCGCGGTCAGGGCCTTCGCCAATAATCCGGCAGCGCAACTGCGGAAAAAAGGTATCGAGTTGGCCGATGGCTCTTAAGACAAGTTCATGCCCTTTGCCGACGAGCAGGTCGCCGACGATCAGGATTTCCTTTTCCAGCCGCAGCGCTGTTCCACCGGGTGCTGGCGAAAACAAATGGGTATCGGTGCCGTTGTACACCACAGTACTTCGAACATTAGTGCTTCGAACATCCTCCTGAATTCCGTCTCGGAGAAGGCGTTGCACTCTCTCGCTGATGCAAATTACCTTGCGCGCGGCGACATGGACGTCGATGGAAGCTCGGCGCCGCCACGCGGCCGGCGCTCCGCCACGGAAGCACGTGTTGAACACGTCCAAGCCGTGCACGGTAACGACAAATGGAATGTTCAAATGCCGCGACAGCAAGGCCGCCGCATGACCGCAGGGCAGAGCGGCGTGCGCGTGGATGACGTCAATCGGTCTCTCTCTGTGGAACCGCGGCACCTCTGCAAGCAAACGAGCGTAGAGCCACCGCCCCGCGCTCGACAGGCCTAGACTTCCGGGAATCTGCGGGTATCTCACCCAATGCGAGGGAGCTGACGGGCTTGGCTCCTTTCGACGATGGTGGATCGGGGTTACGGCAATGATGCTGCAGGTGACACCGAACCGCTCAAGCTGCCTGGTTGATTCCGCGATGAAGCAACCACTCACTTCATCGCCAGCGGAAGGGAAAAACGGCGTCAGCGTTAGAACGTGAAGCGCGGACGTCCCTGCCCCTTTTGCGGGCGAGACATCGTTCTCGGGCTGCGCCAGGTCTGGGCTCAACGCGCGCTTCCATTCGACTCACGTCGCTTCACGACTTCTCTGTCTTCAGTTTCTATCTTCGTTCCGCCGCCGGCACGGACCGATCGGCAATCAGTTCCGAAAGGCCGGCGACCGTCACAAAACGCGGATCTTGAAAGTCCTGTTCCGAAAACTGTACGCCGAAGCGATCTTCGATTTCCGACACGAATTCGATGACTTCGAGCGAAGTCAGCAACTGCGCGTCAAAGTAGTTTATGTCCAGGAGTTCGGCGGTATCTCCCTTAAATTTTCTTCGGCCGACGAACCACTCGCACAGCCATTCGGCAGCCTGCTCTTTCAATTCGTCACCTCTCGATGGCGATGCAGCGTACGGGCGAGCCATCGCAACCTTTTAACTTGAGTGGCAGAACGACCAGTTCCACATCCTGCGAAGTCAGAGACTTCAAGTTGCAGACGTACTCCACCAGCACCACGCCGGCCTCCAAGAAGACCTTGTGATTGGGGGAATCTTTCGCTGTGCCTCGCGAGTGGGCGGGGTTGTCGGGCGATGGAGTATCCATGGCAATCAGGCGGACTCCATTTTCGACCAGCCATTGGGCGGCGTTCTCCGACAAGAAAGGATATTGCGTGTAGAACGGCATCTGGCCGAAGTGCTCCGACCAATCCGTGCGCAGGATGATCCGCGCCGGAACCTTGCCGCCGAGTTTCTCCTGCAATTGAGGAACGTCAATCTGCTGCAGCGGCTGACACGGAGTGAAGTTCAGCACCCGTGCCGGCCCCACCAGGACGTCAAGCGGGACCTGATCGATTCCCTTACCTTTGGGAATAAAATGCAGCGGCGCATCGGCGTGGGTACCGACGTGGGTACCCAGCACGACCTTGCGCGTCTCGCGTCCTTCCACTCCGTGGCGCCCGAGGATCGTGACCTCGACGACGGGGTGCCAGTGCGTGGGGAAGGTCATCATGCCTTCCTCGAGCGTCAACGACAGATCCGTAATTTTCATGTTGATCCAAACTCGCTGGTGTAAGGACGGGCGGGGACGCCCGGCTCTCCACCGTCTGATCCCTCACGTGCTCACTGTACTAGTCAGATACCTTTGCTTTGCCGACTGGCCGCGTTCGCGGGAACGATCCCGACCCGATCTGGAGTTTTCCGACAACCAACTCGCGCAACTCAGATTTCTGCACCTTTCCGTTCGCTGTTCTCGGAAAGTCGTCGATCGCAACGTAGCGCGCGGGTTGCTGATGCACCGCAAGTTCCTGCCGGGCGCGCTCCATGACCGAATCAAGAATCGATTCCAGTTCGATACCAGGTTCAAGTTTCAAGACCGCGACAATGTCTTCGCCATAGAGTTCGTGCGGAATGCTGACGACCGCTGCGTCGACAATTCCCTTCCCCTGCAAAAGCACCTCTTCGATTGCGGCGGGACTGATGTTGACTCCGCCGCGAATGATGAGGTCCTTTTTGCGGCCGGTAACGAAGAGCGCGCCACTTTCATCAAGACGACCGAAGTCGCCCGTCGGAAACCACTCGCCGGCATTCACTTCCTTCAGACGACCTTTTTCATCGAGGTAGCCAGCCATAAGATCGGGAGTCAGAATCTGAATCTCTCCGTCCGCGCGAGATGGCAACGGCGAACCATCTTCTCCCACCACGCGCAATTCGATGCCCGGCAAGACTTCTCCCACATAGCCAGTTCCAGAGCCACTGACACTTGAACGCGCGGTCACGAAGAGTGTTTCCGAAAGGCCGTAGTTCTCGATCGTCTGGACTCCGTACCTGGTTTCGAAATCCGCTTTCAACTTCAAGGGAAGCGGCGCGAAACCGACAAACGACCGGCGCAACGACTGCCGGCAGAACTCTTCCCCGACATGCCCGCGATCCATCTTCAGAAGGATCGACATAACCGTCGGAGCCAGCCACAAGGTATTCGCTCGGAAGCGGCCAGCGCGGTCCCAGAAACCGAGACTGGAGCGCGCATCGAAAACATGGTCAATCACCACACTGGCGCCCTGCAGGAACGGCAGAATCAGCAGATTGTAGAAGCCTCCCATGTACGCCATCGAAAGCGTCAGGTAAAAGCGCGAGGCCTGATCGATTCCCTGCTGCTCGGCGAAAGCGCGGGCATTACGAAACATGCGGCCAATTCTGTGAGCCAGCCCTTTGGGCTTGGCAGTGGTTCCCGAGGTGTAGACGATCACTAGCAAATCGTCGGCCGTGACGTCCTCGAGCGGACGAAACCCGGTGGATGACGGAAGGGCTGTCAAATCGATGGCCGCCATCCGCGCGCCAGCAGGCGGATCCTCAGCGGTGGCCAGCGCAATGGGAGTGCTGTCGGCCGTAGTGACCCGTTCGCAGAGGGATACGCTTGCCACCACCAAACGCGGATTGCAAGTCGACAATATGAATCGTACGTCGCCAGCACTGAGATTTGGATTGATGGGAACAATCGTCGCCCCGGTGTACAGACATGCAAAATACAAGACAGCCAGTTCGCGACAATTGGGGACCATAACCCCGAGACGATCTCCGCGACGCAGCCCACGCGAGTGCAGTTCCGCGCCCAAGGAACACGCCAACTGGTGAAACTCCTGGTAACTCATCATCTGACCGGTGAGCGCATCGACCAGAAAAACCCGGTTGCCGTTTCTTTCGACTAGATCGAGGACCTGCTCGCGAATCGTCATTGGATGGCTACAGACCGGCCCTCAGCCGACTTCAACAGGTTGGCAATTCCAGCCCAGCGCGCCATCTGGCCGCGATAGGCGTCATGGGGATCGAGCCGGACCACGCTGCGATTCGGAAGGTCCTGCTCCAGACGCGGAAAATAGCCCGCCGTCAGCAGGACCCCGTCCGAACGGGTAAGTTGATCGATCGATTGCGTATCCGCGCTGCTGGGTGGACAGAGAAGCAGTGCCGCCGAGATCCCCAGATCAAAATGCATTCGGTCGGAGAAGTCTTCGATCCGCCAGCAATTTGACGGGGCATCCGCGGGCAACTCCCCACGCACCACTACGTTCTTGAAGCTCTGGGACCACGGCTTCACCAGTGCGGCATCGGGGCTACCGTACACCATGAGGCAGAAATCGCCATAGCGCTGCGCGGCCGACATCATCACTTCATTGAGATAATTCGTGAGCAGCGACCGGGAACGTATTGGGATGATCCGCTCCACACCGGCCATCTCCTTGATGTAGGCGGGCAGTTCGGTTCCCCATGCCCCGCTATCCAAATCCACCAGATAAACCGAGATGTCGTTCCTGGTGATGGCGAGGATCTGCTCCAGAATTTCGAACGAACCGTACGTCGCTCGCCCCAACACAACGCTCTCTTCCGCCAGCACCAGGTCGGCGAGCACCAAACTGGAAGAAGGTATCTCGGCGGCGACCAGTTCCAGCACCGCTCGGGCGCGCCGCTTCGCGCAAGTGACGACCATCCCGTCCACCAACGATTTCACGGAGGAAAGCGAACTGCTGATGCTGTGTTCCGAGATTCCCGGCGCGCGGAATGAAGTTAAGACCTCATGCGACCGGTTCGTTTTTCTCTTCGGCAAATTCCCGGCCACACGTTCCAGCGTGCTTTCGTCGAGATTTACGGGATCCAGTTCTCCCATCGCAATCACCAGCCTTCGCAGATCGACTCCATGCCTTCGCGCCGCCGCTGCAACCTTCGGCAAGAACGAAGAGTGGAACTGGCTGTATCCCATCGACACCGCCAGCATGTCGTAGAGCTGAATCTGCGTCATCAGCGGTTCCAGGAATTCCTCGGCCGCGTCCATGACGTCGTAGAGATCGATGCCAGTCTCCACCCCAAGCTTATGGAAAACCGCAACTGCCACTTCGGTGGGAACATTGCCCGAGCTTCGTCCCAATCCGTAGAGCGTGGAATCGATGACCCTCGCTCCCGAACGAAACGCTTCTAAGCTGTTGGCGACGGCGAATTGCAGATTGCTGTGTCCATGAAATCCGAGAGCACATTGGCAGCGCTGGCGCGCTTCGCCGATGTAACCTCGCACGTCGTCCGGGAACATGCTGCCCGCCGAATCCACGCAGTAGACCACCGCGGCCCCAGCCTTTTCTCCGGCCAGCGCCTTCTCACCAAATTGTTTTGGCGTCACTCCGTACGTCTTCATGAAGTTAAGGCACGGAATCAGTCCCAGTTCCCGGGCAAACTCCAGATAGGGATAAGCTTTCTCGACCTTGGGGGCGTTGTATCCTATGCGGACGAAATCAAGACCAGCGGAGCGCGCGGATCGAAGCTGCTCCCGCTTGCCAATCCCCGGAATAAAAAAACTCCCGATCATGGCATTGGGAGCAGCGCGCTTTGCCGATTCGATCAGCCGCTCATCGCTCGCCGGCATGGCGCCTTTCCCCGCTTGTGCTGCGCCTATCCCCAGACCGTGACCTACCTCGATCCACCTGAATCCCAAACGTCCCAGCACACTCGCCAGGACTTCCGTATCCCGTTCCGTAAACTTGAAATCGACGGCATAGCTGCCATCACGCAGCGTGCACTCGAGGATTTCAACTCGATTCGTCGAGGGTGCCGGAAAACGGTCTCCATCCGTGGTTGCTCCAGGCTCGAAAGGGTTTCCCAATTGAGATTTCTCCTCTACAAACAGGCCGTTGCATTAAGAAAGCTGCTGGAACCACAGTATAGTACAGGGAAACCGGCAACCGCACTGGAACAGCGCTCATCGCCTGTCTTATTCAAACTCAGTCGCGTTGCGGATTTGCCCTCACAAGTTCATGGGCAAGGGCGAGCAGACGCTCCACGTGCGTATCCCACCGGAAGTCTTGCGCTCGCTTGAGACCGTTTCGTGAGAGAGTTTCTGCCAACTCTGGCGATTGATGAATCTGCACCACCCGTTCCGCCAATGCATCCGGCGAAAAGCAGGGAAAGTAAGTTGCCGCATCCCGGCAGATTTCGCGATGAACCGGCAAATCGGACGCCACCACCGGCAATCCACTCGACATCGCCTCAACCAATGGATGCGCAAACGATTCAGCGTAGGCCGGGGTCGCATAAACGTGGCAGGCGCGATAAAGATGATGCAGCGATCGATAGGGGACGGTTCCGAGTTCCACGACGCTCTCGCTACTCCGCAGACTGTTCACCAAAGATGAGGCGGCTTCAACTCGATACGACCCGGGGTTTTCGCCAGAGCTCAATAGGCAGGTAAGAAACAGCTTCACCTTTCTCCCGTTCAGATGGTCGCTCAGAATCGGGAGCGCCCGAAATAGAGTTTCGAAATTGCGGTAGTAATTGTAGTGGCTCACAAAAAGCAGGCGGAGAGCGTCTTTCCCTTGCTCAAGCCGGGCCCTCGCTGCCGATGGCAAGGGCGCTGCATCGCTGGTAAAAGCATCGGGGTCAAATCCATGGTGCACCGAAAGTACCTTCCTGCCACTCCACTGGCTAAGCTCCTGGGCGAACGCTCCACTCGGGGCGACGGTTATCTCGGCGCGGCTTATGGATCGCTTTGCCAGCCAGCCCTTGACCAAAGTGTCCGCCCATATCGCATAGTCGCCGCGCGCGCGAACATCGCGGAGAAAATCACCGGAGGTGTAAAGCGAGTTACGAGACAGGAGTATCTGCGGGACGGGAGAGTTCCAAAGCGCAAAATTGCCCGCGGAAATCAACACCTGCGCGCCGCTCTGGCGGATCAATTTCGGGAGCGTCGTCTGTTCACAAAAAAACCGTCGAGGCGCACCGTAGGACCCCCGCGCCTCGACCAAGGAAATATTCGGCAGTTCCCCAAACTCCATGCGTATCGCGGGATTCAGCAACACCGTGGTTTCAGCATCCATCCTCCTCGCGAGATGGGGAATCACATTACGCAAATAAGTAAGTCCTCCGCCCGCACTCGCGCCCAGGCCATTGATAAACAATCTGATCATCGGTTAGGCACGACGGATCCAAAATCGGCGGGCGATGGACGGGAAGCTCGGGAAGCAACGCCGGCTACTGGCGCCGCGACCGCTTCAGGACAAAGATCCGCGAGCACGAATGCAAAAACCCAAAAAAACACACAGGCATATGAACCCACGGCAAAAAGCCAATCCTCGAAGCTGGCATGGATGAGGCCGGCCAACATCACCATGGCCAGCGGAATGGAGTAGTGGTTTGGGTCAGCGGTTCGGATCATCCACGCGCAGACCTTCCACACGTTCGACACGGTGACGGCTAGGAGCGCAGCAAAGGGTAACACGCCCAGCAGACCCACCCACTCGGTGATGCTAATGTAGCTGCTGCCGTGCTCGCGATTCTCCTCGGCGCTTGAAGAAAACCTCCCGGAACCGAATCCCGTATCTTCGCCCGTCGGGCTCGTGCCGTACCCCGTTCCAAACCACGGATGCTCTTTGATCGAGGCAATCGACTCAGCCCAAGGTCCCTGCCGCGAACCTAACACGCCTTGCTCCTTGTGCCCCTTATAAAGAATTGCATCCTTCAAGTCCACAAGCTGCGTTTTTAAGGTTTCCGGCGCCAACATTCCGCTGACCGAAGTCACAAAGAGCGCCACTGCCGCTATCTTCACCAGCAATTTGTATTGGTGTAGGCAAACACAAAAGATCGCAGTAACGAGCATCACCGAAACTATCGCGGCACGGGCCATACTGACATGAACAAGGTAGACACAAAGAAGCAAAGCGACGAGCCTTCGGCCCTTTACTTGGGGCCCATCGCTGGTCAGCCATCCCCACAGCAGGATTGGAAATACTCCGATACTCATCGCCCCGCCGAGGGCATTGGGATTACCCCAGATATCTGGACTCAGGCCAAAAGAACAGGCCGCAGCAGCAAAGACTGCTATCTCACTTCCCAAGAGCACACCATGGAAGAAACGGCCTTCGCGCCCGAGAACGGCCAAGCGGCCACCCGAGGCGCAATAAAGAAACAGAAGGCACAGACTCAAAGCTTTGGCGAATGCCATTTGGAAAAACGGAGAGACAGTGGCGGATACAAAAGCGGCGCAGACGCAAAAGAAAGCGATCAGATGTATCGATCGGAAAGGTCTGTTAGGTGTCTTCGTCCAGACAATGAAGCCTATCACTGCACCCACCGCTAGCACGACCCAGCGCCCCCGGGTCCCGGCACCTTGCAGGGGGACTTTTATACCAGCCAAGACAAACGTGAGGATGAGCAGAACAAAAAAACGCTGCTTATATTTCCAGAGACAGGCAACAAGCACCTCCAGCGCCAATATCGCGCCTAGGAAGGAAACGTTGCTGAAGTCTGGCAAATAGAAATGAACAAGATACAGCACCAGGATTAAGCCCAGCCCGATTCCTACCCAGTGCAGCGGTTTCAAGGAACTCATCGGTCCCCCGTCCCGGCACCGACCGCAGCCGCAGCAAGGCCATCGGCGCATGCTTCCGGGGAGTAGTTTCGAATTCGTTCCAGGCTATGAGCGCTCATCCTCTGCCTCAGTTCCGCGTCCCGCACCACAGAATCGATCGCCAGGTTAAGTTTTTCCGAATCTTGGGGAGGCACGACACAGCCATTCCACCCCTCGCCGACCAGGTCGGCCCAACATCCCGCGACATTGCTCACGATGATCGGCAGTCCGCATGCCATCGCTTCATTCACCACCAAACCCCACGTATCGCTGTGCGTCGGTAGAACCAGGACTTCCGCTAGCGCATACAGGCCAGCCAGACCTTCCCGCTGCGCGAATCCCGGGAAACAAACTGTACCAGGGCTGATCCTTCGGGCCCGTTGCGCCAAATCTTCTCTGGAGACACCGTCGCCGGCAAAAACCAAGCCCACCTGGGATCGCAGACCGCTCTCTAGTTTGGCATAGGCTTCGAGGAGATCAAAGACACCTTTTTCCAGCACCAAACGGCCCACAAAAAGAATAAACCGCGAAGGCAATTTCAGTTTCTCTCGAAGTTCAGTTGCATGGACCCTGCTTTTTTCTGCTCGGGCCGCAAAGAACGCATTATCGACCGCGTTGGGTGCGGTGAAGATAACCTGCTGGCTGGCTCCGAGAGTTTGGAGGTAGGCAAACGAAGACTTTCCCGGTACGACAAAAGCATCACAAGAGCCCACAAAATATCGCTTCAGCCATTCCACCGCGGCACGTTCGGACCGCTTGTCTCGCTGGGTACTCTCTGTCCACAGGGCAAAACGTACCTTGCGCCGGTGAGCCCACCACAGCGATTCCCAAGACGCCAGATAGTTGTAACCGCCACAAAGAATGGTCTGGGGACGCGCCGCATCTAGCGCCGCCGCCAACCCTCGATTCACCAGAAGACTGCGCTTTCCCGAGCGCAGCCGCCACGAGGGCAGAACTTGATAGGAAAAACGAATCTCGTCGGTATAGACACGCCACTGTCGAAGCGCCTCGTCGGTCTCCGCCAGAAAGATGACTTGCAGATCCACCCCCGCGTGAACTGCGAGAGCGTTGAACACCGGAATACGGTAAGGAGCAATGATTTCGGTAAGCAGCACAATCTTTCGGGTCATAACGTTGGGCTGGCCACTCTCCTCGCAGGTATGTGCTCCAAAGGACACGTAAACGAATCCTGCAGGGGGTCCGAATCGACTAGTGCCCGGCACCGGGGCATTTGTCCCCAATTCAAGAACTCGATATCCAACTCCACCGAAGAATATGATCGCCCCTCAACAGTGTGGCTCGCCGCCACCACAGGAGGATAGTAATATCATGGGTTGGCGCTGCCGTGCACGGCTTGGCGTTTTTACCATCTGGATCCTCCGCCGTGCACGGGAAACTGGGAGCAAGCGTGATGACTCAACTTCGAACCGTGAGCCTGCCGCAGGATCTTTGCATGGAAGCGGAAAGGCAGTTTGGAGTCCACTTTGACAGCCTCGAAGCCCTGCTGACGTTTGTACTGCGGGAGATCACGAAGCTCGACGCCAACCTTCTGGATCAGGCCGAAGAACAGATGATCGAGCAGCGGCTGAAAGATCTAGGCTACCTTTGAAGCACCTTCGACCTCGGGCGGCCACCACTAGCGAATGAAGCCACGATCCCTTGTTCTGGTTACCGTAGACTGTTTGCGAGCCGATCATGTCGGCTTTCTGGGATACTCAAGGCCGGTCACGCCGTTTTTGGATTCACTGGCCGAGAGGAGCGCGGTTTTCGAAGATGCGATCGTAGCCGGTGCACCCACATATTTCTCCTTCCCCGCTATTCTCGCATCGCGTTACCCATTGGCGTTCGGACGCGACATCATGGGGGTCGCTCCTCACGAACCAACAATCACCAGCGTACTAAAAGACGCTGGCTATCGGACCGCGGCCTTTGTGGCGGGCAACCCTTATCTGAGCTCGCGTTTCGGATACAACCAGGGCTTCGATACCTTCCACGATTTTCTGCACTCAATCCCTGACAGCGAGCCGCCATCCCCGGGAAACGGCTTCAAGGCTAACTTTAATCGATTCGTCCAGTCGAGCGCGAGCCACAATCGTCACACGGCAGCCGCATACGAAGAACTCTATTTCTGGTACTGCCAATGGCGTTCGGGGGTGGAAAACGTTTCCATGGATGCGCTGCGGCGCTATCCCGCGGCCGACGTCGTAGTCGATCAAGCCTGCTCCTGGCTGAACGGACTAGCGGGAAAACCTTTCTTCCTCTGGCTGCACCTGATGGATCCGCACCACCCCTACTATCCTCCCGAGGACGCCTCATCTGCCCTCAAGTCGAACATTAGTGCTCGTCGAGCACGCTTTTTGAATTCTTTCTGGAACCGCGGACATATTCCGGTTCGCAGGCTGGAGCGGTATCGTGAGGAAGTTGTCTCCCTCTACGACGCCGGCATTTACTGGGTCGATAAGCATGTTTGCCGACTGGTAAACGTTCTCATGCAATCGCAGCTTTGGGACGACTCGGTGTTCGCCCTCACCGCCGATCATGGGGAAGAATTCCTTGAACACGGCGGCCGCTATCATTCCCCGACCAGCCTTCCCGAGCAGTTAATTCACGTGCCTCTGCTGCTCGGTGCACCTACACTCACCGGCCAGCGGCGTGTGCGAACGCCGTTCAGCCTGCTTCATCTCGCACCCACTCTCCTGGATGCCGTTGGATTGCCCGCTCCGGTAAGTTTTCAGGGACGCAGCTTTTGGCCTCAGATCGCCGCGGGAGAACTACCGAATGAATTGGCGATTGCGGAATGCGTCGAGGGCTGCACTAATCCATTTCGGCGCGGCGACCGCATGCGGCCACGGCTGCTGGCGGTTCGCGACCAATCGTACAAATTGGTGATTAATTTCCGTGAAAAGACGGAATGGCTGTATGACCTGAAAAAGGATCCAAAGGAACGCGCCGCTCTTGCTCCCGGCGATTTGCCCACAGAGCGCACTCGACTTCTGCGGGTGGCTTGCGAGCATCTGCAAAAGACTCGCCGCGAGGAGAGTGTCGACTTGCGTTTGCGCTCCTGTCTGCGCGAGCTTCAACATTCGGCGGAACTGAAGGCGCATGTCCGGTGACAAGTCCGGAAGCAGACTTCGGCAGCAACCGGATTGCCAGGATCGCGGAAATTGAGCTAGGATGCAGACGTTCTGAGAGCCTCTACGGTGAAGCTGCAATATAGACTCCGGGGATAAACCGTTAGGTCAATCTAGCGACAACATTCGCCGCATTTTCCTGATAGCTCGTGCCAGACCTGGAAATTTCTCCTTCGCCATAAGCCTTAAGAGATCCTGTGGAGCAAATTCGTCTCTCAGCCCGACACCTGTGTAGTGGCCAGTCAGGTCTATAAAAGCGAATTGCTGACCGTTCGTCTTTTGCAAACAGAATTGAGAGTTAGGCAGGCCGTAGATCGTGGCGTCTACTGCTTCCGCAAAATAGACCGCAAACGGGAACACTAACGTAGGCTCGAAACTCGTGTTGTGCTGCCATATGCTTCGGTTGAAATCATCTCCACCCACAAAACCGCCTGCCCGCACCTTGGGGTACACGCGAATCAAATCGATGGTGATACCCCTCAGAGTGTGGTCCCCGTCTATGTAGGCGAGGTCGAGTTCGCCGTTGGGTATCTGATCGATCACCTCAACGGTTTTCCCGCGCAGGATCACTCTTCTGCCAGCGGCGAAATCGGTCTTTTCGTTTGCCTGCCGGAAGAACTCCTCGAAAACCGTGTCGTTCTGATTTGCAGGTTTGTTCCAGTCGTCCAAGTGCCTCCAGGGATCAATCATGTAGTACCTGGTCACGCGCTCGCACCCCTTCAACACGGCTGCGGCGAAATCACCTTGATAGACGCCGACCTCAGCCATCCGCTGCACTTGAGTCTTCCGAATAAATTCAATCCAAAATTCCACCCTTGAGCGTGCCTGAATGCAGTTGGAAAGAAGCTCTTTCGTGGAATCTCCCGTGGTGACTGCCATTGCTTCGGCTCCTTTCGACTCTAGATGTGGCATTGGCCTTGGCAGACGGCTGCCCGTGACAAATCGAAGTACTGTCCATGCACTGCTATTGTTTCTTTGAGCATAGGTGCCCGCCGGTATAGAGTAAAGCGAAGCACAGGGAATTCATGAGATTGTGGCGACATGGATAAAGTTCGAGTGCTGTTCGTCCCTAGCGTGGATGCGGACAATACCAATGCCCAGAGTCTGAACGTTCGCGAGATCGCGCTGCGCCTCGATCCCGACCTTCTCCAAAGCACGCTCTGGTACGAACAGGAACCTGACCCACGGCTACGCAACCGTGAAGGCATCCGGTTGCTGCAATTGCCCGCTCGCGGCAAGACCCTTCGCATCGCAAGGGAACTCCTGGCTGGCTACGACATCGTCGCCTACATCGACTACAGCCCCGCATGCTACTTTTTTCTGCATATGCCCCGCGCGCTTCGAGGGCGCACGAAATCGGTGCTCCACGCCGAAGCACCTCAGGCGCAGATCGGGAATCCCCCACGTGCGCTGCAGTTCCTCTATCAGGGTGTTTTTCCGCGCTGTGATGTCTACACTGGCATCACGGAATTCGTCGCCCGCGACCTCTACAACTCCAGCGGGAAGAGGACGGCTTATATTCTTCCGGTGGGGGTCGACACTTTTTTGTTCACTCCTCCGTCGCAGAGACCAAAATCTGTCCCCACCGTGCTGTTCGCCGGAACGCTGGTCGAACGCAAGGGCCCTCAGCACGTGATTGACGCCGCCGCCATTTTCCGCGAAGCGAATTTCCGGCTGGTGGGGTCTGGGCGGGAGGGATATGAAACGGTCCTGCGCGAGAAAATCACTCGCCTGGGCTTGAACAACGTGACCTTAGAGGGTCCCAAGAGCCAGTCGCAAATGCTTGAAATCATGCGTGCCAGCGACATTTTCATTCTGCCATCGCGCCTGGAGGGAATACCCAAGGTCACGCTCGAGGCGGCGGCCGTTGGTCTGCCCTGTATTGTGTTTCGCGACTACGAAACACCGTCGGTCGTGGACGGAGTCACTGGGTTTCAGGTCGTAACTCCCGACGAGATGATGCAACGCTTGGGACAGCTGATTTCCGATCTTTCGTTGCGAGAACAAATGGGACAGGCAGCGCGACAGCATGTATTGCAGTTTGATTGGAATCTGGTGAGCGGGCTGTGGCAGAACGCTTACCTCGAAATTGCTGGGGCGAGGCCTGCCTGACCATGGAGAGGAGTCGTCGCGTCAGGCTGGTCGTGTCTACAAAGCTTTGTAGCTCACCAGGGCAACCGGATACGAAAGCTTCTTGGTCCAATCGCTCGCTAGCAGACCCGGCTCTTCGCTCGAAAGCTCGGAGCCCGGGTGAGCCATGAGTTCGATCAGCGGCTCCGCCGGAGGTCGGGCAGCACAAGCTCTGACAAAAACCTCTAGCTCCGTGAATATTCCTGTGGTCTTGAACCCGACACACCGTAGGGCCTGGTTGAAGAGCCACTTCTTTGCCAGCAGGACTCCGCTGGTGGGCGCCGCGGGATCGTACATATTCCGGCTGATTCTGGCTTTGTTGATCCTATAGCGGCGGCGCAGGGCCGCTAGAACCGGGAGCATCTGCGGAATAGTGTGAACATGGTGATGAGCGTCCAAGTGACTCGGTTGCACGTCGAGCGCAATCAAATTGTCAATCTGTGCACACCATTCCCCGTAGATGGCCCGCAGCAACGGCACGCCGATCCTGACCTCGCGGATGGCATTCCCTTTAAAGCAGTTGTGCTCGTCGAGAATGCTGGAGAGAGCGGTGGGACTCTCCGTGCCCAAACGCTGGAACTCGGTCAGATTCAGGTGCACTCCGAACGAACAGTTGGGGAAGCGCTGCAGCATACGCGCGGCCGGGACGACCGCCGGTCCATTCGACAACATGGTGGCTGAGGTAATGACTCCGGCCTCCATGGCACGAAAGATCGCCTCATTCACTTCTGCACTCATCCCGAGGTCATCCGCGTTAACTATGATTTGAATCGGCATTATCGATCAACCCGGTCACCGCGAAGACGCCGTCTTCCCGGCGGCGCCGAAAACACGGTTTCGAATCGCGGCCACGATCATTTTGTCGTCATTGTCCAATCCGGTGAGTAACGCCAATCCACAAAACGATGCGTAGGACACGATCAATGCAGCTCCAATCCCCAACCACTCCGGATGCAGAGCTGACGAACGGAAAAGAAGCCGCAATCCCACTGTCACTGCGAGGCTCGCAAAACAGGGCCCGAGCAAGCGAAGATACGTCCGATTGTAAGGCGATAAGCGCAGTGCCGCCCGGACCTGACGCAGATTCAGGTAGTTGGTCAAGGCATTGGTAAGGGCTGCTGCCAGCGCCACTCCGGCAATTCCATACGGCCGCACCAAACCCAGAGTGGCCGCGACCATGAATACTGCCATGACCACCTGCACCCGTATCAGGCGGGCCTGGTTCCCCGACATAAGCAGCAGATAGCCTACCGAACCCACCCCTGCGTTCACCAACTGCCCCAGTGTCCCCAGAATCAGCACCAACCAGCCTGCCTCAAATGCTGCGCCAAACAAGCGCATCAGGGGCTTGGAAAAGACGATCATGACCAATGCCAACGGCACGGTTGATCCCAATATCCATTTCGTCAAAGTCTGAAAGAGCCGGCCCAGAAGGGCGTGCTCTCCGCGGGCATGCAAATCGGCGATCGTCGGGGAAAAGATCTGGTTGACCGACTGCAGTGCCACCGGAACAAAAGCAACCAGCGTGGCCGCTATGGAATAGATTCCTACCTGCCGAACATCCTGAAAGACTCCCAGCAGGAATATGTCGGTCTGGCTCAGTATGAAACCCAACAAATTGAAGCCGAACACGGCGGCAGAAAACCAGAACACTTCACAATCCATGGGAACGGCGGTGTCCGGAGCCCGCCTTGCCTGCCCCGGCGTCAGCCTCCATCCTGCCACCGACAGCAGCACCAGGACCACCACTGAACTTGCCACCTGGGCCAGCAAGTATCCGCGGAGCCCGAAGCCCAAACTGACCAGCGCCACCGCAAACATAATGTTCAACGGACTTCCGATGAAGTTGGTAATGACGGTGCGCAGCGCAACGTCTTTATATCCAGCCAGGACCTGGGCCACAAAGGTGCCGAAAACGCCCAGCATCAGCAGGAGAGCAAACAGGCGAAGATAGGGTACGAGAGCCGGCGCATGATAGAGTTTCCGCGCCAGCCACGGCCCCATTGCCAGCATCGCTGCGGCGAGCACCGCATTTCCCACAGCCAGCAACACGAATGCCCGGCTAAGAAAGCTATACAGGCGCTGCCATTGTTCCGTCGCCGAATAGGCGGCTACAAAGCGCACCGCCGCTTGCGGCAGACCGAATCCGCTGAATAGCCCGAAGAAGCCAACGATCGTCATTCCCAGCGCGTAGATCCCCAGCGCCTCCGCGCCTAACATACGCGCCAGGTAGATTTTGAAGAGATATCCCGCGCCCGCGGTAAACAGAGTTCCCGCGAAGAACACGGCAGAATGCCGCGAGATCTGCCCCATCTCACTGCGAAATCGCGCTTCAGTACTGGCAGCCAGAGCCGACTGCGACGCCTCAAGGGCTGTATCAGGGATGTTCAAAATATGCCTGTGCGCGCCTGCTGACGAATCATTCTTTTCTGATTATGTTCCAGATTATCTTAAACCGCTGGCCTGTGGTTCCAGAGAATTTCAGCGGTACTTGGGATCAAGAAAAGGCGGAAAGTTGCCTCTTTTGCCGGTGACAAGCAACTCCGAGTCAAAGTGCCCGTGCTCGTTGACTCCAAACAACCGGTGCCGGATTTGGCTTTCTTTCAAGAAAGGCCAGCGCATGAGCTTGCCCAGTTTCTGTTTGAAACCTGGAGGATGCGCGAGAGGTACATGAAAGCAAATCTCATCGAAACCGCAAATATCCAATAGTGAAGCCAGATTCCCGCTACTGAACCCATATTCGTGCGCCAGGGTTACGTACAACGACGAATTGGCGCAAGGCCCCTCCATATTGGGCGTGCGCAGCATCAGCATGCCGCCAGGCTTCAGTGCTTGGTACAACGCATCGACCACCCACAACAACGAGTACTTGGGGATGTGCTCAATCACGTGAGACATGTGGATAAACTCGTAGGTCTCGGGTTTGTCGGCAAGAAAGACACCAATATCGCTTTGGATTTCGGACAGCGCCAGGGCACCGGGTGCCCATGCTTTTACGTGGGCCTTATTTGCGATGGCAAAATCAGCGCCGGAAAGGTTCGTGTACCCCAGCCGCAAACAAGCCGCCAGGAACCAGCCTCCGCCAAAACCAACATCGAGAATAGCGGTTTGTTTGTTACTGGGCAGAAGGCCGCTCAATTCCTGTGCGGCCTGCAAGACCCGAGGATCGTCCTTTACCTCCGCCCAGCTAGGAGCACGCCGCTCGGCACGATGCCGTAAACTCATGCGGCGATAAACTTCAGCTACAAATGCGTGGGGATCCACTCGATTTTCAATCCAGAAATTTCGATCCTACCACACGCGCTATTCGATTTGAGCAAAAGTGTTCCCAGTATCAAGGAGCAGCGTTCAATGCGAAAGAACTTCCGACAGGACTTCCGGAGAAATCGCCTGCACTAGCTGGCGTGCGGTGCCCGCAGCGGGCATAACCGCACCCAACATCTCTGGAATGCGCAGCAGTTCATCCGGGAATTCGAGCATTCGCCCCACACCGAAGCGGACATATTGAGGTGCATATCCGGTGTAAGCATGTCGCAACCAGCCGCACAAAAAAACAGGGATTCCGACCGATGCACATTCGCAAGCGACTGTGGATTCGACCGTCACTGCGCACCATGTCCTCTGAAAAATCTCTGGAGACAGCGGTGCATCCGTCACGCTTACCAATTCGCGGTCCGCCTTGTTTAACGTCCGTGCCAACAACCGGCGCCGCTGCCGGGCACTCTCAAACGGATGCAGCTTCAAAACCACTTTCTTGCCCGACCTGCGGGCAGCCGCGCAGAGGCGGGGCAGTAACTCGCGGTAAATCGGCTCTACCCGCCCGAAATCCACTTCATACGGCTCGGTGAACAACGTGATCCAGGGAGCCTTCTCACTCCAGACTGAAGCATTCTCGAGCGGCCGAGACGCCGCTCCAATCCGAATCCGGACGGCATCGACTCCGCAGATGCGTTCCAGATAGTCACGCTCCATCTCGCCTTTCGCGAGATAACTGGAAAAGCGAAGATTCTTGTGCGCCATGCGGCAATCGAGTGCTCCATGATGGCACGCGACCGCCGGAATCTTCCGCTCCGCCGCCAACAGCAGAGGGATCCGCGTGTAAGGATTCGAATCGTCTGCGCTCAGACAGCCCACCACCGAATGCGTCTCAAAGACCTTCAGCCAGGCATCGCGAACCGCAAGTCCCCAGCGCAGCCAACGCGGCCCCTGTTTCAATATCTCGAGGTGAACGGGCAACCGGAATGCCGGATGTGTTTGCAGCGACCGCTCCATGCGCGTCCAGCGGACTTCAAGTTTCTGCAATTCATGCTGGTCGCACCCTTTCGGTGCAAAACCCGCCAGAAGGACAGTCTTCACATTAGCCGGAACCGGCGAAACGGCCGCGGACTCCCGCGCGACAACCAGCAGGAATTTTTTATCGGGCAAAACTTCTGCGTAGCCGAGTGCGGTTTTGGTCACATTCGAATAGGCCGTCGGAAGCAGCACCACCGGCCCCGATTCCGATTTCCATTTTGATAACCGTGCTGGCCACCCCGCAAACCTCCTGCGCCAGCGGTAATGCGGATCGTACTTGTCGTACACCACCTGGCGGAATTGCACAAAACTCAGGTTCGCGGCTGCGACCGCGCTGCGACGCAAGATTCTGGGCACCAGGCGCTCCCGCAGTCTCCTGTGGAGCACTTGCAGCGGTATTCCCAACTGCAGTCGCAAAACTTCTGCCGTCATCGACGGCCGGCTCACTGCCAGCTTGCGACATCGGCTAAGTCTCTCGGCCAGTCGAAGCGCCAGTCTCACATCTTGCAAATCCGATTGCAGCATCAAACCGATCACGTCCCACCAGTCGATGCCAAAATCGTCCACCACCTCTCCCATGCCGAGTTGGAGGAGGTCGCGCCAAATCTGCATGTCCTCAACTTCGACGGCAAGGTCAAAAATGCTGAAGACCGCGCAGCCCAACGCAGCACTCTGTTCGTCGTAGAAAGATTTTGGCGCTCGCCCCAGGTCGATTACCGAATCCCAATGCTGATGGGTCCACGAGCCGTGGAAGTCATCGCCGGGATGTAAGAGGAGAACTCGCATAGAAACAGGTGTCAGGTCTTAGGTCTTAGGTCTTAGGTCTTAAGGTTCTAGGGCTGGGTGAATTTCCTAAGACCTGACACCTAAGACCTGGTTGTTCTCGCCACCATCGCCCAACTCAACGGTGTTCCACGTTCCACATCGCAGGCCGCGCGCCTTCCCAGAACTTCGTCGAGGTGACGAGGGTGCAATCCGTCCGCTGGACGAATCGAACGCACGTTCTGCTTCGTAAACAAATCGCCCTTCTTGATATCTTCGACCACAAACAGCGAGCGCCGAAACTTCCGGCTGTTGGCCTCGTGGAGTCCGGGGACAAGCTGGACCGAGCCGAGAGCCTTCTCGGCCGTGCGCACTGCTTCCACCATCGCCTTGAATTCTGCGGGTTCGAGCGAAAACGCGCTGTCCGGCCCGCCATCTGCTCGCCGCAGACAAAGATGTTTCTCGATGATGGAAGCTCCGAGCGCCACCGCGGCGACCGGAACCGCGATTCCCATCGTGTGATCGGAAAGTCCCACCGGACAGCCGAAACGGCGCGCCAGTTCCGGAATCGTGAGCAGGTTTGCCTCTTCCGGCGGCGCCGGATAGGCGCTGGTGCATTTCAGCAACGCAATCTGAGTTGCACCGGCTCCGCTGGCCGCTTCCACCGCTTCGGCAATTTCCTCTTCGCTGGCCATTCCCGTGGACATGATCATCGGCTTCCCGGTTCGAGCCATCTTCTGGATCAAGCCAATGTCCACCAGTTCAAACGATGCCACCTTGTGCGCCGGAACATTCATCTGTTCGAGAAAGTCGACAGCACTATCGTCGAACGCGCTCGAAAACAAATGCATTCCGAGTTCGCCGGCAATCTCTTTCAGCTTCGGCTGCCACTCCCAGGGCGTAAACGCTTCCTGGTAGAGGTCGTGAAGTGTGCGCCCATCCCACAGCGTGCCCCCCGTGATCTGAAAACATTCTTTGTCGCTGCGCAGCGTGATGGTATCGGCCGTGTAGGTCTGGAGTTTGACGGCGTCAGCGCCGGCGTCCTTGGCGGCGCGAAGAATCCGGACCGCCTGATCAAAGCTCTGATTGTGATTGGCGGAAAGCTCGGCAACGACATAGGTCCCGCAGCCCGGACCGACTCGCCTTCCAGCAATCATTATTTCTGTCGATGGTCTCTCACTCGGCATGAGCTGGGGCCCCGCCCTCCCACGTAAACAACAAAGCATCCTGGCCGGCTACTCGTTCTCTCCCGGCGGGCCGAAACCCGATAGCTTCGAACAAGCGAACTGAAGCGCGATTGTCCGGCCTCACGAATGCCTGAATTCGCCTTATAGCGTGTGTGCGCACCACGGAACCCGTAGAAAACGCGATCAGATCCCTGCCCCAGCCCTGGCCACGAAACTCCGGGGCGACGTTAATCGAGAGCACTGCATTTTCGTCTTTGATCTGGAATCGCACCACGCCCACCGGCTCTCCGGCTGCGTTCTCGCCAATGTAGATTACGGACTGCGTATCCTGAAGCCGCTCGGCAAACCAGCGGACGTGGTCGTCCCAGGAAATAGCAGCGGAATGAAACGACGCCGCGCGTGCCACTGGGTCATCTGCCCACTTGAACAATAATCGGGAGTCGTTCTCACCCGCCATCCGCAAGTTCAATTCTCTGCCGAGAAGTGCAGCGCGTACTCTCTCGCTGCCCAAGCCATCCACCAGTTGCCTCCCCGCTTCCGACATCTTGAACCGCCGGTCCCCATTCTCCAATAACTGGGCCGTGATGAGCGCGAGAGAAGAACAATTGAGCAATTGCGCGGAGCCCGCATTGACCGCCGCTCCAATCCCTGCCAGATGCTCGGCGATGAACCGCTGATTCTCGGCCGCAACCACCAGGACCGCTGGCACGCCCAATAGACACATCTCCCAGCAAGTGGTACCCGCACCAGCGATAGCCAGATCGGCCCACGCCATCAGATCCGCCATGTTGGCCACATTTGACATCACTTCGACTCGGTCGGAAAACTTTTCTGCTTCTTCCGCGACGCCATCCCCATTTTCCGCACTGCCGCCCACGACCACACGAATTCGCAGGTCATCAATTGACAACTCGGCTAGTACTGACAGAATGCGCGGTGTGAGGTTCTGGGGATCGCTCCCGCCCATGGTAAGCAAAACTCGTTTGCCGCGCTCCGGCACCTTTCGCGTCCAATTCCGGTAATTCGTAAACTCGCTTCTGAGTAGCGCATAACGCGGGCCGAGAAGGAGGCGAGTTCGCGGCGCTCGTTTCGCGTACATTTCCGCTCGTGCGTGCATATTTTGATTCAGGATGAGGTCAGCCGAGTAGGATTCGAGTTCGCCATTATCATCGATGACCAAAAGTGGACGGACATTCTGCAACTCTGACACATAATGTGCATGGAAGTGGTAACCATCCACTACGAGCCATTCGGCATTGTGCCGCAGAACCGCCGCGATGGTATCCCGGACATCCTCGGAGCTGCCAGAATCTGCTTCGAGGTCCACAATCCTTATCTGTTCCGATCGAAGCCGTTCCCGAATGGCGGCGGTAGCCTCTGCCATGGCCAAGATCACATCTCCGCCCGCATGTTGCCAAGCCTGAGCGAGGGCGAGGCAACGCATCACGTGCCCGGTACCGGACGTCACGGTGGCATCTGCACGAACCAGAAGGATGCCACGCTTCATCTGCACTCGTTATTCTCCAGGCTTTGCTTCCTACTCATGCACAGCTTCGGGAAAGGCACCGACATTGCGAACCGGAACACTTCTTGCCTTATTGCCCCTTGCTACGCAGAAGGAACATCGAATCCACGTTGTCGTTTTCCAGATATTTCAGTCTCTGCTCCAAAACCAATTCGAGATCAGGGAAGCTCTGAGCGTAGAGGTGGGCGTAGTCGGCCTTCCAGAGAAGTCCGGCCTGGCCGCGATATACAACTTCGGTCATCTGCGGCGCACAATATTCAAATCCCCAAATCCAGCGTTTTGCACAACGATGGATCTCATTCATGGCGACTCGGAGATCCTGCGGAGCAATATGGATCAGAAGCCCCGAGGTAAAAACCAAGTCAAACCTCGCGTCGTCAAAAGGAATCTTGAGTGCAGAGCCCTCCATCACTGTCGCCCAGGGGACCCGAGAATGAGCCTTCTCCACGATTTCTTCGCGAATCTCAATTCCGCTTAGATTCTCAAATCCCATTTGTTTGAGGAGAATCAGCTGGTTGCCGAGATTACACCCAACTTCAAGGATCGATACCGATCGTGGAATGTCAGCGAGAAAGCGGCGGTTGAGTGCAGTCCGGGTCACTCCGTAGTTGCGCTGGTAGATCTTGTCCAGATCCTCCGGGCCCAGAAGGTTTCGCTCACTGTATTCCTTGCCAAATTCTCCTCGCCATTTCTCGCTTTGCTTTGTTTCGGGCAGATTTCCCGGCCCTGAACCGTCGCGCATGAAAACCTCTCTGTTCCATCTTAAATTCAGCGCACCCGGAACACCGGTTGAATCATTTCACCTTCCAAATGCGTTTCAGGATGCGCCGCGCTCAGCCATTCCGACACGGTTTTGCACACGTCCGCGTACACGCGCAGGGTCTGTTCAACCGCCAGCGGATCATGCGCTGCCGTCATGTTATGCGAGGTCAACAGCAGCACTCCACGTTTTACGCACTCTTGTGTGAACAGACTTCTTACCAGAAAACTATCTTTGCCGTCGGCATCGAGGAACTTTATCAGCGACCAAACGGGATAACCAATGCACTTGACGCGAGTCTGCAGTCCCGCCTGCTTTGCGAGCGCGTTCAATCCCTCCTGCAGCACGCGCCCATTTGCATCCATGCGAGCTAGCGCGTCGGTAGTTTCCAGTACATCAAGCACCTTCATGGCCGCCGCCATCGACGCCACTTCGCCCCCGAAGGTGAAGCTAAAAAAGATGTCTTCAAACACCTTCATGACGTCTGCTCTTCCCACCACGCACGAAATGGGAAATCCGTTGCCCATCGCTTTCCCAAAACAAGCGAGATCAGGAGTCACGCCGAACTTTTTTTGCGCGCCGCCCAGCCCAAAATGAAAACCGCTGCAGATCTCGTCGAAGATGAGCAGCGCCCCGTGCTCGTGCGCCAGATCTCTCACGCCTTCCAGAAATCGCGCCCCCGGAGGCCAGAAGTTCACCGGTTCCATGATGACGGCAGCGAACTCGCCTTTGTGTTCGCTCAAGAGCTTTTGCAGCGATCCCAGATCGTTGTATACGAAGGGATGCGTCAATGCCCGCACCGCTTCTGGAACGCCAGCATTTCGCGTGGTGCTGCCGATGTACCAGTCCTGCCATCCGTGGTAACCACAGCAGGCGATCCGCTCGCGTCCGGTGAGGGCGCGCGCCGCGCGCACCGCTCCGGAGGTGGCATCCGATCCGTTCTTGCCAAAGCGCACTTTCTCCGCGCAGGGGATGAACCGGGTCAACCGCTCCGCCAGTTCCACTTCCAGCGGGTGCGGCAGCGAAAAACTGTGCCCTTGTCCCAGTTGCGCCGTCACTGCCGCATTCACCTCTTCGTGCACGTAGCCGAGAATGTTCGGCAGCAGTCCCTGGATGTAGTCAACGTATTCATTCCCGTCCACATCCCAAACCCGGCAACCTTTGCCCTTCGCCAGAAACACGGGCGCGACACCGCGGACGTGCTGATTCCAGCCCTTACTGAAGGTCTGCGCAGAGCCGGGAATCACCTTCTGCGCCCGCTCCAGCCAGGCGTTCGATTTTTCAATCGGCCGGCCCGGCGCTGCCGCCGCACGCGCATCTTCGTAAAGGCTTTTGTAGTATCCGACGTTGGAAACAATATCCGAATTCATCTTTTCCAATCCCGGATTCTTCTCGATCAATTGCAAAACATCTTTCATCCCAAAACTCTCTTGTGCGCGAAAAGCCCTGTACACCGCCCGGATGAACTCCAGGTCGTTCGGCTCGTCCACCGTCCACCGGTAATGTTGGTACAAGATTATCCACTCGTTTTCGACGTTGGCAGTGCGAAACTTTTCTGAACGCAGGTATGGAGTCACGTGCTCGCGCTCCGAAGTCTTGCCCGCCTCGTGCCATGCCCGTTCCAGCGCGGAAAACGAAAAGATCTCCGTATCCAGTCCATCGGGATAGCTTCGCACCATGGCATTGGAGGCGTAATCAAGATCGCCGCTTTGAAAACGGCGGACAACTCGATCAATCACTTCGGGATCAATCAAGGGACAATCGGCCGTGATGCGCACTACCTGCTCGGCTTTCTCCGCACGCGCCGCGTGGTAGAAACGATCCAGCACATCGTTCTCGCTGCCCCGATGGCATGGGACATCGTTCTCCCGGCACATCTTTTCGATGGCATCGTCCGCCGGAGCGGTGGAAGTGGCCACCACCACTCGATCCACCATTCGGGAACGCTTCACGCGTTGTATGACGTGCCACAACATTGGACGTCCTTCGATCTCCGCCAAGGTCTTGCCCGGCAACCGCCTCGATCCCATTCGCGCCTGAATGATCGCAACCACCGGTCCCTCGCTCGGTTCGCTCGTCCAATTTAGCGGCTGCGGCCTTTCCTCCGCCGACGACTTCTTGGCTGCTTCCACCACCCGGATCACATCTCGTCCTTGCTCAAGATCAACCATGGGCCCCGTTTTGCTGCCGAGAGATTCCAGGAAGTGAACCATCTCCGCCAAATACATATCGTTGGTTTCAAATTTGTACGGGATACTGTTCCACTCCAGCTTCTCGGCGAAAAACCAGCGCACTTCCTGGAGATTGAAATCCCACAACGCAGTACCAGCCTCGCCCACAACTTTGCAGCTCCGGGTGTATGCCCGCTGCACGAAATCCAGATGCAATTCCGCGCGACGCCGCTCCGGAAAACTCAGGTAGATCCACGCCGAGTCTTCCACGTCCACGTCCAGACTGCTGAGGTGCTCCGCCCGGCAGGTCACTTCCGTGGGACGCCCCAACAGCCAGCAAATGTAATCCAGTTCGTGAGAACCATCGAGAATGATGCCCCCGCCCAGTTCCTGGCGCGCGCTGTAGCTTTCGCGGTAGTGCTGCCACGGGCGCCAATCCGGAAGGTATTGCCCCGCCTCCACATTCAGCCAGAGCACGCGCCCGATCTTTCCCGTATCGATCAGCTCTTTCAATATCTTCAAACCGGGATGAAACCGCATGTTGTACCCGATCTGAACGATCCGGTCGTGGCGCCGCGCCTCGGCAATCAGCGCCTGGATTCCGCCCGATTCATGCGAGAGAGGCTTCTCGATGAAAACGTGGGCTTGAGCCTCCAGTGCGGCCAATGCCTCCTCCACGTGGCATACCGGTGGAGTGCAGATCAGCACGATATCGGGCTTGAATTTTTGCAGCGCCTCATTGTATTCGCCGAAGATTTCCCCGCCCAGTTCATCACGGCACTGCTTCAGCGTTTCGGGACTGGTGTCGCAAAGCCCAAGATTCCGCACCCCAAGCGACTTTAGATTTCTCGCGTGCCGGCGGCCAATAGACCCGCAACCGACCACCAAAGCCCGATATCCTACCCAGTCGGAAATGCTGGACATGGGATTACATTGACTCCTTGGAAAATCATTCGTTCGTCGCAGGTCGTTAGTCGTTGGTCGTTCGCGATGCGACGATGAATCTGACCAAAGACTAACGACCAGCTACTAACGACCATAATGGCCCACAACTTTACGCAGCGCGTGAATCACATCCTCCACATCCTGCGCGGTCATGGAGTGGAACATAGGCAAGCTGATCAGACGCTCATAGGCGTCTTCGGCCACGGGATAGCTGTCTTTGGCATTGGATTGGAAGCGCTCGCGATAGTACGGATGTTGATGGACTGGAATGTAATGGACAGTGACTCCGATATTTTCCGCCCGCAGCGCTCGAAAAATCTCACCTCGCCCCACTGAAAGGTTTCCCAGGTTGAGTCGGATGGGATATAGGTGCCACGCCGGATTGACGCCGTCGCGCACCGCGGGAACCAAAATTGCGGACAAATCCCGGAAGGCCGCCTTGTACCGCGCCGCAATTTCCCGCCGTCGCGCCAGGTTCGGATCCAGCCTCTTCAGTTGTGAGAGTCCCAGCGCGCAGGCAATATCCGTCAACCTGTAATTGAAACCCAGCAGGACCATCTCGTAAAACCACTGGCCCGCTTCCTGCCGCTCGCGCGCTTCGCTGCTGATGCCGTGATTGCGAAAGCGCTGCAGCGTCTCGGCGAGCCGCGCATCGTTGGTCGCAACCATGCCGCCTTCCCCGGTGGTCAGGTGCTTCACGGGATGAAAGCTGAACACGGTCATGTCGGCAATGCCGCCGACGCGTTTCTCCCGGTATTCCGCGCCGAGCGCGTGGCAGGCATCTTCAATCAGGAGGGCTCCACAGGTTTTCGCCAGCTCCCCCAATTCATCCAGCGCGGCGGGATGTCCCGCGTAGTCGACAGCAAGAATAGCTTTCGTGCGGGAAGAAAGTTTCCTCGAAACTTCGCCCGGATCAAGGTTCAGTGTGTCCGGCGAGACGTCGGCGAACACCGGCGTTGCGCCCTGGTACAAAATGCAGTTGGCGGTCGCACAGAACGTCATGGGGGTGGTAATCGCCTCATCCCCGGGCCCCAGACCGGCGGCAAACGCCGCACCGTGTAATGCGGCCGTACCCGAACTGAAGCTGACCGCGTGCCGCGCCCCGATCCAAGCCGCAAACCGTTCCTCGAACTCAGCAACCTTCGGCCCCGTGGTCAGCCAGTCCGACTTCAGAACTTCAACCACCGCCTGGATATCCGCGTCATCCAGGCTTTGCCGCCCGTACGGCAACAATTTTCCACGCACGGGGGTACCCCCATGCATGGCGAGCGTTTCCAGTTTTGTGGATATAGGACTCATGCTAAGCGGAGGTTGGAAGCGCCTCCGTGGCGCTGGTTTCTGGCGCTACCAGTTCTTCCAGTTCGCGCCGCGTCAGCCAGCGCTCGTTCGTGTCGCTCGAGTAACGAAAGCCCTCCGGCAAGGGCTTGGCGTTCACCCAGTTTTCCGATTTCCACCACGGATGCGACGGCTGAATTACGTACATGTCCTCGGTTTCGAGCGTTTGCCGCGACTCGTCTTCCGAGACCAGCACTTCATGCAGCTTCTCTCCGGGACGAATCCCGATGGTCTCCACCTGGCATCCGGGAGCGATGGTCTCCGCCAGGTCCAGCAGCCGCATGCTGGGAATCTTGGGAACGAAAATCTCGCCGCCGTGCATCTGCTCCAGGCAGTGGATCACAAACTTTACGCCCTGTTCCAGCGTCAGCCAGAACCGGGTCATGCGAGGATCGGTGATCGTGATCTTCCCGCGCCGGCGCTGTTCCACAAAAATCGGAATCACGCTGCCGCGGCTGCCCACCACGTTCCCGTAGCGCGCGCAGCTGAAGTGCGTATTCTTCGCGCCCGCGTATGCATTGGCCTGCACAAACACTTTTTCCGCGCACAGTTTTGTAGCCCCATAAAGGTTGATCGGATTCACCGCCTTGTCGGTGGAGAGCGCCAGAATGCGGCGCACACCCTGATCAATGGCCGCATCAATCACGTTGCGGCCGCCCATGATATTGGTCTGGATCGCTTCGAACGGGTTGTACTCGCAAGCCGGCACCTGTTTGAGCGCCGCCGCATGCACCACCAGCGTCACGCCCGCCAGCGCCCGTTTCAGCCGCTCGACGTCCCGCACGTCTCCAATGAAATACCGCATGCTGGGATGGTCGAAGCCTGATGTCCTCATCTCATGCTGCTTCAGTTCGTCCCGGCTGAACACCACCAGCCTGTGCGGGTGGTAGTCGCGCAGCATGATCTCCACAAACTTCTTTCCGAACGATCCGGTTCCACCCGTCACCAGTATTGATTCTTGCGGCCAATTCACCATTCCTGTCCCTTCAAAACCCCAGAGGAGCCTTGTTTTATCGGGTTAGTCCTTGTGCTCGATAGTATAGCTGAGGAGCATCAAGGTAACAGCATTTCAGCGTAGCGTTAAGCGCTCGCTCCCTCAAAGTGCGCTTCGATTTCTTCCAGCGTCTTCCCCTTCGTTTCCGGCAGGAAGACCGCAGCCGTTATGAAGTAAACCACAGTGCAGGCGGCAAAACCAAAAAACATGGCGGCATAACCGTGCTTGCCGACCGTCGGCAGAAATATGGCAGCGATACTGGTCGAAACCGCCTGGTTGATCAGCAGCGCGATGCTCATGCCGTTGGAGCGAATCCGCGTCGGCATCAGCTCCGAAAGCGCCAGCCACACGCAGACTCCGGGGCCTATCGCAAAAAACGCCATGAACACGAAAAGCGTGATCGCGACCAGCATTCCACTGCGTACGCTGGGAAGTGGTGTGATCAGCGCGTTGTCGATTCGCAGCGGCGCCTGGCGCGCGGCATCGAGATTGCCAAACGGATTCGAAAAGAACGCCACCACTTTGTTGGCGGGCACCGAGCTCTCACGCGTGATCTGGATCGGGGTCGCAGCGGTATCGTCGGAACGCGCCGCCGTGGTTGCAGCGCGGAAGTCCCCATACGAATAGATGACGACCAAAGAGGTAGGACGACTCCCCATCCGCTGGGTCGCGCCGCCCGGTGTGCTGAGTGATGCGCCAAGCAACGTCTCCGCCAGCTTCTGGTTATACGTGATTGTGACTTTCTGGTCCGCCGTAACCATCGACTGAACCGAGTTTCGAGCATCCAGGCGCAGGCGCTCCGTCTGGCGGAAGAGTAGGCCGGTGCAGATCAGCGAGAGAATAATCCCGGCCGTCCCCACCGACAGCAGGAACTTGCGTCCTTTGCGATCCACCAGCAGGACGCCACCGATGGTCATTAGAAAATTAACGATGGTGAAAAGAACGTAGCCCCAATGCGCCTGAACGTCGGAAAGACCACTCTGCAAAAGAATGTTGGTGTTGTAGCCGATGATGGAATTGATCCCCGTCGCTTGGTTGCACGCCAGAATGACGCAAGCCAGCACAAACGGAATTACGTACTTGCGGCGCAAGAGCGACTCCCTAACCTTGGCCCCGGTTGAGGTTTTCGCTTTTTCTGCGGCTGCGACTTGTTCCATCTCCGCCAGCTCAACATCCGCTTGCTGGTTGGTGCGAGAGCGCAGAAGTGCCGCGTAGGCCGCATCCCGTTTCCCGCGCAGAAACAGCCAGCGCGGAGATTCCGACACCATGAAGCCACCGATCACGAACAGTACACCGGGAGGCAGCGAAACCCAGAAGATGCTGCGCCAGGCAGTGTCTTTGAAAGCGAGGAGGCGCGCGGCATCGCCCAACCTCGCCACTTCTTCGACGCGGCGGCTGAAATACATGCCCACGATGGCCGCCGTCACAATCCCAAGCGTCAGCAGCCACTGGAAAATTCCCGTCCCCTTGCCGCGGCTCGCCGCCGCCAGGCATTCCGCCAGATAAAGCGGGACCACGACACCGATCAAGCCGGCACTGATGCCCTGCAGCAGGCGGCCCAGCACCAGCGGCTCATAGCCATGCGAGAGCGCAATGATGGGAATGCTACAGACAAAGAGCAGCCCGCTGAGGATCATCAGAGGCTTGCGCCCCATCCAATCCGCCAGGGCACCGGCAAACAAGGTCGAGATCACACTGCCCAGGAGCACGGCCGCGACCACGAAGGAAAGCTGGCCCGCGTTGAACCCGGACGTGGCCTCCAGATATGGATATGCTCCCGCAATAATGCCCACATCCACGCCGTACAGCAGTCCGCCAAGCCCTGCGACCAGCAGCAGGAATCGGTTGTAACCAGCTTTTTCGTCGTTTGCCACAGTGCCAGCCCTTTCGTCTTTACCAGCAGAAGTCGATCAAATTGTGATCCTGAGCGAAGCGAAGGACCTGCTTTTGCGCCGCGCCCAGTTAAAGCCGGCGATCATGGCTGAATCAAGCTGCTCAAGGCCTGATAAGCAGCTCCCAACATCGGGGCGTCATCATTCACGACCACCGATATCGGGACGCGCGCCAGCACCGCTGCCAGTTTGCCCGCCCCACAGAAAACCTTGAAGAAGGCGTCCTCCTGAAGCTTGGGCAGGATCTTTGCCGCGATGCCGCCCGCGATGTAGACGCCACCAACCGCCATGGTATGCAACACGAAATTTCCCGTCGTCGCAGCATAGATTTCAGTCCAAAAATCAAGCGTCTCTTGGCAAACGGCGCAGGACTTCGCAAATGCCCGCTGCGTAATTTCGCTCGCGGCATTGCCCTCTGGAGATTCGAACGACGCATGACGAACCGCAGGATTCAGAAATTCGTGAATTCTGCGAAAGCCCCGCCCGGAGACAATCTCCTCGCACGACACATGCGGCAACTGCGACCTTAAATGGCTCAGCAATTGCAACTCACGTTCCGTGCGTGGTGCAAAATCCGCTTGTCCTCCTTCGGCTGGCGCGACGCGATGCTTTTCGCCATCCCAGAAAAGAAGAGCCTCTCCCAACCCGGTTCCCGCCGCAATCACGCCTCTGGTCGCATGATGCCCGGGGACTCCGGGGTTCAGCGTTACAAAGTCTTTCGCAGGCAGCCGTTCCAGACTCAGAGCGGTGGCGATGAGGTCGTTCAACAATTGTATGTTGCTCAGGTTCAGCTTTCGGGTAAGCGCTGAGGGGTCGAGCTCCCAAGGCAGGTTTTCGGAGTAGCGCTGTCCCTCGACCACCGCGCCCGCCACGGCGAACCCCGCGGCGTCGATTGCCGGCCCGCTTGCGTCTTTATCTGCCGCTTGTTGGAGGAAAGCTTCGATGAGATGTTCGAATCCAGTGTAGTCCTGGGTTGCGAGACGGCGCTGGAAGACGGAACGAAGAACACGCCCTTCTGGCTGAAACAACCCCAGGTTGCACTTAGTGCCTCCGATGTCCCCGGCCAGAATCATGATCGTTCGATCAGTCCCTGCGCCCGTTGAATTGGCAGCGGTTCGCAATAACTAACGAAAGGGTGAATCTTATCAGAGATGCTTACAGACAGTTGGCAGGACAATCAATTCAGAAGACTAAGCAGGCCTCATGGCCCCTACACGTCCGCTTCGGGCGATGACCGCATTGGCTCAATCGCGTGCAGACCGCACTCCGTCTTGCTCGTGCCCGGCCAGCGTCCCGCCCTCGGATCTTCGCCCGGTCGGATGGCCCGTGTGCAATGTGTGCAACCGATGCTCGGATAATTCTGATCATGAAGAGAGTTATAAGGCACGCCGTGTTCGTGGAGATAGCGCCAAACTTGTTTTGCTGACCAGTCGGCGATCGGATTAACCTTCACCAGCCCGAACTTCACGTCCCACTCGATTTTGCGGACGTTCTTGCGAAATGAGGTCTGGTCGCGGCGGATACTAGTGATCCAGGCGTCTAATTCGCTCAGCTTGCGGCGGAGCGGCTCGACCTTCCGCAGGTTGCAGCATTGGTCGGGATCGCGGGCCCAAAGCGCCGTTCCGTGAACACGTTCCTGCTCCTCGGGCGAGAGCGCCGAAAACACTCGCTCGACTTTGATTTCATATCTTTGCTCGATCCGGTCCATCAAGCTGTAGGTCTCGGGAAACAGGAATTCGGTATCAATGGTGAAAAGGCGAAAGTCCTTGCGTAAGCGCGAAGCCATATCAATCACCACCATGCCCTCGGCGCCAAACGCCGACGAAATGGCCACTTCATTGCCAAAGGTTTCAAACGCCCAGGACAGCACACGCTGCGGATTCCAACTCTCTGCCGTCAACTGCACTTCTGCAATTTTGTCTTTCACGCAATCGTATCCTCATTCACTCGTGGGTGCGTTTCTTGCGACAGGGCTGTTTTGAAAAGCATTTCGGGCGCGACAAATTCCGCCGCCATCGCGGCAGCATCGGCCAACCGCACGACTTTGCCAACGACCAGCAGCGTTGGCGACGCCAGTTGTGGCGCGCGATGCAGGTCCAGCACAGTCGTGCGATAGGTTCGCTGGTAACGGGTGGTGGCGCGCGAGATTATAGCGCAGGGTGTCTCACCAGCTACCCCGGCAGCCGTCAGCCTTCTGGCAATGTCCGAGTAATTCTGCCCCGGCATGTACATCACGAGCGTCGCTCCACACGCGACAAACTTGCTCCAGTCGGAGTCATCTTTCTCGGCAGCGCCTTCTCCCGAAGGGCGGCGTTCCGAGGCTCGATGGGCAGTGACCAGCACTAGCGCCGACGACGTTCGCCGATCCGTCAGCGGAATCTGTGCCGCAGCGGCCGCTCCCAGAGCCGAAGTCACGCCCGGAACAATCTCGAAAGCAATTTTGTTGCGGCGCAAGCATTCGATCTCTTCCCCGGCGCGTCCGAAAATCAGCGGATCCCCACCCTTTAACCGCACAACTTTCAGACCGGATGCCACCAGCGCAACCATCAAACCGTTGATCTCCCCTTGCAGGATTTTCTTTTTCCCGCAGCGTTTGCCCACGTTATGAATCTGGGCGGTCGACGGAATCAACTCCAGGACCTCCGGCGCAACCAGGTCGTCGTGCAGAACGGCGTCGGCGTTTCGCAGCAGCCGAAGCGCTTTCAACGTCAACAACTCTGGATCGCCCGGCCCCGCGCCCACCAGATAGACTTTTCCTGTCATGCTCCCTCTCTTTTCACAATCATTCCTTCGCGTAGCTGTGGAACCTTGGCCAGCGCCGCTTCGAACGCTTCCCGGCTTGCCAGGGAGTGCAGCAACTCCCACTTGCAGTCCTGATCGAGATTGCTGGCGAGAATGAGCCGTCGAGTCTCGCCCAGCTGCCGAACCCACTCCGCGTATCCCTCTCCAAACTGCCGTTCCAGTAGCCGCCGCAGTTTCTGCGCCAGGGCTGGACTTTGCCCATTGGTCGAAATCGCAATCTGCAGGTCTCCGCGCCGCACCACCGCGGGATAAAAGAAATCGCAATACTCCGGAACATCCGCCACGTTGCACAGCACTCCGCGTCGCTGCGCCTCGCGATGAATGAGTTCGTTCAGCCGGCGCGAAGCCGTTGCCACCACGGCGAGATACTTGCTGTCGAGGTCAGTCGCCAGGAAAGAGCGCAGATCCAAATTGATCTTCCCTGCGCTGGCCCATGCACGGACTTGTTCGCCAGCCGTGAGCGCAACCACCTGGATATGTGCACCGGTGTCGATAAGCCCACCGATCTTGGGCTCGCCGACTTTGCCCGCGCCCACGACCAGGCACGGCTTCCCCGCGAGCTTCATGAACATTGGGAACAGGCTAGTCACCGTCTCCTCCAGCCAATTGCGCCAGACTTTCAGATCCGGCGGCACTGGCCGCGGGCATCTCGCGCGGGACCGCGTCCACGACCTCGCCCGCCAGGAACTCCCGCAACTCCGTGTCGGTGTGGCGGGCAAAAAACTGCCGCAGGTTCTCACCCGCCGTACGCGCCGCGAGATAATGCCGCAGCAATCTCTCGATCGCATCCGGAACCTGGGTCGCAAGGCAGCGATATCCCACGGGCCGTGCCGTCGCCTGATGCAGTCCGAGCGCGCCGCCCAGGCAGAAGTAATACGCATCGACCAGGCGCCCATCGACCTTCATCTTTTTGCCGTCGATGCCGATGTCGGCAATCCAGTGCTGTCCGCAACTGTTCGGGCATCCCGTAACGTGCAGCTTCAGGTGCTGATCGAATCCGGGCAGGCGCTCTTCCAGTTCTTCCACCAGCCAGCGGGAAAAGCTCTTGGTTTCCGTGATCGCGAGCTTGCAGAATTCCGTTCCGCTGCACGCTATGGTGCCGCGAAAAAAAGACGAGCCGCCTACGCGCAACCCAATGCCATCCAGTTCCTTGGCCAAGTCCTCCGCATTCAACCGGGGGACGTTCACGATGAGCAGGTTCTGCATGTTGGTCGTACGCAGTTCGCCGCCTGCGAAGCGGTCGGCGAGATCGGCAGCGGCGTGCATCTGCTCCGCCATAATTCGCCCGCGGAGCACCGCCGCTCCCACGTAGCTGTAGCCCGGTTGCTTCTGCGGATGAATTCCGACGTGGTCGCGATAAACATCCGCGGGTGGCGTTTCCTCGACCGCAGGATCGAATTCAAATCCAATCCGCCGCTGTAGTTCGTCCAGAAAACTCTCTGCCGTCCACCCATGCCGCAGGAAAAGAAATTTCAGCCGCGCCCGCTCGCGATGTTCCCGCAACACATCTGAGTCGCGAAACAGCTCGGCAATCCCCTTAATGGCGGGCAAAACCTGGTGCCAACCGACGAACGCGTTTAATCGCGCTCCCAGGTACGGTTCGGTGGAGAGCCCTCCGGCAACTCGCAAGGAAAAACCCGTTTCGGGCGTTCCGCCCAGCGTGCGCGTCGCTGCCGTCAACCCAACATCATTAATCTCCGGATACGGGCACCACACCCGGCATCCCGTAATCGAAATCTTGAATTTTCGGGGAAGGTTGTAAAAGTCGCCATTCCCTGCCAGCATTCGCGACGCTTCCAGCGCTAAGGGCGAAGCATCGCAAATCTCGTCCGCGTCCACCCCCGCGACCGGGCATCCAGTGACATTTCGCGTGACATCGCCGCAAGCGCTCGTCGTGTTCAATCCCACGCGTCCGAGCGCTTCAAGCAGATCCGGAAGCGCCTCGATCGTGACCCAGTGCAACTGAATGTTTTGGCGTACGGTGATGTCGGCAATGCCGTGCGCATAGCGGCGGGCGAGGTCGGCAATGGTTCGCAGTTGTTCGGAGCGCAGCAGACCGTTGGGGATACGGATTCTCACCATGAAGCGTTGCAGAGCCCGGCCTTCCCCGCCCTGGCCGCCGGTTACGCCCGCTCCATCGCCCTGCGTGTACACGCCCCACCAGCGAAAGTAGGTCCCCAGCCACTCCGGCGGAATGGACTCGAACCCCTCGCGCGCGAAGCGCCTTATTTCCTCCAGGCCTTCCCATGGATTCTTGGCGCGCTTAAGTCGCTCGACTCTCTGCGCCTTGGTTTCTGTGGCTGTGTTCGTCATAGTCGGTCACCCCGGACTGTTTCCCCCACGCTGTCTGAGCCCCAAAAAACAAAAACCCACCGCCAGCTTGATCTGGCGATGGGTTATAAGTGCCGGTATTTAAAGAGTTACTTTAGGTCGGCAGCCTCCCCGCGCCAGTGCACACGCACACGCAACAACAACAAGCGCAGACGCACATCGCGGAAAGATGCCGACTTGACATAGTGATTTGCATTCCAGGTTGACCAATTCCAACGGTCAACAAGCTTCGATAGGGGCTTGGACGCATAACTTCGATCCCGCGATTCAGAATTTTTCGCGCCATCCGTTCACGGCGCGGGGGGCAGGAGATAATCCCGGGCTGCCCAGTCAGAAAAATTATCTCGCGTATCCGTCTGGATGAGTGCGATGCCACTGCCACGCGCTTTCAACGATCGTTTTCAAATTCGGAAATTTCGGCTGCCAGCCCAAGTCGCGACGAATTTTTTCCGAGCCGGCAATTAACGCTGCTGGATCTCCAGCGCGGCGAGGCGATTCGATCACCGGGATGGCATGCCCGGTAACCTCCCGCGCCACTTCGACGACCTGGCGCACGCTGAATCCCTGCCCGTTTCCCAGGTTATAGATGAGCGGACTGGAATTCTCGCGCGCATCCTCCAAGGCATCGAGCGCCAGCAGGTGCGCCCGCGCCAGATCGCTGACGTGGATGTAATCGCGGACGCAGGTGCCATCGGGCGTCGGATAGTCTGTCCCGAAAATGTTCACGTGTTCCGCGCGGCCGAGGGCGACTTGCAGAATCCGCGGGATGAGATGCGTCTCCGGCTGGTGCGCTTCCCCTTTGTCTGGACGGGAAGCGCCGGCAGCATTGAAATACCGCAGGCTGGCATAGCGCAGGCCGTGAATCTGGTGGAACCAGGCCAGCATGCGCTCCACCAGCAGCTTCGATTCACCGTAGGCATTCGTTGGATGGATGGGATCATCCTCCCCAATCGGAGTGCGGTCGGGATTGCCAAACAGCGCGGCCGTCGACGAAAAAACGAAACGTTTGACCCCAGCGGCCAACATCGCTTCAAGCAGCGTCAGCGCATTCGCCGTGTTGTTGCGGAAAAATTCTTCCGGAGCCTTCATCGACTCGCCCGCTTCGATCAGCGCCGCAAAATGCATGACGGCTTCGATCCCGCGCAATCGGAACACCTGGTCAAGGTGATGGCGGTCCGCCAATTCGCCTACGATCAGTTCAGCGTTCTTCGGCACTGCCTGACGATAGCCGCGACTCAGGTTATCGAAGACGACAACCTGGTGCCCTGCCTGCAATAGCTCCTCAGCAACCACGCTGCCGATGTAGCCTGCTCCACCCGTAACTAGAACTTTCATGTTCTGCATGATTTGCCGCAAGCCAGATCCTAAATTGCTCGGTCAAGATCAGCAAACAAGAAAACGTCCCGGAGGAGATATCCGGGACGTTTTTTCGTTTCGGATTTGCGCGAAACGTCAGTGCGAAATGGCCGCGAACAACGGCGAGCTCATCAATGATTGGAACTTCTGGTCGTCGCTCTTGAAGTGAATCTGCACGTTCGAGCTGTCGGAATCGACGGTGGTGGCATCAATGGCAGTCTTCTCGACCGGACTGGCGTTGAGCTTCTTGTAGAGCATGCCGGCCTTTACGATCGTGGAAAGCGTCGCTGCTGTCATCGAATCGGCCGTGAGCACGCTTAAATCAAAATTCACTCCACTCGAAAAGTTCATGGTGTAGCGGGAAGCCAGAATGCGTTTCTTGATGGTCTCGTAGTCGGCAACCTTGGCGGCATCGCCCATCGCCGAATACATCATGGCCTGGGTTCCCTTCTGGTCGAGGATGCTCCACACGGGCTCACTATCAACCGCCGACATCTGCTCCGTCATCACCGGATTGGAATCGAGCGACGTGCGCTTGCCGTCGCGGGTATCGAGCGCGCTGTGCAACCCTGCCTCATCGCTAAAGGCCAGTGTGTTGTCGTCCAGAAACGTCATCACCAGACCGCTCTCCATCGGATAAATGCTCGCGGTGCCGTATTTGGTGGCCGCGATCTTTTTCACCTTCAATTTCTTGAGAACGGCCTTGGCCGAGAAGGACCCTTGCGCGATGTAGACGGTCTGAACACCCTTCTTCTCCGTCCGGAACGAGGCGACATCGAGCTGGTCGAGATCGCGCTCGACGTCAATGCCGATACGCTTCAGGGCGGTCTCGGATTCCTTCACGTTTTCGGGCAGAACTTTTTCTTTGAGCGCCTGTGCGGTAGGAGAATCCTTGAGCGCGCGGTAGTCGATGCCGAACATCTGCTGAACTTCGGAAGGCACCATGGAACGTGCCGATGAGGCGATCGGCATGGCATAGCCAGCCGTCGTGCACAAAAGCAAAGCCGCGAAAAACAAATTCTTCATAAATTTCCTCAAAAACGAATTCCTCAAAACGAGTCTGCACGGTTTAGATGCAAACCGCAAAGCCTGCGTTGGCGACCTTTGACGGTGTTTAAGCTGTTCTGAGACCATTTTAGTCCCTAAATCCGTGAGGCATGGCGGTAACTAAAGTGCGTCCTCCGCGCTCGGTCTTAGAACGGTCGAACCGGGGTAGCTTGCGTGGAAAGATGAACGACTAGCGGCTTGGTGGACGGGCAGGAGGGCTACTGTTAGGGACTTCTTTCTCTGTTTCTTTCAACGCCTTAACTAAACGGATCAATGCGTCTGCCGCTCTGAGCTGGTCTCCGGGGGACAGGGCGTTCTTGCTGGGTTTACTTTTCAGGTAACCGTAGTTCTCGATGGGTGCACCTGATGCTTGCGTCGTGTCGATACTCAGATAGGCTTCTCCAAGTAGCCCCTCGGTATCGATTCCGGCAATCGAATCTTGCGGAATCCTCACTTTGTAGGTCGTAGTCAGAGCCATTTCGACTTCCGCTGGGCAACTTCTGTCCTGTGGATTGGCTCGAACGCTGCGCACGGTCCCGATTTCCACTCCGGCAATCCGAACTGGAGCCCCCACCTTAAGTCCCCCAGCATCGTCAAAGCAGGACTTGATGTCTTGACGGGAATAACGCAGTGGGTTAATAAACAAACTGCCAATGGCAGCAACCCCGACGACAATCATCAGCGCGAGGATCGATTTTCTCAGCACGGTTACACCCTCAGAGCGAGCGCCCGTTTCCGCGTCTCGCTCACAAACCCCTCATCCTTCAGCGAATCCAGATTGATCTCGACATTCGCCAGCGCGCCTTCGAGTGCGGCTTTTGCCAGAGCAATCGCCGTCGTCAGATCGGATTTCATGTTGGGGTTGGTAATTGGCTTCAACGCGGCGGCGATCTTCGCCACTTCAACGACTCTTTCGGCAACGCCCAGAGGAACGCTGGTTGCTTGTTTGAGAGCCGCGCCAATCGCGGCATCGCCGTCCGAAGATTCTTTGGCCGACTTGTAGGCCTTCATCACGGAATTGTAGGACGCGGCATCAGCGTCGATCGCAACCTTAAGTTCCTCGCGAAGCTGGCCAAGCCGGGCGATGGCTTCGCTGAGCTGGCTTTCGTACTGCAGATACGCCTTTTTGCCGCGTGACATGGACGCGACCATGCTTGCGAGTCCCGCGGCCATGGCGCCGCTAGCGGCAGCGGCGCTGCCTCCTCCGGGAGTCGCCGTGGGAGCGGCCAGTTGTTCAATGAAAGGTTCGACCCCGGCGCGCAGCCCACCGACGGCCATCTTTCCTCCCATCACGGCGGTCAGGCGGTTTTCCAGAATCAGCGAGGAGTCGAAATTTTCTACTTGCAGGAACCATTCCGCTGCCTGCTCGAGCGCCTTCTTTGGAATAAGTCCCACGATCTCGCTGGAGACTGGGATGACGCCGTAGCGCGCGGCCTCGCGTTTTACGTATTCGAAGACGCGGTGGATGGGAGTCTGTTCGAAGTCGGTCAGGTTCATCGAGACCTGAGCCATGCCGCGCACCAGGAATCCAGCGCCCTTGACGAAGCGCAGGCCGCCATTCGAAGCGCGCACCGCCTTCGCGACCTTCTTGGCGATATCAACGTCCGGCGTATTCAGGAAGACGTTATAGGCAATGAGAAATTTGCGCGCGCCGACAACGGTGGCCCCAGCCGTCGGATGCACGCGAGGTTCGCCGAAATCAGGCTTGCGCGCGGGATTGGTGGCAATTTCCGCGCGGATGCCTTCGAACTGGCCGCGGCGAATATTCTCCAGGTTCTGGCGTTCGGGCGTGGCTGCAGCGGCCTCATAGAGATAAACCGGAATCTGGAAGCGCTTTGCGATTTCGGCTCCAACGTGGCGCGCCATGGCGACGCAGTCTTCGATGGTGACCCCGTCAATCGGGATAAACGGCACGACGTCGGCTGCGCCCATGCGCGGATGCGCGCCTTGATGTTTGGTGAGGTCGATCAACTCGGCAGCTTTCCCTACGCCGCGAATGGCCGCTTCCTGAATGGCTTCTCGTTCGCCTACCAGCGTGATGACGCAGCGGTTGTGGTCGGAATCCATCTCGCGGTCGAGAAGATAGACTCCGGGGATTTTCATGGCTTCGATAATGGCGTCAACTTTGGCCGCGTCGCGGCCTTCGGAAAAATTCGGTACGCATTCCACCAGAGTACTGGGCATGGCCTGAAGGATAACGGGCGGAGGTTGGGTGAGGCAACTCCGGCGGAATTCTGAATTTGACAGCGCGCCGCCTCAACAGGCAGACTTGCGAAACTATACTCAGAGCATATCCCGAACCATGCGCTGCCTGCCTCAACTCTCCGGCCGCGGTTTTACTTGACGATAGTCCCGCCTAAAACGTCCGTCGGCCGTTTCCCTGCTCAGTAAGCACTGCTCAAAAAAAGCGATCTGTCCTCGAAAGGATGCCTCATGCTGCGCCAATCTCTGCTTTTCTTGCTGCTTGTCTTGTCGTTTCTGCCGGCTTTTGCCCAGCCGACTCTCGCTCAGAAGGAGCGCCATTTCAATTTGCACTACGTGTTCACGGTGAAAAATGTCAGCCCCGGCGAACGGGTACGGATCTGGATTCCGCTGGCCCACTCCGACGTTTTCCAGGATGTGAGGGTCACTTCCAAAAGTGGCGACTTGCCGCTCAGGCAGGTTCGCCAGTCGGAATATGGGAACGAGGTTCTCTACGCGGAGACGGCGAAAGCAGACAAGGGTGAGTACAAGTTCTCCGTGGATTACGACGTGGTGCGGAAAGAGCATGTTGTCCTGGTAAACGGAAAGCCGCTGCTTGACACGCCATCCGCAAAAGTGCCGCGAGTCGAGTTGGCGCGATTTCTTGAGGCGGACCGACTGGTGCCGGTGACAGGAGTTCCCGCGCAACTGGCCGCGCAGGAAACCAAAGGCGCCACCACACCGCTCGAAAAAGCGCGCGACATTTACGAATACGTTTTCCACAGCATGAAATATGACAAGACCGGAGAGGGTTGGGGACACGGCGACACGCTCTGGGCCTGCAATTCGAAGCATGGCAACTGCACCGATTTTCACTCGGTCTTTATTTCAATGGCGCGGTCAGAGAAAATTCCGGCGCGTTTTCAGATCGGCTTTCCACTTCCTGCCGATAAGCACTCCGCCGAGATTCCCGGATACCACTGCTGGGCAGAGTTTTATCTGGATTCGACCGGCTGGGTCCCGGTAGACATTTCGGAAGCCTGGAAGCATCCGGAAAAGCACGATTACTTTTTCGGCGCGCACGACGTGAATCGGGTGCAGTTCACCGAAGGACGCGACCTGAAACTCAAGCCCGCACAGGACGGTCCGCCGCTGAACTATTTCGTGTATCCCTACGTTGAGGTCGGCAGAAAGGAGTATCCGAATGTTTCCATCGCATTCTCGTTTGAGGATGTCGACTCCACGCCAAAAGAACGCGCCGCCTCGCGGTAGAAAATTGTGGTGTCTGCGGAACTTCGGGCAGTGCTAGAATCCGGATTCGTGGTTGCAGCAGTCAGACCTCAACCGCAGGAGCCCACCATGCCGAAATATGTCATCGAGCGCGAAATACCCGGCGCCGGCAAATTGACCCCAGAGCAACTGCAGGCGATCTCGCAGAAATCCTGCGGCGTTCTGCAGAAGCTTGGTCCGCAAGTGCAATGGCTTGAAAGTTTCGTCACCGACGACAAGATCTACTGCGTCTACATTGCACCCAACGAAGAGATGGTCCGCGAACATGCCCGCCAGGGAGGTTTTCCGGCCAATCGAATCTCCGCCATCCGGTCCGTCATTGGTCCGACCACCGCGGAAGGTTAAACTCTGTCCATTGTGCCCAATTCACGCAGGCCGACTATTGGCGTTTTTGACTCAGGTGTGGGTGGCCTCACCGTACTGCGCGCGCTCGTCAACCACGTCCGCGACGCCAGCTATCTCTACTTCGGCGATACCGCTCGCCTGCCCTACGGGTCGAAGTCAGCGGCTACCGTAGCGCATTACGCGGTTGGAGCGGTTCGCTATTTGCAGGATCAGGGAGCAGAACTGCTGGTGATCGCCTGCAACACTGCGACCGCGCTGGCACTCAACGAGATCAAAGCGGCGGCGGGAGTGGAAGTAATCGGCGTGGTTGAGCCGGGAGCCGAGGCGGCGGCGGCGGCCAGCCGGAAGCGGAACGTGGTCGTCATCGGCACCGACGCCACCATCAGCAGCCATGCCTACCGGCGGGCGCTCGAAGCACGCAACGTCGCCGTGCGCGAGAAGGCTTGTCCTCTGTTTGTGCCGCTGGTCGAAGAAGGCTGGGTGGAGCATCCGGTCACCGAGCAGGTGGCGAAGATTTATTTGTCGGAAGCGTTTTCAGGCGATGCAGAGGATGCCGACGTGCTGGTGCTCGGCTGCACCCACTATCCCCTGATCAAGCCCCTTTTGCGCCGAGTGGCGCCGGAGCACATCGCCATCGTGGACTCGGCCGAGTCGACTGCGCTGCAGGTGGCGCGCCAACTGGAGCGCGAACTGAAGCTTGAGACCAGAGGCATTCCCCAACTCAAGTTCTTCGCCACCGATTCGGCGGAGAAATTCAAGAAAATGGGAACGCGGTTCCTCGGGCTTGCGGTAGAAGATGTCGTGCACGTGGATTTGAAGGAGTAGGCGGCGGGAAGACTGTCAACTCGCGCCGGTTTTGGGAAGGGCACGAGTTTACTCGTGCCGCAAATCGCCGAAAATATCCTGCCCTTTAGCGCCTGAGGTGTGTTTTTTTTCGTTTTCGACCAGTTTTTTCGCTGCCACCACAGCCGTGCTTTCGCGCGGCTGGGCAGGTCAGCGCACTTGCCCCTACGCGAGCTTCTTACAGCGGGGGTCAGTACAGGCGGAAAGTGACTTCGACGTTAACCATCGTGGCCACTGGCTTGCCATCTTTCATACCCGGCTCGAATCGCCAGGTTTTCACAGCTTCGATGGCCTTTTCATCCAGGCCCAATCCTAAAGTGCGAGCTACCCGGATGTCGCGCGGCTTGCCGTCCGGACCGACCACCAGCCAGAGCACGCAAGTACCCTGAAATTTGGCTTTGCGGGCTTCCTCCGAGTACTCAGGGTCCGGGGCATAAACCGGTTTTGGACTCGAAACGCCGCCGCCCACGCGAAACGCTCCACCTCCGGTGCCGCCGCCGTGACCAGGGCCGTATCCGGGACCCTCGCCCGAACCGACACCGCCGCCGCTGCCAGTGCCAATGCCACCGCTAGAACCAGTTCCATTCGAAGCCACCGACGGCAAATGCGACATCGGATCGCCCAGGTCGGGCAGGTTGGGCGAGGGCAAGGGTGGAGCTACGATCGACGGCGGAACTTCAAGCTTTGGTTCCTGGTTTCGCACTACCGCCATGGGCGGAGTGATCTGCTGCATCGACTGCTTGGGTAAACGGCCCTGCGATGCCTGTAATTTATCGTGATCGCCGCCACCACCACCGCCGCCGCTCATGGTCTTTGAGGCTGGCAGAGGAGGAATATCGTCGGGCGCAATCAACACCACGGTCTCCTTCGGCTGGTTGACGATAATCCTCCGGCCCACGTAGGTACCAGCGATGATGGCTGCCAGCGCCAGCACATGGATAACCGTTGACCCCGCGGCTCCCCGTCCTTTGTAGTTGTAGAAGCCCCAGATGTCGCGCACCGGGACGGGCTTCGAAGTCAAGACCAGCGGAGGAAGTTTCTTGGGGAAGAAGAAGTCGTCAATGTTGCGAAACAGAGACTTCCATATCGGCTCGTCCAGAGTCTGATTCTGCAGGAGAAGATTCAGCTCGGGCTCTGGACCCATCGCTGGCGCATTCTGAAGTGTTTCAAGTTCTGCCATAGCTTCCCGAGCACTAACCCCAAGTTGACGGTACAGGCGATCGCTGATTTAGATGCGCGAGCGCTTCTCAGGGCCGACAAAAAAAATTGCCTCTCAAGCGGACGAACCTGCCCGCCCAAACGTCTCCCTGTCAGTTAGATGCGCGCAGGTTCCAATCTGGTAAAAATTGTACACGCTTTTTGCAGGAGGGGAACAGTACTTTTAGAATTCGTTCCCGGAACCGCCGCCCGAATAGACCTGTACTTCCGCGCTCCCTATATAATGAAAAGATTCAATCAGTTGGGAGAACCTTGCGAGTGCCGACGGACCTGAAATCCAC